>Ga0214917_10000141_pt1 | contig 84713 bp, 81 predicted proteins | sample LL_1208_BB_MetaG_FD_177983 | JGI IMG/M metagenome (GOLD analysis project Ga0214917, IMG submission 177983) | Freshwater microbial communities from Lake Lanier, Atlanta, Georgia, United States - LL_1208_BB | ecosystem: Environmental > Aquatic > Freshwater > Lake | place: USA: Georgia | collected... | reverse complement strand
CTGGTTCGGCCGGGTGGTGATGGCGAGTTGGCCAGCCGGGGTGACAGTGACGAAAACCCAGCCCGAGCCGAAGACGCGGGCACCGGCTGCATTGAAATCGGCGCGGAATTTTTCTGCCCCGCCCAAATCACGCGTGATGGCCTCGGCCAGCTCGACCGAAGGCGCACCACCTTGGCCGCCCATAATGGCCCAGAACATGGAATGATTGGCATGGCCGCCGCCATTGTTGCGCAGCGCCGTGCGAAGCGCCTCCGGCGCGCGGCCAAGATCCATCAGCAATTCATCGAGCGGCAAGGCGGAGAGCGCGGCCTGGCCGTTCAGCGCCGCATTCAGCCCGGCGACCTGAGCGGCGTGGTGGCGGCCATGATGCAGCTCCATGGTCATCGCGTCGATCGCTGCTTCGTTGGCGTTGAAGGCATAGGGCAGCGCGGGGAGGCTATGCGGCCCGCTTGCGGCAGGCTGGGCCCAGAGCCGGCGCGGCGCGGCGGCCAGCATGGCCAAGCTGGCAGCACCCAACATCAGGCTGCGGCGATTGAGTTGCGACATGGTGCGTCCTCCAATGTGGAGCGGGGTGATAACACAATTGGGGTGGATGTTGGGGTGCGTCAGTGTGGCCGGGTTTCAGCCCGGCGGGCTTGGTGTTAACCGCGAGGCGAAGCGAGGAGAAACGCCGCATGTCCGAACCCAACCTGATCATGGCGCGCGAGGGCGCGGCCGGAACGCTGCTGATGAACCGCGTCAAGGCGCTCAATGCGCTGACGCTGGAGATGATCCGCGATTTCCAGCATGCGCTGGACAGTTGGAAGGCCGACCCGGCGGTGAAACTCGTGCTGCTGGAGGGGGCGGGCGGCCGCGCCTTTTGCGCCGGCGGCGATGTGCGGGCCGTGCGTGAGGCCGCACTCGCCGGTGACCGCGCGCCAGTCGCTGCCTTTTTCACGGAGGAATATGCGGTCAATGAGGGCATCGCCAATTTCGGCAAGCCCTGGGTGTCGCTGATCGATGGTGTCTGCATGGGCGGCGGGATTGGCCTGGCCGTCCATCATGGCCCGCAGGTGGTGACCGAGAATGCCCTGCTGGCAATGCCCGAGACGGCCATCGCGCTCTTCCCCGATGTCGGCACCAGCCATGTGCTGCCCCGGCTGCCGGGCGCCATTGGCAATTGGCTGGCACTGACCGGCGCGCGGCTGCGCGGCGCGGATGCGGTGCATGCGGGGCTTGCCACACACTATGTGCCGGCGGCGAAGCTGGCCGCCCTGCGCGCGGCGCTGGTGGAAAGCGGCGATGTCGCGGTGCTGGCGCAATTCGCCGAGAGCCCGCCGGCGGCCAGCTTCGCTGCCCATCGCGCCTTGATCGACCATGCCTTCAGCCAGCCGAGCGTGCTGGCCATTATTGCGGCGCTGGAGGCCGATGGCAGCGATTGGGCCATGCAACAGGTGGCCACGCTGCGCAAAATGTCCCCCACCAGCCTCTGCGTATCGCTGGAGTTGCTGCGCCGGGGCGCAGGCATGAACCTGCGCCAATGCCTCGATGAGGAGCTGGTGCTGACCGGCAGCGTGGTGCATGGCCACCCCGATTTCTGCGAGGGCGTGCGCAGCGTTCTGGTGGATAAGGGCAGCATGGCAAACTGGCAGCCCGCAACACTCGAGCAGGTGGACCCCGCCGCCATCACGGCCATGTTCAGCCGCGCGGGATAGGCACGCCCTTCTCATCCTTGGCGGTGCGGATGGTCTGCAAGGTCATCACCCGCGCCACCATGGATGCGCCGGTCAGGCGCCCGGTCAGCTCATTTTCATGCGCGGTGTCGCGCGCCACCAGGCGGAGCAGGAAATCGCCGCCGCCGCGAATCATGTGGCATTCGCGCACCTCAGGCCAGGCATTCACCAGCGCCTCAAAGCCATCGAGCATCGCCTGCTTCTGGGTCTCCAGCCCGACCAGGGCGAAGAAGGTGATCTCAAAGCCCAAAGGCTCGGGCGCCACATCGGCGTGGTAGCCGCGGATGATGCCCAACTCCTCCAAACGGCGCATCCGGCGCAGGCAGGGCGGCGCCGAAAGGCCAACCCGGCGCGCCAATTCGACATTGGTGATGCGGCCATCACGCTGCAACTCGGCCAGGATATGGCGGTCTACATCATCGAGCTCGTCTTCGGTGGCGTCTGGCATCGTGTTCCGTATTTCGTTGCGCCTGGGCGCGTGCACGCGCAATATCCTGTCTTATGTAAGGCACATCAAGCCAATGCGGCGTAAAGACCATTTCCTATCTTGCAGCGGGGGGTGGGCGAACCGAATATCATGCATGAACGACCCGTTATATTGGATTCGCCCGTGCCCATGATGCATTCCACGCCGCTTCTCGTGATCGGCGCCGGCCCGGCCGGCTATACGGCTGCCATCTATGCGGCGCGTGCGAGCATGAGCCCCATGCTGGTGGCCGGCATGCAGCCTGGCGGGCAGCTCACCATCACGACCGATGTGGAAAACTACCCAGGCTTTGCCGATGCCATTCAGGGCCCCTGGCTGATGGAGCAGATGCGCGCGCAGGCCGAGCATGTGGGCACCAGCATGTTCCATGACGTGATCACCTCGGTCGATTTCTCCAGCCGGCCCTTCCGATGCGAGGCCGATAGCGGCGATGTATTCATGGCCCAGACCGTGGTGATTGCCACCGGCGCGCAGGCCCGCTGGCTTGGCATTCCGGGCGAGCAGGCGCTGTCAGGCTTTGGGGTCTCGGCCTGCGCCACCTGTGATGGGTTCTTCTTTCGCGGCAAGAAGGTGGCCGTGATCGGCGGCGGCAATTCCGCCACTGAGGAGGCACTCTACCTGTCCAACCTCGCCGCCCATGTCACCCTCATCCATCGGCGGGACAGCCTCAAGAGCGAAAAAATCCTCCAGCAGCGCCTCTTCGCCAAAGAGAACATCACCTGCCTTTGGGATACCGCCGTGGAGGAAGCCCTGCCCGATGATGGCAAACGCCCGGCCCTACGCGCATTGAAACTGCGCAATACCCGCACCGGTGCCATCAGCGAGATGGCCATTGATGGCATGTTCGTCGCCATTGGCCACGACCCTGCCACCGCCATCTTCAAAGGCCAGGTGGCGATGGATGAGGGCGGCTACATCATCACCGAGCCCGGCAGCACCCGCACATCGGTGCCCGGTGTCTTCGCCGCCGGCGATGTGCAGGATCATATTTACCGCCAGGCGGTGACCGCGGCGGGCACCGGTTGCATGGCAGCACTCGATGCCGAGCGCTTCCTGGCAGCGACCCATAGCGCCGAAAGACAGGCTGCATAATGCCGCTCGATTGGGACAAGCTGCGGGTGTTTCACGCCGTGGCCGAAGCCGGCTCCTTCACCCATGCGGGGGAGAGCCTGAACCTCAGCCAATCCGCCGTCTCGCGGCAGATTCAGGCGCTGGAGGAATCGCTCTCCGTGCCGCTGTTCCACCGCCATGCGCGCGGGCTCATCCTCACCGAGAGTGGCGAGACGCTGAACCGCACGGTGCGCGATGTCTTCGCCAAGCTGGCCATGACCGAGGCGCTGCTGACCGAGGGGCGGGAGCGCGCGGCGGGGCGGCTGAAGATCACCACCACCACTGGCTTTGGCAGCGCATGGCTGGCGCCGCGGCTGCACCGCTTCCTCGAACTGCATCCCGAGGTCAGCGTCTCGGTCCTGCTCGATGATGCCGATCTTGATCTGGCGATGCGCGAGGCCGATGTCGCGATTCGCATGCACCCGCCCAAGCAGCCCGATCTGGTCCAGCGCCATATCGCCAGCTTCGGCTGGAAGGTTTACGGCTCGGTCGAGTATCTCAAGCAGCATGGCATGCCCACGCGGCCGGAGGATCTTGACGCCCATCGCCTGGTGGTCTGGGGCGACTACCGGCCACCGGTCGAAGAAATCAATTGGCTCGCCGAGGTGGGCCGCCGCAATGGCAGCCCCCGCCGCGCCGCGGTGGAGGTGAATAGCCTGACCGGCATGCTGCGCGCGGTGCAATCGGGCCTCGGCCTCGCCGCTTTGCCAGATTATATCGGCACCGATCTCGCGGGGCTGGTGCAGGTGCTGCCGGACCTCAAGCCACCCAGGGTGAATGCGTATTTCGTCTATCCCGAGGAGATGCGCAATTCGAAGCGGGTGGCGGTGTTCCGCGATTTTCTGGTGGCTGAACTGGCCAATAGCACCGTCTGAGCGCCACTGGCACAGGTGCATGGAGGGGGCGTGTCCTTGCCTCAACCACAGGCGCCACGGCCACCGATAACAAGCCTCACGATACGCGGTTTTTTGACCGAAGCCAGATTTGCCAAAGGCACAGCCCTGCAACCGCCAGCCCCAGCATGACAACCGCCAGGGCATGCGCCTCTGGCGTGGCGCCCATGCGCAGCTGGCTGAACAGCAGCAGCGGCAGGGTGGTCGCGCCCGGCCCGCTGGTGAAGCTGGCCAGGACCACATCATCGAAGGAGAGCAGAAAGGCCAAGCCCCAGCCCGCTGCCAGCGAAGGGGCGATCAATGGCAAGGTGATGGTGCGAAACACCGTGGCGGCATTGGCGCCGAGATCCGCCGCCGCCTCCTCCACAAGCGGGCCCATCGAGGCCAGCCGGCCCTGCACCACCACCGCCACATAGGCGGCACCAAGGCTGGCATGGGCCAGCAAAAGGGTGAGCACTCCCCTGCCCTCGGGCCAGCCGGTCAGTCTTTCCAGCGCCACGAAGAGCAGCAGCAGCGCAAGGCCGCTCACCACCTCGGGCAGCACCAGCGGCGCGGCCGCCAGGGCGCCAAACACCGCGCGGCCGCGAAATGCCCCCTGCCGCGCCAGCACCCAACCCATCGCACCGCCAGCGAGCATCGCCAGCGTCGCAGCGCCCGCCGCCAACAGCACAGAGAGTGAAGCGGCCTCCAGCAGCCGCTGATTGCCGGCCAGGGCCACAAACCACCGCCAGGAAAAGCCCCCCCAGACAAAAGGCTGCCGCGCATCGGAAAAGGCAAAACCCGCCATCAGCAGCACCGGGGCCCAGAGAAAGCCAAGCCCCAGCCAGAGCACCAGCCGGCTCATCAGCGCCGCCCCAGACGCTGCCAGAGAGCCAAGGGCGGCAGCAAAACCGCCAGCAGCGCCATCGACGCCGCCGCGGCCAGCGGCCAATCCCGGGCGGTGAAGAATTCCTGCCAGATCGCCCCGCCGGCCAGCAGCGCATCCGGCGCGCCGAGCAGGGCTGGTATGACGAACTCCCCAGCGGCCGGAATGAACACCAGCAAAAACGCCGCACCGGCAGCCGCCGCGCTGCCCGGCAGGGTGATGCTGCGAAACACCGTGAAAGGGCCAGCGCCAAGATCCGCCGCCGCTTCCTCCAGCCGCATATCCCGCGCCGCCAGCGCCGCATAAAGCGGCAGCAGCGCGAAAGGCAGGTAGCTATGCACCATGCCCATTAGCAGCCCGGTGGTGCTGTACAATAATGGCACCGGCGCGCTGATCACGCCCATGGCGAGCAGCGCCTGATTGACCAAACCACTGTCGCGCAACAGCCCCACCCATGCCGCCATGCGCAGCACGAAGCCGATGCACAGCGGCAAGACCACCAGCGCCAGCACCAATGGCCGGCGGGCCGGCGCCAGGCGCAGCATGCCCAAAGCCATGGGATAGGCCAGCGCCAAGCATAGCCCGGCGGTGGTGCCGGCCACGAGCAGCGAGCGCAGCAGGGCTGCCAGATAAAAATCATCCGCGCTCAGCACGCCCCAGGATTCATGGCCGCCCACCCATCGGCCTTCGATGATGGGCAAGCGAAATGGCGGCAGGCCCTGATCCGGCACGGCGAAGGCTATCGCCGCCACCACGAGCAGCGGCGCCACCACCAAAAGGCCCAGCCAGGCCGAGGCCAGCGCGCGGATCATGCACCCAGCCGCACCAGCGCGGCGTCATCCCAGCCCAGCATCACAGCGGCATCGAGCACGGGCGGGGTGGCGCCAGCGGGTAGGCTCACCCGCAGAGGCTGGCCATCATCGGCCAGGCATTCCACCATCCAGCCCTCACCACGAAAGACGATGCCGGTGACCCGCGCGGCCAAGCCCTCGCCATCGACCAGCCGCACCTGCTCGGGCCGCAGCGCATAGGTGGCGCCGGGGCGTTGCAGTATATTCGCAGCCCCCAGGAATTCAGCCACGAAGCGCGTGGCGGGGCGGCGATAGACCTCTTGCGGCGGGCCGATCTGCGCCACGCGCCCATCGGCCAGCACGGCGATGCGGTCGGCCAGGGCCAGCGCCTCGCCCTGGTCATGGGTGACCATGACGAAGCTCGTGCCGGTCTCACGCTGCAGCCGGCGCAGCTCCGCCCCGGTCTGCGCCCGCAGCCCGGCATCGAGCGCAGCCAGGGGCTCATCGAGCAGCAGAAGCGGCGGCTTGCGCGCCAGCGCCCGGGCCAATGCCACGCGCTGCTGCTGGCCGCCGGAAAGCTGTGCCGGGCGGCGGGCGCCAAAGCCCGCAAGCCCGACCAGCGCCAGCAATTCCTCCACCCGCGCCTGGCTGAACACCCCGGCGCGGCGCAGGCCATAGCCGATATTCTCAGCCACGCTGAGATGCGGAAACAGCGCATAGGATTGGAACATCATCGCACAGGGCCGCGCCGGGGGCGCAAGCCCCGCCATGTCGCGCCCGGCGATGCGGATGCTGCCCGCATCGGGCCTCTCAAAACCCGCTACCAGCCGCAGCAGCGTCGATTTCCCTGAGCCCGAACCGCCCAGCAGCGCCAGGAACTCGCCCTCCCGCACCGCAAGCTCCAGCCCGTCCAGCGCGCGGGTTGCGCCGAACCGCTTGGTCAGCGCTTCAACCTGCAGGCTCACCGGCCGGCCTTGAATCGGGCCCAAAGCCGCGCCCGCACACGCTCGGCCGCCGGGGCCGGCGTTCCAGCCAGGAAAGCGCGCGAAAAGGCCTCGGCGGAGGGGTGTATCGAGGGGTCCTCTGCCACCTCAGGCCGCAGCAGGGGGCGTGAGGCGGGTACGGCGTTGGGGTAGCGCACCTGATTGGTGATGCCCGCCATCACATCCGGCCGCAGCAGGAAATCGATAAAGGCATGGGCGGCCTCAGGATTGGGCGCATCGGCGGGGATGGCCAGCATATCGAACCAAAGCTGCGCGCCCTCGCGCGGGGCTGCATAAGTGATCTGGAAGGGCCGGCCAGCCTCTCGCGCCCGCCCCGCCGCCTGGATCACATCGCCCGAATAGGTCAGCGCGAGGCAAATTTCCCCAGAGGCCAGGGCATCAATAATCGCCGCCGAGCCTGGGATCGAGCGCAGATGCGGCCGGATGGCCAATAGCGCCGCCTCGGCGGCACGCAAATCCGCCGCATCGGCGCTGTCCGGGCTGCGGCCGAGGAAGCGCAGGATGGAGGGCAGCACATCGGTCGCGCTGTCCATCACCGCGATGCCGCAGCCCGCCAGGCGGCGGGCATTCTCCGGGTTCAGCAAAACTGCGAGGGAATCGAGGGGCGCATCGGGGGCCAGGGCGCGAATGCGGTCCTGCCGCATACCCAGCCCCACGGTGCCCCAGAGATAGATCACCCCATGGCGGTTGCCCGGATCAACCTGCGCCACGCGCGCCATCAGCGCCTGGTCGAGTTGGGCGAGATTGGGCAAGCGGGCTGTCTCCAGCGGCCGCAAGGCGCCGGCGCGCACCAGCCGGGCAAAACTCGGCTCCGAGGTGGGCACCACGATATCAAAGCCCGACCGACCGGCGGAGAGGCGGCCCTCCAGCGTCTCCAAACTGTCATAGACATCGTAACGCACACGAATGCCGCTCTCGCGCTGGAAACGCTCCAGGGCGGCTGGGTCGATGTAGTCGGCCCAGTTGAAGACGTTGAGCACCGGCTGTGCCCGCAGCGGCGGCGCGGCCGCAAAAGCCAATAGCAGGGCAATCGGCAGCGCCTGGAAAAACCGTCTAAGGTCAGGTCGGGCAGCTGGCATGCAGAATCCTTCGCAATGGCGGCCATGGGCCGGCGCAACCTGTCCCGGCAGGGCGGCCTCGCGTCAAGCCTTCGCCATTATCAAGGATTTTATGCTTGACATTCTGTGGATTTTATTGCTATTCCATCCTCGCCAACGGGTGAATTGCGCCCGCGCCCAAAAGCCCTCCGCCGCCCGTGCCGCGGGGGCCGCTGCCCATTCCGTTCAATCCCATTGCCTCAAGGCCCCGGTCCGGCGCTTCGCCGCGCCGTGTCGCCGCGCGTCCAGCCCCCCGCACAGGAGAACCGCCCATGCCATTCGCCGCCTCCGGCCTCTCGCCGCTTATCCAGACCAGTGGCTTCTCAATGTGGCGTTATGTCACATCCGACCTGCGCGCCGATGTCGCCGCAACCGGCTACTTCGCTGCCGTGGCCTCGCAGTTCAAACCGGGCGACATCATGTTCCTCCAAGCGGCCGATGCGCTGGCCATGCTGCCGCTGCGCGCGGGCCCGGGTTTTGGCCCAGGGGTGACGCTCGATGGCGCTGTCACCCCTCTCGCCGCCGTCCGCAGCGCGGCGCAGCGCTTCTCCATCACCCAGGCGGTGGGCGCGGTGGTGCGCAGCATCGTGCTGGCACCGCTGGTCGCAGGCTTCATTGCCGGCACAACCATACCGGTTTCGGCCCAGATCCATGGCCCGATCAGCCAGGTCGTGGTCAGCCTGCGCAATGCAGCGGGCCAGACGGTTGTGCCCAGCCAGATCGTGACCGTGACCGGCGGCTTCGCCACCACCGCCATGGCCGCGCCGCCCATCGGCAGCGGCTACCGCATCCGCATCGAAGATGCCCTTGATCCGAGCTTGGCTGCGGTGTCGCGCAGCTTCTCCGTAGCACCGGGCACCGAGGCACTGCAGCAGGAGAACGGCTTCATGATCCTGATGGAAAGCGGCTTCGCGCTGCTGCGCTGAGCATCCCCCCAGCCCGCAGCCCCCCCCAGAAGATGGAAACCTTGCATGAGCGATCTTCGCATCAGCCAATTGCCGCCAGCCTCGTCGCTGTCGGAGAGTGATCTCGCACCCGTCACCCAGCTCGGCGCCAACCCCACCACCAGGCGGGCAACCCTCGCCCAGCTGCGCACCGCGGTGCATGACCAGCGCAGCGTTCACGTTCGTGATTTCGGCGCGGTGGGCAATGGCACCACCAATGACGCGCCCGCCATCCAGGCCGCGATCAATGCCCTCAAGGGTGCTGGTGGCGGCGTCGTGCAATTCGGCCCCAAGACCTATCGCCTGGCCAGCGGCATTGTCATTGATGGCGTGATGGTGCGCCTCGAAGGTGCCGGCTTCACCGAGGGGCCGGGCCCGGGCGATGGCACCTGGCTGTCGGTGGACCAGACCGGCTTCACCCCCATCACCTTCACCGGCCTGGCTGCCCGAGGCTCGGTGATGCGAGATATCGCGCTGACGCAGGCGCAAAGCAACAACTTCACCGCCAGCTGGTCCCCGGTGAACTATGACTGGTTCGTCCGCATCCAGGACTGCCAGGGCGGGGTGGATTTCGAAAACATCTTTCTCTGCGCCATCACCCGCGGCTTTTTCTGCTATAATTCCGGCCGCACGGATTTCCGGCGCATTCGCGGCCAGGTCTTCACCAGCGGCATCGAGGTGGATGCGGCGCTCGATGTGCCGCGTCTAAGCAATATCCACTTCTGGCCGTTCTGGAGCGCCGATAGCAATGTCATGAACTACCAGCAGGCGCAGGGCGATGCGCTGGTGTTCAAGCGCGCCGATGGCCCCTTCATCGATCAGGCCTTCGCGCTGGGCTATCGCAGCATGTTCCGCTTCAGCCAATCCGCCAGTGGCTGGACGACCAAGTTCTACATCAACTCCGCCTATGCCGATTTCTGCAAATACGGCGTGCTGATCGACAGCTATGGGGTGGATGGGCTGATCGCCAATTTCACCAGCCAGGGCGAGGGTTGGACCGGCAGCGGGGCATCGCTCAGCGGATCGAGCGGCATCCTCATCAGTTCCGATAATTGCCGGCTGCAGATCGGCAATCTGCGCATCGATGCCGTCGAGGATAATGCCATCCGGGTGAGCGGCATCAACAACCGGCTCGACATCTTTGCGCTCCGCGCGGTGCGCTACAACACCCGCAACAATGGCGCAGGCGCGATCCAGCTGGCCAATTCTGGCTCGGGTATGCCCAATACCGTGATCCTGGGCAGCCTGCCATTGCTGGAAGGCAGCTATGCAGGGGTGCTGCACAACACCGACGGCAATGCCGTGGTGCAGATGCGCGCGCCTTCCGGCAGCCTGGCCGCGCCGGGCCTGGGCATCGGGCAGGCCAATAGCGGGCTTTGGGCGCCTTCGGCCACGGCACTGGCCATGTCTGCCAATGGCAGCGAGATGCTGCGCCTCGGCCAGGGCAGCGCGGTGACGCTGGGCGGCGCCTTGGGCTCGCATGGGCTGGAGGTCAACGCCATCACCGGCGCCGTCAACCGCCTCTCGGTCAATGGCGCGGCTGCCAGCGGGGCGCCCACACTGTCCGCCACGGGCTCCGACAGCAATATCGGCATGCAGTTGCAGACCAAAGGCAGCGGCAGCATGGTCTTTGCCACCGGCGGCGGCACGCAGATGCTGGTGTCGAATCAGGGCAATGCCGTGAACTTCATGCAGGTTCAAGGCGCGGCCACAAGCGGCATGGTCGGCTGGCAGGCGATGGGGGCGGATGCGAATATCACCACCATCATCGGCCAGCCCAAGGGCGCCGGGGCTGTGCTGGCGCAAATCCCTGACTCCACTGCGGCGGGAGGCAATTCGCGTGGTGCCAATGCGGTGGATTTGCAGACCAGCCGCACCGCTGCCACCCAGGTGGCCAGCAGCCAATACAGCGGGGTGCATGGCGGCAGTGCCAACACCGCCTCGGCCAGCGGGGCGACCGTCGCTGGAGGAACCACGAACACCGCCGCAGGGGCTTATGCGGCCATTTCCGGTGGCGCCACCAATATTGCCGATGGCGTCTATTCCTGGGTTCCGGGTGGCAATTTTGCCAACTCGCGTGGGGCCTATGGCAAGGGCGCTTTCGCAGCCGGGCGCTTCGCCACCAATGGCGATGCGCAACGGGGCTGGTCAGTGCTGCGCAGGCAGACGACCGATGCCACCCCATCTCGCGTCACCGCTGACGCCGGCGCTGCCTCCGCCACCAATACGCTGAACCTGCCCAATTTCGGCGCTTTTTACGGCCGCTTGCGCGTCATCTCGAAAATGCAGGGCGGCGCCGATGTTGCCGTGTGGGATGTGGTGGTGGCGGCGGTGCGTGGTGCCACGGCTGGCACCACGTCGGTCTTCCTGGGCGCCAATGCCAGCCTGGCGCCCACCGCCACCAATGGCACCAACGCCCCCAATTGGCGGCTGACCATCGCCGCCGACACCGCCCTCGGCGGCATCGCAATCAGCGTCACCGGCGCTGCCACCAGCACCATCAACACTGTCGCCAGTTTCGACAGCACCGAAACCGTCACCGCGAGCTGAGGAGACCATCATGGCCTTTCTGCAACCCATCGAAATCCAGGAAACCGGCGTCTGCGCGCAATATTGGCGCCTGACGCATGTTCAGTTGGACATCGCCGCCTCCATCGTCGAGGCGAAAATCCACGGCTATCTCGACGAGGCCGCCCGCCGGGCCGGCAAGAGTCCGCTTTCGGTCATGAGCTTCCGCCTGCGCAGCGAGGGCCTGGTCAAGGACAACGCCCTGGCGCTGAGCGACATCTACAACGCCGTGCGCGCCAGCGCCCAAGGCGGGGATGGCTCCGGCGGAGCGCTTCCACCGCTCTTCCGCGCGGCCAAGGACATCTGAAGCCAAAGCCGCCTGCCCTTCCTCCATTGCAATAAGGAAAAACACATGAGCTCTCTCACCGATCACGCCAAGAACCTCCTTGCCCGCACGCTGTGCGGCCGCACACCCGTTGCCCCCACGGCGGTCTATTGCGGCCTGGGCACCGGTGGCAGCGACCCCACGGGCCTCACCGGTGAACCGGTGGGCAATGGCTATGCCCGCCAGCGGGTGGCCTTCACCGGCACCGGCGTGCAGACCAATGCGGAGGCGATCCGTTTCAGCTTCACCGGCGCGGTGGGCACGCTGTCGCATCTGGGCCTGTTCGATGCCGCGGCCGGCGGCAATCCGCTGAGCTGGGGCACGCTCTCCGCCGCCACCGCCGTCACCGGCTCGGGCACCGTCACCGTCAATCCCGGCAGCCTCACCATGACAGGGGAATAAGCCCGGCCTCGCGCCTGCCATGTTCCGGCCCGGCGGCGGCGGATGCAGGCGCGAAGCACATGGCAAAGCCTGCCAGTGACGAACCCGCCATGCGTCTCATCGCGCGAAAGGGGCGGTGGCCATCATGGCCATGGCCCCCCGGCAGGATGAGACGCGCCAAGCCCGCGGCCGGAATAACGAAAAAGCCATGATCAGGGTCCAAAAACGCCGCAATCCATGCCAATAAGGCAGAAGACGAGGGGCTTTGAATGACCATTCTGATCACCGGCGGCCTGGGTTTTATTGGTTCAGCCGTGCTGCGGCGGCTGCTGGCAACGACCGATCAGGTCGTGGTCAATATTGATTGCGCGACCTATGCCGCCAGCCCGGAATCGCTGGGCGATTGGCTGACCCACCCACGCCATGTGCATATCAAGGCCGATATTTGCGACGTGGCAGCCATGCAGGCCGCCTTCGCCCAGCACGCGCCGGGGCGGGTGATGCACCTCGCCGCCGAAAGCCATGTGGACCGTTCGATCGACGGGCCGGCGCAGTTCATCCAGACCAATGTGGTGGGCACCCAGGTCCTGCTCGAAGCCGCGCGCGCGCATTGGAGCAAGCTCGAAGGTGCTGCCAGGCAGGCCTTCCGCTTCCATCACGTCAGCACCGATGAGGTGTTCGGCAGCCTCGGCCCGCAGGACCCGCCCTTTGACGCGCACACCGCCTATGACCCTCGCAGCCCCTACAGCGCCTCCAAGGCAGCGTCCGACCATCTGGTCCGCGCCTGGGAGCACACTTATGGCCTGCCCGCCTTCGTCTCCAACACCACGAATAATTACGGCCCCTGGCAATTCCCCGAAAAACTGATCCCGCTGGTCACGCTCAATGCGCTGCACGGCCAGCCCCTGCCGGTTTATGGCGATGGCCAGCAGGTGCGTGACTGGATCCATGTCGAGGATCACGCGGAGGCGCTGTGCCTGGCGCTGTTCCATGGCCAGCCGGGCCAGACCTATTGCCTGGGCCCTCGCCAGGAACGCACCAATCTCGATGTGGTGCGCGCCATTTGCCGCATCCTCGACGAAAAGCGCCCCGACCCCCATGGCCCGCGGGAACGCCTGATCACCTATGTGAAAGACCGGCCGGGCCACGACCAGCGCTATGCCATGGACCCCTCGGGCGCCGAGCGCGCATTGGGCTGGAAGGCGCGGCATGGCTTCGAGGAGGGGCTGGCCGCCACCATCCAATGGTATCTCGACAATGAGGCCTGGTGGGGGCCGATCCGTGCCCGCAAATATGCCGGCCAGCGGCTGGGGAGCGCGTCATGAACATCGCGTGGTGGAAAAACAAGCGGGTCTTCGTCACCGGCGGCGCCGGTTTCCTCGGCTCCAACCTTTGCCATACCCTCGCCCGTGCCGGTGCGCGGGTGACGGCGCTGGACGCAATGAGCGAGGAGGGCGGCGCCAATCCCCGCAACCTCGATGGCGCCGGGGTTTTGCTGGTGCGTGGCGACCTGCGCGATACTGAGCTGCTGTCTCTCGCCCAGGGCTCGGAGGTGCTGTTCAACATGGCGGCGCAAACCAGCCATATGGGCGGCCAGAAGGACCCCGTGGCCGATATCGGCATCAATGCCGTGGCCCAGGTGCGCCTGATCCAGGCGATGCGCGATGCGGCGCCACAGGCGCGGGTGGTGCATGCTTCCACCCGGCAATTCTATGGCCGGCCCATTGCGCTGCCGGTCAATGAACTGCACCCGGTGAACCCGCCCGACGCCAATGGCGTCTCCAAATGGGCGGGCGAGCAATATTGGCTGCTGGAATCCCGCGTTCTCGGCCGCCCGGTCGTCTCGCTGCGGCTGACCAATTGCTATGGCCCGCGGCTGCGCATTCGTGACGCCAAGCAGACTTTTCTGGGCATCTGGATTCGCCGGGTGCTGGAGGGCGAGCCCTTCGAGGTCTGGGGCGGTGCGCAACTGCGCGACCTCTCCTATGTCGATGACGTGACCGAGGCCTTCATCACCGCCGCCGAGCAGGCCGACCAGCCCAGCGTGAAGGGCCAGGTGTTCAACCTCGGCGGCTCGCCGCCAATCTCCCTGCTCGACCTGGCCGAGCGGCTGATCGCCGCCAATGGGGGCGAGGGCAGTTTCGCCACCCGCGAATTCCCCGCCGACCGCGCGCCAATCGACATCGGCAGCTACCATGCCGATGATAACGCCTTTAGAAACGCCACCGGCTGGGCGCCGGCCACCTCGCTCAATGAGGGGCTGCGCCTGTCGCTGGCTTGGTACCGCGAACGCCTGAACGATTATCTCTAGGATAAGAGCCGATGAACGCACCGCTCACCATGATCGCCCAGGCCGACCCCGGGGCCGGCTACCGCGCCCTGAAGCCCGAAATCGACGCCGCCGTGGCGCGGGCGCTCAATTCGGGCTGGTACATTTTAGGCCAGGAAGGTGCTGCCTTCGAGCGCGAATACGGCGCCTGGCTGGGTGAAGGCATGCAGGCCGTGGGCTGCGCCAATGGCACCGATGCCATCGCGCTGATCCTGCGCGGCATGGGGATTGGCGAGGGGGCGACGGTCGTCACCGTCTCGCACACCGCCGTTGCCACCGTCGCCGCCATTGAGATGGTGGGCGCAACCCCCCTGCTGCTCGATATTGACCCCGACACTTACACCATGGACGCCGATGAACTGGCCGCCGTGCTGGAAGATCCACCGCCGGGCATCCCGCCGATCCGCGCCGTGGTGGCGGTGCATATCTACGGCCAGGCCTGCGACCTCGGGCCGATGCTGGCGGCCTGCGAAAAGGCGGGCGTGCCGCTGATCGAGGATTGCGCGCAATGCCATGGCGCCACCTTGGGCGGGCAAATGCTCGGCACCATCGGCCATGCCTCGGCCTTTTCGCTCTACCCCACCAAGAATCTGGGCGCGCTGGGCGATGGCGGCGTGCTGGCCACGCGCGATATCGAATTGGCAGGGCGCATCGCCGCCATCCGGCAATATGGCTGGAAGGAGCGCTATGTCTCCTCGCTGATCGGCATCAATAGCCGGCTCGATGAGGTGCAGGCCGCGATCCTGCGCACCAAGCTGCCGCATCTGGATGCCGGCAATGCCCGCCGCCGCGCCATCGCCGATGCTTATGACGCAGCCCTGGCCGGTGGCAGCTTCACGCCCCCGCTGCGCCGGGCCAATGCCACCCATGTCTTCCACCAATATGTGCTGCGCAGCGATGACCGCGCGGCGGTGATGGCACGGCTGAAGGCCGAGGGCGTGGGCACGGGCATCCATTACCCGGTGCCGGTGCATGAGCAATCGGCCTATGCCGGCCGAACCGCGCTCGGCCCGGCTGGCTGTGCGGAGACCAGCACGGCGGCCAAGGTGGTGTTCTCGCTGCCGATGTATCCGGAGTTGAGCGACGCGCAGGTAGAACACATTTGCGGCGCGCTCAGCCGGCTGGGTTAGGCTTTTTTTCACCCGGCAGGGCAATGCCGGTCAGCGCCTGATAGGCGCGGATGACGAAGGCATCATCCTTGCCGCCATGGCCCTGCGCCGCGGCGGCAACGAATAACTGCAAGGCCTGCGCCGCCAGCGGGATGGGGAAATTCGCCTCCCTCGCCAGCGCATCCACCAGGCCCAGATCCTTCACGAAAATATTCACCGCCGAGAGCGGCGTGTCATCGCCGGCCAGCACATGGGCCATGCGGTTGCCGAACATCCAGGAATTGCCTGCCGCCCCCGTCACCACGCCATAAATCTGCGCGGGGTCCAGCCCGGCCTTGATGCCCAGCGCCATCGCCTCGGCGGCGGTGGCGATATGCACCCCGGCCAGCAACTGGTGCACGACCTTCATGGTCGCACCCAGGCCCGGCGCCTCGCCCAATTCCCACACCTTGGCGGCCACCCGCTCCAGCACCGGCCGCGCCTTGTCGAAGGCGGCCACGGAGCCACTGGCCATCACCGTCAGCGCACCATTGGCCGCCCCCGTGGCACCACCCGAAACCGGGGCATCGAGATACAATAACTGGCGTGACGCCGCCTCCTCCGCCAGCGCCCGCGCATCCGCCGGCGCCATGGTGGCGGAGACGATCAGCACCGCACCCGGGGCAAGCCTTTCGGCGCAGCCCTCGGGCCCGAACAGCGCGGCGCGCGCCTGGGCGGCATTCACCGTGAGCACCAGCACGGCCTCAATGCCCGGCGGCAGATCGCAGGCGCGTGCCACCGAAGGCCCGGCAAAGGCGAGGCGCGCCCGCTCACTCGGGTCGCAGCCGGTCACATCCAGGCCCTTGGAGAGCATGCTGGCGGCGGCACCCTGGCCCATGCTGCCCAGGCCTATGGCGGCGATTTTCATGCGGCGTAGCTTTCCCTCTGATTGAGCAGCGCCGGGTCGAAGCCAGCGAGTTGCTTGTAGTTTTGCGCGGTCTCACGCAGTTCGGCATCCGAGATCACATCATGCAGCCGCGCAAAGCCATGCGGCGCGCGGCGATGCACCACCTCCAGCACCAGATCCGGCCCCAGGCCGCGATTGGCAATGGTGAGCGCCGCCGTGGCGGGCCGGCGCGCGGCATCATAGGCGGCGAGTCCCGCCTCTACGCTGGGCGCGCGCTTGAGATGCATGGCCAACACCCGCGCATCCAAAATGGCCTGGGAGGAGCCATTGGAGCCAATCGGGTACATGGGATGCGCCGCATCGCCCAGCAGGGTGATGCGGCCGATGCTCCAGGCCTCGAGCGGGTCACGATCCACCATCGGGTATTCGAACACCGCCTCGGCGCGGCGCATGAGCGCCGGCACATCGAGAAAATCCCAGCGCCAGGCTTCGTAGAGCGGCACAAAGGCCTCGAGGTCAGCCGTGCGGTTCCAATCCTCCCGGTTCCAGGCCGTATCCTCCGGAAAGACCTTTTCGGCGATCCAGTTGATCAACTGCGTGCCATCGGGGTTATTGGCGATGGGGTAGCAGACGAATTTCAGGTCGTGATGGCCGCATTGGATCATCGTGGCCCCGCCCAGAAAACCCTCCGCCACCGAGGTCGCCCGCCACAGCACGGCGCCCTTCCAACGCGGTGGGCCCTCATCGGGGTGACGTTGCGCACGGGCGGCGGAATGAATGCCATCCGCCGCCACCAGCGCATCGGCGGTGGCGCTGCTGCCATCGGCGAAATGCGCCGTCGCGCCATGCGCGTCCTGGCTGGTGGCTATCATCCGCTTGCCAAAATGCACCCGCCCCGCCCCCAGCCTGGCGCGCAGCTCGGCCAGCAGCAGCATGTGCAGCCGGCCACGATGGATGCTGTATTGTGGCCAGTGATAGCCCGCAGCCAGCCCTCGCGGCTCGCGCCAGATCTCCTGGCCATGGGCGGAGATATAGCGCAATTCGCGCGTGGCAATGCCGGTGGCGGCCAGGGCATCGGCCAGCCCCAACTCGGTCAATTCCCGCACCGCATGGGGCAGGATATTGATGCCCACGCCCAGCGGCCGGACCTCGGCCACGCTTTCAAACACCTCGGCCTCGATGCCCGCCGCATGCAGTGAGAGCGCCGTGGTCAGCCCCCCAATACCGCCGCCCGCAATGATCACCCGCATCCCAGCAGCCTCCCCTAAACCAATCTTGTCCCGCGCGCCCCTGGCGACAAGCCGTTCAGTCGGTGATGCGGCGCAACAGGGCCAGCAACATGGCCTGTTCGCCGGCATCAAGCTCCTGCATCAGCGTCTGATTGGCCCGCTGGCCGGCATGGCGCGCCTTCTGGACGAGACACTCGCCCTCCTGCGTGATCGACAGCACCACGGTCCGGCGGTCCATCGGGTCCTTCTCCGTCCGCAGCAGGCCGCGCAGCGCCAGGCGCTTCATCACCCCTTGGGCCGTGGCGGGGTCCATGGCCACGAGGCGGCCAAGGCGGTTCTGCGTCACCCGGCGCAATTCGGCGAGTTTGGTGAGGGCGGCAAATTGCGGCGGCGTCAGCCCCGTGCCGGCCGCGCATTCCTGGAACAGCGCCTGGTGGCGCTGCAGCGCGCGGCGCAGCAGGTGGCCGGTGGAGGAATCGAGGCGGTAGGGGCCAGGCATGGAAGCGGCGCTGAAGTCGCCCGTGACGGGCACCTCATTGTCTTGCAGAACGGCAGACGAGACTTCGTTGGCAGCGACCATGGAGCGTTTTCAATCAGCTTTCCATGTCAATGACCCATGCGGAATGCTGACGTCAAGCATCGGAATTCATTGCCAATTCGCAACACCATGGCCCAGAGCGAAATATGGTCTGCGCTTCATGGGCGGAGTGGCCTATCTCGCCATGATACATGGCCTATACAATTTGGCATCGCGACGCCTGACGGCGAGAATGGAGGCCCTTCGGTGGCTGGCTTTGTCAAAGGGGCAATCATCGCATTGCCGCCCAGAGGATGATGGGTTCCATCGCATCTTCCCTGGCGGAAGCCTGGGAATCCGGCCAGCCGGTGGCGCCGCTGGCGGCCGAGCAAGCCCTCACCAGCCTCGATGCCGCCGAGGCTGTGGCGGGCGAGGTGCTGGCAAAACTGGCCCTGGCGCCATGCGGCATCCGCGTGACTCAGTCCGGATTGGTGGGCGCCATGCTGCCGGGGCGGATCATGGCCCAGGCCGCCCGCTGCCGCTCGCCGTGCTGCCCCATGGCCGCGCCGCGCCCGCGCTGCTGGTGGTGCTGGCCGAGGCCATTGCCGAGAGTGATACCGGCGCACCGGCACTGGCCCAGCTTCACCCCGCGCTGGACCTCAGCGCCTCACGCTGGCGGGATGGGCCGGCGAATATGTTTGAGGCGGCGGCCGATCTGGCCGGGCTGGGCCAGGTGATTATCGGCAAGGGTAAGGCGCCGTCATGGCCATCTTCATGCGCTTTGGGGCCGCACCGGGCGCGCCGGGCAGAGGTTGGCGCCTTGTTTGAGACAGCGCTGCGTGCCGCGCGCGAGGCCGGCGGCCTGCCGCTGGGCGCGGTTCTTGTCCTGGTGTTCGACAGCGCGGCCGAGGCGCTGGCCGCGCCCGGGCCGGTCACCGCCCGCTGGACTGGCCTGGGTGTGGTGGGCGCCGAGTTGCGCTGACTACAGCGCCACCACCAGATCAATTTCCACCAACGCCCCCAGCGCCAGGCCGGTCACGCCCACCGTGGTGCGGGCCGGCTGGGCCCGCCGGGCAGCAGGATATGGGCGAGTTCCAGCATCAAAGCCCGCGATCGGCCCGGGTGGCGGCCAAATCATCCTCACGGAAGGCGGCGATGATCGCCGGCAGATGCGACTGCTCGGCAAAGCCCAGTGCCCGGGCGCGGCGGGAGAGGAAACGGGCCGGCCAGCCGCCCACAATGGCCGCCACATTGGCATCGGGCACCGCCTTCACCCGCGCACGCTCCACGGGTGAGAGGGCGTCGAGCATCTCGCCCACCGTCACCGTGAGCCCCGGCGGGTTCACGCCGCGATCCATGCCCAGGGGGGCAGTATCCATAAAGCCCGCATGCAGCAGCCATTCCACCACAATGCGCGGCGAACTCACCCATAGGGCAAAATCCTCGCCCACCGGCAGGGTGGTCTCCAAGCCCAGCATGGGCTCGCGCAAAATCGCCGATACGAAGGAGGAGGCCGCCGCATTGGGCCTGCCGGGGCGGATGATCACGGTGGGCAGACGGATGCTGACGGCATCGAGCAGCCCGCGGCGCGAGGCATCCTGCAGCAGCAATTCGCCCGCCGCCTTTTGCGCGCCATAGCTATTGGCCGGCATCTGCCGGGCGTCGTCATCCAAGATGGCGTCCTGCCCGCCGCCAAAACTGGCGACAGAGCTGGTAAAGACCACGCGTGGCGGCCTCGCACAGCCCCGCGCGGCCTGGATGACCGCCAGCGTGCCCTGCAGGTTTACCCGCAGCCCCAGGTCAAAATCCGCCTCGGCCGCAGCACTCACCACGGCGGCGAGGTGATAGATGATGTCGGTCTGAGGCGGGATGGCGGCGGCCAAAGCGGCAGGGTCGGCCACATCACCGGCCAGGCAGCGCACCGGGAAGGGCGCGTCCAGCGGCGGGGGCACCACCATGTCGAAGAGGGTCAAGGATGTCGCCCGGCCCTCCGCCGCCAGCCGGGCGGCCAGCTTGCGCCCCAGAAACCCCGCCCCGCCCAGAATGGTGATGTGCATCTCGCCCCCATTGGTTTTATCGCGCAGCATGGCGCCATGATCCTGAACCATCCCTACCGCCTCTTCCTCAATCCGCGCCAGGGTGTGCCGGGTGTGGTCGTGCTGACCGAGGGCGGTTTTCGCCGTGCCAGCGCCGAAATCACCGCCTGGCCCGGCTATGCCCCCACGCCGCTGCGCGAATTGCCGGCCCAGGGCTTTGCGTCGTTGCACTATAAGGACGAGGCAGAGCGCTTCGGCCTGGGTTCCTTCAAGGCGCTCGGCGGCGCCTATGCTGTGCAGAAACTGGTGGTGGGCGAATTGGCCCGCGCCGGCATCCGCGCCACCGGGGCCGAGGTGTTTTCCGGCCAGCACCAACCAAACGTCACCGTCACCTGCGCCACCGACGGCAATCACGGCCGCTCCGTGGCCTGGGGTGCGCGGCAATGCCAGGCCGCCTGCGTCATTTTCGTCCATGAACATGTGAGCCAGGGCCGGCGTGACGCCATCGCCGCCTATGGCGCCGAGGTGCGGGAGGTGGCGGGCAATTACGATGACAGCGTGCGCGCCGCCTCCGCCGCGGCCGAGTCGAATGGCTGGCACGTCATCAGCGACACCTCCTGGCCCGGCTATACCGAGCCCCCGCGTGACGTGATGCAGGGCTATCGCCTCATGGCCGAGGAGGCTTTGGCCGCCATGGAGAAGCCCCCCACCCATGTCTTCGTGCAGGGCGGGGTGGGCGGGGTTGCGGCCGCGGTCTCCGTCCAATTGCGCGCCCGGCGCATCCCGGCAAAGCTCATCGTGGTCGAACCCGACGAAGCCGCCTGCCTGCTGCTCAGCGCCGAGGCCGGGGAGATTCGCGTGGTGGAGGGCGACCTGCCCACGCTGATGGCGGGCCTGGCCTGTGGCGAACCCAGCCTGCTGGCCTGGCAGGAACTGGAACGCGCGGCCCATGCCTTCATGGCCGTGCCCGATGCGGCGGCGGTGGAGGCGATGCGGGCGTTGGCGCCCTTGGGTATCGTGGCGGGCGAATCCGCCGTGGCCGGGCTGGTGGGCGCCATCCTCGCCGGGCGCGACGGCGCGCTGGGGCTGGGGCCGGAGAGCCGCGTGCTGGTCTTTGGCACCGAGGGCGACACGGACCCTGAGCTCTATGCCCGGCTGGTGGCAGGGGCGTAACCTCGCGCAGTGGCAATCCGCTTCACGTGTCCGTCACAAAATTGCCATTGAACCGCAATGCTGGAAGGCTACCAGCCGCCAGCCTTTAAAACCCCACATGGGAGAACACCGCATGAAGCGCCGCACCCTCGGCATGGCCTCCGCCGGCCTCGCCCTGCCCATCGCCGCCCCTGCCCTGGCGCAGGGTGGCCCCATCGAGATTTCCTTCTGGCATGGCCTGCCGCAGCCGCTCGGTGGCTTGCTGGAGGGCATCGCCAACCAGTTCAATGAGAGCCAGCGCCGCTTCCGCATTGTCTCCAGCTTCCGCGGCAGCTACCCCGAAACCATGGTCGCCGCCATCGCCGGCTTCCGCGCCTCCAGCGCGCCGCATATCGTGCAGATGTTCGAAGTCGGCACTGGCACGATGATGTCGGCCGGCCGCGCGGTGAAGCCGCTGCATGAATTGCTGGCCGAGACCGGCGTGAGCATCAATTTCGACGACTACCTGCCGGCAGTGAAGGGCTATTACAGCCTCAGCGACGGCCGGATGATGTCCATGCCGTTCAACTCCTCCACCGCGATCATGTTCTACAACAAGGACGCCTTCCGCCGCGCCGGCCTGAACCCCGACCAGGCACCCGCGACCTGGGCCGATATCCGCGCCGCCGCCGCACGCCTCAAGGCCGCCGGGCACGAAATGCCCTTCACCACCGCATGGCCGACCTGGTGCCAGGTGGAACAACTCAGCGCCATCCACAACACGCCGCTGGCCACGCTGGATAACGGCTTTGGCGGCCTGGGCGCCGAGTTGGCCATCAACAATCCGCTGATGCTGCGCCACCTCAACACGCTGGTGGAGATGGGCCGCGAGAATACCTTCCGCTGGGGTGGGCGCGATGGAGCCGGTGATGCGCTCTTCGCCAATGGCTCGGCGGCGATGATCCATGCCAGCTCCGGCGCGCGCGCCCGCTTCGTGCGCGAACTGCCCGGCGGCGTTGCGAATATGGGTGTGGCCATGCTGCCCTATTACAATGACGTGGCCGGCGCGCCCCTCAACTCCATCATCGGTGGCGCCAGCTTCTGGGCGATGAACCGCGGCCCGAACGCCACGCGCTCGGCCGATGAAAACCGCGGCATCGCCGAATTCTTCGCCTTCCTGGCACAGGCCCGGGTGGCCGCCGCCTGGCACACTGAGACGGGCTTCCTGCCTGTGACCAAGGCCGCCTTCGAGCAGGTCCGGGCCAGCGGCTTCTATACGCAAAATCCCGGCGCCGACATTCCCATCCAGCAACTGCTGCGCGGCGGCGGCCAGATGACGGGCAATACCCGCGGTATCCGCCTGGGTGGCTTCGTCGAGATCCGCGTGATCATGCAGGAAGAAATGGAACGCGCCCTGCAAGGTGGCCAGACGCCGCAGCAGGCGCTGACCAACACCGTCACGCGCGGCAATGTGGTGCTGCGCAATTTCGAGCGGTCCAACCGCGCGTGAGCCGCCCAGCGCCGGCCTCCTATCTGTTTCGGGGGACGGCGCTGCCCTGGCTCTTGTTGCTGCCGCAATTGGTGATCACCGGCCTGTTCTTCTTCTGGCCGGCGGGACAGGCGGTGTGGCAGTCTCTGCTGCGCGAGGATGCCTTTGGCCTGCGCAGCGAATTCGTTGGCCTCGAAAATTTCGCCGATGTGCTGGCAGACCCGACCTGGCTTGCCGCCTTTGGCCGCACGCTGCTCTTCTCCGGTTCGGTGGCCTCTCTGGCCCTGATCTCCGCGCTCTTCCTCGCGGTGCAGGCAGACCGCAATATCCGCGGCGCCTCGGCCTTCAAAACCCTGCTGATCTGGCCCTATGCGGTGGCGCCGGCGGTGGCGGCGGTGCTGTGGCTGTTCATGTTCCACCCCAATATCGGCATTTTCGGCCGCATGCTGAATGCCGCCGGCATCGCCTGGGATTATAAGCTGAACGGCGATCAGGCGATGCTGCTGGTCATTGTCGCCAGCGCCTGGAAGCAGGTCTCCTATAATTTCATCTTCTTCCTCGCCGGGCTGCAAAGCATTCCCAAATCAGTGCTGGAGGCGGCCGCCATCGATGGCGCCAGCCCGCGCTACCGCTTCTGGACGGTGGTGTTTCCCCTGCTCTCGCCCACCGCGTTTTTCCTGCTGGTGGTGAACCTGGTCTATGCGTTTTTCGACACTTTCGGCGTCATCCACGCGCTCACCCAGGGCGGCCCGGGCAAGGCGACGGAGACACTGATCTACCGCGTCTATACCGATGGCGTGGTCAATCTGAACTTGGGCTCCTCGGCAGCGCAGAGCGTGATCCTGATGGTGCTGGTGGTGGGGCTCACCTTCGCGCAGTTCCGCTATGTCGAGCGGAAGGTGCATTACTGATGAGCCGCACGCCCATGGCCTATCTCTGGCTCACCCTGGGCGTGCTGGTCTTCGCCTTCCCGATCTATATGACGCTGATCGGCAGCACCCATGATGCCAGCACCATCGGCCGCGGCGATGTGCCGCTGCTGCCAGGGCCCCTGGGTGGAGAGAATTACGCCAATGCCTGGAATGGCACCGGCGGTGGGCGCATTCAGGGCCAGCCCGCCGGCCTCATGCTGGCCAATTCGCTCATCATGGCGCTGTGCATCGCGGCCGGAAAAATCGCCATCTCGCTGCTCTCGGCCTTTGCCGTGGTGTATTTCCGCTTCCCGGGGCGAATGCTCGCCTTTTGGCTGATCTTCGTCACCCTCATGCTGCCCGTCGAGGTGCGCATCATCCCCACCTTCCAGGTGATGGTGGATCTCTCGCTGACCAATTCGAGGGCGGGCCTCATCGTGCCGCTCATGGCCTCGGCCACCGCCACGCTGCTGTTTCGGCAGTTCTTCCTCACCATCCCGCGCGAATATGTGGAGGCGGCAAAGGTGGATGGCGCCGGGCCGCTGCGCTTTTTCCGCGACGTGGTGCTGCCGCTCTCGGTCACCAATATCGCGGCATTGTTCGTCATTCTCTTCATCTATGGCTGGAACCAGTATCTCTGGCCGCTGCTGATCATCAATGAACGCTCACTGGAGACCATCGTGGTGGGGCTGACCAAGATGATTGGCACCGGCGATTCACAAAATGAGTGGAACATCATCATGGCCACCGCGGTGATGGCGATGCTTCCGCCTGTCGCCGTGGTGGTGCTCATGCAGCGCTGGTTCATCAAAGGCCTGACGGAGACCGAAAAATAAATGGCCACCCTCAAGCTCACCGACATCAAAAAGCAATTCGGCACCACCCAGGTGCTGCATGGCGTCGATCTCAACGTGGCCGAGGGCGAGATGATCGTCATCGTCGGCGCCTCGGGCTGCGGCAAATCCACCCTGCTGCGAATCGTGGCGGGGCTCGAATTCGCAACCTCCGGCCTGGTCGATATCGGCGGGCGAGACGTCACGGGGCTGGACCCGGCCGAGCGCGATGTGGCGATGGTGTTCCAGAACTACGCGCTCTACCCGCATATGAGCGTGTTCCAGAACATGGCCTATGGCCTCAAAATCCGCCGTATGGCGCCTGAGGATATCCGAAAGCGCGTGGCCCAGGCCGCAGCCCTGCTGGGCATAGAGGCGCTGCTGGAACGCCGCCCGCGCGAACTCTCCGGCGGCCAGCGCCAGCGTGTGGCCATGGGCCGCGCCATCGTGCGGGAGCCAAAACTCTTCCTCTTCGATGAACCGCTGTCGAACCTCGATGCCAAGCTGCGGGTGCAGATGCGCGCCGAGATCAAGCGCCTGCAACGCCGCCTCGGCGTCACCTCACTCTTCGTGACGCATGACCAGGTGGAGGCCATGACGCTCGGCGATAGGCTGGTGGTGATGCATCAGGGCCATGCCGCGCAGGTGGCAACGCCTATGGAAATCTGGTCCCGCCCCGCCGATACCTATGTGGCCAGCTTCATCGGCAGCCCGGCAATGAATTTCCTGCCCGGCACGATGGAAGGCGGCGCGGTGCGGCTCGATCTGGGGCTGAAGCTGCATCTGCCCGCCACGCCGGCCCTGGCCGATGGCCATAAGGTGACGCTGGGCATCCGGCCGGAACACCTCTCCCCGGGCGGGGGCGGCATCACCATGAATCTGGAGCTTCTCGAACCTCTGGGCAGCGAAACCGTGGCCCATGGCCGGCTGCCCGATGGCACCGAATTGACCGCCCGCCTGCCCGGCGAGGTGACCACGGAAGGCCCGCTCAGCCTGCTCCTGCCATCGGAACACCTCCATCTGTTTGACGCTGCAACCGGCAAACGGATTGGCGCCTGAAGGCCCGCTTGCGGCCTGCGGCACGTCCCTCCATTCTCCAGCCAAAATGAGGAGATTGTCATGTATCGCCGCACCCTGATGGCCGCCGCTGCCGCCGCACCCTTCGCCGCCCAGGCTCAGGCCGAATGGCCCAGCCAGCCCGTGCGCATGGTTGTGCCCTTTGCCGCCGGCGGCCCCACCGATGTCCCCGCCCGCCTGCTGGCCGAGGAAATGTCGCGCAACCTGCCCAACCGCATCGTGGTGGAAAACCGCACCGGCTCGGGCGTCGTCATCGGCACCGATATGGTGGCCAAGGCGCCCAAGGATGGGCTGACCATTCTCTACACCACCGTGGGCCACGCGGTGACGCGGGCGATGTTCGACCGGCTGCCCTTTGACCCGGTGGCGGATTTCCAGCCCATCGCGCTTGTCGGCCAGGTGCCGATGATCATGCTGGTCAACAATGATTTCCCGGCCCGGACACTGCCCGAATTCATCGCCATCATCCGCGCCAATCCCGGCCGATATGATTATGCCTCCAGCGGCAATGGGGGTGCGGTGCATCTGGCATCGGAATTGTTCCTGCATCTGGGCGGGGGGTTGCGGATGAACCACATCGCCTTCCGCGGCAGCGCCCCGGCCTATCCTGACATTCTGGCCGGGCGCATCCCCATGATCATCGAGGTCGCCGCCGGGGCGCTGGGGCAGATTCAGCGCGGGGCGCTGCGGCCGCTGGCCATTTCCACCGCGCAACGCAGCAGCCTCGCACCCAATATCCCCACCTTCATCGAGGGCGGCGTGCCGGGCTATGAGGCCTATACCTGGCATATGGTGATGGCACCCGCGGGCACGCCAGCGCCGGTGGTCAGCGCCATCCACGCCGCCGTCAGCCGCGCCGTCACCCAGCTGACACCCAGGTTGACCGAGATGGCGATGGAGGTGGTGCAGGGCAGCACCCCGGCCTCGGCCAGCGCATTCCTGGCCAGTGAAATGGCAAAGTGGGAGCCCATCATTCGCGCTGCCGGCATTCGCGCCGATTGAGGGCCTCGGCCACGCCGCGTGGTCCAGCGGGTGTTGAGGGGATGATCCAGCGTTTATGGCGATTTCGCCTTAACGCATTATGCTCTCAGGGGTGGTGAAAAGCGAAGATCGAGGGGCTTTGCCCCTCGAGCACCCCAGCAGGAAACTGAGTTTCCTGCACCTTCGATACATTATTGATTTTCAATACTATCAAAGGTCCAGGAAAATCGTCGACATATATGTCGACCCTGGTGGGAGAGCGCGAGAGGGCAAAGCCTTTTCGCTCTTTTCCTCCGCCATCAGCCTTGTTCAGCAGCCTGCTAGAGCGGCCCCAGCACCCCATGATCCCAGCGCGACAGCACGGGCATAGCCCGCAGATTCTGCTGCCGCGCATCCATGCGCAGGCCCCAGCCATTGGCCAGCGTGCCCTCGGGCAGGTCAACAGCCATCATGCCCTGGCGCAGATCCGGCCCACGCAGCGCATCCATCACCGGCCGCGCCAGCGAAAACGCCGCCAGGGAATGGCCCGAACGCGGCGCCGCACCATAGCGCCGGCGATAGGCATCGGTGAAGGGATGGCCAGGCGGCACCGGGGGCAGGTCGATCACCAGCGTGCCGTCATGGCCTTCACCCGCCGCCCGCGCCGTATCCGCCACCGCATGCCCACCGGCTAGGCCCACCACCAGCCGGGGCCGCCAGCCCTCCTCGCGGAAACCGCGGAACAAGGCGGCAATCTCGCCCTCACTGCCGGTATGCAGCAGCAGATCGGCACTCAGGCTGCGCAGGCGCTGCACGGCATGGCCCATCTCGCCGGCAGGGGCGTTGAAGCGGCCGGCGGGCGCTATGCCAATGGCCGCCAGAGAGGCCTCCGCGGCATTGCAGACCGCATCCGATGAAGCGCCTCCGCCACCGAAGATCACCACCCGCATGGCCTCCAAGGGCTCGCCCAGCAGACGAGGCAGGGTTGTGCCCATGGCACCGGCCACCGCAGCACCCAACTGCGCCGCGCCGGGACCCAGGCGCCAGAGCTGTCGCAGGCCGCGGTCAACGATACTGTCTGCCACCGCATTGAGTTCAAAGAAGGGCAGGCCCGCCGCCTCCGCCGCCTGGGTCGTTGCCAGCGCGATGGCAGAGGAGACACTGCCGAAAACCGCCGCCGGGCGTTCGGCCAGCATGCGGCGCAACTCAGCCACACCCTGGGCGGCATCGGGCGCATCGGCCCGCACCACGCGGAAACGGGGGGCATTCACCCGCTCATCGGCCGCCAGTTCCAGGCCACGACAGGTTTCATCGCCCAGCACACCCAGCGCCCCGGTCAAAGGCAGCAGGGCCAGAATGCGCAATTCAGCCGGCTGGGCGCGGGCAAGCGCCGGCATGGCCAAAATGGCGGCAAGGCTGCGGCGGCTGAGAGATTGGTCCAACAAGATGGGACATTGTTGCAACCCAATACCCCGTCCGCAAGGCACGGCTTGACGACAATACTGCGGCAAGGCCACCTGCACCGCATCAAAGGAAGCACGCCATGGCCTTACCCGCAGACATGATGTTCATCGCCCATGGCGCCGGTGGCCCGGCCGAGGTGCTGGTGCCCGCCCGCGGCCCGCTGCCCTCGCCCCGCCCGGACGAGGTGCTGATCCGGGTGGAGGCGGTGGGGGTGAACCGCCCCGATGTGCTGCAGCGCGAGGGCAAATATCCCAACCCGCCCGGCGCCAACCCTGTGCTCGGCCTGGAATGCGCCGGCGTGGTGGTGGAGGTGGGCCCCGATGCAGGGGCCTGGAAGCCGGGTGATCGCGTCTGCGCGCTCACCAATGGCGGCGCCTATGCCGAATATTGCGCCGCCCCGGGCACGCAATGCCTGCCCTGGCCCCGGGGATATTCCGCCATTCAGGCGGCCGCCCTGCCCGAGACCTTCTTCACCGTCTGGGCCAACCTCTTTGGCCACGGCAAATTGGCGGCGGGTGAGACCGCGCTGGTGCATGGCGGCACCTCCGGCATCGGCACCACCGCCATCATGCTGGGCACGGCGATGGGGGCGAAGATCATCGCCACCGCCGGCTCGGACGAAAAATGCGCCGAATGCCTCAAGCTGGGCGCCGTCGCCGCCATCAACTACCGCAGCCAGGATTTTGTCGAAGAGGTGAAGCGCGCCACCGATGGCGCGCTGGTGAATGTGGTGCTCGACATGGTGGGCGGGCCGTATATGCAAAAAAATCTGCGCTGCCTGGCCATGGATGGGCGGCTGGTCTTCATCGCCTTCCTCGGTGGCGAGATGGCGGAAAACCTCGATCTGCGCCCGATCATGCTCAAGCGCCTGGTGGTCACGGGCAGCACCATGCGGCCGCGCAGCACCGGACAAAAGGGCGCCATCGCCACCGCATTGCTCGACAAGGTCTGGCCGCTGCTCGATGCCGGCGCCTTCGCCCCGGTGATCCATGCGGTGATGCCGCTGGAGGAGGCGGCAGCCGCGCATGCGCTGATGGAAAGCTCCGCCCATATCGGGAAGATCATGCTGACCGTGGCGTGACCCAGGCTCGCGGATTACAGCTTCTGCTGCTGGCGGTGGTGCTGTTTGGCGGCGTTTGGCCGGTCACCAAACACGCCCTGATGCATGCCACACCGCTGTGGTTCGCCGCCTCACGGGCGGGGCTGGCGGTGATTTCGGCCACGCTGCTGGCCTTGCTCCTGCGGCGGCTGCGCTGGCCGGCGCGGCAGGACATGCTCTCGCTGCTGGCGCTGGGCAGCCTGCAATTGGCCGGCTTCTTCCTCTTGGCCCATCTCGCTTTGGCGCTGGTGCCGGCGGGGCGCACCGCGGTGCTGAGCAATGTCACGCTCATGTGGCTGGTGCCGCTCTCCATGCTGGTGCTGAAGGAGCGGATATCGCCCATGCGCTGGGGCGCCGTCGCGCTGGCCATGCTGGGTGTGGCCATCATGCTGGGCCCCTGGGCGATTGATTGGCAGGCACCCGGGGCGGTGGCCGGGCATGCGTTGCTGTTGGGCGCATCGCTCTCCTGGTCGGTGGCCATCGTGCTGGTGCGGCGCTTCCCGCCAGTGTCACCAATGATCGACCTGCTGCCCTGGAGCTTTTCCCTGGCAACCTTGATCCTCGGCACGGCGGCGCTGCTGCGCGAACCGGGCGGCGGCATTGGCATGGAGGCCTGGCCGCATGCCGCCTTTATCGGGCTGCTGGCCGCACCCATCGGCACCTGGGCGGTGATCGAAAGCGGGCGGCACCTCAATGCCGTGCTCGCCTCGGTGGGTTTCCTGCTGGTGCCGGTGCTGGGGCTGGGCCTGGCCACGACATGGCTGGGCGAGCCGCTGGGTTGGGATCTCATGCTGGGCGGCGTATTGATCATGGGCAGTGTGGTGATGGCGGCGCGCGGATGATTCTGAACACGGTGGAGACAGGCGAGGGCCCGGCCCTGGTCATGCTGCATGGCCTGATGGGTGCAGCGCAGAATTTCGGCGGCCTGGCCCGGCGGCTGGGCCAGACCCACCGCGTGCTGGCGATGGATGCGCGCAACCATGGCGCCAGCCCGCATGCCCCGGGGATGGATTACACCGCCCTGGCTGACGATGTGGCCGAGACAATGGCGGCGCGCGGCCTGGACCGTGCCGCGGTGCTGGGCCATTCCATGGGCGGCAAGATCGCCATGATGCTGGCGCTGACGCGGCCGGAATTGGTCGAAAGGCTGGTGGTGGCGGATATCTCGCCGGTGCGTTACGCCGCCCCTTCGCGGGCTTATGTGGTGGCGATGCAGGGCCTGGCCCTCACCCCCGGCATGACCCGGCGCGATGCCATGGCCGCCCTGCTGCCGGCCGTACCCGAAGAGGGCATCCGCGGTTTCCTGCTGCAAAATCTCGTCTTTGACGGCGATGTCCCGCGCTGGCGTGTGGCGCTGGACTGGATCGCCGCCGGCATGGACGCCATCGAGGATTTCGCCCCGCCGCCAGGCGCGCGCTATGACGGACCGGCGCTCTTCATCCGCGGCACCCGCAGCGATTATGTGCTGCCGGCCTATATGCCCGCCATTGGAGGCTTCTTCGCGCATGCGCAGCACGCCGCTGTGGAGGCCGCGCATTGGGTGCATTCGGAAAACCCGTATGCTTTCCTAGCCGCGCTGGAGCCGTTTCTGGCAAGCTGATCAAACACGTCGAACAAGCTGCGGAAAAAAGACAGCAACAGCTTTCTTCCCACCAAAAATGAATATGATCAAAAACATATCGAAGGTGGAGGAAACTCAGTTTCCTCCTGGGGTGCTCGAGGGGCAAAGCCCCTCGATCTTCTCCCCCCTCACTGTTGGTTTTTCAACAGCCTGCCCCCCCAACCTCGATGCGCCGGGGGCGACTGACGCGGCGCGGCGAAACTGCTATTCTGGCCGCATGAGCACGCAACTCCCCCTAGATCCCAAACTGCTTGAAATCCTGGTCTGCCCCGTCACCCGGGGCCCGCTTCGCTATGACCGCGAGAAGGCGGAGTTGATCAGCGACGAGGCCTCCCTCGCCTATCCCATCCGTGACGGCATCCCCATTATGCTGCCGGGCGAGGCGCGCAAACTGGAGCCGTGAGCGCGCCGACGGCGCTGGTCTATCGGCGCGAGGCCCGCGAATTGGAGCTGCGCTTTGCCGATGGCGCGCGCTTCTGCCTGCCGGCAGAGTATTTGCGGGTGGAGAGCCCCTCGGCGGAGATTCAGGGCCATGCGCCTGGCCAGAAAATCATTCTGGGCGGCAGGCGCCATGTCGGCATCATGCGTATCGAGCCTGTGGGCCATTACGCGGTGCGCCTCGTCTTCGATGATCTGCATGATAGCGGTATTTTCACCTGGAGCTATTTGCGCGCGCTGGGTGAGGAGCAGCAGCGCCGCTGGGCCGCCTATGAGCAGGCGCTGGCCGCGCGCGGCCTGTCGCGCGATCCGCCGCCGGGCAACACATAAAGATATGCTTATGGGTGTGTTGCCCTGCATCAGCCCCCATGCTACGGCCCCGCCATCACATACGGAGCCTGCCGCAGATGCCCGACTACATTGTTAAGGACATTTCCCTCGCCGCCTGGGGCCGCAAGGAACTCAACATGGCGCAGGATGAAATGCCGGGCCTGATGGCCACGCGCGCCGAATTCGCCGCCAGCCAGCCGCTCAAGGGCGCGCGCATCGCCGGCTGCCTGCACATGACCATTCAGACCGGCGTGCTGATCGAGACCCTGACGGCGCTCGGCGCCGAGGTCCGCTGGTCCTCCTGCAATATTTTCTCCACCCAGGACCACGCGGCCGCCGCCATTGCCGAGACCGGCGTGCCGGTCTTCGCCATCAAAGGCGAGACGCTGGAAGAATACTGGGACTATGTCCGCAAGACCCTGGAATGGGCCGATGGCGGCGAGCCCAATATGCTGCTCGACGACGGCGGCGACATGACTCTGCTGGTGCATTACGGCCTGAAGGCCGAGCAGGGCGACGTGGCCTTCCTCGAAAAGGCCTCCAATGAGGAAGAGACCGTCTTCTTCGCCCTCATCAAGAAGTGCCTGGCCGAGAAGCCGGGCTGGTTCGCCAAGCTGGCCGCCTCGATCAAGGGCGTTTCGGAAGAAACCACCACGGGCGTGCACCGCCTCTATGTGATGGCCAAGGAGGGCAAGCTGCTCTTCCCCGCCATCAATGTGAATGACAGCGTCACCAAGTCGAAATTCGACAACCTCTATGGCTGCCGTGAATCGCTGGTGGACGCGATCCGCCGCGGCACCGACGTGATGATGGCCGGCAAGGTTGCCGTGGTCTGCGGCTATGGCGATGTGGGCAAGGGCTCGGCGGCGTCGCTGCGCAATGCCGGCTGCCGCGTGCAGGTGACGGAGATCGACCCGATCTGCGCCCTGCAGGCCGCGATGGAAGGCTATCAGGTCGTCACCATGGAAGAGGCCGCGCCCACGGCCGACATCTTCGTCACCGCCACCGGCAATGTGGATGTCATCACCGCCGACCATATGCGGGCGATGAAGCATCGCGCCATTGTCTGCAATATTGGCCATTTCGACAGTGAAATTCAGGTCGCTGCCCTGAAGAACTACAAGTGGGACAATGTGAAGCCGCAGGTCGATGAGATCGAGTTCCCCGACGGCAAGCGCATCATCCTGCTCTCCGAAGGCCGCCTGGTGAATTTGGGCAATGCCACCGGCCACCCCTCCTTCGTGATGTCGGCCTCCTTCACCAACCAGTCGATCGCGCAGATCGAGTTGTGGACCAACCCCGGCAAATACGAGAACAAGGTCTATGTGCTGCCCAAGCACCTCGATGAGAAGGTGGCCATGCTGCATCTCGACAAGGTGGGCGCCAAGCTGACCAAGCTGCGGGCCGACCAGGCCAGCTATATCGGCGTGCCGAGCGAAGGCCCCTTCAAGGCCGAAGCCTACCGCTACTGATCGCGGCGCGACGAAGACGGCTTTGGCCGTCTTCGTCGCCATCGCGCGATGATGCGCCTGCGGCCATCAACCCCTTTTCCTTTCTTCCTGTTGCCGTATATCCCCCCGGTCACGACCTGAGGGAGATAACGCATCATGGATCGCCGCAACCTGCTGGGCCCCGCCGCCCTCTCGGCCGCCGCCCTCGCCACCCCCGCCCTGGCACAGAGCGCCATGCCAGAGGTGCGCTGGCGGGCTGCCAGCTCCTTCCCGCGCGTCTTCGACGTGCTCTACGGCACCATGGAGCGCATCGCCGCCCGGGTGGCCCAGCTCACCGACAATAAATTCCGCATCACCACCTTCCCCGCCGGCGAAATCGTCGGCGGGTTGCAGGTGCTCGACGCCGTGCAGGCCGGCACGATCGAGGCGGGGCATACCGCCGCCTATTATTATATCGGCAAGGATATCGCCTTCGCCCCCTTCACCGCCATGAGCTTCGGCCTGAACACCCGGCAGATGACGGCCTGGACACGCTTTGGCGGCGGCAACCAATTGGCGGCGGATTTGTTCCGTGAATATAACATTATCGCCCACACTGCGGGCGATACCGGGGCGCAAATGGGCGGCTGGTTCCGCAATGAGATGCGCAGCCTATCCGACCTTCAGGGCCTGAAATTCCGCATCACCGGCCTGGCCGGCCAGCTCTTCACCCGGCTGGGCGCCGCCCCGGTGCTGACCGCGCCGGCCGATATCTATCCCAGCCTGGAACGCGGCGTGATCGATGCCGCCGAATTCGTCGGCCCGCATGATGATGAGCGGGCGAATTACGTGCGCGTCGCGCGTTTCTATTACGCCCCCGGCTTCTGGGAGCCCGGCGCCCGGCTGCATTTCATGAGCAATATCCGCGCCTATAATGCCCTGCCGGACCTCTATAAGCACGCCCTCGAGTTGGCCTGCGCCGAGGCTGATAGCGACATGGTGGCGCGTTATGACCACCTGAACCCCCAAGCGCTGCGCCGCCTTGTCGCCGCCGGCGCGCAGTTGCGCTTCTGGCCGCGCGAAATCCTCCAGGCCGCCTGGCGCGCCAATGAGGAGATGGTCGGCGACCTCGGCAGCCGCAATGCGCGCTTCAAGACCATCATGGACAGCTACAGGGCCTATCGCGGCGAGATGTTCCAGTGGCACCGCGTCAGCGAAAACAGCTTTGACAATTTCGCCTTCACCGCGGCGGCGCAGCAGTAAGCCGCCCCTTTCGAAGCGAGGGGCGCGGGCCTAGAAGGCGGGAATGGAATCGCACCCCCTGCTTGCCGCGCTCCTCATGGGTATCATCGAGGGGCTGACCGAGTTTCTCCCGATCTCCTCCACCGGGCACCTGATCCTGCTAGGCCATGCCATCGGCTTTAGGGGCCCGCCCGGCAAAGTCTTCGAAATCGCCATCCAACTCGGCGCCATCCTCGCCGTGGTGGTGATGTATTGGCGAAGGCTGCTGGCGGTGGGTTTGGGCATGTGGCGGCCGCGCACGGCGGAACGCTTCTATGCCACCAATATCCTGCTCGCCTTTCTGCCGGCCATGGTGCTGGGGGCGACGCTGCATTCCACCATCACCGGCCTGCTGTTCAACCCCTGGGTGGTGAGCTTGGCGCTCATCCTGGGCGGCATTGCCATTATTCTCATCGAGCGGCGGGTGCTGACCCCCAGCATCCATTCGGTGGCCGAGATCGGGCCGCTGACCGCGCTTCTGGTGGGCTTCGGCCAGGCCTTGGCGATGATCCCGGGCACCTCGCGCTCGGGGGCGACCATCATCAGCGCCCTGCTCTGCGGGGTGGATCGCAAGGCCGCGGCCGAATTCTCCTTCGTGCTCGCCATTCCCACCATGCTGGCCGCTTCGGCCTATTCGCTGCTGAAGGCCCGCCATGAACTCTCGCTCGATGGGCTGGGGCAGATCGTAATCGGCTTCGTCACGGCCTTCGTGGTGGCCTTGCTGGTGGTGCGCGCGGTCATCGCCATCATCGGGCGCATCGGCTTCACGCCATTTGGCTGGTACCGCATCGGCCTTGGGCTTGTGATGCTGGCTGCCCTGGCGATTGCGGGCTAACGGCCGCCAGCCTCCCATGCCAGCCCATCCGCACGACCCAAAACGCGAGGCTCGCCTGGCCCAGGCCCTGCGGGACAATCTCAAGCGCCGCAAGCAACAGGCCCGCGCCCGCGAGGAAGAACCGCCCCCGCCCAGCCCCGAACCCGCCCCGCGCGAAAACGCCCCCGACAAGACCTAGCCCCGCGCATGGCCGCCTCGATGGCGGCGCCGTTGCCCCTCCCCCCCGGCTGGTCTAGACCCTGCCTCCCAACCCTAGCCCAAGGCCGGATTCCGCCCCATGCCCATCATGCCCGACCACTGGATCCGTCGCATGGCGACCGACCACGGCATGATCGAGCCCTTCGTGGAGAACCAAAAGCGCGAGGGCGTGATCAGCTATGGCCTCTCCTCCTTCGGCTATGACGCCCGGGCAGCGGATGAATTCAAGGTTTTCACCAATGTCGATAATGCGGTGGTGGACCCCAAAGCCTTCTCGGAGACGGGTTTCGTCACCCGCACCGGCCCGGTTTGCATCATCCCGCCCAATTCCTTCGTGCTGACCTCGACCATCGAGTATTTCCGCATCCCGCGCGATGTGCTGGTGATCTGCCTCGGCAAATCCACCTATGCCCGCTGCGGCCTGATTGTGAATGTCACGCCGCTGGAGCCGGAATGGGAGGGCCAGGTGACCATCGAGATCAGCAACACCACGCCGCTGCCCGCCCGGGTCTATGCCAATGAAGGCATTTGCCAATTCCTCTTCCTCAAGGGCGAAAGCGCGCCTGAGGTGAGCTATGCCGACCGCGCGGGAAAATATATGGGCCAGCGCGGCGTCGCCTTGCCGAGGCTCTGAGCCATGGCCTATCAACCCACCAAGCGGTGCGCCCCCACACATCGCGCCATCACGGGGCTCGGCTGAGACATGGACCGCATTCGCATCCGCGGCGGCAAGCCGCTTTCTGGCAATATTTCCGTCTCCGGCGCCAAGAATGCCGTGCTGGCGCTGATGCCCTCGGCGCTGCTCGCTGGCTCGGCGCTGCATCTGCACAATGTGCCCAACCTGGCCGATGTGGCGACGATGACGGCGCTGCTGCGCCATCTCGGCATGGATGTGGTGCATGACAAGGCGGCCCGCACGCTGGCCCTCACGGGGCCAGCCAAGGGCAATGAGGCGCCCTATGATATCGTGCGGAAAATGCGCGCATCGGTGCTGGTGCTCGGCCCGCTGGTGGCCCGCCATGGCATCGCCCGCGTTTCGCTGCCCGGCGGCTGCGCCATCGGCACCAGGCCGGTGGACCTGCACCTGAAGGGGCTGGAGGCGATGGGCGCCACCATCACCGTCGAGGCTGGCTATATCGAGGCCCGCGCGCCGAGTGGCGGGCTGAAGGGCGCGCGCATCATCTTCCACGTCATCAGCGTGGGCGCCACTGAGAACCTGCTGATGGCCGCCACCCTCGCCGATGGCGAGACCGAGCTGGTCAATGCCGCGCGCGAACCCGAGATCGAGGACCTCGCCCTGTGCCTGATGCGCATGGGCGCGCGTATCGAGGGTATCGGCACCGATAGGCTGCGGGTCACCGGCGTGGCCGCGCTCACCGGTGCCACCCATCCGGTGGTGATGGACCGCATCGAGGCCGGCACCTATGCCTGCGCCGCCGCCATCACCGGCGGCGAGGTGTTTCTGCAGGGCGCCCGGCTGGACCATCTGGGCGCTGTGGCGCGGGTGCTGCGTGAGGCCGGCGTGGGCGTGAATGAGGAACCGGCCGGCCTGCGCATCGCCCGCATGAACGGGCTGCACGGGGTGGATGTCGTCACCGAGCCCTTCCCCGGTTTTGCCACCGATATGCAGGCGCAATTCATGGCGCTGATGTGCGTGGCACAGGGCGCCTCCATGGTCACCGAGACCATCTTTGAAAACCGCTTCATGCATGTGCCCGAACTGGCGCGGATGGGTGCTCGCATCAATGTGCATGGCGCCTCGGCCATTGTGCGCGGCGTGCAAAAACTCTCAGGCGCGCCGGTGATGGCCACCGATTTGCGCGCCTCGGTCTCCCTCGTGCTCGCCGGCCTCGCCGCGCAGGGCGAGACGGTGGTCAACCGCGTCTATCACCTCGACCGCGGCTATGAGCGGCTGGAGGAAAAACTGGCCGCCGTGGGCGCCGATATCGAGCGGCTGGCATGAGCATCGCCCTATCATCCCAGGCCCCCAGGTAACACCGGCATGGACCAGCCCCTCCCCTCCCCCACCATCATGGCCACCACCCAGCCGCTCGTGCTGGCCCTGCCCAAGGGCCGCATCCTGAAGGAGCTGATGCCGGTGCTCAAACGCGCCGGCCTCACCCCGGCCGCCGATTGCGCCGATGAAGACAGCCGCCGCCTGCGCTTCGAGACCGAGGATGCGGCGGTGGATGTCATCCGCGTCCGCCCCTTCGATGTCGCAACCTTCGTGGCGCATGGCGCAGCGCAGATCGGCGTTTGCGGCGGCGATGTGCTGATGGAATTCGACTATCAGGAAATCTACGCACCGCTGGATCTGGGCATCGGCTATTGCCGGGTTTCGGTGGCCGGGCCGGTGGATGCGCCCGCCGATGACCCCTCCCGCTGGTCGCGAATCGCCGTGGCCACGAAATACCCCAATATCGCCCGTAAACACTACGCCGCGCGCGGTGTGCAGGCCGAGGTGGTGCATCTCAACGGCGCCATGGAATTGGCCCCGGCGCTCGGCCTGTCCAAGGTGATTGTTGACCTCGTGGCCACCGGCGCCACTCTCAAGGCCAATGGGCTGCATGAGACCGAGGTGATCGCCGAAATCACCTCACGCGTCATCGTCAACCGCTCGGCGCTCAAGACCATGCCCGAGCGCATCGGCGCCCTGCTGGCCCGCTTTCGGGATGCCATAGCGTGAAACATCTGAACACGCGTGACCCTGGCTTCGAGGCCGATTTCGTCGCCCTGCTCGATGAGGCGCGCGAGACCACCGCCGCCGTGGGCGGGGCGGTGGCTGAGATCATCGCCGCCATCCGCGCCCGCGGCGACGCCGCCCTGGTGGACTATACCGCCCGCTTCGATGGCTGGCAGCCCGGCCTGCTGCGCGTCACCGCCGAAGAATTGGCCGAGGCCGAGGCCGCCATCGCGCCCGATCTGCTGGCCGCGCTCGATCTGGCGGCGGCGCGGATCGAGGCGTTTCATCGCGCCCAACTCCCCGCCGATATCACCCTCAATGACCCCGCAGGGCTGCGCCTGGGCATGCGCTGGGGCGCGCTGGATGCGGTGGGGCTCTATGTACCCGGCGGCAAGGCAGCCTACCCCTCCTCGGTGCTGATGAATGCCATTCCCGCCCGCGTGGCCGGGGTGGGGCGGGTGTGCATGTGCGTGCCCACCCCCGGCGGGCTGCTCAACCCGCTGGTGCTGGCGGCCGCCAGGCGCGCGGGGGTGACCGAGGTGTTCCGCATCGGCGGCGCCCAGGCGGTGGCCGCCATGGCCTGGGGCACCGAGAGCATCGCCGCGGTGGACCGCATTGTCGGCCCCGGCAATGCCTATGTGGCCGAGGCCAAGCGCCAGGTCTTTGGCCGGGTGGGCATCGACAGCATCGCCGGCCCCTCCGAGGTGGTGGTGCTGGCCGATGCCGATAATGACCCTGCCCATGTCGCGATGGATTTGCTGGCCCAGGCCGAGCATGACGAGGCGGCGCAGAGCATCCTCATCACCAATGACGCAGGCTTTGCCGCTGCCGTCGCAGCGGCTGTCGAGGCCGCCCTTCTCACCCTGCCCCGCCGGGCTATCGCCGCGGCCAGCTGGGCCGCGCATGGCGCAATTGTGCTGGTGCGCGACTGGGATGAGGCGGTGGCGCTGACCAACCGCCTCGCTCCCGAACATTTGCAGATCATGACGGCGGAACCCGCAGCGCTGTTCGGCCAGATCCGCCATGCGGGCGCCGCCTTCCTGGGCCGCTGGTGCCCCGAGGCGCTGGGCGATTACGTCGCTGGCCCCAACCATGTGCTGCCCACCGGGCGTTCGGCGCGTTTCGCCTCGGGATTATCGGTGTTTGACTTCCTCAAGCGTACCACCTGGGTGGCGGCCGAGCAGGCAGGTTTGCGGGCCATCGGCCCCGCCGCCGTCGCCCTGGCCGAGGCCGAGGGCCTGACCGCGCATGGCCAAAGCGTGGCGCTGCGCCTCTCCTGACTTGACCTGGAGAGCCGACAGAACCATGTTGCGAGCGACGCCGCCCCGATGGGCGCGACGCAATCCCTTATTCGCGGGCGCTTTTCGCCCAAATCCAGCAAGGTTGTTCGACAATGAGCGCGTATGTCTAAAGAGGACATGATCGAATTCAGCGGTCAGGTCATGGAGTTGCTTCCCAACGCCATGTTCCGGGTCAAGCTGGACAATGAGCACCTGGTGCTCGCCCATACCTCCGGCAAGATGCGCAAGAACCGCATCCGCGTGCTGGCGGGGGACCGGGTGAATGTCGAGATGACACCCTACGACCTGACCAAGGGTCGCATCACATTTCGCTTCAAGTAACCGGCCTACCGCTCGTCCTCGCCTCCGCCAGCCCGCGGCGGCTGGAGCTTTTGGCCAGGATTGGCGTGGTGCCCCAGGCGATCCGCCCGGCGGATCTGGACGAGACCCCCCTGCCCGCCGAATTGCCGCATAAGCTGGCTGAGCGGCTTTGCGCGCTGAAGGCCTCGGCCATGGCCTCGCCCGAGGCGCTGGTCCTGGCCGCCGATACCGTGGTGGGCGTGGGCCGCCGGATCCTGGGCAAACCTGCGGATGCGGCCGAGGCCCGCACCTTCCTCAACCTGCTCTCAGGCCGGCGCCACCGGGTGCATACCGGCGTGGCCCTGGCGGTGCCCGGGCAAAAGCTGCGCACCCGCCTCGTCACCTCCGTCGTCGCCTTCCAGCGCCTGACCACGGCGCAGATCGAGGCCTATCTCGACGGCACAGAATGGCAGGGCAAGGCCGGCGGCTACGCCATCCAGGGCAGTGCCGAGGCCTGGGTGCGCTTCATGTCAGGCTCCTGGTCCAATATCGTCGGCCTGCCGCTGTTCGAAACGGCGCAATTGCTGCGCGGGGTGGGGTGGCTGCGGCCATGAGCGTCGCTGCCGATGCAGGGCCCGAAGGCCCGATTCAGGCGATCATCCGCGTCAGCCGTTCGCCGGGCGAGCGGCGCGTGGCCCTCATGCTCGATGATGTGGTGACCGAGGCCTGGGTGGAGCGCCCAGCGCGCCCCGATGGTGTGGGTGATGTCCTGGCCGCGCATGTCTCCGCCGTCGCCCCCGCCATGGCCGGGGCCTTTCTCACCCTGCCCGATGGCCAGACCGGCTTTCTGCCGGAATCCGAGGCCAGCCTCTCCCGCCGCCCGCTGCGCGAGGTGGTGCAGGAAGGCCGCCTGCTGGTGGTGCGCGTCACCCGCGCGGCGCAAGGTGCGAAGGGCCCGCGCGTCTCGGTCAAGCGCGCACCGCCCCTGGCCGCCACCCAGCCGGGGCTGATCGAGCGCGGGCCGGATGCGGCCATGCGGCTGCGCGCCGCCTACCCCCAAGCACAGATTCTCGCCGATGACGCGACCGAGGCCGCCAGGCTCGGCGCCCGCCTCGTCGCCCGCGCCTTCGATGACGAGATCGAGGCCGAATTCGAAGCCCTGGCCTCGCCCAGCCTTCCCCTGGAGGGCGGCGGCCGGCTGATCATCCAAACCACCCATGCGCTGACCGCCATCGACGTCGATGCCGGCAGCCATGCCGGTGCCGACCGCGCGGCCGCCCAGGCGCTGAACGCCGCCGCCCTGCGTGAGGCAGCACGGCAGATCCGGCTGCGCAATTGCGCCGGCGGTATTCTGATCGACGCTGCCGGCATGGCGGCGCGGGACCGCGTGGCGCTGGAACCCGCGCTGCGCCAGGCCCTGGCGCCCGACCGGCTGGCAGAATGTCTCGGCACCGGTCCGCTGGGCCTTTACGAACTGCGCCGCGCCCGCATCCATCCCCCGCTATCCGAGACCCTGGCCGGGCCTCTCACCCCAGGCCTCGCCCTGCTGCGAGCGGCCGGGCGCGAGGCCGCCCACGCGCCGCATCGCCGTCTGGCACTGCACGCCCCGCCCGCCGTGCTGGCGGCCCTGCGCGCATTGCCCGAGGCCATGGCGGAATATGAACGCGCCGCCGGCCATGCCCTGACCCTGACACCTGGCGAAAGCGGGATCACCGATGCCGAGTGAAGCAAAACCCTGCCCGATCTGCCGCAAGCCCGCCGCACCCGCGCCGCTGCGGCCGTTTTGTTCGGAACGCTGCCGCCAGGTCGATCTCGGCCGTTGGTTCACCGAAAGCTATGCGGTGCCGGGCAAGCCCTTGGGCGAGGAAGACGAGGTCGAGTAGCGCGCGATATATCGTGCCCCTGGCCCGAACAGCTTTTCGCGATAGGTCCCGGCAGCATATTCCCGCTTATAGGCGCCACGTTCCTGCAGCGCCGGAATGAGCAATTCCACCACATCCTCCAGGCATTCCGGGAAGATTGTGCGGGAGAGGTTAAACCCATCCGCGCCTGATTCGGCGGCATAGGCGATCAGCGTCTCGGCCACGCGCTCGGCACTGCCCACAATCGGCTTCTGCCGGCTGCCCAGGATGAACTGGTCAATCAGCCCCCGCCGGGTGAGCGTGCCGCCCATCGCCCGCGCCATAGCGGTGACATTGGACTGGATAGCATTGCTTTCGGCGGTGATCGGCTCATCAAGGCCAAAGCGGTTGAAATCCAGCCCCAGCGAGGCCGCGGCATGGGCCAGCGCGCCCTCCACCGAGGAATGCGCCCGGTATTCCGCCAGCTTGTCCGCGGCTTCAGCATCGGTCCGGCCCAGAACCAGGGTGGCGCCGACAAACGCCTTCTTCGGCCGCCCGCCCAAAGCCCGCAGCCGGGCAATGCCCTGCCCCACCACCGCCGGCGGCCCACCATTCATAAACACGCATTCGGCGTGCCGCGCCGCAAAGGCCAACCCGCGTGGCGAAGCGCCGGCCTGATAGAGCAACGGCGTGCGCTGCGGCGAGGGCTCGCAGAGATGCGGCGCATCAATGCGGTATTGCCGCCCGTGATGATGAATGGCGCGCACCCGGGCAGGGTCGGTGAAGGCGCCGCCCCGCTCACGCAGCACCGCATCATCATCCCAGGATTCCTCCCAGAGTTTCCCCACAACCGCCATGTATTCATCGGCCATGTCGTAGCGGTCATCATGCTGGAGCTGGGCGGCAAGGCCCATGGCCCGGGCGGCACTGTCCAGATAGCCGGTGACGATATTCCAGCCGATGCGGCCATTCGTCAGATGGTCCAGCGTGCTCATCCGCCGGGCGAAGAGATAAGGCGCCTCATAGGAGAGATTGGCGGTGATACCGAAACCCAGATGGGTGGTGACGGCGGCCATGGCCGGCACGATCATCGCCGGGTCCAGCAATGGCACCTGCACGGCGTGGCGCAGCGCGGCATCGGCGCTGCCATCCAGCACGTCATAGATCCCCAGCACATCGGCCAGAAACAGGCCATCAAACAGCCCGCGCTCCAGCAGGCGGGCAAGGCCGAGCCAATGCGAGAGCTGGTTGTAATTCGCGCTGGTATCGCGCGGGTGGGTCCACATCCCGTGCTGGATGTGGCCCACACAGGCCATGTCAAAGGCGTTGAGGGCGATCTGCCTCAAGGCTTGATGAAGGTCACGCCCTGCGTGGCCATGAAGCTGTTGAGGTCCTGGCGCAGCACGCCGGTCAGGCAGGCAGTGTCGGCGGCCGCGTTGTGCCGGAAGGTGTAGATGGTCAGCGTGTCGCCGGAGATGGCGGCGCGGCAGAAGCCCTGCTCGGCATCGGGCGTGTTGTTCGGGCACATCTCCAGGTCGATGTGCTGCACGTGGTCATGGAAGCCCTGATAGGTGATCCAGCATTGCGGGGACTGCGCCAGGGCAACGGCTGGGAGCAGGCTGGCGAGCAGGATGATGCGGCGCATGACGGTTCCTCGAATACCGGGGGTCGCGGCGCCCCCGTTGCTTCCTACCAGAGCAGCCGGGGCTTGCCCAATGAACATGGCGCAAGGCTGCGACCGGGGTGCTATCCCGCAAACGGGTCCCGCAAGGCAATCGTATCATCGCGATCCGGCGAGGTGCTGAGCATCATCACCGGCGCCTCCACCAATTCCTCGATACGGCGGACATATTTCACCGCCTCGGCCGGCAATTCGGCATAGCTGCGCGCACCGCGGGTGGAACCGGCCCAGCCCTGCATCACCTCAAAAATCGGCTCTGCCGCTGCCTGGGCCCGCATGCCAGCCGGCAGGCGCTTCATCGCCACGCCATTCACGCGGTAGCCCACGCAAATCTGCAATTCCGGCAGGCCATCGAGCACATCGAGCTTGGTCAGCACCAGGCCGTTCACCCCGCCGATCTTCACCGCCTGGCGCACCATGGCGGCATCGAACCAGCCGCAGCGCCGGGGCCGCCCGGTCACCGTGCCGAATTCGTGGCCGCGCTCGCCCAGCAGCTTGCCGGTCTCGTCGAACAGCTCAGACGGGAAAGGCCCGCTGCCCACCCGGGTGGCATAGGCCTTGGCAATGCCCAGCACCATGCCGATGGCGTTCGGCCCAACCCCGGCGCCGGCCGCGGCATTGCCCGCCACCGTGTTGCTGCTGGTCACATAGGGGTAGGTGCCGTGATCAACATCGAGCATCACCGCCTGCGCACCCTCGAACAGAACGCGCTTGCCGGCGATCCGCGCCGCGTCCAGCGTTTCCCACACCGCCTCGGCATAGGGCAGCAGGCGCGGCGCCAGGGCCAGAAGCGCATCGAGCAGCGGCTGCTTTTCGAATTCCGGCGAACCCAGCCCGCGCAGCAGCGAATTATGGTGCAGCAGCAATTCATCCAGCTTCGCGCTCAGCGTCTCCGGCTCCGCCAGATCGCACACCCGGATGGAGCGCCGGCCCACCTTATCCTCATAGGCGGGGCCGATGCCGCGGCCGGTGGTGCCGATCTTGTCCTCGCCGCGCGCCGATTCCCGCGCGCGGTCGAGTGCCGGGTGCAGCGGCAAAATCAGCGGCGTATTTTCAGCCACGCGCAGATTATGCGGGCCAACATCCAGCCCCTGGGCGCGCACCTTATCGATCTCGGCAAACAGCGCATCGGGGTCCAGCACCACGCCATTGCCGATGATGCCGAGCTTGCCGCGCACCACGCCCGAAGGCAGCAGCGAGAGCTTATAGGTGGTATCACCCACCACCAGCGTATGGCCCGCATTATGGCCGCCCTGGAAGCGGACGACGATATCGGCCCGGCTCGCCAGCCAGTCCACCACCTTGCCCTTGCCCTCGTCGCCCCATTGCGCGCCGATGATTGCGACATTGGCCATTATGCTTGTTCCTCCAGCGCCGCGGCCTCGCTGCCGCGCAATTCATGGGTGCAGCGCAAGGCGATGGCGCTGTCGGCCGCCGAAAGCGCGGCCACGGTGGCGTAACCCTGCGCCCGAAATGCGCGCGCCGCCACCACATCATGGCCCAAAGGCAGAAAGAGCCGTGGGCGATGGGCGCTGGGCTGCGCGGCGCGGCGCACGGCATCGGGGTAGAGCGTCATGCCGGTCGCCGGCTCATCATGATGCGAGAGGTAACGCCCGCCACGCGCCAATTCCCCGGTGCGGCCGGGGCCATAAATTGTGAAGGCCACGCCCACATGATAGCGGAAACCACGATATTCCGCCGGGTCTAGGGTGATGGCGAGGTCTGGCGCGGCGGCACGAATGGCGGCCACCACGGTGGCGGCATTATCGGCAATTGCCCGCGCACCGGGCGGCAGGGCGAGATCCCGCAGCACAGCCAGCGCCGCCATGGCCGGGCCGGCGGCATTGAGCAGTGCCGGCAGCATCCCAGCGATCGGCCCCGCCCCTTCGGCCAGGGTGGCGACGGCGGCAGCGTCCTTGCGGTCAAGCGCGCGGGCAAGCCGGGTGGCGGCGGCACCGCTGAGGCCGGCCTCCTCCAGCAGGCGGGGGGTCATGGTGGGCAGGGTGATGTCGAGCGAGAGACCACTGACTCCCACCGCCAGCAGCGCCTCCACCGCCACCAACGCCACCTCGGCATCGGCCTGCGGCGCCGCGCCGCCAATGATCTCGATACCCGCCTGGGCCACCTGGCGCTCGGGCGAAAGCTCGGTGCCACGCACCCGCAGCACCTGGCCGGCATAGGACAGCCGCAGCGGCCGGGCCTGGCCACCCAGCCGTGTCGCGGCAATACGGGCGATCTGCGGCGTGGTGTCGGCCCGCAGCCCCATCATGCGCTGGCTGACCGGGTCCATCAGCCGGAAGGTCTGCTCAGCCACGGCAGCGCCGGAGCCGGCCAGCAGCGAATCCTCGAATTCCAACAGCGGCGGCTTCACCCGCTCATAGCCATGCCCGGCAAAGACGGCCATCAGGGCCTCGACAAGTGCTGCCTCCCGCTCGGCGGCGGGGGGCAGCGCGTCGATCAGGCCGGCGGGCAGCAGGGCGGGGTTGGGTGTGTCATCTGTCATGGCGCGGGCGCGGTTTGGCACAGCGTGTTGCATATGGAAACAGACAGACGCGCCATTGGCTGCTAAGCTTAACCCATGCTGAACACACGACGCCTCCTCCTCCTTCTTCCCCTCGCCGCCTGCGCGGTGAATCCGGTCACCGATAATGAGTTCATGCTCGCCGATGGTGACGTTGTGCGCGGCGCCGCCGATGGCGTGCGGACCGCAGCTTTTAGTGCCCAGCGGGCCTTTGGTGACACCTCGCTGTGGCATGACAACCCCATCGCCGCCTGCTTCGGCACGGCGCAGTTGGAGTATCTCCACCGCAATTTCACCACCAATCCGCGCTTCGCCACTACCGCAAGCTTCGAGACCATCCACAGCATGCGCGAGGGCCAGCGCGCTTTGCGCCAGGCCGCCAATATCCCGGCTTCGGCCGATTCCAGACGGCTGGAGAATGACCTGCGGATCGCGGTGCGCGAATTGAGCAGCGGCAACCGTGCCGCCGCCGAAGCCGCCCTGGCCGCCTATGGCCCCAACCTGATCGGCCGGCTCACCAGCCTGCCGCGGATCAGGGAAGTGGAAGCCGCTTCCGGCGCTGCGGTGGTGGAATTCGGCTCCTCGCGCGGCGGCAATCAGGGCCGCCTCTGAGGCGCCCCCCCCGGCGGCTCAGCCGCCGAAACGCCGATTATCCCCCGGCCGCAAGCGCAAGCCGGGGCGCAGATTGGTAAAGGGCAGCGTCGCCGGGTCCGCCACCACCGGCCCAGGCGCTGCGGCCACCAGCACCGTCTCGGCCATGGGCTGAAAATGTGCCCGGAAATGCACGCTGGACTTCACCGCCACGATCTTCTGCGCCGCCGGCTCCACGCCCAGGAAGCGGAATACCTCCTGGTCATGCGCCTGCATTTTGCGCGAGACCACCACCACCCGCACGCCCGGCGCCACCCGCAGCAGCGCTGAAGGGCCAAGCCCGGCCGGATTCCCCGCGCCCATGGGGCCCGAGAGGGTGAAATTGCCCTCGCTCAGCACCTCGACCACGCCGGTCACCGCCAGCGGCACGCCGTCACTGCGGCCACCCAGTGACAGGCTGAGCGTGGCCCCCAGCCCGGCCGCGTGGCAGGCGGCAGCACTCTCGGCGTCATTCATCACCGCCAGCACCGCGCCTTGCGCATTCTGGGCGATCAATTCGGCCAGCAGGCCGGTGGTATCACCATGGCCGCCACCACCCGGATTGTCCTGGGTATCGGCAATCACCACCGGGCGGGTGGCGGTGGCGGCGATTCGCATGGCCTCGCGCACCGCATCGGCCGCCGGCACGACGCCGCCCATGAATTGCGCCTCACGCGCATTGATCTCGGCCAGCAGGGCATCAGCCGCGGCCTCGGCATTCTCGCCATAAGCGGCGATGGCCTGGGAACAGCCGGGGAAATCGGCATAGGGAAAGCCAAAGCAATAGGCGAGTTCCACCACGCCCTCGCCCAGCCGCGCACGGGTCTCCATCACCCCGGCCATCGGCTCCACCAGCGTGCATTGGCTGGTCAGCGGCACCAGGAAATCCACCTCACGAAACGCCTTGGCCCAGCGCGGCTCGCCACCCACCAGGCGCAGCAGCAGCCGCATCGCCTGGGCGCCGGCATCGCGCATATCCACATGCGGATAGGTGCGGAATGGCACCAGCGCATCGCTCAGCGCCACCATCTGCGCCGTCATATTGGCATGCGGGTCGAGGCTGGCGGTGATGGGGATATCGGGGCCGACCACCGCGCGCACCCGGCGCAGCAATTCGCCCTCGGCATCGGGGAAATCATCACTGACCATGGCACCATGCAGGTCAAGATAAACGCCATCCAGCGGGCCCGCCTCCAGCGCATGGGAGAGTTCGGCCAGCATGATGCCGGCGATGCGCTCAAACGCCTCCCGCGTCACCGGCCCGGCCGGATTGGCGAAGCACCACACCAAGGGCACGATCCCAGCACCCGCCGCCTCGGCCACCGCAATCGCACCGGCCGCAGGCACCGAAAGCGGGCGCAGCGTATCGGTCATCGCCGCGGCGTATTGCAGGTTGGGAAAGCCGCCAGCCTCGAAAAACTGCCGCCAGCCGGTGGGCCGGGGGGCGAAGGAATGGCTTTCATGCAGAAAGCCGCCAATGGCTATGCGCATCTCAGATATCCTCATTCGCCGTGGCGATCACCGCATCGGCCAAAACCCGCAAACCCGCCTCGGCCCATTCGGGCGAAATGCTCTCCGCCTCATGATGGCTCAACCCGCCATGGCAGGGGGTGAAGAGCATCACCGTGGGCACCCGACGGGCGACATAGACCGCATCATGGCCGATCCCGGTGGGGATATCGCGCCAGTTCAGCCCCCGCGCGGTGGCCGCATCGCGGCAGCGCTGCACCAGCCGCGCATCAAAGGGCGTGAGCGGGCTGTACCAGAAATACTCCACCGTGATGGTCAGATGTCGCGCGGCGGCAATCTCCGCCGCCCGTGCCCGCAGCGCCGCCCCCATGGCATCGAGGCAATCAGGGTCGCCATGGCGGGTATCGATGGAGAACCACACCCGGCTGGGGGTGATATTGCGTGAGGAGGGATAGAGGGTGACCTGCCCCACCGTGCCCCGCCCCGGCTCACCGCTGGGGGCGATGGTGGCGAGAGCCACCTCCTCCACCGCCGCAATCAGCCCCGCCGCCCCCATCAGCGCATCGCGCCGATTGGCCATGGGGCTGCCGCCATGGGCTTCCTCACCCGTCACCGTCACCTCATACCAGCGCTGGGCCAGCGCATGGGTGACCACGCCAATATCATGGCCGCCATCCTCCAGCAGCTTGCCCTGCTCGATATGCAATTCGAGATAGGCGGCGCAATCGGCCAAGGCCGAGGGCTCCGCCGTACCGGCCCAGCCAATGGCCGAGAGCGCCTGGCCGAACACAACGCCATCGGCATCGGTCTTGGCCAGCACCTCCGCCTCGGGGAAAATCCCCATGGCGCCGCCACTGCCCATCATCGGCGGCGAGAAGCGCGCCCCCTCCTCATTGGTCCAATTGATCAGCAGCAGGGGAGCGCGGGTGGTGGCGCCGGCCTCATGCAGGGCGCGCATGATCTCAAGCCCGGCCAGCACGCCCAGAATGCCGTCGAATTTGCCGCCGGTGGGCTGGGTATCCAGATGGCTGCCAAAGGCCACCGGCTTGCGGCCGGGCTCACTGCCCTCACGCCGCAGCGCCATATTGCCCAGCCGGTCCACGGTCAGGCTGCAACCCACCTCGGCGGCCCAGCGCGCCAACAAATGGCGGCCCTGGCCATCCAATTCGGTCAGCGTCTGCCGGTTGCAGCCGCCCTTGGGGGTGCCGCCGATCTGCGCCATCTGCATCAGGCTGTCCCAGAGGCGGGCGCCGCTGAGCGGAATATTGGTCATCATGCTGGGCTCCCCGCCAATGTCTCCACCCCACACCATTCCGCCATGGCGAGGGCAATGGCCCGGGTGCAGCCATGAATGCTCTCCACCCCCACACTCTCATCAATGCCGTGAATATCCTGCGCATCGGGGCCGAACACCGCCGCCGGCGTGCCCTGATGGAGCACGAAATGCCGGCCATCAGTCAGGCCGGTGGCGGGATAGTCGCGCAATTGCCCACCCGTGGCCTCGGCATAGGCGCGCCGCGCCAGCTTCACGATATCGGCCTCAGTGTCGAAGGCGCAGGCCTCGGCCATGAAACCCTTGAATTCCAGCTTGATGGTCGCACCGCGCAGCCGCTCATGCTGCGCCGCCCGGGCGACCAGCGCCTCGATATCGGCCCGAGTCTGCGCCGCCGAATAGCCCAGCATCACCCCCACCCGCAGGCCAATCCGGCAGCGCGTGGCGACGGAGGAATTCCACTCGCCACCCTCGATGGTGCCCAGATTGACATTCACCGGGTGGTTCACGCCGTGGAAGACCGGGTGGATATTCTCCGCCCGGTTGCGCTCATTCTCGTAATCCTTGAAGGCGCCGGCGATGATATTGGCGGCCTCAATGGCATTCAGCCCCGCCTGCATGTCGCGCACATGGGCCGGGCGGCCACTCACCGTCACCCAGGCCCAGACCACGCCAACCTCGCAGGTATACAGTGCCTCCACCCCCGGGCCGGGCTCAGGGATGATCACGGCGTCGCATTTGGGCAGCGCCAGCAGGCAGGCGGCGGCGCCATTGCCGGTGCATTCCTCCTCGATCACCGCATGCATCTGCACCTCGGCCGCGGGTTGCAGCCCGGCCTGGCGCAGGGCGGCGAAGGCCATGAGATAAGCGGCGATTCCGCCCTTCATATCCCCCGCACCACGGCCATAAATCCGCCCGCCGCGAATCTCCGGCGCATAGGGCGGGCTGGCCCACATATCCGCCGCCCCCTCGGGCACCACATCGACATGGCCCTGCAACACCAGCGAACGGCCACGCGCCACGCGCGGCTGATGCACTGCCACCACATTGTCGCGCCCCTCATAGGGGATCAGCGGCGGCGAAAAGATCGCATCCCCATTGGGCAGAGTGGGAATGCGGCGAGGGGTGAGGCCCAGCGCCTCATATTGTCGGGCCATTTCATCGAGGGCGGAGGCCTCATTGCCCAAGGTGCTGGGGCAGCGCACCAGGCGGTACAAGCTGTCCAAAGTGGCATCACGCAGCCCATCACAGGCCTGGAGGATGGCGCGCCGGGCGCCGGGGTCGAGTGGAATCATGGCGCGGAGTATGGCGCAAGGCCGGCCCGGTGCTAGCCTCCCGCCATGCGCGCCTTTGCCCACCCCGACGAAGCCCTTCACGATCCGCAATTCTTCCTCACAAAGGGGGTGGTGCGGTCGAATTTCGAGGTGCCCGCCCGCGCCGCCAGCCTGCGCGCAGGCCTGGCCGCGCTGGGCATTACGCCCGATATCCCGGCCCATGCCAGCCTGGCCGATGCCGCCCGCCTGCACAGCCGGGATTACCTGGAATTCCTGCAAACCGCCTCGGCGCAATGGTCCGCCCTGGCCGATTCCGGCCCCGAGGTGGTGGCCAATATGCACCCCACGCCAGAGATGCTGGCGCAATCCACCACCCAGGTGAGCCATATCATCGCCCAGGCCGGGCGCTATTCCGCCGATGCCGCCTGCCCCATCGGGCCGCAGACCTGGGCCGCCTCGCTCTCCGCCCTGGGCTGCGCGCTCGCCGCCGCATCCGAGGCTGCCGCCGGGCGCACGGCCTATGCGCTCTGCCGCCCCCCCGGCCACCACGCCTATGCGGCGCGCGCCGGCGGGCATTGCTACATCAACAATTCAGCCCTGGCGGCCCAGGCGCTGCGCGATGCCGGCGCCGCGCGCGTCGCGGTGCTCGATATCGACAGCCATCACGGCAATGGCACCCAGGGCATCTTCTGGGACCGGGGAGATGTGCTGACCATCTCGATCCATGGCGACCCGCATTTCTACTATCCCTGGCATGTCGGCTTTGCCGGCGAGGTGGGCTGCGGCGAAAACCTCAACCTGCCGCTCGCCATGGGCAGCGGCGATGCGGTCTGGCTCGAAGCCCTTGATGCCGCGCTGGCCCGGCTGCGGGCCTTCCGCCCCGATGCGCTGGTGGTGGCGCTGGGCTTTGACGCCTCCGAGCATGAACCCCTGGCCTCGCTGCGCGTCACCGCCGAGGGTTTTGCCCGCGCCGGTGCCGCCATAGCAGGCCTCGGCCTGCCCGCCGCCATTTGTCAGGAGGGGGGCTATGCGGTGGATCATCTGGGTGCGCTGCTGGAGCGTTTCATGAAGGGCTGGGGCGGATGAACGCGATTCACGCAAAGACACTGGTGCTCGACACCCATATCGACATCCGCTGGCCGGAAACCCCGGATTGGACGCAGGAAACCCGCCAATTGGTGGACCTGCCAAAAATGCGCCAGGGCCAGATGAGCGCCGCCATCTTCATCGCCTATGTGCCGCAGGGCCGCCGCGACGCCTCGGGCCATGCCCAGGCCGCAGCGCGGGCCGAGGCGATGCTGCAGCATATCCGCAACCGCGCCACCGCCCCGGGCACCCGCTTCTGCGCCACCCCCGATGCGCTGGAGGCCTGCTTCGCCGCCGGCGATACGGCGGTGCTGAGTGCGGTGGAGAATGGCTATGCCATGGGCCATGACCTCAGCCGCATCGCCGCCTGGCGGGCGCTGGGCGCGGTGTATCTGACGCTGACCCATGACGGCCATAACGAGATTTCCGATAGCGCCCGGCCCAAGGCCAATCTGGGCGATGCGCCCAGCGAGCATGGCGGGCTTTCCGCCTTTGGCGAGACGGCGGTGGCGGAGATGAACCGCCAGGGTCTGATGATCGATGTCAGCCATGTGGCGAAATCGGGCATGCTGCGCGCGGCGCAAATCTCCCGCACGCCGGTGGTTGCCACCCACACCGCCTGCGTCGCACTCTGCGCGCATCCGCGCGGCCTCGATGACGAGCAGTTGGATGCGCTGCGCGCCTGTGGCGGCCTGGCACAGATCACCGCCGTGCCGGCCTTCCTGAAATCCCCGCCGCCCAATGCGCCGGCCCAGGCCGATGTGGCCGATCTGGTCGATCATATTGATCACGCCGTGGCCCGCATCGGCCTCGACCATGTTGGCATCAGCAGTGATTTCGATGGCGGCGGCGCGGTCGCCGGCTGGGCCAATGCGGCGCAATGCGAGGCGATCACCCTGGAATTGCTCAAGCGCGGCTATGGCGCGCGGGAGATCGGCCTGTTGTGGAGCGGCAATTTCCTGCGCGTCTGGCGCCAGGTGCTGCGCTTCACGGCTTGATCCGCCAGATATACAGCCCGCAGCCCACCAGGATGGCGATGCCCAGCGCGTCATAGCCATCCGGTGCCTCGGCCCAGACCAGCATGCCCAGCAGCGTGGTCCACACAATGGCGGAATATTCAAAGGGTGCCACCAACGTGGTGTCGCCCCGCCGATAGGCCTCGGTCATCAGCAATTGCGCCACCGCCGAAATCAGCCCCACCCCGGCCAGCAGCGCCCATTGCTCCGCCCCCGGCCAGACCCAGACCGGCCAGGCAAACACCGCCGAAATCGCCGAGCAGCCAATGGCGAACCAAGCCACGATGGTCACCCCCGATTCGCCCGCCTCGCCCATCCGGCGGATGGAGATCATCGCCAGAGCCCAGGCCAGCGTCGCGACCAGCACCGCGGCATAATCGGGCCATTGCCCGGGCCCACCGCCACTCGGCCGCAACATCACCAACACGCCCAAAAACCCCACCAGCACAGCACCCAGCCGCCGGCGGTCAATGCTCTCGCCCAAAAGCGGCACCGCCAGCAGGGTCAGAAACAGCGGCATGGCAAAGCCCAAGGCGGTGACCGAGGCCAGCGGCAGCGTGGCATAGCCATGGAAGGCGCCGGCCATGCCAATCAGCCCCCAGAGAATCCGCCCGGCATGGCCCATCGGGTTGTTGGTGCGCAGCGCCTGCCAGCCCCCCGCCCGCCACACCAGCGGCAGCATCACCGGCAGCGCAAAGACGCTGCGCGCCAGTACCACCTGGGCCAGCGGAATGCCACCCTGCAGCGCCTTCACACAGGCCGCAGCACAGGCAAACAGCATCGCAGCCCCCATGACGAGCAGGATAGCGCGGCGGGCTTGGCTCTGGGTGCTCATGGACGGGCGATGCGGCTGAGGTTACGGTCAGCACCGCATGAATGCCAGACCTCCCAAGGCGCCGCCGGTGCCGCCCCATCCCGGGCTCGAAGTGCATGAGGACAGCATCGCCTGGACCGGCCGCTTCACCCTGCAAAAGGTGCGCTTCAGCCATGAACGCTTCGATGGCACCCGCTCACCCGAGCTGACATGGGAGCTGTGGCGCCGCGGCCAGGCGGTGGTGGTGCTGCCCTATGACCCATGGACAGACCGGCTGGCGCTGATCGAGCAATTCCGCCTCCCCGCTCTCGCCGCTGGGATGACACCGGTGGTGCTGGAATGCGCCGCCGGCCTGCTCGAACCCGGCGAAGAACCGCTGCCCGCCGCCGCGCGCGAGCTGCGCGAGGAAACCGGCCTCATCCCCGACCGGATGGAAAAGATCGGCCGCTTCATGCTGATGCAGGGCGGCTGCGATGAGAATGTGCACATGTGGTGCGGCCGGGTGAGGCTGGATGCCAGCCCGGAAGGACATTTTGGCCTGCTCGCGGAGGGCGAGGATATTCGCCTGCGGGTGATGTCGGCCGAGGAGGGTTTTGCGCTCGTGGATAACAACAGCATGGAGAATGCCACCGGCGCCCTGGCGCTGCTGTGGCTGCGCCACCATCGGGAGCGGCTGCGCCGGGAATGGGCATGACCCGAACCCTGTTCCGCGAGGATGCGGGCCTGCGCGAGGCCCCCGCCCGCGTACTGGCCAGCGGCCCCGAAGGCGTGGTGCTGGATGCCACCATCTTCTACGCCCAGGCCGGCGGCCAGCCCGGCGATACCGGCTGGCTGGCCTGGGATGGCGGCGAGATGGCAGTGGCCAACACCATCAAGGGTGAGGGCGAGACCATCCTGCATTTGCCCGCCGAGGGCGCGGCCCTGCCGCCGATTGGCGCCAGCCTCACCGGCCGGCTCGATTGGCCACGCCGCCACCGCCATATGCGCATGCACACCGCCATGCATCTGCTCTGCAGCCTGATCACCGGCGCGGGCGTCACCGGCGGGCAGATCGGCGGCGAGCGCTCGCGGCTGGATTTCGACCTGGCCGAGCCACCCACCAAGGAATTCCTCACCGAAGGGCTGAACGCGCTCATCGCGGCCGACCATCCCATCGCCACAAGCTGGATCACCACCGAGGAACTGGACGCCAATCCCAGCCTGGTGCGCACCCTCTCCGTGCAGCCCCCCCGCACGGGCGGCAAAATCCGCCTGGTGCGGATTGGTGCCGGCGAAACCCCGGTGGATTTGCAGCCCTGCGGCGGCACCCATGTGGCCAGCACCGCCGAAATCGGCCGCGTCGTCGTCACCAAGCTCGAAAACAAGGGCAAGCAGAACCGCCGCGTCTACCTGGTACTGGAGGACTGAGATGCACAACGTCGTTTCCACGGAATGGCTGGCTGGCGAGATGGGCCAGCCGGACCTGCTCATCTTTGATTGCTCGACCTATCTGCCCAATGAGCCGGGCAACAAGAAGGACGGTTTCCGCGCCGGCCATATCCCCGGTGCGCGGCTCTTTGATATCGACGTCATTGCCGATACCGAGACCGAGCTGCCGCATATGGTCCCCACCGCCGGCCGCTTTGCGAAGCTGATGGGCGCGCTGGGCATCTCCAACACCTCGCGCATCGTCTTCTATGACCAGCATGGCCTGCGCGCGAGCCCGCGCGGCTGGTGGATGATGCGGCTTTTCGGCCATGACCGGGTGGCAGTGCTCGATGGCGGCCTGCCGGCCTGGAAGCGCGCGGGGCAGCCGGTGGAAACCGGCGAGGCCCCGGCCGCCACCCCCGCCAGCTTCGTGGCCGATTTCCGCGCCGAAAAGCTGCGCGGCATCGGCGATATCAAGCGCATCGTGGCCGAGGGCGGCCCGCTCATCATCGATGCCCGGGCAAAGGGCCGCTTCGATGGCACAGCGCCAGAACCGCGCGCCGGCCTGCCCTCAGGCCATATGCCCGGCGCGGCCAATGTGCCGGTCAGCGAGATCGCAGGGCCCGATGGGCTGATCAAATCGCCCGATGCGCTGCGGGCGCTCTTCGCCGCCGTGGGGGTGGATGGGGTGCGGCCTGTCGTCACCTCCTGCGGCTCGGGCGTCACCGCCTGTGTGCTGGCACTCGGCCTGGTCGAGGCCGGCTTCCCCGAACCCGCCATCTATGACGGCTCCTGGACTGAATGGGCGCTCCGCCCGGAAACCGAGAAAGTGACGCGCTGACATGTCAAAGAAACACGCCTTTGAAACCCGCATGAGCCATGCCGGCCGCGCCGGCACCCATGCCCATGGCTTCGTGAACCCCGCGGTGCATCGCGGCTCCACCGTGCTGTTCGAGAATTGCGAGGCAAGGCGCGACGGCGCGGCCAAGCGCTACGAGCAGTTCATGACCTATGGCACCCAGGGTGGCCCCACCCATTACGCGCTGGAAGATGTGATCGCCGAGATCGAGGGCGGCACCCGCGCCACCATCGTGGGCACCGGCCTCGCCGCCGTGATGGTGCCGCTGCTGGCCTATCTGAAATCGGGCGATCATTGCCTGATGCCCGACAGCGTCTATGGCCCGGCGCGCAACCTGGCCAATACGCTGATGAAGGGCTGGGGGATCGACACCGAATTCTACGACCCTGCGATCGACGAGGCCGGCATGGCCGCGCTGATCAAGCCCAATACCAAGGTGGTCTATACCGAAAGCCCCGGCAGCCACACTTTCGAATTGCAGGACATCCCCGCCATCGCCCGCGCCGCCCATGCCCGCGGTGCCAAGGTGCTGATGGACAATACCTGGGGCATTCACACCTTCATGCCCTTCCAGCACGGGGTGGATGTTTCGATCCAGGCGCTGACCAAATATGTCTCCGGCCATTCCGATATCCTGCTCGGCTCGGTCTGCGTGAATTCCGAGGAGGATTGGCAGATCGTGCGCAGCACCGCCTCGCTGCTCGGCCAGTTTGCCTCGCCCGATGATGTGTATCTGGCGCTGCGCGGCGTGCGGACCATGCCGCTGCGCCTGAAGCATCAATTCGCCTCCTCGCTGGAGGTGGCGCGCTGGTTCGAGGCGCAGCCGCAAGTGCTGCGCGTGCTGCATCCCGGCCTGCCCAGCCACCCGCAGCACGCCCTCTTCGCGCGCGATTTCACCGGCGGCTGCTCGCTCTTCGGCGTGGTGTTCCAGCCGCGCTACGCGATTGAGGATGTGTTCAAATTCATCAATGCGCTGGAGTTCTTCGGTATTGGCGCCAGTTGGGGCGGCTATGAATCCCTCGCCCTGCCCACCACAGGCTTCGTGACCCGCACCGCGGGCACCGGCGATTTCGGTGGGCCGATGGCGCGCATCCATATCGGGCTGGAGGATGTGGGCGATCTCTGCGCCGATCTGGCCCAGGGCCTCACAAAGATGGGCTGAATGCAGGCCCGGGTTAGCGCAACCCGGGCCCCCTACTCCCCTTCGGCCGGCGCAAACACCCGCAACAGCGGCGGCAGCACCAGCATCACACACAGCAGCGAGTAAACCAGCGAAACCCCCAGTACCACGCCCATGCTGGCGGTGCCGGGATGGGGGCTGATCGCCAGCGCGCCAAAGGCCGAGGCATTGGTCACCGCCGAATAGATCACCGCCCGGTTCAAGGGGCTGGCCAGCAACCCACGCTCGCCCCGCGCCCAGGCCGCCACATAGTAAATGTCATAGGCGACACCCATGCCAAACAGCAGCGGCAGGGCAATGATATTGGCCAAATTCAGCGGCGGGCCAAACAGTGTGCAATGCGCCAGCGTCAGCAGCCCCGCCAGCGCCAGCGGCGCCAGCGCCAGCAGTGACAGCCTGAGGCTGCGCAAATTGACCAGCAGCAGACCCAGCACCAGCACCACCGCAATCCCGCCCGCCACGATAAAGGCCCGCTGCACCGTGGCCGAGGAGGCGGCGGCGGAAATCCCCGCCCCGGTGGCATTGGGCGCCGCCGCCTGCACAGCCCGGGCAAAGCCGCGCAGTGCCGGAACATCCTGGCCCAACGCAAGTGGCGCAACCTCAACCCGGGCCATGCCATTGCGGCCAATCCAGTCGGCGCGCAGATCATCGGGCAGGCTTTCCAGCGTCACCTCGGCCGGCTGCAGCAAGGCGGCCACCTGGGCCAAGGTGGCCCGCAGGCCGGGCAGCAGCGCCTCGGCCAGAATGGCGCGGGTGGCCGGGGTGGCGCTGGCCAGGGCAATGAAGGCGGCACCGAGGCGGCGGGCATCGCGCGCGGTTGCATCCTCGCCAGGGGCGGTGCGCAGCGCCAGCCCCGCCAATGCCAAGGCGCTGCTGACCGCGGCCTCGCTGGGTGCCACGCTGGCCGGAATGGCCAGGCTGGGCAGCAACAACCCGGCGGCGTCCTCCAGCAAAGCGCGTTTTTCCGCCTGCCCCTCAGGCACAAAGCTGGCCAGACTCAGCGCGCGCCCCACCTCGGGCAGCGCCTCCAGCCGGCCGGCCAGGGCCTGCGCCGCTGCCAGATCAGGCACCAGAATATCGAGCGTATTGGGGTTGGTCTCAGCACTGCGCATCAATTCGCGATAGGTGCTGACCGATTCCTTCGTCGGGTCGCGCAGGTTCAGCGGATCGGTGTCGAAAGCCAGGCTGGGCAGCAGCGCGAGGCTGGCCAGCGCCAGCAGCCCCGCCCCCACCACCACCCAGCGCGCGCGCCGGAGCAGCCAAATGTCCAAAGGTGCCAGGGCCGGATAGCCCACCTCACGCGCCTCGGCCTGCGGATTGGCCATCAGCATCAGCGCCGGCAGCAGCGTCATCGCCATCAGCCAGCCGATCAGCATGCCCATACCGGCAATCAGCCCCAATTCGCGCAGGCCCAGGTAATCGGTGGGGATGAAGGCAAAGAAGCTGAGCGTGCAGGCCATCGCGGCCAGCGTCATGCCCGGCCCCGCCACCCGCGCCGCGGCCAAAAGTGCCGGGGCCAGGGTGCCCGCAGCCTGGCGTTCGGCGCGGTACTGCACCGAATACTGAATGCCGAAATCCACCCCCAGGCCAATGAACAACACGGCAAAGGCGATGGAGAGCGGGTTGAAATGCCCCACCACCAGCACGCCAAAAGCCGCCGTCCAGGCCAGCCCCGCCACCACCAGCACCATGAGAGGCCAAATCAGCCGCCAACTGCGCAGCGCCAGCCACAGCAACAGCACGGTGAGGCCCAGGGAGAGCACGATATTCTCCACCGCCCCCTCAGCGAGGGTGGCGAATTCCTCATCCGCCATCGGGATATTGCCGGTGATGCGAATGGTGATGCCCGGCCGGGCCAGGCCGGCAGCGGCAGCACGGATAGCCTCGGTGGCGGAATGGCCGGCGGCCAGTTCGGAAAAATCCAGCACGGGTTGGACCAAGACGAAGCGGCGGGTCTCCAGCGCGCTGGCGGCGCGCCCGGTCATCATCAGGTTCCAATCGGGCTCGGCCACCCGGCCGGCCAGGGCAGCCTCGGCCGCCGCGCTGAAGGCCACCAGCGGGCTGGCCAATTGGCTCAAACTGGCCTCGCCGCGTGCCACCCCCTCCATGGCGCTGCGCAGCAAATCGGCCACGCCGCGCAGGCTGGGGTCGGCGGCCAGGCTGCCCAGCAGCGGCTGCGCCTCGATCAGCCGCTCGGTCAGGTCGCGCACCTCATCGAGCGAGAGAAACAGCGCCGCATGACGCTCGAAAAATTCCCCGGCATCAGGCCGGCGCACATTGCGGAAGAGTTGCGGCTGGGCGCGCAGCGCCAGCGCCAGCGCCTCGGCGGTGCGGCTCGCGGCAGCGCCGGTGGGCGCATCGATCACCACAGCGATCACGTCAATCCGGTCCGGAAAGGCCACATCCATGGCGCGCTCATTCAGCCGCCAGGGCAGGTCCTGCGGAAAAAGCTGCGTCACATCCGAATTGAGTTCAAAGCGGGTGGCGGTCAGCCAGCCCGCGGCCATGGTCAGCGCGGCAAACAGCGCCACCACCAGCCTGGCATGCCGCAGGCTGGCAGCCACCAGCCCCACCACCGAGCGGGCGACCAGATCATCAAGCCTCACGGTAGAAAATCAGCAGCGCCGAGATGAAAACAAGGCAGAGCGGCCAGACCCAGCGGGCGATGCGCGCCTCGGCAGCGCCAGGCCCGGCGCGCAGCTCCAGCCAGCGGGCACAGCTGGCCACCACCGCGGCCGCCCCCAGCGGCAGGTGGGAGAGCTCAACCAGCAGCGCCTCCTTCACATTGGCAATGGCATGGGTATGCGCCAGCAGCAAAAACCCGCCCAGCGCCATGGCAATGGGAAAGACATAGGCCGCCGCCGAGCGCTTGCCGCGCAGCCGCACCAGCCATTCCGAAATGGCGAAGACCACCACCAGCAGCGAGAGCAATTTGTGCTGCAGCACCTCCGGGTCGCGCAGGCTGTCGAAGAAGCCGATATCGCCCATCGGCCAGGCCTCAGGGTCCGAGCGGGCAAAAAGAAAGGCGGCCAGCCCCATGAACAGCAGCGGCCAATGCCGGGCCAAGGCCACGCGACGTGTGGCATCCGCCAGCGCCGCCAGGCCCACCGCCAGCACCACAAAGCCCGACATATGGTGGTTATACTCGCTCCAGGCGATGTCAAAAGCGTTGCGCGGCGGCAGAAAACCCTCGCCGGGAATGAAGGCCTGCGGGCGTTCGGCGTTTTCGCGCGCCTGGGCATCGAGTTGCGCCTGCAAGGCGGGAATGCCGAGATCAGCATGGCTGGGCGAGGTGAAGCGCGGCATGCGCGGCACGGCACGCTCCTGAATTTCGGCCCAACTCACCCTGTCATCGGGCAAATCGGCGCCCGGCGGCACGGAGGTGAGAGAGGCCGCAATGCCAAAGACGCAAATGCCCACAATCAACTCACATTCCACAAAGCGCCTGAGCCGGGGCAGGAAAGCGCCATCGCCGGCGAAGCGATGCAACAGCAGGAAATTCGCCAGCCCCAGCAGCAGCAGCACGGCAAACAGCACCGATTTCGTCGCCGACATAGCGCCATAAGCGGTGCCGTAAATCGCCTCGGGCGAGCCCACATAACCGAGGTAATACCCCACCACCCCAGCCACGATTCCCGCCACGCCAGCCACGGCAAGGCCGGAATACCGCGCCCCAACCGCCTGCGCCGTCGCTGGCGGCCAGGGCAGCCGCAACGCGATGAGAAAAGCCGGCAAGCCACCCAGCCACAACGCCGCACCCGCCTGATGAATGAAGGTGGCGGCCAGCATGGGCAGGCGGTCCTCGGTGCGGGCCATGGCATGGCTGCCCGCCACCGCCGCGACGAGCAGCAGCAGGCCGATAACCAGCGGCGGCCATGGGCGCGCCCCCCCCCGGGCCAGCACCAGCGCCGCCGCAGCGCAGGCCATCACCCCCAGCGCGCTGAGCACAAAACCCGCCCCCGCCGCCTGCCAAGCGCCCAGGCCGAGCGTGCCAATCAGCGCCAGCGCGCCCAGCCCGGAGGAGCACAACACCGCCCCCAGCGTGAGCCAGCCCCCCCAGAGGATGGCCCGGCGCGCGGTGGCCAGCAGCATCGCCCCCTCACCCGCCGGCAGCCGCCCCGCCAGCGGCGCCGCCAGAAACGCCAAAAACGCAATGGAGCCGAGCAAAACGCTGCGCGCCATCAACTCGGCCGCATGCAGCACCACCGAGAGAAAGCCATAAAGATCGAGAAACAGCTCCACGCGTCAGGCCGCGACCGTGAAGGGGATGTCGCCCCGGGTGATATGGCCATCCAGCGCCAGCACCTGCCAGCGAATCCGCCAGTTTCCCGGGGCCAAGGCATCAGTGGTGCCCATCAACTCCGCCGCCGGGCAATCAGCGGCCAGCTCCACCCGCACCTCATCGGCCGTGCCACCACCACCCAGCCGGACGGGCGCCACGAAGAGCGCACTGCGCCCATGGTCAAGGCGCGAATTGAACACCAGCCGCAAGCGCACCGGCCCAGGCGAAACCCGCGCCCCCGCCGCAGGTTCGGCATGGCGGATGATGGCATGCGCCTGTGCGGCCGGCGCCAGCAAGATCATGGGCGCAGCCAGCAGGCACCGGCGCGGCATGGCGCGGACAAAATCGGACATGGACGGTAAACTATGGAAGCCCGCACCCCGAGGCAACCGGTCAGACATGCCCCAAATTGTACCATCGTGGTTCACTATGGGCTTTTCCGTGAATGCCATGCTAAGCACCGCCTCCCGCGGCGCAGCATGGCGCGGCGATTCCAGGAGCCGTATCCGAATGGGTATTCCCCTCGCGCAGCAGGCCAAGGTTGCCGCCTATGTGCTGAAACAGCAATTGATGGGCCGCAAGCGCTTTCCATTGGTGCTGATGCTGGAGCCGCTGTTCCGCTGCAACCTCGCCTGCGCCGGCTGCGGCAAGATCGACTACCCCGACGCCATCCTGAACAAGCGGCTCTCGGTGGAGGAATGCCTGGAGGCATCGGCGGAATGCGGCGCGCCGGTGGTGGCCATCGCCGGCGGCGAGCCCCTGCTGCACAAGGAAATGCCCGCCATCGTCGAGGGGCTTCTCGCCCAGGGCCGCATCGTCATCCTCTGCACCAATGCGCTGCTGCTGGAAAAGCGCATGGACGCCTACAAGCCCCATCCCCGCTTCATCTGGGACATCCATCTGGATGGCGACCAGGCGCAGCATGACTGGGCGGTGAGCCAGGATGGCGTCTATGACCGTGCGGTGGATGCGTTGAAGAAGGTGCGCGCGGCCGGCTTCCGCACCGCCATCAACTGCACCCTGTTCAACAATGCCGACCCCGAGCGCACCGCGAAATTCTTCGATGACGTCACCGCCATGGGCGTGGACAACATCATGCTCAGCCCCGGCTATGCCTATGAGCGCGCCCCGGACCAAAAGCACTTCCTCAACCGCCAGAAGACCAAGGACCTCTTCCGCGACATCTTCGCCCGCAACAAAGGCGATGCGAAATGGCGGATGGGCAATAGCCCCCTCTTCCTCGACTTCCTGGCCGGCAACCAAACCTATGGCTGCACCCCCTGGGGCAATCCCACCCGCAATGTCTTCGGCTGGCAGCGCCCCTGCTACCTGCTCGGCGAAGGCTACGCCAAATCCTTCACCGAACTGATGGAAACCACGGACTGGGACAAATACGGCGTCGGCAATTACGAAAAATGCGCCGATTGCATGGTCCATTCCGGCTTCGAAGCCACAGCAGCACTCGATGCGCTGAAACGACCCTGGAAAGCCGTGGCAGCCCAAATCCGCGGCCCGCGCACCACAGGACCCATGGCACCCGAAATCGACCTCAGCCAACAACGCCCGGCCGAATACGTCTTCTCTGCCCATGTCCAACAGGCGATGAACGACATGGCCCATGAAACACCGGCGCGTGGCGCGAAGCATGGCGGAACGGCACCGCCGGCCGCAGCGGAGTAAGGCGCCCCCCAGGGAGGGCTTTGCCCTCCCCGGACCCCTCCCACCAAAGGCCGAAAGGCCTTTGGAAACCATTATAAATTAATAATTTAATAGAACATACCCTCGGCCTCGCTTTCTACCCCGCGGTCCAGGGGCCCGCCGGCCCCTGGTGGGTGGGGGTCTGGGGGAGGGCAAAGCCCTCACCCGGCGCTACCCGCCCAGGGCATCGCGCCCCCCAGGGAGGACTTTGCCCTCCCCGGACCCCTCCCACCAAAGGCCGAAAGGCCTTTGGAAACCATTATAAATTAATATTTTATAAGACCTGACCCTCAGCCTCGCTTTCTACCCCGCGGTCCAGGGGCCCGTTGGCCCCTGGTGGGTGGGGGTCTGGGGGAGGGCAAAGCCCTCACCCGGCGCTACCCGTCCAGGGCATCGCGCCCCCCAGGGAGGACTTTGCCCTCCCCGGACCCCTCCCACCAAAGGCCGAAAGGCCTTTGGAAACCATTATAAATTAATAATTTAATAGAACATACCCTCGGCCTCGCTTTCTACCCCGCGGTCCAGGGGCCCGTTGGCCCCTGGTGGGTGGGGGTCTGGGGGAGGGCAAAGCCCTCACCCAGCGCCACCCAACACGCCGCGCACCGCCCCCAGCCATTCCCCATGCCGGGCCTTCGCCTCCTGGCGCGACATTTGCGGCGTAAAACGCCGCTCCAGCCGCCAATGTGGTGCGGCCTCCCCTGGCCCTGGCAGCAGGCCTGATTGGTGCCCAGCCAGCCAGGCGACGCCCAAGGCGGTGGTTTCCGTCACCTCCGGGCGGTCCACCACGCACCCAGAAATATCCGCCAGGCGCTGCATCGTCCAATCGCTGCGGGCCATGCCGCCATCCACCCGGATGGTGCTGGTTCGCCCGCCCATATCCAGCGCCATGGCGTCCAGCAGGTCCTGGGTCTGGAAGGCCACGGCCTCCAGCGCGGCGGCGGCGATCTCGGCCCGGCCGGTGCCGCGGGTCAGGCCGCTCAGCGCCGCCCGGGCCGTGCTGTCCCACCAGGGCGCGCCCAGGCCGGTAAAGGCGGGCACCAGATGCACACGGGAGGCGGGGTCCGCCTGGGGCGCCAATGCCGTGGCCTCGGCGGCCGAGGCGATGATGCCCAGCCCATCACGCAGCCATTGCACCGTGCTGCCGGCATTGAAGATCGCCCCCTCCAGCGCGTAGCTCCGCCGGCCGCCGAGTTGCCACGCCAGCGTCGTCAATAGCCGGTGGCGCGAGGTAACGGCCGCGCCGGTCACCAGCATGGCGAAGCAGCCGGTGCCATAGGTGGATTTCACCATCCCCGGCGAAAAGCAGGCCTGGCCGATGGTTGCCGCCTGCTGATCCCCGGCCATGCCGCGAATCGGCACGGGGTAGCCCAGCGCCTGGGTCACACCAAATTCGGCGGCACTGTCCATCACCTCCGGCAGCACCGCGCGCGGGATATTGAACAGAAGCAGCAATTCCTCATCCCATGCGCCGCTGTGGATGTTCCACAGCATGGTGCGGCTGGCATTGGTCGCATCCGTTGCATGCATACCGGTCAGGCGAAACAGCAGAAAACTATCCACCGTGCCGAAGCATAGGCGCCCGGCCTCGGCATCGCGCCGCGCGCCGGGCACATGCTCCAGCAGCCAGGCCAGCTTGCTGGCGCTGAAATACGGGTCGGGCAGCAGCCCGGTGCGCTCGGTGATGAGCGCCTCCGGCAGCCCCGCGCAGAATTCCGCGGTGCGGCGGTCCTGCCAGACAATGGCGCGATGGATGGCCTGGCCGGTATCGCGCCGCCACAACAGGGTGGTCTCGCGCTGATTGGTGATGCCGATGGCGGTGATGCGCTCATCCCCGGCCGCCTCGCGCAGCATGGCGATGCTGTCGGCAATCAGATCCTCCGGCTCATGCTCCACCCAGCCGGGGCTGGGGAAATGCTGGGTCAGTTCCCGCTGGGCGGTGGCCTGGGGGCGGAGTGCGGCATCGAAGCGTATGGCGCGGGTCGATGTGGTGCCCTGGTCGAGCGCGAGCAGCATCGTCTTGGCCCCCCTTCTTGCAGCATGTCCCGCTCACTATAGGCTGGCCGCCTGATCGGAGAAAACCATGCCCCTGAACAACCGCATCGCCGGCCTCGGCCCCGAAATCGCCGAATGGCGCCAAACCATCCATGCCAATCCGGAAATGGGTTTTGAGGAACACGCCACCAGCGCGCTGGTGGCCGAGAAACTCGCCGCCTGGGGGATTGAGGTGCACCGCAACATCGCCGGCACCGGCGTGGTGGGCGTGCTGCGCAACGGCAATTCCAGCCGCTCCATCGCGCTGCGCGCCGATATGGATTGCCTGCCGATGACCGAGGAGACCGGCCTGCCGCATGCCTCCAAAACACCGGGCAAGATGCATGCCTGCGGCCATGACGGCCACACCGCCATGCTGCTGGGTGCGGCGAAATACCTGGCCGAGACCCGCAATTTCGACGGCACGGTGAATTTCCTCTTCCAGCCGGCGGAAGAGGGCGGCGGCGGCGGCCGGGTGATGATGGAAGAAGGCGTCTTCGACCGTTTCCCCACCGACAGCGTCTACGGCATCCACAATGACCCATCCCTGGCGGTGGGCGAGATTTCCATCGTCGCCGGCCCCATCCTGGCCGCAGCCGATACCATGACCTTCAATATCCGCGGCCTGGGCGGCCATGCGGCGCGGCCGCATCAGGCGATTGACCCGGTGGTGGTGGGCTCCAACCTGGTCGTAGCACTGCAGCACCTGGTCTCGCGCAGGGTGGACCCGCTGGACAGCGCGGTGCTCTCGCTTTGCATGTTCCATGCCGGCTCGGCCAGCAACGTCATCCCCGAAACGGCCGAAATCAAGGGCACCCTGCGCACCCTGAAGGCCGAAACCCGGGCGGCGATGGAGCGCCATATCAAGCGCATCGCCGCCTCCATCGCCGATGCCTTTGAGGCTGAGATCGAGGTGGTGTGGAAGGCCGGCTACCCGGTCACCGTCAACCACGAGGCACAAACTGAACTCGCGGCCCAGGCCGCTGCCAAGGTCTTTGCCGAGGGCGGCATCATCCGCAAGCGGCCGCCGATCATGGGCGCTGAGGATTTCTCCTATATGCTGGAAAAGCGCCCCGGCGCCTTCGTGAAACTTGGCCAGAAGGGGCCCGATGGCAAAGGCGGCGTGCCGGTGCACCACCCGAAATATGATTTCAATGACGAGGCCGCCCCCTATGGCGTGGCCTTCTTCGCCGCGCTGGTGGAGCAGGAATTGCCACGCTAGGAGCCTGTTCGGTTCGCCATGGCTCACGGCCCGAACTCTGACAGGCTGCGGAAAACGAATAGCGAGGCAAAACAAGATCGAGGGGCAAAGCCCTTTCGCTCTCGTCCTCCACCATCAGCAGCCTGCCAGACCACGCTGCGTTCGCTGCGCATGGTCCAGCAATAACGGCATGCTCTTCAGGGGCGGCGCGACCCAGCGCCGCCCATCCAACCCGCAAGGAGGTCGCATGACCAAGGACGACATCACCGCCTGGGCGCTCTCCGCCGGTTGGCGCATCATCGGCGGCCATCCCAGCCTGTCCAAGCCGCAAAAGCTGGATGACGCCATCATCCGCCTCAACCTGAAAGCCACCGTGGTGCAGGTCGAGGTCCGCAAACCCTCGGGGAAATGGGAAAAAATCGCCACCGCGAATTACCCCTCCATCACCGCCGGCGAGGAAGGCGGCCTTCTGCTGGGCCTGGGGCTGGAGCGCATCCCCAGCCTGGGGCGGCTGATGCAGGATAATCGGGACGCCATGGTGTTTCGCTGAAGGGCCACGCTGCCGCGTTGACCAAGCCCCCCCCATGCGCCATGCCCCTGGCATGACAGCCGACCCCATGCTCCGCACCCAAAAAGCCTGGCCCCTCGAGGAGGCCGGCAAACTGGCCGATCGTCTCGCCAAACAGGGCAAGACGCATGCGCTGTTCCAAACCGGCTATGGGCCCTCCGGCCTGCCGCATATCGGCACTTTTGGCGAGGTCGCCCGTACCTCCTGGGTCCGCCACGCTTTTTCGCAAATCACCGGCCTGCCCTCGCGCCTGCTCGCCTTCAGCGATGACATGGATGGCCTGCGCAAAGCGCCCGACAATGTGCCCAACCGGGAATTGCTGCTGGCCAATCTCGGCAAGCCCCTCACCAAGATTCCGGACCCTTTCGGCACCCATTCCAGCTTCGGCGCGCATAACAATGCCCGTCTGCGCGCCTTCCTCGATGCCTTTGGCTTCGATTACGAATTCGCCTCCAGCACCGATTATTACAGCCAAGGCCGCTTCGACCAGGCGCTGCTGCGCATGGCGGAAAAGCATGAGGAAATCCGCGCCATCATCCTGCCCACGCTGGGGCCGGACCGCCGGGCCACCTATTCCCCCTTCCTGCCCATCCACCCCATCAGCGGCGTGGTCATGCAGGTGCCCATGGATGAGGTGCGCGCCGATGGCACCCTGGTCTGGCGCGATGAGGAGGGCCAGCGCTTTGAAACCCCCGTCACCGCCGGGCATTGCAAGGCGCAATGGAAGGCCGATTGGGCGCTGCGCTGGTATGCGCTGGGGGTGGATTACGAAATGTCGGGCAAGGATTTGATCGACAGCGTCCGCCTCTCCTCCGCCATTTGCCGCGCGCTGGGGGCCGAGCCGCCGGTCAACCTCACCTATGAGCTTTTCCTCGACGAGACCGGCCAGAAGATCAGCAAATCCAAGGGCAATGGCCTGACCATCGATGAATGGCTGCGCTACGCCCCCCCCGAGAGCCTCAGCCAATTCATGTACAACCAGCCCACCCGGGCCAAGCGGCTGTATTTCGATGTCATACCCCGCGCCGTGGATGAATACCTGCAAAACGCCGAGCGCGGCCTGGTCACCGCCATGCCCGAACGCGCGGCCAACCCGGCCTGGCACATCCATGCCGGCCATATTCCGCCCAGCGCCCATTCGCCGCTCTCCTTCCAAACCCTGCTGAACCTCGCCGCCGTCTCAGCCGCCGAGACGCCCGAGGATCTCTGGGCCTTCGTGCGCAACTACGCCCCCGATACAGCACCCGACACCCATCCCTTCCTCAATGTCCTGGTGGCCCGCGCCGTCGCCTATTGTGAGGATTTCGTCCGCCCCCACCTCAAGCCCCGCGCCGCCACGGCCGAGGAAAGGGCGGGGCTGGAGAACCTCATCACCCGCCTGCACGACAACGCCGCCGCCATCGACGCCATGCCCCCCGGCGCCGAGCGGGCAAAAGCCATTCAGGACATCATCTATGATGCCGGAAGGCGCGAACCCTTCACCACGCCCAATAAGGATGGCTCGCTGGGCGTGGGCCGCGGCTGGTTCAACGCGCTCTACCAGGTGCTGCTCGGCGCCGATGAGGGACCGCGCTTCGGCTCGGTGATCGCCGCCTACGGCATCGCCCGCAGCATCAGCGTCATCCAGGCGGCCCTGGCCCGGTGATGACGCATAGGGGCCAGCCTCAGGCATGATCGCCTTCCTCAAACGCTATGGCGCGACCATTTTCGGCGTGGTCCTGCTGGCGGGCGCCATCTATGTCGTCCAGCGCGAATTCCGCGGCCTCTCGGTCGCCCAGGTGCATGAGGCGATGGGCGCCATCTCCCGCCATGCGCTGTGGCTGGCGGCGGGCTGCACCCTGCTCGCCTATGCCGTGCTGGCGATTTATGACCGGCTCGGCTCGCTCTATGCCGGCAAGCCGGCGAGTTGGGCGCGCTCGCTGATGGCGAGTTTCTGCGGCTATTCGCTGGCGCATAATCTGGGCTTCGCCGCCGTCTCAGGCGCTGCGGTGCGGTTTCGCTTCTACTCCGCCTGGGGCTATTCGGCGGTGCAGATCGCCAAGGTCATCGGCTTCACCTCGCTCACCTTCGGCCTGGGCGGCATGGCACTGGCCGGGCTTGTGCTGGTGGTCGAGCCTGAGGTCGTGCCCTGGCTGGGCACCAACCTGCCGCGCTGGGCCTTGCAGGGGCTGGCGGTGCCGCTTTGGGGCATTGTTGCGGCCTATGTCGTGCTCAGCCGCTTCTTTCGCACCATCACCGTCTTCCGCCACGAGATCGAACTGCCCGGCCTGAAAATGGCCCTGGCGCAGACCGTGCTGGCCACCGTCGATGTCGCCGTCACCGCGGCCATCTTTTATATCCTGCTGCCACCGGCCGAGGGGCTGACCTTTGTCCGCTTCGTGGGAATCTACCTCGTCGCCTATAGCCTGGGCATCTTCGCCTCCGTCCCCGGCGGGCTTGGGGTGTTCGACAGCGCGATCCTCATCGGCCTCTCACCCTATATGGGTGCGGCCGAGGTGATCGGCGCGCTGCTGGTCTTCCGGCTGTATTACTACATCGTGCCGCTCTTCATCGCCGGGGCGCTGTTTGCCGGCTTTGAACTCAGCCAGCGCGGCGCCGTGCTGGCCCGCTTCACCGCCGTCACCAAGGGGTCGGAAGCGCTGGAGGCGCCGGCCATGGCCGGGCTGGTGGCGATCAGCGGCGCGTTGCTGATCTTCATCGGCGCGCTGCCCGCCTCGGGCGGGCTGATGACGATCTGGGGCAGCTATTCCCTGGCAGCGGCCTCGCAATTCGCCGCCTCGGTGCTCGGCTCGGCGCTGCTGGTGCTGGCCTATGGGCTGGCCCGGCGGCTGGCCATTGGCTGGGCGCTGGCGGTGGCGCTGCTGCTGCTGGGCGGGCTCACCGTCTGGCTGCGCGGCGAGGCCTGGTTCGCCTGGCTGCCCTTCCCCGCCGTGGCCACCCTGCTGCTCACCATGCGGCCCAGCTTCTATCGCCGCTCCCGCCTCTGGGCCGAACCGCTGAGCCCCGAGGCGCTGGTGCCCCTCGCCGCCGCGGCCTTTTGCGGCATCACCCTGGCGCTGGTCGGCCACCGGGTGGAGGTGCAGGACAACTCCTGGTGGGAGGTGGTCTTCGCCAATGATGCGCCCCATGCGCTGCGCTTCACGGTGGGGCTGACGGCCGTGCTGCTGCTGGTGGGGCTGGCCAGGCTGCTGCGCCCCGCCCGCATCCGCCCGCTGGCCTATGATGAGGCGAGCCGCGCCATGCTCGCCTCCTGGCAAGGCACAACCCCGCCTGCCGCCGATGGCGTGCTGCTGGGCGAGGCCCGGCGCGCGGGCATGGCATTCTCCCGCCAGCCGCCGCTCTGGCTGGCTTATGGCGACCCGTCGGGCGATCCGGCCGATGGCGTCAGCGCCATCTGGCGTTTCCGCGATGCCTGCGAGCGGGCCGGGGTGCGCCCCGCCTTTTGGGATGTGGGGCCAGAATGGCTGCGCATCTATGCCGATATCGGCCTGACCGCGGTGCCCATGCCTGGCCGGCCAGAGCGCTTCATCGCCTGCCGCGCGGAACAGGATTTGGACCGGCTGCTGGCAAAGGCGTAGAAGCTGCCGCCATGAAACGTCGCATCCTTCTCGCCCTGCCACTGGCCATGCCGGCGCTGGCGCAAAATTTCCCCAGCCGCAGCATTCGCGTGGTGGTGCCCTTTGCCGCGGGCGGCGCGGCCGATAGCGCCGCCCGCGCCATCTTCCCACGCATCGCCGAGCGCCTGGGCCAGCCCGTCGTGGTGGAAAACCGCACCGGCGCCGGCGGTTCGCTTGGCGGCTATGAGGTGGCGCGGGCCGCCGCCGATGGCCATACCCTGCTCTTCGATGCCAGTTCGCACCTGGTGAACCCACATCTCATCCGCAACCTGCCCTTTGACTACGCCACAGCCTTCGCGCCGATCTCCCAGGTGGTGACCTTCCCCCAGGTCCTGGCGGTGAAGCATGACCTGCCCGCGCCAAGCCTCGCCGCCTTCATCGCCTTGGCCAAGGCGCGGCCCGGGCAGCTTGCTCTCGGCACCCAGGGCAATGCCACGGCAGGGCATATGGGCCTCGTGCAATTCTGCCAGGCCGCCGGCATCGAGGTGACCCACGCCCCCTATCGCGGCGGCGCCGATGCGGCGCGGGACCTGGCGGCAGGGGCGCTGGATGGCGTGTTCATCACCCTGCTCTCGGCCCGGCCGATCGTGGAGAGCGGCCGGGCGCGCTTTCTGGCGGTGGCCAATGCCCAGCGCAGCGCCCTGCGCCCCCAGCTCCCCACCTTCGCCGAAGCCGGGCTGCCCGGGGTGGCGATATCGGAATGGGCCAGCCTCTTCGCCCCGGCCGGCACTCCGGCCGAGATACAGCAAAGCCTCTACGCCGCCCTGCGCGAGGCGCTGGCCCTGCCGGAGCTGCGCGAGCGCCTGGCCAATCTGGGCGCCGAACCGGTGGGCAGCAGCCCGGAGGTATTTGCGAAATTTGTGACCGATGGCCGGGCCGAAATGGGCCGGGTGGTGCGCGAAGCGAATATTCGCCTTGATTAGACGCGATTTCCTGCTGGCCATGGCCGGCACCGCGCTGCCCCCGGAAGAATTCTCCGGACTGATCGGCCAGCCCGTGCTGGCGCTGGCGGTGCATCCGGCGGTGTTTCCGCGCCTGCGGGTGATGTCGGCCGGGCGGCAGCGGGTGGTGAGCGATGGGCTGCGCGGCCGCGGCCCGGCCCTGGCTTGGCATGGGGGCTGGCTGCATGGCTGGGCCGGCACGGCAGAGGCGCGCGTCTTCCTGGCCTATGAGCCAAGCGCCGAGCAGCTGGCGCTGATGCTATGGGAGGATGGCCGCCCCAGCCTCTTCATCCCGCCGCGCTGGGCACCCTGGCCAGAGGCGCTGCGCCTGCCTTTGCGCGGGTTCAACCCGGAATTGGAAGCCCAGCTGCGCTGGGGCGCGTGAGGGCAGCGCAAGGCTGATCCTGCAGCGCTCTACCAAAGTCCTGCAAAGGGCCTGGCTGCGGATAATCGCTGACGTCGGAGAAATAGAGCGAAAGGGCTTTGCCCTCTCGCGCTCTCTCACCAGGGTCGACATACATGTCGACCCTGGTGGGGTGCTCAAGGGGCAAAGCCCCTCGATCTTATCTTCCCTCGCCATCCATTTTTCATCAGCCTATCAGGCCAGATCTTCCGACAGGATAGTAATGGTAACGTGATAAGCTACCTCGCCATCCTCAGCGTCACGATCAACAGTGCCGATCACCTCGCCATCCGCCAGAAGTTCCACCGGGCCATTGCGGGTTTGTGCCGCGCGGATGGTGAGCTTGGGGCTGCCGGTCATGGCGCGGAGCTGGGCCTGCACAGCCTGAATTTCTGCGGGTTTCATCCTCGCTGCATAGCGGGGCTTGGCGGCTGGGGTAAACCCCCGGGGCCTGCATCATCCCCAGGTCACACAGCCTCAGGCCCCTTCCGCCGCGCGCGACGGGGGACTACCTGCATCCCATGGCGCTGCCCCCGCAATTCCTCGACGAGCTGCGCGCCCGCACCTCCATGCAGGCGCTGGTGTCGCGCAAGCTCCGGCTCCTGAAATCCGGCCGGCAATGGAAGGGCTGCTGCCCATTCCATGGCGAGAAAACCCCCAGCTTCTACGTCTATGATGATGGCTTCCACTGTTTTGGCTGCGGCGCCCATGGCGATGCCATCAGCTTTGTGATGCGCGCCGATGGCGCAAGCTTCATTGAGGCGGTGGAGCGCCTGGCCGGCGAGGCCGGGCTCAGCGTGCCCAAACCCACCCCAGAGGTGGCCGCGCGAGAAGCCCGAGCGCGCGACCTGCATGGCGTGCTCGATGCCGCCCAGGCCGCCTTCGCCCGCCGCCTGCATCTGCCCGAGGGCCGGCCAGCGCTGGAGTATCTGCTCAGGCGCGGCCTCACCCCCGACACCATCGCCGGTTTCGGCTTGGGCTGGTCCGGCGCCGGCCGCGGCGCACTGGCCGCCGATCTGCGCGAATTGGGCATCGAGCCCGCCCAGCTTGTGGAGGCTGGGCTGATGCAGGAGCGCGAGGCGGGGCTGGTCGATCTCTTCTTCAATCGCGTGATGTTCCCCATCCATGACCGGCGCGGGCGCGGCATCAGCTTTGGTGGCCGCATCCTCGGCGATGGTCAGCCGAAATACGTGAACGGACCGGAGACGGCGCTGTTTTCCAAGCGGCGCCAGCTTTATGGCCTGCATCTGGCGCGCGAAGGCGTCTTCCGTGGCGCCCGGCTGGTGGCGGTGGAAGGCTATATGGATGTCATCGCCCTGCATCAGGCCGGTTTTACCGGCGCGGTGGCGCCACTCGGTACGGCGCTGACCACGGAACAGTTGGAAGCGCTCTGGGCGGTGAGCCCAGAGCCCGTGCTGTGCTTTGATGGCGATGCCGCCGGCGCCCGCGCCGCAGCCCGCGCCGCCGAGGTGGCGCTGCCCATGCTCACCCCCGAGCGCACGCTCCGCCTGGCCACCCTGCCAGCGGGCGAAGATCCTGACACGCTGATCGGCAAGCAGGGCCAGGGCGCCTTCGAGGCCGTGCTGGGCGCCGCCAAACCCCTCGCCGAGGCGCTCTACACCCTGCTCGCCGAAGGCCGCCGGCTCACCTCGCCCGAGGAGCGGGCCGGCTTTCGCAAACGCCTCTCCGAGGCCGCGGCCAGAATCGAGGACAAGGCGCTGGGCGCGGAATATCGCCGTGCCTTGCTCGACCGCTTCTTCGCCGAGGGCCGGCCCCGCAATGGCCGCGCCGCGCCTGGCACCTCCCCTCGGGCTGGCCCCATCGCCCGGCCAGTGCCCGGCGCCAATGCCCGCAGCGATCAGGCCCGCGCCCTGCTGGCCTGCCTGCTGCGCCACCCCTGGTTCATTCAGGAGGTGGAGGAGGCGCTGGGCCTGCTCGAATTGCCCCCCGGCCCCGCTTCCGCCCTACGCGATCATATTTTGCATATGCCCGGCCATGATAGCGCGCTGGCGGCGGAAGCGCTGCATGCGCAGCTCGCCAGCGCCGGGCTGGAGCGTGAACTGGCCTGGGCCTTGGCCGCACCAGCATTGCCGGCCGGCGCCAGGAATGGCGCTCAACCTGCGGAAATTTCGGAATGTTTTTGGCATTTCTTCTCCCGCCTCAGGGGCAATGAGGCCTTGCAGGCGGATCTCTCGGCCGCAAGGCGCGAGGCCGAGCAAGCCCCCACCGCCGAAGCCCTGCGCCGGGTGACGCTGCTCAAAGAGGCGCTCGATGCCTATGGACGTGGCGACCCGACTGGCGTTGAAGCAGTCTAGAAGACGCAGCATTCACGCTGCTTGGTCTCGCCTTTGTTGAGAGAATGATTCAGCGTTTTCGGCGTTTCCGCCTCAACGCATCATGCTCTAGAATTGCAAAAGCCACATGCCGTGGCGAAAAATGCTCGGTTTCTGCGGCTGGGGTGGTGAACCTGCCCCACGGCATTCCATATGGAGAGACCGCATGGGCGCAGCGCCCGGTTTACGTGCTGCGAATCAATGGAGCGATATGAATGGCCACCAAGCCCGGCAGCACTGAAACCACGGATGCACGCGATGAAGCGGTCGAGGGCGTGATGCTCGACATCCAGTCTGCCGCGGTGAAAAAGCTGATCGCGCGCGGCAAGGAGCGCGGCTTCGTCACCGTGGACGAGGTCAATGCCGTCCTGCCCTCCGAGCAGGTCTCCTCCGAGATGATCGAGGACACGCTGGCCATGCTCAGCGAATCCGGCATCACCGTCGTCGAGGCCGAAGAGGGCGAGGATGGCGACAGCCCCAAGCCCGCCACCGCCAAATCCGAGGATGGCGAGGACAAGGAGGAGGAGGAGAGCGGCGGCAACGTCGATGAGGACACGATCGGGCGCACCGATGACCCGGTGCGGATGTATCTGCGCGAGATGGGCTCCGTCGAACTGCTCAGCCGCGAGGGCGAAATCGCCATCGCCAAGCGGATCGAGGCCGGGCGCGACATGATGATCGGCGGCTTGTGCGAAAGCCCGCTCACCTTCAAGGCCATCATCGCCTGGCATGAGGCGGTGCGCAATGGCCGCATGCTGCTGCGCGACGTGATCGACCTCGAAGCCACCAATCAGGCCGATATGCCCGAGGGTGCCAGCGCCGAGCCCGAGGAATTCGAAGAGGGGGACGAGGAAGGCTCGATCGGCCTCTCCCTCTCCGCCCTGGAAGAAAAACTCAAGCCCGAGGCGCTGGCCGCCTTCGAGGGCATCGAGGCCATCTACAGCAAGCTCGGCAAGCTCTCGGCCAAGCGCATGGATGTCTATACCGGCGGCGGCGAATTGGCCGGCCGCTCGGAGAAGACCTATGAGAAGAGCCGCACCGAGCTGGTGGCCCTGGTGCAGAAGGTCCATCTGCACAACAACCGCATCGAGGAACTGGTCGAACAGCTCAAGCTGCTCAACAAGCGCCTGGTGGCGATGGATGGCCAGGTGCTGCGCCTGGCCGAATCGCACAAGGTCAAGCGCGAGGATTTCCTCGCCGAATGGCGCGGGCATGAGCTTGACCCGACATGGTTCGAGCGCGTCTCCAAGCTGAAGTCGAAATACTGGCAGGCCTTCGCCGCCAAATCGCAGGATGATGTGGAAAAGGTGCGCGCCCATATCGGCGCCGTCGCCGCCGAAACCGGCCTGCCGGTGGCCGAATTCCGCCGCGTCTATGCCACCGTCAGCCGCGGCGAGCGCGACATGACGGTCGCCAAGAAAGAGATGATCGAGGCCAATCTCCGCCTCGTGATCTCCATCGCCAAGAAATACACCAATCGCGGCCTGCAATTCCTCGATCTGATCCAGGAAGGCAATATCGGCCTGATGAAGGCGGTGGATAAGTTCGAATACCGCCGCGGCTACAAATTCAGCACCTACGCCACCTGGTGGATCCGCCAGGCGATCACCCGCTCCATCGCCGACCAGGCGCGCACCATCCGCATCCCGGTGCATATGATCGAGACGATCAACAAGCTGGTCCGCACCAGCCGGCAGATGCTGCACGAGATCGGCCGCGAGCCGCAGCCCGAAGAACTGGCCGAAAAGCTCGGCATGCCGCTCGAAAAAGTCCGCAAGGTGCTCAAGATCGCCAAGGAGCCGATCTCGCTGGAAACCCCCATCGGCGATGAGGAAGACAGCCATCTGGGCGACTTCATCGAGGATAAGAACGCCATCATCCCACTCGACGCGGCAATTCAGACCAATCTGCGCGAACAGACGACGAAGGTGCTCTCCTCCCTCACCCCGCGTGAGGAGCGCGTGCTGCGCATGCGCTTTGGCATCGGCATGAACACCGACCACACGCTCGAAGAGGTCGGCCAGCAATTCAACGTCACCCGCGAGCGTATTCGCCAGATCGAGGCCAAGGCGCTGCGCAAACTCAAGCACCCCAGCCGCTCGCGCAAGCTGCGTAGCTTCCTCGAGCAATAGCGTGCAAGCCGTGCAGATTATCGGCGTCGACGTCACCTTCCTGCGGATGGACCGGCCGGTGCTGGGCGTGGTGCCCGCCCTGCCGGCCGAGGCCTCGGTGGTGAGCGTGCCGCGCTGCTCCTCGGCCTATTACCGCTTCCTCTACGACACTGTCGGCCAGGATTATTGCTGGTGGCTGCGCCGGACGCTCAGCGAGCGCGAGTTGCGCGCCGTGCTCGATGCGCCGGGCACCGACCTCCATGTGCTCATGGTCAAGGGCGAACCCGCCGGGTTTTATGAACTCGACCGTGGCCACGCACCGCTGGTCAACCTCTCCTATTTCGGCCTGCTGCCCTGGGCGCTGGGCAAGGGCCTGGGCTATGCCCTGCTGCACCACGCCATCTTCACCGCCTGGCAGGGGCGCTGCACCGCCCTGACGGTGAACACCTGCACGGCCGACCACCCGCGCGCCCTGCCCAATTACCTCAAGGCCGGCTTTCGCAAGCTGCGCACCGTGCGGGAGGAATGGCCTTTGCCGGTTTCTCTCGGCCTTCGTATCCCGCAGCACCTCTTGCTGGGTTGACGGCAGGTCCGGCGGTTTGTAATCACCCCCCTCCCATATGGCCCGCCTCGGGCCCCATCTCGATCAGGTTTTTCCGATGAAGATCCGTAACAGCCTCAAATCCGCCAAGCTGCGGGACAAAAACTGCGTTGTCGTCCGCCGCCGCGGCCGGCTCTACGTGCTGAACAAGAAGAACCCGCGCTTCAAGGCCCGCCAGGGCTGAGCCTTCGCGGCTCGCGGCGTTGCGGGGGGGGCGTGAGCCCCCCTTTTTCGTTCAGGCCAGAGTGAGCGTCATCGAGGCGCACATCACCGCGCCAGGCTCCAGCCAGAGCCCCCCGGTGCCCGCAACACCCAGCGCGTGCAGGTTGAAGCCATCCACCACATGGCTCGCCGGCTCCAGGCACAGCCAATCCACCCCCGCGGGCCTATGCAGCACGAGATGGCCCAGCCCTGGGCTCGCTTGCAGCGTCAATATGCCCTGCCCCGGCAGCCGCAGCACTGCTTGCCCACCCCAGTCGCTCAATTGCCGCGTCACCGGCCCCGCCACCGCGCCATCCCACGCAACACCCGGCATGGCCGGCGCCGTCGCCTCGGGCAGCACCGCGGCATCCAGCTTCCACTCCCTCGCCGCCGAGAGGCCCAGGCTGCTGCCGTCAGGCGCGGTCAGATAGGGGTGCAGGCCCAGCCCGGCCGGCGCCCGGATGCCTGCGGTGTTTTCCAGCCGCAATTCCAGCCGGCAGCAATCCGGCGTGGGCAGCGCCACCGCCATGTCGGCGCGCAAGGCCCAAGGCCATTCATCATCGCCAGGATGGTCATGCACCATGCGGGCGGTGCAGCCCGTCACCGCGCGCAATTCCCAGCCCCGCCGATGCGCCGGGCCATGCAGCGTATGCGGCGCGGCATCAGGGTGCGGGCGCAGCGCCACCTCGCCCCCCTCCCCGCGCAGCCGCCCATCGCGGATTCGGCCGGAATAGGGCACCAGCGGGTAAATCCCCCCCTTGGGCCAATGCAGCAATTCGCACGTATCCTCGGGGAAGGGCAGCAGCAATTCCACCGCTTCCCGCCCGGGCGCGGCAAGGCTGAGCGCGGTAACCCGCCCGCCCAGATGCGGCGCCAGCCGGGCCCGCGCCGCCCCTTGGGCCAGTTCAGTGATCAACCGCGCCCCCGCCCCGGTGGCCAATCCAGGGCGCAAAAGGCGCCGCCTTGAAAACGTTCCACCAGCGGGTCAGCGCTGACCCGCCCCTCGATCTCCGCCCGCCAGGCCTCGGCGCTGTCCTGCGGCTCCCAGCCCAGCAGCGCCCGGTCATCGCCACCCCAAAAGCTGGCCGGATTGGCCGATGCGCCCCAAATCACCGCCCACCCCGTGCGCGGTGCGGCAATCGCCGCCAGGCAGCACCGCGCCAGATCTTCATGCGAGAACCAGGTGGCCAGCGCCCGGGCATCCTGCGGCGTGGCGGTGCAGGAGCCAATGCGCAACTGCACGCTCTCCACCGCATGCTTGTCCCAGTACAGCCGGCCCATCTGCTCGCCATAGACCTTCGACAGGCCATAGAATGTGTCCGGCCGATAGGCGCAATCAGCCTCCAGCCGCGCGGCTGCCTCGCCCGGCCGGGGATGAAAGCCGAAAGCATGGTTGGAGGAGGCAAAAACCACCCGCGCCCCCGCCGCCCGCGCCGCCTCATAGACGTGAAAACAACCGCGCAGATTGGCATCGAGAATGCTCTCAAAGCCCGGCCCCTCATTCGGCACGCCGCCAAAATGCAGAATGGTGCCGCACCCCAAAGCCAGTTCGGCGATAGCCGCCGCATCGCCCAGATCCTGCTGGGTGAAGCTGGCGCCGGGCGGCAGGGCCCCGGGGAAGGCATGGCGGTCCGTCAGCCGCAGCACCACCCCCGCCGCCGCCAGCCGCGCCGCCAACCCATGCCCCAGCCGGCCCGCGGCGCCGGTCAGCAGCACCGGGCGGTGCAGGCTCATTCGGCGCGAATACCGGCCGCGCGCACCACACCCGCCCAGCGGGTGATCTCACCAGCAAAAAAATTGCCAAAAACCGCAGGCGCACTCCCCACCAAAGTGATCGACAGCGCCTCGATCCGCGCACGGGTGGTGGGCTCGGCAATGGCGGCGGTGATGGCGCCATGCAGCGCCGCAATCACCGGGGCGGGGGTGCCGCCACGGGCGAAAACACCATGCCAGGACTGCACGGTGAGGTCCCCGCCCAGCCCAGCCTCGGCAATGGCGGGCACCGCCGGGTAATCCGCCAGCCGCCTATCCTGCATCACCGCCAGGCCACGCAGCTTGCCCTCCTCCACCGCGCCACGGGTGGCGGGCTGCGGATTGTCGAAGAACATCATCACATCGCCCGCCAGCACCGCCTGCATCGCCGGCGAACCACCGCGATAGGGCACATGGGTGAAGCGAACCCCGGCCAGATGCGCCAGCATCTCGGGTGCCAGATGGCTCGTCGTGCCCACCCCACCAGAGGCATAGGTCAGCCGGCCGGGATGCGCCCGGGCATAGGCCAGGGCCTCGGCCACGCTGGCAAAGGGCGCCTGGGGCGAGGAGAGCATGAGCGTGGGCACCATCGAAACCTGGGTGATGGGTGCGAGGTCACTCAGCGGGTCATAGCTCAGCCGCATCAGCGCCGGGTTCACGCCATGGGCAAAGGCGCCCATCAGCAGGGTCAACCCATTGGGGGCGCTGCGCGCCACGGCCTCGGCGGCGAGATTGGCGCCGGCACCGGGGCGGTTTTCCACCAGCACCTGCTGCCCCAGCAGCGGCCCCATGGCCTGCGCCAATAGCCGCGCCACGGTATCCACCGCCCCGCCCGGGGCGAAGCCGGCCAGCAGGCGGATGGGTTGGTCCGGCCGCCAGGCCGGCTGGGCGAGGGCTGGCATGGCCAGAACCGCGCCAGCACCGGCCAGCCAGGCGCGGCGGCCGGCGATGAGGGTGGCGCGGCTCACGCCTCGCACCGGGGCGCTTGAGGTTCCTCGCTCAACGCGGCAACCAGCGCTCAGTGCCCAACCCGCCCTCACGGCCCTGGGTGTAACGGCCGGAGAGACTGCCATCGGCATTCACCACATAGGCCACGGCACCCAGTTCGCGCCCCTGGGTATAGGCCACCGCCAGCACACCATTGGCGAGCACGCCCACGCCATTCGTGGTGTCGCCGGCAATGCGCCAGGTCACGCGCCAGGTCTGCTGCCCGGTGGATTGCAGCTGCACCGTGCCCTGGTACTTCGCCCCGGCCATATCCGCGCCATCCACAGTATAGGTGCCATTGCGCTGGGCCTGGGCCGGCAGGGCCAGGGCCAGCATGGCAATGGCGGTCACGACGATCGATTTCATGGGTGGTCCCTTGGCCCTGGTTGGGCTCGCGGGCGATTCTAGCATTGGCCAGCCTTGTCGCAAGCCGTGGCAGGGAACATCTTCGGCCAAAGCCGCAACCGGGATTCCCGCCCATGATCCGCCTGCCAGACCCCAAAGCCGATGTGATGGCCCGCCGCCCCGAGATCATCGCCGGCCTGGCCGCGCTGCTGCCCGCGGATGGGCTGATCACCGAAACCATCCGCATGAAGCCCTATGAGACCGATGGCCTGCCCTCCTATCGGCAAATGCCACTCGCCGTCGCCCTGCCGCGCACGACGGAAGAGGTGGCGGCGGTGCTGCGCTTCTGCCACCAGAATGGCGTGCGGGTGATCCCGCGTGGCGCCGGCACCTCCCTCTCCGGCGGCGCCCTGCCGCTGGCCGATGCGGTGGTGGTCGGGCTGATGCGGATGAACGCCATCCTGGAGGTCGATTATGCTGACCGCCTGGCCGTGGTGCAGGCGGGCGTGACCAATATCGGCATCACCAATGCCGTCTCCGCCGATGGGTTCTTCTACGCGCCCGATCCCTCCAGCCAATTGGCCTGCATGATCGGCGGCAATGTGATGATGAATTCCGGCGGCGCGCATTGCCTGAAATATGGCGTGACGGCCAATAACCTGCTCGGGCTGAAATTCGTCACCATCGAGGGCGAGGTGATCGATATCGGCGGCCGCCACCTCGATGCCGCCGGCTATGATTGGCTCGGCCTCATCACCGGCTCCGAAGGCCAACTCGGCATGGTCACCGAAGTCACGGTGCGCATCCTGCGCGGCCCCGAGGGCGCGCGGGCCATGCTCGCCGCCTTTGATTCCATCCCCGTCGCCGGCCAGGCGGTGGATGCCATCATCGGCTCAGGCATCATCCCCGTCGCCCTCGAATTCATGGACCGCCCCTGCATCCATGCCTGCGAGGCCTTCGCCCATGCCGGCTATCCGCTCGATGCCGAGGCGATGCTCATCATCGAGGTCGAAGGCTCGGTGGCCGAACAGGACGCGCTGCTCGACCGCATCCGCGCCATCTGCGCCCAATTCAACCCCATCTCGATGAAGGTGGCCGAAAGCCCCGAGCAATCCCTGGCGATCTGGAAGGGCCGCAAGGGCGCCTTCGGCGCGGTGGGCCGCATCAGCCCCGATTACCTCTGCATGGATGGCACCATCCCCACCGGCGAATTGCCCCATGTACTCGGCCGCATCACCGAATTGTCGGATAAGCATGGGCTGAAAGTCGCCAATGTCTTCCATGCCGGCGATGGCAATCTGCACCCGCTGATCATGTTCGATGCCAATGACCCTGACAGCTTCGCCCGGGCGGAAAAACTCGGCGCGGAGATTTTGCTACTCTGCGTCGAAGTGGGCGGCTGCCTGACCGGCGAGCATGGCGTGGGCATCGAAAAGCGCGACCTGATGAGCGCGCAATTCACCCCCGGCGAGTTGAATCTCCAACGCGCCATCAAAACTGCCTTTGATCAGGATTGGCTGCTGAACCCGGCCAAGGTCTTCCCGCTTGAAGGCAATCCGGCCTTCGCATGAACACCCTGCTCCCCACCGATGAGGCCGGCGTGGTCGCCGCCATCACCGCCGCCCATGCGGCGCGCGAACCCCTCGCCATCGAGGGCCGCGGCACCAAGCGCGCCATGCTGCGCCCGGTGCAGGCCGCGCGCAGCCTCTCCACCCGGCTTTTGACCGGCATCACCCTCTACAAACCATCCGAATTGGTGATCTCCGCCCGCGCCGGCACCCCGATTGCCGAGATCGAGGCCGCGCTGGCCGAAAAGGGCCAGCAGATCATCGCCGAACCGCCGGATTTCCGCGCGCTGTTCGGCGCCACCGAAGGGCCAAGCCTGGGCGGTATCACCGCCGCCAACCTCTCCGGCCCCCGCCGCATCACCTGGGGGGCGATGCGCGACCATGTGCTGGGCATCCGCGCCGTGCGCGGCGATGGCGAGGTGTTTCGCTCCGGCGGGCGGGTGCTCAAGAACGTCACCGGGCTCGATCTGTGCAAGCTGCTTTGCGGCAGCCATGGCACGCTGGGTGTGCTGACGGAAATCACCTTCAAGGTCCTGCCCCAGCCGGAGGAAACCGCCACCCTGGCGGTGGATGTGGCCGATATCGCCGCCGGCATCCGCGTACTCAGCGCCGGGCTGGGTTCGCCCTATGGCGTCTCGGGCGCGGCCATGCTGCTGCAGGGCGGGGCCATCACCGCGCTGCTGCGGCTGGAGGATTTCGCCGAGAGTGTGGCCTATCGCATGGCGAGGCTGCGCGAGGATCTGGCACCATTCGGCGCCGCCCGGCGGCTGGACGCTGAGCAGGGCCTCGCCACCTGGCGGTCAGTGCGCGACGCCACGGCCCTGGGCGCCACGCCGGATGAGGCGGTGTGGCGCCTCTCCCTGCCGCCCAGCGCCGCGCCTTCCGCCTGCGCCGCCCTTGCCGGGTTTCGGCTGATGCTCGATTGGGGCGGTGGGCTGATCTGGGTGGCCGGCCCGGCCTCCGAGGCGGCGCATGCCACCGTCATGGCCGCCGCCCAGGCCGGCAGCTTCACCCTGTTCCGCGCACCGGATGGCCTGCGCTCCGCCGTGCCGGTCGTGCCGGCCGAAGCCGCGCCGCTGGCGGCCATCGCGGCCAGGGTGAAGGCGGTGATGGACCCGGAAGGGATTCTCAATCCAGGACGCATTCGGCTCTAGTTTTTTGTCGTCCCGCATTATTCGCGTCGCCTTGCGCAGCCGCAAGGCTTGAAAACTCTCTCACCTCCATGGCAGGGCCGTGGCGCAGCCCGCTGAATAACGCCCATACGTCCGCATATTCCGAAAACATTTATGCTATGATATGAATATAGCAGCATGAACGCTCGGATACGGTCAGCATGACCTCGACATATCGGCACGGCGCCCACGCCACCCCCACCGGCCAGAACCGCCGCGCGGCATGAGCGCACCCAGCCCTGATTGGTTCACCGCCGCCAGCCATGCCGCCCAGCGGCGGGATTGGGCCGCTTCCATGCGCATCATCGCCATGCACCGCGCAGAATGGCCGGAAGAGCCCGCCTTCCTCCTCACCGCCGCGCATTGGCAGCGCATGGCCGGCTATGGCGATGGCGCGAATGAGGCCCTGCTGCGCGCCGCAGCACTGGAGGACAGCTTCGGCATTGCCGAGGAGGCCCGCATCCTGGAGATCACCCCCCAGCGCCCCCCATCCGAGCCACACCCCGCCACCATCCTGCTCGATATTCAGGACCTGCTGCAATTCCTGCATGAGACCGGCAATATCTCCGGCATCCAGCGGGTGCAGTTGGGCATTCTCGCCGCCGTGTTGCAGGGCCGGGCGGGGCCGCGCGGGGGGGATTGCATCGCCGTCTTTCCAGCCCTCGCCCATGGCGCGCTCTTCGCCCCACGGCCGGCGGATATGCAGGCCCTGCTGGCCTATTGCACCGGCACCAGGCGCGATGTGGCGCTGGCCCGGCCCTTGGTCGAGCAGCTGCGCAGCGCGGCCCTGCGCGTCACGCCCCGCAGCGGCGCCGCCTTCCTGGTGCTCGGCGCGCATTGGTTCTTCGCCGGCGCGCCGGGCTTTTATGCCTCTCTGCGCGCGCAAGGCGTGCGGCTGGGCGTGCTGATCTACGACATGTTCCCCGCCAGCCACCCGCAATTCACCACCGCCGACACCACATCCTTTTTCAACCAAAGCCTCAATGAGGGCCTGTTCTTCTGGGATTTCGCCTTCGCCATCTCGGAATATTCCGCAAGCGCCTTCCGCCGCATCGCCGCCCAGCGCGGCTATCCGGCGATTGAAACCGTGCCCATCCCGCTGGCGCATAGCTTCGGCCTCGAGCGCCCGCCCCGGCCGGGCTGGCTGCGTGACTGGCCGGCAGCGCTGGGCGATCTGGAGGGGCGCGACTATATCCTGGCCGTCTCCACCATCGAGGCACGCAAAAACCACCAGCTTCTCTTCCATGCCTGGGCGCGGATGATCGAGGAGGGCGACAACCCGCCGCCGCTGGTGCTGGTGGGAAGGCCGGGCTGGCGGGTGGGCGACCTCATCGGCCAGCTTGATGCCACGCGCTATCTCAATGGCCGTATCATGATCGTCCATGGCCTGTCTGATGCCGCACTGGAGGCGGTCTATCGCGGCTGCCTCTTCACCCTCATGCCCAGCTTTGCCGAGGGCTGGGGCCTGGCGGTGGGTGAAAGCCTGTCCTTCGGCCGCGCCTGCATCGCCGCCAATACCGCAGCCCTGCCCGAAGTGGGTGGCGACCTCGTCACCTATGCCGACCCGCTGGACGTGCCGGCATGGATCACCGCCATCCGCGCCTGGCTGCACAACCGCCCGGCACTCGCTGCCATGCAGGCGCGCATCATGGCCGAATTCACCCCCCGCCAATGGCCCGAAGTCGCCCGCCACCTGCTGGACGAAACAGCCCGGCTGCAGGCATTGCCCCCCCGCCAGGCCGCACCGCCCGCCACCCCGCTGCTTCTGGCCTTGGGGCAGCAGAGCAGCATCGGCATCGCGGTAGCCAGCCAGGGCCAGGATGCCCAGGGCGCAAGCCTCACCCTGTCCCAGGCGGTGTCGCTGGCGAGCGGCTGGTTCCCTTGCGAGGCCGGCGGCACCTGGATGCGCGGCCGCTTCGCCCAGCTTCTCGCCGCAACCGATGCCGCGCCGGGCAGCACCGTGACGGTGACCCTGCTGCTCTCCACCCCCGGCTGGCCGATGGACAATACAGTCACGCTGCAGATCGAGGGCGGTTCGCCCGCGCGCCACACCGTGCCGCAGCATGGCCCCTTCGAGATCAGCGTCAGCGGCGCTTTGGATGGCAGCGCCATGCTGCGGCTGCACCTGCAGCTCGAACGCCCGGGCGAGCAGCATGGTGCCGATATGCGCCAGCTCTGCATCGCCTTGCAGCGCATCACCATCACCG
>Ga0214917_10000140_pt1 | contig 84984 bp, 61 predicted proteins | sample LL_1208_BB_MetaG_FD_177983 | JGI IMG/M metagenome (GOLD analysis project Ga0214917, IMG submission 177983) | Freshwater microbial communities from Lake Lanier, Atlanta, Georgia, United States - LL_1208_BB | ecosystem: Environmental > Aquatic > Freshwater > Lake | place: USA: Georgia | collected... | reverse complement strand
CACGAGCAGGCTCCAGCCGACGGCCCGCGTCATCAGGCTCGGCTGCATCTGGTAGGGCATCAGCCGCGAGAGCAACTGCTTCGCGGCATGCCGCTCCGGAATCCACGCCAACAGTCGGTCGAGCGAGCCGACGCCCAACCAGAACGCCAGCGCCGCGGCCCCGAGCAGGAGCGCTCCCACCGCGATCACCGCTGCCGTGCCGAGCGCGAACTTCTGCGCGGCGAGCGCGGTGCAGGCGAGCACGCCGAGTGCCGCGACGCCCGCGAGCCTGTCGGCGAGCACCGTGCAGCCCGCCAGCAAACGTCCCTGCGTCGAATGGGAGAGGCGGTAGGCCTTCACCACGTCGCCACCGATCGACGAGGGCAGGCAGAGGCTGAAGAACTGTCCCTCGAAGAACCGCCACACGAACGTGAGGATCGGGAGGGCGAAACCGATCGGGCGCGCGAGAAAGGCCCAGCGAATCCCTGCGATCACGTGCGTCGCCATGCTGAGCCCGAAGCCCGCCCACCACCACCGCCAGTCGCAGCGCTCGAGGATCGACAGAAACTGCGGCCAGTCGATCTTCCGCAGCACGAACGCCATCAGGATCACGGTCGCCGCGATCCGCAGCACGAGCGGTGCCCAGCTCGGCAGTCGCGCGCGGCCGCCACCGACCTGCTGGCTGGCGTGGGTGGGGGCCGGACTGGCCTGGGCGTCCTGCATGGCGGGAGGGGCGTTGTGGCTGACGACTGGAGACGAGCGGGGCGGCCGGCCTGCGTGTGGAGGTTGGCGGCGGCCCCAGGGGAGGTGATACCCTACACGCTCACGATCGTACCGGCCTAGAAGACTGCCGGCACCCGCTCCGCGCGACCCCGAACGCGGCGCGACGCGACCACCGGCGGGACACCCGAAAAAATGCCACGGATGACACGTTCCACGAATGGCCGGCCGGCGGCAGATCGCCGGCGTGCCGACCCGGGATCCGCGCGGCCCAGCCTGCCTCGCGGCCGGCCTGCCGCCGCGCCGCAGCGATCGGGGGCGGGGCCGCGTGGCGACGGGACCCCCGTCCGGACGGGGTGATGGACCATGGTGCGGGAGACGTTCGTGGACCGGCTGGCGGTCCTGCCGATCGCCGAGGCCGCGCTGCTGGGGTTCGCATTCGCCTTCGGCGCCGGCATCGGCAGTTTCCTGAACGTCGTCGTGTATCGCCTGCCGCGCCGCGAATCGCTGGTGTTTGGCGGGTCGCACTGCCCGAAGTGCGGCGCCGCGATCCGATCGCGGGACAACATTCCCGTCTTCGGCTGGCTTCTGCTGGGGGGGCGGTGCCGCGACTGTGGGGCGTCGATCGCGGCCCGGTATCCGCTCGTGGAGGCCGTCGCCGGCGGTCTCGTGACGGCGCTGGTCGCCGCCGAACTTCTCAGCCGGCCCCCCGGTGGACGCAGCGGCATCGACGGTCTGCTGTTCGGCGACTCGTGGGGCCGGCTCCTCGTCTGCATCCACCACTGCTGGATCGCGCTGACGCTCTTGTCCTGGACGCTCCTCGAGTGGGACGGCCACCGGCCCGGCTGGCGGTGGTGGTGGCTGACCATGCTCGGGGCCGCCATTCCGCCGCTGGTCTGGCCCGCGGTGGGCTGGCTGCCGGCGGCGGCGATGGTTGCCGCCACCCTGCTGTTCCGCGGCGTCGCCTACTGCGCCAGACGCCCCTGACGGGCGACCTGACCGGCCACCGTCATGCCCGGGAAAACCGGGCCGCGGGGAACGGGGGAAAAATCGTGTCGCCGGCCGCGTGAAACGCCGGATTCGCCGGGATACCATGAAGGCACTCCGCCGGCCGCCCGCGGAGCCCCGCCCAGCGAGTTTCCGCCGTGAAGGCACCCATCCCGATCACTCCGCCGCGGCGTCCCACGGGGGCTTCGGCCGGCCGTCCGGTGCCGCGGGGACCCCGGGGTGCGGCCTCTGGCTCAGCGGTGGTTGCCGTCGCCCCCGCCGCCCCCGCGGTCCGCACGTTCCCGGAAGACGCCTCGCCGTGGGACGCCGTTCGGCTGCGGCTGCTGGCGCTGCGTGATGACCTCCGCGACACGGAGCAGCGGCAACCGCTCGTTCTCGTCGCCGTGCTCACCGCGCTGCTGCTGTTCAGCTATTGGCCCGGGTTCCTCAACGCCCGGGCCGCATGGACCAGCCCGCAGTACTCCCACGGCTGGCTCGTGCCGCTGTTCGCGGTGGCGCTGTTCTTCTGGTGGCGGCAGCCGTTGCCGGCCGTGACGCCGTCGGCGCGGTGGGCCGGCCTCGGCCTGCTGGCGGCGAGCTTCGCGCTGCGGCTCTTCGTCGCCCGGTACCGCATCATCACCATCGACATGTACACGTTCGTGCCGGCGCTGGCGGGCGCCACGCTCCTGTCCGGCGGGTGGAGCATGTTTCGCTGGGCCTGCCTGCCGGTGGGCTTCCTGATCTTCATGTATCCGCTGCCGGACGAGGCGACGAGGTACCTGCTCGGGCCTCTGCAGACGCTGGCCACGGCGGTGAGCACGTTCGGCATCCAGACGCTCGGCATCGACGCCGTCCGCGAGGGCAACCGGATCATCGTCGGCGACAATCATCTCGGTGTCGTCGACGCATGCAGCGGCCTGCGCATGCTCACGATCTTCGTCGCGCTCTCGGCCGCCATCGTCATGCTCGGCCGCGGAGACTGGCTCGAGAACGTCGTCATCCTTCTCAGTTCCATCCCGATCGCGCTGATCGTCAACGCGATCCGCATCACCATCACGGGCGTGATGTACACCTTCAATCCGGACATCGCGGAGAAGATCTTCCACGACTGGGCCGGCTACTTCATGATGCCGCTGGCCCTGGGCATGCTCTACGCCGAGCAGCAGCTGCTGGCGTGGACGTTCGTGCCGCACGACGGCGCGGCGGGCCGCGTGCCGACGCTGCTCGGAGCCGGCCAGATCCAGCTCGGCACCGCGCGGCCCCGCCGGCACCAGGGGCCGGCACGGGTGGTGCGGACGTTTCAGGCCCGGCCGACCGGCAAACCGGACGGCTATCGGCCTGGGTAGAATCTTCGAGAGGGCCGGCCGCCGGTCCGCCGGTGGCGGGATCTGACGAGGCTTCGCGGACCCGCGGGGCCGGACCCGAAAGACGATGAGCGAACACGACGACATCCCGAACGGCAGCCCGCCCGGCGACTCCGCGAACGCGTCGGTCGGCACGCTCGCGGTGCGCGACAACGCCCCCCTTCCGCCGGCGCTTCTGCCCATGCAGCAGCCGTTCCCGGCCGGCGGCGGCGAGCCGCAGCAGGCCGGCGTCGATTACCTGCGCGTCATGCACTCGGTCCGCCGCCGCTGGCTCCCGGCTTGCCTGCTCGGCGTGCTGCTGGCCGGGCTCACGGCGACGCCGGTCTGGTTGCTGATGCCGCGGGGCTACGAGGCCGTGTCGTGGCTCCGTGTCCGTGGCAAGGGGAGCATGCTCGGTGACGGCGGCCGGGACGGTGCCGAGTACGAGTCGTACAAGAAGACGCAGCTCGCGCTGCTGCGCAGCCCGTTCGTGCTGCAGGGCGCCCTGCGCAAGCCGGGCATGGACGAATTGGAGACGCTCCGCGACGTGGGCGTCGATCCGGTCGGCTGGCTGTCGCGGTCGCTGCAGGTGACGGCACCGGGTGAGTCGGAGGTGGTGCAGGTGCGGCTGCGCGGAAAGAACCCGACCGACGTGGCCAAGATCGTCAACGCGGTCGTCTCGTCGTTTCTCGACGACATCGTCAACAAGGATCGCACCGAGCGTTTGGGCCGGCGCGACGCGCTGGAGAAGAAATTCAAGGAGAACATGGCGGAGCTGCGGACGCGACGCGAGACGCTCAACAGCCTCGCCCGCACGCTCGGCACCCGCGACAGCAACGAGGTGGCGACGCAGCGCGGCCTGCTGCTCGACCACCTCGGCCTGCTGCGGGGGATGGTCGCGCAGACGCAGCGGTCCATCACCGAGATCGACGCCGAGCTGGCGATCGTCGAGGCCCGCGACCGCGGAGAGATTCCCGTCGAGGAGAACGTGTCGCCGGAGATGATCGATGCGGCGCTGGCCCGGGATCCGCAGATCGCCGAGCTCGTCGGCCGGCTGGCCGACCTCGAGGACGCCATCTCGTTCCAGTCGCAGCGGAGCGCCCGCGGCGCCAACGACCCCGCCGTCCGTCGGCTGCGGGCCCAGGCCGAGGAGGTGCTCCAGCGGCTGGAGGATCTCCGGGCCGACATCCGTCCGGCGCTCGTCGCACAGCTCGACGCCGGCAGCCGGGCTCCGGTGAGCCCGAGCCTGCTGAAGAAGCGGCGCGACATGCTCGCCAAGGATCTCGAGGCTTCGTCGAAGGAGTTCGACACGCTGACGAAGGAAGTGACCGAGCTGGGCAAGGCGAACGCCGACCTCGACGCCCGGAAGATCGAGGTCGAGCACCTGCAGCGGGTCACCGACCAGATCGGCATCGAGCTGGAGAGCTCGTCGATCGACCTCAACGCCCCCAACAGGGTGACGCTCATCGAGCCGGCGAGCGTGCCCCACAACAGCGATCGCGTGATGCGGTTCCTGATCGCCTTCCTCGCGGCGTCGGGCGGTTTCTCGGTCGGTGCGGGGCTGGTGCTGCTGGCCGACTACATCCGCGATCTCATCAGCGAGCCCGACGACGCGGCGCGGCGGGTAGGCGTGCGGGTGCTGGGCACATTCCCCCTGCTTTCGCGGGTGAAGGATCAGTCCGCGTACGCCGGCATCATGGCGGAGTGCGGCGACACGATCCGCACGCTGATCTCGCAGGCCGGCCGCGGCGTGCCCAAGGTGATCCTGATCACGAGCGCCGCGGAGCACGAGGGCAAGACCACGTTCGCGGCCCAGCTGGCGGCCAGCCTCGCCCGCTCCGACAGGCGCACGCTGCTGATCGACGGTGACCTGCGGCATCCGAACGCCCACCTCGCGCTCGATCTCGAGATGCACGCGGGATTCCCCGAGTTGCTGCGGGGCGAAATCGGCAACGACGAGGCCGTGCAGCCGACGAGCATCGACGGCCTCTTCGCGGTGACCGGCGGCGTTTGCGACTACGCGGCGATCACCGCCATGTCCCGGCCCGAACTCGCGAAGCTGATCGACAAGTACCGGGAGTCGTTCGATCACGTGATCATCGACTCCGGCCCCGTGCTGGCGTTCGCCGATGCCCTCCTGCTCGCGCAGCGCAGCGACGCCGCCATCCTGGCGACGATGGTCGATTACAGCCGGGTCCCCCAGGTGACCCTCGCGGTCGACCGTCTGCGATCGGTGGGTGTGCGATTGTTGGGCGTGATCGTCAACGGTGGATACGGGCCCGCCACGCGGCGGGGCTACGCGACGGCCCTGCAGGCGTGACGCATCTCCCCGTGAAGAGGCAGCCATGAAGCTTTCGGCAGGAGCGGGCACCGCCGTGGCGGCCGTCGCGATCGTCGTCGGCACGACCTACCTCCACGGACGGATGACGGAGCGGTGGTCGGGCCGCAACGTGACCGGCGAACTCAGCCACGCCGCGGCGCTGCTCGAGGGCGGGTTTCCCCGGGAAGCGGGCGACTGGCGGGCCGTCGAGGACCTGAAAGCCGATCCGCAGGAGCTCCAGCGGGCCGGCGCGGTGGGGTACGTGTCGCGCACCTACCGGAAGGACGAGGGCGGGCCACCGGTGGCCGCATTCGTCGTCTGCGCGACACCGCACCATGCCTCCGGTCACACGCCCGACCGCTGCTATCCCGGCGCCGGTTTCGAGATCGGCGAGACGGAGCACCGCGAGACGATCGTGCTGGCGGACGGTCGGCGAGCCGAGACCTTCAGCGGCACGTTCCGCAAGTCGGGGCAGACGCTGCGGGTGTTCTGGACCTACGGCGTCAAAGGCGACTGGATGGCGCCGCAGATCGCGCGGATCGCCCTGGCCGACGCGGCGGCCGTCTACAAGCTCTACGCGATCGTCGACGAGACGTCGCTGCAGCCGGGCGAGGGAACGCGGGCCTGTGCCGACTTCCTCCGGCAGTGCCTGCCGTCCTTCGATGCCGCGGTCGCTCGGCCGGCGCGGGCGGCGGGCGACGATGGCGGCGACGCCGGGGGGCCGGCATGACCGCATCGGCCGCCGGGCCGGGGCGGAATCGCGGTCGACACGGCGGCCGCGCAGGCGGCGGAGGCGATGGCGGCCGCACCGCCCGGCTGGGGCGTTCGTCCCGGACCGGGCCGTCCGCCGGGAAAGTCTTGGTACATTAGGCGGCGGGCGTGTACCGTCGCACGGCGGTCGGCTGACCGCGACGTCCGCGAGGAAAGGCTGGAGAATCTCGTGTCCCTGAGTTCCCGTCGAGCGCTGATCACCGGCATCACCGGCCAGGATGGCTCCTACCTCGCGGAATTGCTGCTCGACAAGGGCTACGAGGTGCACGGCCTCGTGCGGCGGTCGAGCACGTTCGGTACGCAGCGGATCGAGCATCTCTACCGCGACGTGCACGACGCGAACCGGCCGCTGCACCTGCATCACGGCGACATGGCGGACGGCAACGGGCTGGCCCGCCTGATCCGCGAGATCCGCCCCACGGAGGTCTACAACCTCGCCGCCCAGAGCCACGTCAGGGTGAGCTTCGACCAGCCGACCTACACGGCCGACGTGACCGCCGTCGGGACGCTGCGACTGCTGGAAGCCGTGCGGGACTGCCAGGATGCCACCGGTTCCAGCATCCGCTTCTACCAGGCCTCGAGCTCGGAGATGTACGGCAAGGTCGTGGAGACCCCGCAGCGTGAGACGACGCCGTTCTACCCGCGGTCGCCCTACGGGGTGGCGAAGCTCTACGCCCACTGGATCACCGTCAACTACCGCGAGAGCTACGGCCTGCATGCCTCCTGCGGCATCCTCTTCAACCACGAGAGCCCGCGCCGCGGCGAGACCTTCGTCACCCGCAAGGTCACCCGCGCGGCCACGCGCATCAAGCTGGGCCTGCAGAGGAAGCTCTACCTCGGCAACCTCGACGCCCAGCGCGACTGGGGCTTCGCCGGCGACTACGTCGAGGCGATGTGGCTGATGCTCCAGCAGGACGAACCCGACGATTACGTCGTCGCCACGGACGAGACCCACTCGGTGCGGGAGTTCTGCGAGCGGACGTTCGGCCGGCTGGGCCTCGACTACCGTGACTTCGTCGAGATCGATCCGCGGTATTTCCGGCCGGCGGAGGTCGATCTGCTCCTCGGCTGCGCCGAGAAGGCGAGGCGGAGGCTCGGCTGGCAGCCGCGGGTGTCGTTCGAGGAACTGGTGGCCCGCATGGTCGACAGCGACATGGAGCTGGCGCGGAAGGAGCAGGTGCTGCTCGCCGCCGGCCACGACGGCGCGATTCCGGACCGGTGACAATCCGCGGCTTCGCGTGCGGCATGATCGATCTTTCCAGCAAACGCATCGTGGTCACCGGCGGCGCCGGCTTCCTGGGAGCCGCCGTCGTGCGGACGCTCCGTGCCCGCGGCGTGCCGGACGGGCAGATCGTCGTGCCGCGGCGCCGCGAGTACGACCTCACGGTGGAGTCGCACGTGGAGCGGCTTTACGCGGACGCGCGTCCCGACGTCGTCATCCACCTCGCCGCCGAGGTCGGGGGCATCGGCGCGAACATGGAGCATCCCGGGCGGTTCTTCTACGCGAACATGGCGATGGGGCTGCACCTCGTCGAGCACGCCCGCCGGAGGGGCCTGGAGAAGTTCGTGCACACCGGCACGGTCTGCGCCTACCCGAAGCACTGCCCTGTGCCGTTCCGCGAGGAGGACCTGTGGAACGGGTATCCGGAGGAGACGAACGCTCCTTACGGCGTCGCCAAGAAGGCGATCTTCGTGATGCTCGACGGCTACCGGCGGGAGTACGGCCTCAACAGCGCCGTGGTCGTGCCGGTGAACCTCTACGGTCCCGGCGACAACTTCGATCCCCGCTCCAGCCACGTGATCCCGGCGCTGATCCGCAAGTGCGAGGAGGCCCGCCTCGCCGGCCGCGGAGCGATCAGCTGCTGGGGAACCGGCGCCGCGACGCGGGAGTTTCTCTATGTCGACGACGCCGCGGAGGGGATCGTGAGGGCGGCCGAGGTCATGGAGGAGCCCGTGCCCGTCAATCTCGGCGGCGGTGAGGAGATCGCGATCCGGGATCTGGTCGGCCGCATCGCGCGGGCCTGTGACTTCACGGGCGGGATCGAGTGGGATGCGTCGAAGCCGGACGGGCAGCCGCGGCGCGGCCTCGACATCTCGCGGGCCAGGCAGCTCCTCGGCTGGTCGCCGCGGCAGGATTTCGACGACGGCCTGGCCGCCACGGTGGCCTGGTGGCGTCGCGCGGCCGCGCCGCGCGGCGAAGCGTCTGGCTGACGCCGACGGTTCGGGGCATCCGGCCGCCGCCGTCAGGCGACCGGTTCGAGGCTCCCGTGGCCGAGGATGAACTTCCGCGTGCCGGCCGGGCCGTCGAAGATCACCGTTCCGACGGCGCGAGCCCCCACGCCGCTGATCCCCGCGATCGTCCCTTCCCCATACTCCGTGTGCCGCACCCGCTGGCCCGCCTCGTACGTGCATGCCGTCGCCGGCCGACCGGCGTTGCCCTCCAGGTCGCTGCCCCGGGTGAGCGGCACGTCGATGCCGCGTCGCCGGGCCGGCGGCCGCGCGGGAGGCGGGGGGGACGAGTCCTCCCATTCCAGCACCAGGCCGTCGGGCCTCGTCGTCGGGCCTCGTCCCGGTGGCCGCCGCCGCGGACCCGCGTCGTCCTCCGACACCTGGGAATACTCGTCGTCGCAGGAATCCCGCACCGCCGCGAGCGTCGGCGCCTCCGCGCCGGTCACGACCGTCTCCGCGCCGGTCATCTCGGCGAGGAACAGGCTCGGGGCGCAGATGCGGCGCGTGCCGCGGTAATCCCGCAGGCGTGCGGCGCTGGCGTGCACCTCCTCGCGGCCCCGCGTGATGCCCACGAACACCAGCCTCCGCTCCTCCTCCAACTGGTCGGGATGATCGAGGCTCCGCTCGTGGGGCAGGATGCCGTCCTCCATCGCGACGACGTAGACCACCGTGAATTCGAGCCCCTTGGCCGCGTGCAGCGTCATCAGCGACACGCGGTCGCCCTGGGCATCCCAGACGTCCGTGTCGGCCACGAGGGCCGTCGTCTCGAGGAAGGCGCCGAGTGGATCGTCGTCCGGCGTCGCCGGCACGAACGACTCGTCGCACTGTCGTGCCGCCGTGACGAGTTCCTCCACGTTTGCCAGCCGATCCTCGCCCCCCTCGTCGCCGCCGTCGTCCTCGAGCATCTTCCGGTAGCCGGTTTTGGCGAGCACCGCCTCCAGGAGGGCGGCCACGCCGCCGTCGCCACCGCGGGCGTCGGCGAGTTCGGCGTGCAGCCGGGAGAACTGCACCAGCGCCGCGGCCGACCGCTTCGACACGCCCGGGATGCCGGCCGCCCCCGCGGCCGCCTCCAACAGGCTCGTCCGGCGGTCGATCGCCCAGGATGCGAGGCGATCGAGGGACTGCTTGCCGATGCCCCGCGGCGGCACGTTCACCACGCGGAGCAGCGCCTCGTCGTCGCGCGGGTTCTTCAGCAGCCGCAGCCACGCCACGACGTCACGGATCTCGCGACGCTTGAAGAACTCCAGGCCGCGCACCAGCTGGTAGGGAATCCGCCGCGATCGCAGCGCGACCTCGAGGGATCGCGACAGCGCGTTGGTGCGGAAGAGGATCGCGAAGTCGCCGGGACGGCGGCTGCCGCCGGCCAACGCCGCCGCGATCTCGTCGGCGATGCGGTCGGCCTCGTCGTGGCTCGAGGCGTCGAGCACGATCCGCACGGGAGGGCCGCCGGCGGCGTCCGTGATCAGACGCTTCGGCTTGCGGCGGGAGTTGTGGGCGATGAGGCGGTCGGCGGTGCCCAGGATGTTCGCCGTGCTGCGGTAGTTGTGCTCGAGCGTGACGACCGTGGCCGCGGGATAGTCGCGTTCGAACTCCAGGATGTTGCGGATGCTGGCGCCGCGCCACCCGTAGATGGCCTGATCTGGGTCTCCGGTCACGGCCAGGTTGGGATGGTCGATCGACAGCCCCCGCAGAATGGAGTACTGCACGGCGTTGGTGTCCTGATACTCGTCGACGAGGATCCAGCGGTGCTGCGCGTCGAGCGTCCGCCGCAGTTCGGCGTTGTCCATGAGCAGCCGGGCGACGTGCACGAGGAGGTCGTCGAAGTCGACGGAATTCGCCGCGAGCATCATCTCCTGGTAGACGGGCCAGACCCGGCGAGCCACCTCGTCCACGGGCCGTCCCCAGCGCGGCTCGAACGACTCGGGCGCGAGCATGTCGTTCTTCGCCCGGCTGATCACCCCGGCGATGCGGTCGACGGGGGTGTGGGTCAGCGACAGCCCCAGCGACCGGGCGGCCCGCTTCAGCAGCGAGGCGGCGTCGTCCGGGTCGAGGATCGAGTAGTCGCTCGTGAGGCCGACCAGCCGGGCGTGTCGGCGGAGCAGGCGGGCCGCGAAGCGATGGAACGTCCCCATCTCCACCGGCTGCGCGCCCACCATCTCGGTGACCCGCCGCCGCATCTCGTCGGCGGCCTTGTTCGTGAACGAGAGCGCGACGATCCGTGCGGCGGGGACCCCTGACGAGATCAGGTGTGCGATCCGATGCGTCACCACCCGGGTCTTGCCGCTTCCCGGGCCTGCTAGCACGAGCAACGGGCCCTCGACGTGCGTCGCCGCGAGCCGTTGGGAATCGTTGAGGGAGTGCAGAGCGGGGGCGGGCACGAGCGGATGGGGGGCGTCGGAGGCTCCGGTGGCGGGACGCCATCGGCCACACGGGTAGCCGATTTCCGCCGTACTTGAGTATATTCCCCGCGGTGTCGATCACGGGCGCCCGCCGCCCGCCGGTCGGCGAATACCCATGTAGCACGGGAGGGAACCCATGCCTCGCATTCCGTACAAGAACCTCGCGCAGACGGATGAACTGGCCGAAAAGCTCGAGATGAGCACCGCGGAGATCGGCCTGTCCGTCCGCACCACGAACTGCCTCGAAGAGAAGGGCATTTTCACGGTGCATGATCTGTTGAACTGCACGAGGGCCGACCTGCTCTCGATCTCCAACTTCGGCGAAAAGACGCTCGAGGAGGTCTATCGGGCGCTGGAGAAGATCGGCTTCTACCGCTCGAACCCGCCGACCGCCAGCACGCCGGCGCCGCGGTCGTTGCGGTCGGCGACCGACGCGGAGGCGGGGCGGGCGGAGTCCCGCGAGGAGACGCTCAGCGAGGCCTGACGGGCGGACCGGGGATCCCCCGCCTCGGCCGGGAGTCGCCCACCCGGATCGTCCGCCGTCGGATACGGCGGCGGGCGGCCGGAAAGTCCCTCGGCGCGTCCCTGCGGCGACGTCGTGGAAGACCCCACGGGCCGCAGTCCGCGGCCGCGTGGTTCGTGTCGTCGTCCTCCCGGCGCACCGCTCTCTGGTAGCGGCCGGCGGGGTGCGGCATGATGTCGGAAGGATCCGGATCGCGGACGTCCCGACCCAGGAGCTCGATCGTGAGGCTGCCGCGGTTCTTTGCCAAGAAACGTGGCCACCGCCGGACGGGGGTGCGGGAATGGGGCGCCTTCGGCGACGGCCTGTTCCACGGCATGCTCCTCTTGGGAGGGCTCTTTTTCGGCGGCCTGCTCGCGACGGGCGTGGCCGCACCCGAGTGGCGGATCAACCACGATTACGTCGAGTCGACGTGCACGATCCTGGCCAAGGGTCTCGCGCGCTCCACCCGCGAGGATCCTCCCGGGACGGTCGCCGAGACATGGCAGCCGCGGCTGCGGGTGCGATACACGACGGCCGGCGGCGTTCGCGAGGCATGGACGAGGAGTTCCGCCGCGCAGACGACCACCGACCGCGGGTCGGCCCTCCGTCAGCTCGCATCCTGGACGCTGGGGAGCGAGGCGACGTGCTGGTACGATCCTGCCGCCCCGGACACGGTCGTCCTCGAGCGCGGCTACAACTGGTGGTTGTGGCTCCTCGCGCTTCTCCTGCCCGGTGCGCTCGTGCTGATCGGCGGATCCGGGCTGGTGCGGGCGCTGCGGTCGTGGGGCAGGTCGGAGGAGAGCCGTGCCGCGTCCGCCGGGCTGGCCGAGCTCCTCGACCCCCTCGCCCACCCCCCGCCCACGTCCCCCGGCCACCCGGCGGTTCCGAGCTGGGACGATCTCGTCAATTCGCCGGGCACCATCCTCAAATACCGCCTGCCGATCGAGAGTCCCGAGCACTGGACGCTGGTCGGATTCGGTCTCTTCGCCCTCTTGTGGAACGCGGTGCTCGTCGTGCTCGCCGTGGGCGCCGGGCTCGACCTCATCGGCGGCCGGATCGATTGGTGGCTCTTCGCGCTTCTCGGGCCGTTCCTGGTGATCGGCATCGGCGGGATCGTGCTCTTCGTCCGCAGCCTGTTCCTCGCCACCGTCGTCGGTCCCACGCAGGTGGAGATCTCCGACCATCCACTCGTGCCCGGGGGGCAGTACGACGTGCTGCTCGCGCAGGGGGGCACCGGCGTGTTTCGCCAGCTGCAGATGTCGCTCGAACTGGAGGAGCAGGCCACGTTTCGTCAGGGCACGGACACCCGGACCGAGCGGCTGACGATATGGCGCCGGCCGCTGGTCGACTGCCGCGACGTGTCTCCCGCGGCCGAGTCGCGGTTCGAGACGAGGACGTTCTTCCACATCCCGGCCGACGCCATGCATTCATTTACCTCCCCGCACAACGCGGTGCAGTGGCGGCTCGTCGTGCGCGGTGTCACCGAGCGTCGTCCGGATTTCGTGCGGGTCTTCCCCGTGGTGGTCTTTCCGCGGGAGCCGGCCCCGGCCGTCGATCCCCGGCGGTCCGACGCGGAGCCGCTGCGATGAGCGATCACCTGAATCCCACCGTCCAGAATCGCGCGGGTCTGGATCGCGCGGGTCTGGATCGCGTTGGCGGGTCGCCGCAGGTCGACGTGCAGTTCGACAAACCCTCCCGTCGCTACGATCCGGGGGACAGGCTGGCCGTCCGGTATCGCATCGACGACTGCGACGGCGAGAGGATCCAAGCCATCGAGCACTCGGTGGTCTGGTACACCGAAGGCAAGGGGGAGGAGGATCTGGGCGTGCACTTCTTCCAGCGGCTGGCCGATCGCTCCCTGCGGTCGTCGCGGGTGGTGGCCGGGGACTTCGCCGCGTCGCTGCCGCGGAGCCCGCTGTCGTACGAAGGGCTGATCGTCAAGGTCCGCTGGTGCGTCCGCGTGCGGGTGTTCTTCGACGGGTCGCGGGACTTCGTGTCGGAGCACGTCTTCGAGCTGGGGGACGTGCCGCCGGCACGCCTGCCGCCGCCGGAGCCCTGATGGTGACGCCGACCACGAACCCGTTTTCCACGAGGCACACCCGCCCCGGCAGCATCGTGCCGCTCGACGGGCGGGGGGCGCCCCTCGACATCCCCCTTCTCGTCGGCCGGCTCCGCCGCGCCGGCGGCGTGGGTGCGATCGTCGGGCCCCACGGCAGCGGCAAGAGCACGCTGCTCCTGCGGCTCGCCGGCGAGATCGAGGCGGCCGGGACCGACGTGGCGGTTCTGCGGATGCGCGGCTTGTGGGACGTGTGGCGCACGATGCGGGCGTTCCGCATCACCGGCAGGAGCGGCATCGTCTGCATCGACGGGTGGGAGCGGCTCACCGGCCCGGTGCACCAGCTGGTGCGGCTGCTGGCGTGGGCCACGGGCCGGGGGCTCGTCGTCACCATGCATCGACGCGACTCCATGCCCGAACTGGCGACCTGCCTCACGAGCCCCGGGCTGCTGGCGGCGATCGTCGACCGTCTGCCGGGGAGAGCGGAATGGTACGGCACCCTCATCGAGGAACAGGACGTCCGTGCGGCGTTCGACCGCCAGCGCGGCGACATCCGCGAGGCGCTCTACGAGCTCTACGACGTCTTCGAGCGCCGCGCTCGCGGCGGAGCGCCGCGACGGTCGTGACGGTCCTGCCGGCCGGTCGGGTTGTGCCGGCCTCGGCGGGGAAATTCATGGAACGGCGGGCGATTTTTCCTACGCAGGTGCCACAGGGCACAACCTAGGCTTTCGAGGTTGGTGATGCGGCCGGCGGCGCCGGCAGCGTGAGCACCCGAGCCTCAGGAGTGAGCGATGAAGACGCGACGTCCCCTGTTCGTCGTGGCGATGGTCGGCGGCATGGCGGCGCTGACACCGGGCGAGTCCCGTGCACAGTGCTGTTTCGGCGACCTGTTCGCGGGATGCCGAAAGGCCCCGCCCGCCTACGCCGTGGCGCCGGTTCCGGCGCCGCTCGTCGCCCCCGTCGCGGCACCCGTGCCGGCACCCCCGCCGCCCGTGGTCGTGCCCGTCCAGCAGGTGAGCTACGTGCCGGAGACGACCTACCGCACGCAGTACAAGTGCGTTCCCGTGACGAGCTACAAGCCGTCGTGCGAGATCGATCCCTGCACCGGATGCACGCGGGAGTGCATGGAGCAGGTGACGCAGTACGTGCAGCAGCCGGTGAACGTCCCGGTGACCCAGTACCGTGCCGTCTATTCGACGAAGTACGTCCAGATGCAGCCGGGCTACAACGCGGCCGGAGCCTACGCGGCTCCGGTGGCCCCCGGCGGCCAGGTGGCGCCGATGATGGTGCCCGCCACGTCCGGCGCGGTGCAGAGCCCGTTCGCCTCGAGCGTGCAGACGACGCCGCAGGCCTGGGGTGCCGCGGGCAGCGACGTGCCGCAGCAGATGATCCAGCCGGGCCAGCAGAGCCTCGCGGCCCCGCAGCTCCAGCCGGGCACCGTCGTGCAGCCCGGCTTCCAGCAGCAGATCGTGCCGCAGTCGGGGACCTACGCCGCTCCCGCTCCGGCGGCGATCCAGCCACAGCCCACCGCTCCGCCCATGCTCAACCCGACGCCCTCCCTGAGGCCCATCCCCGAGATGCCTCGTGCGTCCGCTGCGAACGGCCCCGGGGCGGCCGCCGTGGCCCCGCAGCTGCCGCCGTCGATGCCCGCCGCCGCACCGGCCACGGTGCAGCCTCCCCGGCTGCAATCGACGCCTCCGCAGACGCCGGCCGTTCCGCAGGCGAGCGGCGCCGCCGGTGCGACCGGGCTCAACGGCATGCCCGTGATGCCCGGGGCCGGACCCGGCGCGGCGACCGGCGCGTTTCCGAAGCTTCTCGAGCCGACCGGCCACACCACCTCGTGGCAGCCCGCACCGGCGTACCGCCCGACGGCCTACCCGACGGCGGTGCTCCCCGGCCGGATCCAGTGATCGCCGTCGCTCGGCGACGTCGCCGAGACGCGGTCAGCGAACGCATGGCCAGCGTCCGAGCCGCCGCCCGAGGCCGTGGACGCGATTGGTCCTCCGTGTCGTCTCTCCGGCGCCCGCCCGCCTGACGCCCGGCCCGCCTGATAGGATGGGACCGACGGCTCCCGGCATGCCTCCCGGGCCGCCACGCCGAGGCGACCGTGACCAACGCCGACATCGCCGCCACGTTCGACCTCGTGGCCGACCTGCTCGAGTATCAGGGGGGCAACGTGTTCCGCGTCCGGGCGTACCGCAACGCGGCCCGCACGATCCAGTCCATGGTGGAGCCGCTGGCGGCGGTCCGCGCAGACGCCTCCCGCTCGCTGACGGACATCGAGGGGATCGGCGGCGACCTCGCCGGAAAGATCGGCACCCTGCTCGAGACCGGCGGCCTGCCGCTGCTGATCGACCTGCAGAAGCAGGTGCCGGCCGTGGTGTTCGATCTGATGCGGGTGCCCGGGCTCGGTCCCAGGAAGACCAGGGCGCTGGTCGATGAGCTCGGCATCGATTCGCTGACGGCGCTGGAGCAAGCCTGTCGTTCGGGCCGTGTGGCCGAGGTCAAGGGCTTCGGCCCCAAGACGCAGGCGGCCATCCTCGAGAACATCGCGTTCGCCAAGGATCCCGAGAACGCCAGACTGCTGTGGCGGGATGCCGACGAGATCGTCCGCGGCCTGCTGGCCTGGATGGGCGGGTGCCCGGAGGTGCGGCTGATCGAGGGGGCAGGCAGCTGGCGCCGCGGCCGCGAGACCGTCGGCGACATCGACATCGTGGCGGATGCGGACGACTCGGCCGCCGTGATGGAGCGGCTCGAGTCGTGGGAGGGCACGTCCGCGGTGCTCCTGCGGGGCGACACGAAGATGAGCGTGCGCGGGCCGCACGGCGTGCAGGTCGACCTCCGCGTGGTCAGGCACGAATCGTTCGGTGCCGCGCTGCAGTACTTCACGGGCTCGAAGGAGCACAACGTCCGGCTGCGGGCCAGAGCGAAGGATCGCGGGCTGACGATCAACGAGTACGGTGTCTTCCGTTCCGCCGACGTGTCCGCGGGTGGCGAGGCTCCGGTCCGACCGGTGGCCGGTGCCACGGAGGAAAGCGTCTACCGGGCCGTCGGGCTGTCGTGGATCCCCGCGGAACTGCGGGAGGGCAGGGATGAGATCGAACTCGCCGCGGCGGGCGAACTGCCCCGCCTGGTCGAGCTCGCCGACATCCGCGGAGACCTCCACATGCACACCACTGCGACCGACGGAGAGGACACGCTGGGGGAGATGGTGCGGGCCGCGATCGCGCGCGGCCTCGCCTACATCGCCATCACCGACCACGGCCAGCGGGTGACGATGGCACGCGGGCTCGACGGCCGACGGCTGCTGCGGCAGTGGGCCGAGATCGACCGGCTCAACGCGTCGCTCGCCGAGGAGGGGACGCCGCCGATCGTGGTGCTCAAGGGCATCGAGGTGGACATGCTCGAGAAGGGGGGACTGGACCTGCCGGACGAGCTGCTCGAGCAGGCGGATTGGGTGGTCGCCAGCCTCCATTACGGGCAGAACCAGCCGCAGGCCACGATCACGTCCCGGATCGTCGAGGCGATCATGAATCCCCACGTCGACGTGATCGGCCACCCCACGGGACGGCTGCTCAACAAGCGGCCGCGGTTCGACGTCGATATCGAGGCCGTGATCGAGGCGGCGGCGGAGGCCGGCACCTTTCTCGAGATCAACGCCAATCCGTGGCGGCTCGATCTCGACGATCGGCACGCGGCGGCTGCCAGGGCGGCCGGCGTGAAGCTCGTGATCTCCACGGACGCCCACTCCATCCGTGGCCTCGACGTGATGCACTGCGGCGTCCTGCAGGCGAGGCGTGCCGGTCTCGAGGCGGGGGACGTGGCCAACACGCGATCCCTGGCCGCGCTGCGGAAGCTGATGAAGCACCGGCGTTCCTGAGCCGACGGGGGAGGCTCTTCCCGTCACGCCTGGGTTCACGCCGGCCGGGACGTCTCCAGGCGGGGGCTCGAACCCGCGTCAACGAGCGTCCGCGGACCTCGCGCAGCGGAACCCGATGTGGTTGGAGCCGCTCGACGGCTCTCCCTTGCCGCGGCTGCCGAGGATGTAGCGGGCGCAGTACGACTCGGAGCAGAGGAAGGAGCCGCCACGCAGGATCCGCTTGTTCTGGCCGGGCTCCTGGGGATCGAACGAGTCCGCCGGTCCGACCGGATTCCGCTCCGGCGCGGGCCGCGCCAAGGCCGTCGCGTAGGTGTCGGGACGGTACCAGTCGGCGCACCATTCCCACACGTTGCCCGACACGTCGTGCAGCCCGTACTCGTTGGCCGGGAAGCGACCGACGGGGGCGACGCCGGCGAAGCCGTCCACCGCGGTGTTCTCGCCGGGGAATCTGCCCTGCCACGTATTGGCCATCGGCCTCCCGCCGGGCTGGAACTCGTCGCCCCAGGGATAGAGCCTGCCGGCCTGCCCGCCGCGGGCGGCGAATTCCCACTCCGCCTCGGTCGGCAGTCGCTTCCCGGCCCAGGCGGCGAAGGCGACGGCGTCGTCGTGCGCGATCTGCACGACGGGGTCGTCGTCGTGGCCATCGATGGAACTGTCGGGGCCCGTCGGATGCCGCCAGTCGGCGCCGGGCACGTAGGCCCACCAGGCGTAGTGATTGGCGAGTTGGACGGGACCATCCGGGGGCGTGAACACCAAGCCGCCGGGAACCAGGTTCTCCGGCGGAGCGCCGGGGAAATCCTCCGGCTGCGGTGGCCGTTCCGCGACGGTCACATAACCCGTCGCCGTGACGAACTCGCGAAACTGTGCGTTGGTGACCTCCGTGCGGTCCATCCAGAAGCCGTCGACGTGCACGCGATGCACGGGCCGGGCGTCGCGCATCGGATCGGGGCCGCCCGCGGGACGTCCGCGCGGGTCCGCGCAGCCCATCGAGAACTCGCCGCCCGGAATCCAGGCCATGCCGGGAGGCGGTGCGGCGACGGCGACTCCCGGCTGCGGCACGGTGGCCCGGAAGCCGGACGGAGCGATCGGCGGGGCCGGAGTCGGGCCATCGAGAGCGGCGCGGCAGATGGCCCACACCGCGGCTGCGGCCGCGCAGCCCATGCCGATCATGCCCACGAGCGGGATGATGCGGCCCGCGACCGGCGCCGGGCGCGGTCTGACGGCGTCACGCCTCATGCCGACCTCCGTTTCGAGGCATGCTCGAGCCGCTTTCGCAGCGACCGCCGCCGGTCGGAATTCCACCAGCGGGTGAACTTCTTGCGGGCCGCGGCGGCCAGGGCAGTCTCCTCGCGGCGGAGTATCGCGAGAAACTCGCGATTGGCGCCGGCGTCGGCCCGCCGTGCCCAGCGGGCCAGCCGGTCCGCGGCGGCGGCATGATCGGTGAATTCACCGAGCGACTGCTGCATCATTTCCAGCGATTTCCGGCAGCGGGCGACGGCCTTGCCGGGAAGTGCGGCGGCGAAGATCTCCAGCGCGTAGCGGAGCTTTTTTCCCTGGATGCGGACCGCGTGCATCTCCGCGGCGTGCCGCAGCGTGCCGTCGGCGACGTCGAAGAAATCGGCCACCATCGGCTTGAAATGCCGGCTGGCGTAGTCGCCGAAGTCGGGCTGTCGCCGCCGTCGAGCCACGTTCTCCAGGAGCCTGTCCACGCGTGCCGGCCAGTCCTCCTCGGTCAGCGCCTCGTGCAGTTCACGGATGGGTGCGCGTGACTGATCCCTCTGCTTGGAGAGCATGGCGACCAGCCGGCGTCGCGACCGTGTCTCCGCGGTCTGCTGACGAGACAGCCGTGCCGACAGCACGTCCAGATCGCGGGCCTCGCCGGCCACCCGTCGGACCCGCGCGAGCCGCTTCTCGAACCAGGCCCGCCGCCGCGCCGGCAGCACGTCCCCGAAGGCGTCGATCGCCGCCAGCGCGCGACGGGTGGCGACCCGCAGCCGGTGGACGTGCTCGGCAGCCGTCAACGTCGCGGCGGTCGCATCCGCGGAAGCCCGCAGTTCGGTCCAGACTGCGTCGAGTCGCACGCGCAGCGTCTTCTCCGCGACCCGCCCGACGGGCATATGATCGTCGGCGCGAACGGTCCAGCGATCTGCTGCCGGCATCGGTGTTTCACAAGGAGGCCGTTCGTCGGGGCGGGCGTGACGGCGCGCTGCCGGACCCCTGCGGCAATCTACCGCCGGGAGCAGGGGCATTTCCAGATGCGGCGGCGACCTGGCGAACGGAGGCCGCGCACTGGTCCGGAGAGCCTCGCGGTGCATGTCGCGGAGATCCCGCGAGGGCGATCGCCACGGAAATCGATCGCTCCACGGAATCCACAGACGGCCCAGCGCTCGCAGCCCGTGGAGAACGTCGACCGCCGCTGGCTGCGGTCGACTTCGTGGAAAAAGGTCATGGACGACTTTTTCCAGAGGCGGCTAACGGGCACCGAGGTCTCGCTGGTCGGGCTTGCCCGGCGGCGCGGCGGCCGGGGCCGCCACCTTCGTGATCGTGACCTTCGAGGCGAAGACGGTGCCCGCTCCCATGCAGCCATCTCCAGCCCAGCGGCGTCCCGTGACTTCGACCGCATCACCCGGGGCGACGAGGTCGAGCCGCGTGGCGTCCGCGACCGTGACGGTGGTCTCCGGGGAGAGCGGCAGCGTCAGCCTGCGCAGCTTTCCCGACGCGACCTTGAGCGTGATGATCCCGTCCCTGAACCGCTGGACCTCGCCGACGACGGTGGCGGGCGAATGCGGGCTCACGGGATCGGCAACGAACCCCTCGGGCGGGCTGACGATCTCGAGCGCGCGGATCGGCGCCTTGGACCGGCCCTTCTCGTCCACCTCGGCCAGGAGACGGACGGACATGCCGGGCTTCAGGCACGCGGTCGAAGCGGGGCCCGAGATGCGCAGGCTCGACACGCCGGCGGGATGCAGTTGGGCGACGAGCACCGCCGCCGAATCACCGGTGTCACCGCGTTCCGCGAACGCGACGAGGCCGCCCTTGGGCGTTCCTGCCGAAGCCCGAGCCACGCCGCTGAACGACGCCTCCGGCAGGTCGTCGATCCGCAGCTTGTTGCGCGAGACAGGCTCCGTGATCGCCCGGGCCGTGCCCCGGCAGGCACCCAGGCCCCAGAGCCGCTCGTAGGCCTGCTGCATGGCGGCCGACTTGTAGAACAAGCCCCAATGGAGCGTGCCGTCGGCCGCGACGGGGGGCAGCGACTCCTGCGTCTCTGCATACGGGTTGTAAGGAACGAGTTGCCCCGTCGCGCTGTCAGCGGCCGCGGAGCAGATGACGATGCACGCGAGCATGATCGCGGAACGGACGAAGGAAGATGCCATCGGCGAGGTCTCGCAAGCGTGCCACGGTTGCCGCGCCCGAAACGAACGCGGGCCACTCCTCCGACACTACATCGGCGGCCGCGGCTTGGCAAAATTGGAGGAACGTCCGTGCACCAGGCCAGCATGGCCGGGGCCGGAGGGGCCGCCGGCATTGCGACAGGCCCAGCATCACGCGCAGCCGCTCCCCACGTACAGGAGACGCCACCGGCGATCGGCGCTACAGGCTTTCGCCGGGGCCGTCGTCCAGCGTCGCAACCTGCCCGCCCACATCGGCCGATGGGCTGGCATCTCCGCCTTCAGGGGCGGCCTCGAGCAGCGGGAACTGGCGGGCGAGCACGTTCTCCCGCTCGATCCGCAGGGCGTCGAGAGCCTCGGGTCGCACCCGCACCTCGGCCGACTGGAACGTGTTGAAGCCCGTTCCGGCGGGAATGAGGTGGCCGAGGATCACGTTCTCCTTGAGTCCGACCAGGTTGTCCACCTTGCCCGCCAGCGCGGCTTCGGTGAGCACCTTCGTCGTTTCCTGGAAGCTCGCTGCCGAGATGAAGCTCGAGCTTTGCACGCTCGCCTTCGTGATGCCGAGCAGCTGGGTCGCCGCGGTCGCAGGCTTCGGCTTCGTGCCCTTCGCCGGGGTGCCGCCGAGGGCCTCGATCTGCGCGTTGGTCTGGGCGAGGACGGCCTTGGGCACGACGCTGCCCGCCGCGAACTCGCTGTCACCGCGGTCGGTGATCCGCAGACCGTCGGCGATCTTCTCGTTCGCCTGCTTGAATTCGAACTTGTCCATCACGCTGCCGGGCAGCAGGTCGGTGTCGCCGACGGTCTCGATCTTCACCTTGCGGAGCATCTGCGAGACGATGATCTCGATGTGCTTGTCGTCGATGTCGACCCGCTGGCTGCGGTAGACGTTCTGAATCTCGCGCACCAGGTACTGCTGCACCGCCTCCTCACCGGAGATCCGCAGGATGTCGTGCGGCACCAGCGGCCCGTCCACCAATGCCTCGCCGGCTTTGACGAAGTCGCCCGAATGGACCCGCAGGTGCTTGCCATGGGTCACGAGGTGCTCTTTCTCCGTGCCGCTCTCGTTCTTGATGACGATGGTCCGCTTGCCGCGCCGCTTCTCGCCGAGCAGCTCCACGAGGCCGTCGATCTCGGCCATGATCGCGGGGTCCTTCGGCTTCCGCGCCTCGAAGATCTCCGTCACTCGCGGCAGACCACCGGTGATGTCCTGGGTGCCGGACGCCTCGCGCGGCGTCTTGGCGAGCACGTGGCCGGCCTTCACCATTTCCCCCTCGACGACCTCGATGTAGGCCTTCTCGGGGAGGTAGTAGAACTTGAGGATCTTCCCGGCATCGTCGTAGAGCACGACCTGCGGGTGGTAGATGCCCTTGTGCTCCATCACCATGCGCCGCATGTGGCCGCTGGGGTCCTTTTCGAGGCGGAGTGTCTCGCCCTCGACGACGTCCTCGTAGCCGACGCGGCCGGCCTCCTCGGAGACGATCGGGATCGAGTGCGGATCCCACTGGATGAGCACGGTGCCGGGCTTGACCTCCTCGTTCTCCTTCACCTTCAGGATCGCGCCCGCGGGCACGTCGAACTTCTCGAGTTCGACCCCCTTGGCGTCGACGATGGAGATTTCGCCATTTCGGCCGGGGACGATCGGCTCGTTGTTCTCGTTGAACACGGGCCGCAGCCTGGTGAACCTCACGAGCCCGGCCCGCTTGGCACGGCTCTCGTTCTCCTCGATGGCCCGCTGGCCGACGCCGCCGATGTGGAAGGTCCGCATGGTGAGCTGCGTGCCCGGTTCGCCGATGCTCTGTGCGGCGATGATGCCGACCGCCATCCCCTCCTCGACGAGCGATCCCGTGGAGAGGTCCATACCGTAGCACAACCGGCAGACGCCGAGCGGCGCGTCGCAGGTGAGCGGGCTGCGGACCTGGATCTTCTCCAGTCCGAGCTGCTCGATCTGACGGGCGACCTTGGGCGTGATGAGTTCGTCCTCGTTGACGACGACCTCGTCCGTGATGGGGTTCGTGATGTTGGCACGGCTGACGCGACCGCGGATGCTGTCGGCGAGCTGCACCTCGACCTTTTCGCCGCGGTAGATGACCCCCTTCTCGATGCCCTGGGTCGTGCCGCAGTCGTGCATCGTCACGACCACGTTCTGTGCCACGTCGGCGAGCTTTCGGGTCAGGTAGCCCGAGTCGGCCGTCTTGAGCGCCGTGTCGGCGAGGCCCTTGCGGGCTCCGTGGGTCGAACTGAAATACTCGAGGACGGTGAGGCCCTCGCGGAAGTTCGCCTTGATCGGCGTCTCGATGATCTTGCCCGACGGCTTGGCCATCAGGCCTCGCATGCCGGCCAGCTGACGGATCTGCTCCACGCCGCCACGCGCGCCGGAATGTGCCATGAGGAAGATCGGGTTGACGTAGCCCGCCCGCCTGGTGTCGCGGGCGTCGGTGTCTTGCTCGAGCTCCGCCATCATCTCCTTCGTGATCTGCTCACGGGCGTGCGTCCAGGCGTCGAGCACCTGGTTGTATCGCTCGCCGTCGGTGATCACGCCGCGCTGATAGAGCTTGAGGATCTTCATCACCTCCTTCTCGGCGGTGCCGATGATCCTCGACTTGTTTGCCGGCGTGATCAGGTCGTCGGTCGCGAACGAGAGCCCGCTGCGGGTGCTCCAGCTGAACCCGACCCGATTCATGTTGTCGAGCAGGTCGATCGTCTTGCGCCGACCGAGTGCCTGGTAGCAGTCGGAGATCACGCGGGCGAGCTCGCTCGACCGCATCGGGATGTTGTAGAAGAGCATTCCTTCCGGCAGGATCGAGTTGAACAGCACGCGGCCGACCGTCGTCTCGATCACGGCGCCCGGCTTGCCGAGCGCCTCGACGTCGGTCTTGAGCCGGCGGCCCGCCGGGAGCTTGACCTTGATCTTCGCGTGGGTGTGCACCTTGCCGAGGGAGTGCGCGAGTTCGACCTCCTCGACGTTCTTGAAGACCATGCCCTCCCCCTTGCGGCCGGCGATCTGCATCGTGAGGTAGTAGCAGCCCATCACCACGTCCTGCGAGGGGCTGATGATCGGCGCGCCGTTGGCCGGGCTGAAGATGTTGTTCGTCGACAGCATCAGGGTGTGCGCCTCGACCTGTGCCTCGATGGAGAGCGGCAGATGCACCGCCATCTGGTCGCCGTCGAAGTCGGCGTTGAACCCTTTGCAGACGAGTGGATGGAGTTTGATGGCGTTGCCTTCGACGAGCATCGGCTCGAAGGCCTGGATGCCCATGCGATGGAGCGTGGGCGCACGGTTGAGCAGCACGGGATGGTTGCGGATGACCTCCTCGAGGATGTCCCACACCTCGGCGTCCTTCCGCTCGAGCATCTTCTTGGCGCTCTTGATCGTGTCGGCGTGGCCGAGTTCCTTGAGCCGCCGGATGATGAATGGCTGGTAGAGCTCCAGCGCGATTTTCTTCGGCAGGCCGCACTGGTGGAGTCGCAGGTTCGGGCCGACGACGATCACGCTGCGGGCCGAGTAGTCGACACGCTTGCCGAGCAGGTTCTCGCGGAAGCGGCCCTGCTTGCCCTTGATCATGTCGGTGAGGCTCTTCAACGGCCGGTTGCTGGAGGCCAGCACGGGTCGCTTGCACCGGTTGTTGTCGAACAGTGCGTCGACCGACTGCTGCAGCATCCGCTTCTCGTTGCGGATGATCACCTCGGGCGCGTTGAGGTCGACAAGCTTCTTGAGCCGGTTGTTGCGATTGATGATCCGTCGGTAGAGGTCGTTGAGGTCGCTGGTGGCGAAGTTGCCCGAATCGAGCATCACGAGCGGCCTGAGGTCGGGCGGGATCACCGGGATGACGTCGAGGACCATCCACTCCGGCTTGTTCTCGCTGTCTCGGATCGCCTCGACGATCTTCAGCCGATTGACCAGATCCTTCTTCTTCTGCTTGGAGTTCGTGGTGGCGAGCTCCCCGCGGAGGTCCTTCGAGAGCGTGACGAGGTCGAGGGAGAGCAACAGCTTGCGGACGGCCTCCGCGCCCATCTCGGCGTCGAAGCCGGTGTCGCCATAGGCCGTGCGGGCCTCGCGGAACTCCTCCTCGGTGAGCAGTTGCTGCTTCTTGAGGGGCGTGTCCTTGGGGTCGAGGACGACGTAATCCTGGAAGTAGATCACCTTCTCCAGGCTGGACGTCTTCATGTCCAACAGCGCGCCGAGGCGGCTGGGCATGGCCTTGAAGAACCAGATGTGAACGACCGGGGCGGCGAGCTCGATGTGGCCCATCCGCTTCCGCCGGACGCGGCTGTGCGTCACCTTGACGCCACAACGGTCGCAGATCATCCCCTTGTACTTCATGCCGCGATACTTGCCGCACGAGCACTCCCAGTCCTTCTCCGGTCCGAAGATCTTCTCGCACATCAACCCGTCCTTTTCGGGACGGTAGGTGCGGTAGTTGATCGTCTCGGGCTTCTTCACCTCTCCGAACGACCAGCTGCGGATGTCGTGGGGCCGCGCCAGGCTGATCTTCACGGCCGAGTAGTCGTTGACGCGATCGTAGGTGGATTCACCGATACTCACGAGAGAGTCTCCTGGGTATTGTCTTCGCGATTGCTGATCGATCGTGTGCCGTCGTGCCGGCGGGCCGGCCGCCGTGGGAACCGCAGGGGCCGCGAGGGCCCCGGAGGCGTCCCGAGCGGGCGAAGGCCATCAGGACCCCGCCCGCGGAAAACCTAGATGCGCCGCTTCTCCAGCTGCATGTTCAGGGCGAGCCCACGGATTTCGTTCGTGAGCACGTCGAAGCTGGCGGGGGTGCCGGCCTCCAGCGTGTTCTCGCCCTTGACCATGCTCTCGTAGATCTTGGTGCGGCCCTCCACGTCGTCGCTCTTGACGGTGAGGAGTTCCTGGAGGATGTAGGCGGCTCCGTAGGCCTCCAGCGCCCACACCTCCATCTCCCCGAAACGCTGGCCGCCGAAGCGGGCCTTGCCGCCCAGGGGCTGCTGCGTGATGAGGGAGTACGGCCCGGTGGACCGGGCGTGCACCTTGTCATCGACCAGGTGGTGCAGTTTGAGCATGTAGATGAAGCCGACGGTGGTCTCCTGCTCGAGCGGCTCGCCGGTGCGGCCGTCGAAGAGCTGCGCCTTGCCGTGCCGAGGCAGGCCGGCGTCGTCCAGCACCTTGTTGATGTCGTCCTCGCTCGCGCCGTCGAACACCGGCGTGATCGCCTGGAAGCCGAGCAGCTTGCCCGCCCATCCCAGGTGGGTTTCGAGGATCTGGCCGACGTTCATGCGGCTCGGCACGCCGAGCGGGTTGAGCAGGATCTGCACCGGCGTGCCGTCGGCGAGGAACGGCATGTCCTCCTTGGGCAGGATCTTCGCGATGACGCCCTTGTTGCCGTGCCGGCCCGCCATCTTGTCGCCCACGGAGATCACCCGACGGGCGGCGACGTAGACCTTCACCATCTGCAGTACGCCGGCCCGCAACTCGTCGCCGCGCTTCATGCTGTTGAGCGAACGGTCACGGGCGTCGATCGCCTCGTCGACGGCGGGCCACATTGTTTTGTAGAGCTTCTCCACGTCCGCCTTTCGCTGCGGCGAGCGGAGGTCGAGGTCGTCTGTCTTGAAGCTGGCCGCACGCTCCGCGACCACCTTGTGATCCTGGTTGCGGACGAGGGGGCTGCCGTCGGCGGCGGTGAGTGGCTTTTGGGTCACCTTCTCCATCTCGGCGACCATCGCCGCGAACGCCTCGGCGATCCGCGCGTTGCCGACGTTTTCCGTTTCCTTGAGCTGCTTCTGGAACTCCCGACGTTCCTCCTCGGAGAGGCTCATCTGTCGCGAGAACTTCTCGGTGGCGATCACGATTCCCTCGACGCCGGAGGGCACTTCGAGCGAGTCGTTCTTCACGTCCTCGCCGGCCCGGCCGAAGATCGCGTGGAGCAGCTTCTCCTCGGGGGTGAGCTCGGTCTTGCTCTTGGGCGAGACCTTGCCCACGAGAATGTCGCCCGGACGCACGTAGGTGCCGATTTGCACGATGCCCGACTCGTCGAGGTTGTGCAGGGCCCGCTCTCCGACGTTCGGGATGTCGCGGGTGAACTCCTCGCGGCCGAGCTTCGTGTCGCGGATCTCTATGTCGTACTCCTCGATGTGGATCGAGGTGTAGACGTCCGCCTCGACGAGCTCCTCGCTGATGATGATCGCATCCTCGAAGTTGAAGCCGTCCCAGGCCATGAACCCGACGAGGACGTTGCGGCCGAGCGCGAGTTCGCCCTGGTAGGTGGCGGCCCCGTCGGCGAGCACATCGCCCTTCTCCACCTTCTGGCCGAGCCTGACGATCGGTTTTTGGTTCTGGCAGGTGCGCTCGTTGAGGCCGACGTACTTGCGCAGCTTGTAGGTGTCGGCGGCGCCGGCTCCCGAGACGGGGGACACCTCGATGGTCTCGGCATCGACGTAGGTGACGACCCCCTTCTTCGCGGCCCGCACGATGAGGCCGGAGTTGACGGCGACGTCCCGCTCCATCCCCGTGGCGACGATCGGCGGCTCGGTGATGAGGAGCGGCACCGCCTGCCGTTGCATGTTGGAACCCATGAGCGCGCGGTTGGCGTCGTCGTGCTCGAGGAAGGGGATCAGGCCGGCCGACACGCCCACCATCTGACTGGGCGCGACGTCGATGTATTCGATCCTGTCCGCCGGCACGAGCACGAAGTCGCCGCGGTAGCGGGCGATGATGGTCTCGCCTTCGAGCTTGCCGTCGACGACGGTGGCATCCGCCGGAGCGAGGTGCGCGTCGTGCTCCTCGTCGGCCCGCAGCCAGACCACGTCCTCGGTCAGCTTGCCCTTCGACACACGACGATACGGCGTGACCAGGAATCCGTAGGAATCCACGCCCGAATAGATCGCGAGACTGGAGATCAGGCCGATGTTGGTGCCTTCCGGCGTCTCGATCGGGCAGATGCGGCCGTAGTGGGAGATGTGGACGTCGCGGACCTCGAAACCGGCCCGCTTGCGATTGAGGCCGCCCGGACCGAGCGCCGACAGCCGCCGCTCGTGGGTGAGCATCGAGAGCGGGTTGGTCTGGTCGACCACCTGCGAAAGTTCGCCGCGACCGAAGAAATACTCGATCGCCGCCGAGATGCTCTTGGGATTGATGAGCGTGCGCGGCGACATCTCAGGCGCGTCCTTCAGGCTCATCCGCTCCTGCACGGTGCGACGCAGCTTGAGGAATCCCTTGCGAAGCTCGTCGCTGGCGAGTTCGTCGATCGTCCGCAGGCGGCGGTTGCCGAGGTGGTCGATGTCGTCGACCTCGACCTCCCCCTCGCCCTCGCTGAGTTGCAGCATGTACCTGATGGCGGCGATCAGATCGTCGGGCCGCAGCGTCATTTCGGTCTCGGGCACCGAGAGGCCGAGCTTGCGGTTGATGCGGAACCGGCCGACACGGCCGAGCCTGTAGCGGTTGGTGTCCTTGAACTTCTCGTCGAAGAGGGCCTTGGCCTTGTCGAGAGCGGCCGGGTTGCCCGGGCGGAGCCGCTGATAGATCCGCACGAGTGCGTCCTCGTGGCTCGGCGCCACGCTGGTCCGGCGGCGGGACTCGTCGGCGTCCTCGCGCAGGCTGTTCATGATCAACGGCACCTTCTGCTCCTGCATCACCTCCACGGCCTTCAGCCCGGAGGTGCAGATGAGCTCCGCCATGTCGTGGGTGATCTTGCAGCCCGCATCCACGATGATCTCGCCGGCACGCTCGACGCCCTTGGGGTAGACGATGTCGTCGACGGCGATGCGGCCCTCGAGCTTCGGCACGCTCCTGGCCCCGTTCACCTTCTCGACGGTCGTCTTGTAGAAGAGCTTGAGAATCTCGGAGTCGCGGCTGTACTTCGGGTCCATGGCCCGCAGCAGCGTGAGCGCGGAGAACTTGCCGCTCTGATCGATCCGCACCTGGAGCGTGTCCTTCTTCGACACGTTGAGCTCGATCCAGCTGCCGCGCTCCGGGATGATCCGGCAGTTGTGCGTCTTGCGGTCGCTCGACTCGGTATCGGCGACGAAGTCGATGCCCGGGGAGCGGTGCAGCTGGCTCACCACCACCCGCTCGGCACCGTTGATGATGAACTCGCCGCCACCGAGCATGATCGGGATGTCGCCGAGATAGACCTCCTCCTCGATCGGCTGCTCGCGGGTGAGCCGCAGCCACACCCGCAACGGCCTGCCGTAGGTGAGCCGCAGCTGTCGGCACTCGTCAGGATCGTACCGCGGCTTGCCCAGCTCGTACCGCAGGTACTCCATCTTCACCGTCTTGTCGTAGCTCTCGATCGGGAATATCTCGCGGAGCACCCCCTCGATACCGTGATCCTTCCGCTTGGTGGCCGGCACGTCGTACTGCAGGAAGGCGTCGTAGAACCGCGTCTGGATTTCGGTGAGGTCGGGAATCGAATGGCTGGCGCGACGGCTTCCGAAATGACGGACCTCGGCGGTCTGGAGGCGGCGGACGGCGCTGGTTGCCATTGAGGAGGGGCTCCTGGAAAGGGGCGGCTGCAGGAACGGCGGAACGTACGGCCGTCGCGTCTGGCGAACCTCGACGCGAGACCGAAGCCCCTGGGCGCACGGGGGCTTGGAGAACAGTCAGCGGGCAGAACCGTCGAACTCGACCGGGAACGGGCGGCAGCAAAAACTATACCAAATGCCAGGCGGAAAGACCAAGCCCCCGCCCACCACCGGCGTTTTGACGGTTTCTACTTGATCGAAACCTTGGCGCCCGACTCCTCGAGTTCCTTCTTGAGCTTCTCGGCATCGGCCTTGGAGATTCCCTCCTTGACCTTCGCCGGTGCGCCTTCCACGAGATCCTTGGCCTCCTTGAGGCCCAGACCGGTCGCCGCACGGACGACCTTGATGACGCCGATCTTGTTGTCGCCGAAGGCGTCGAGCACGACGTCGAACTCGGTCTTCTCCGCGGCCGCAGCGGCGCCGCCGGCGGCACCACCAGCTGCAGGGGCGGCCATCATCACCGCGCCGCCGGCAGCCGGCTTGATGCCGTGGACTTCCTCGAGGTAGTCCGAAAGGTCCTTGGCGGCCTTCAAGGTGAGCGCGACGATCTTGTCGCCGAGTTCCTTGGTCTCATTGGAGAATTCACGAACTGCTTCAGCCGTTGCCATCGCTCGAGGTCCTTTCCCTTCGAAGTTGAATGTTTCCGACGACGATGGATCCTGTCGTCGGATGGTGACGTGTGCCGTGTGCGGGGAACCCAAGACAATACCACGAACTTCGCCGGAGTGAAGTACCCCCGCGAAATTCCCGCCGTGCGGCGGTCAGGGAGCGGCCGAGTCGCCTCCGGCACCCTGTTCGAGCTTCTCGACCAGGGAGGAAATCTGCCCGGCGAGCGTCCCCCCTGCGGAGAGGATCTGTCCGGAAAGCGTCGAGCCCAGCGAGGAGATCTGCCCCGAAAGGATGGAGAGCTGCTCGGCGCGGTTGGGCCACTTGGCCACCCGCTTGACACCCTCGGCATCCAGGCGGTCGCCGTCCATCGCGCCGCCGCGGCACTGGAATCCCTCGAAGTCCTTGAGTCCGGTCAGGCGGTCGAGCTCCTTGGCGAGGTCGACGGCGTCCTCGCCGCCCCAGGCGATGGCCAGCATTCCCTCGGTCTTTTCGAAGGCGGGAGCCAGCGGCGTATCGAGCGTCGCCCGCCGGGCGAGGCTGTTCTTCACGAGCTGCAGGTGGATCCGCTTCTGGCGGAGCGTTTTCCGCAGCTCGGTGGTCTTCTGGGCGTCGAGACGACCGAGGCTGACGACGACGAGGTCCTCGACCTTGTCGAGCCGCTTCTTCAGGTCGTCGACCAGCAGGTTCTTCACGAGTTTGCTCATGGCACGATCGTTTTTGAAAGGGGTGTGCCCGCCGGGGCGGTGCGGGAGGAGTGTTTCAGGTTCAGGCGGCGACCATGACGCCCGGCGTCATCGTGGCCGAGATGGAGATGCTCTTGATGAACTGGCCGCGGACGCTCGAGGGCTGCATCGCGACGATGTAATCGACGAACGCCCGGATGTTGTCGATCAGCTTGGCGGCATCGAAGCTCGCCTTGCCGACGACGGCGTGCACGATGCCGGTGGGATCGTTGCGGAACTCCACCTTGCCGGCCTTGTACTCGCGGACGGTCTTGCCGATGTCGGCGGTGACCGTGCCGGCCCGCGGGCTCGGCATCAGGCCACGGGGTCCGAGCACCTTTCCCAGCGGACCGACCATGCCCATCATGTCGGGGGCGGCGATGCACACGTCGAAGTCGGTCCAGCCCTCCTTGATCTTCTTGGCGAGGTCGTCGGCGCCCACGGCCTCGGCGCCGGCGGCCTTGGCGTCCTCGGCGAGGTTGCCCTTGGCGAACACGACGACCCGCTTGGACTTGCCGATGCCGTGCGGCAGCACGAGCGACCCACGGATGATCTGATCCGCCTGCTTCGGGTCGATGCCCAGCCGCATGTGGATCTCGACCGTCTGGTCGAACTTGGTCGGCGGAAAGCTCTTCAGCACGCCGACGGCGTCGGGCAGCGGCAGCGGCGCTTCGGACTGGGGCTTCAGGGCGAGCATGGCCCGCATGCGTTTCGATTCAGCCACGGCGAGATTCCTGCAGGAGATCGGGGTCGTGAATGGAAAAAAGGGACGTGAACGGAGGGAACGGGTGGAGGCGGGGATCAACCCTCGACGGTGATGCCCATGCTGCGGGCGGTGCCCTCGATCATTCGGCGGGCGTGCTCGCCGTCGCGGGCGTTGAGGTCGGCCGTCTTGAGCCGCACGATCTCGTCGAGTTGGGCCTTGGAGACCTTCCCCACCTTGTCCTTGTTCGGCACGCCGGAGCCCTTGGCGAGACCGGCCGCCTTCTTGAGGAGGGCCGCCGCAGGAGGGCTCTTGGTGATGAACTCGAACGAGCGGTCGTTGTAGACGGTGACGACGACGGGGATCGCCATCCCGGCAGCCTCACGGGTCCGGTCGTTGAACTGCGACACGAACTGCCCGAGGTTGATGCCGAACTTGCCGAGCGACGTGCCCACCGGAGGGGCCGGGGTCGCCTGACCGCCCGGAATCTGGAACTTCGCCTGACCGACCATCTGCTTCGCCATCGCGCACCACCTTTCGCGACCCGTTTCGCGGCCGCGTGCCCTTCATGAATGTCTGTTGGATCGTCTGTCGGAATGTGTGTCGGAGATCCCGCACCCGGGGCCCGACCGCATCAATGTAATCACACGGATTCGATCTGCCAGTATTCGATGTCCACCGGCGTGGATCGGCCAAAAATGCTCAGCATGACCGTCACGCGGCCGTTGGCCTCGTCGATCTGCTCCACCTCGCCTTCGAAGTTTTCGAAGGTGCCCTCGTTGATCTTCACGCGGTCGCCCTTCTTGAAGGCGATCTTCAGCCGCGGCGCCTCGTCGGTCTTCTCCTCGGCCTTGTGGAGGAGCTTGGCGACGTCCTGCGGAAGCATCGGGCTCGGCCGGCCCGCGGATCCGGTGAAGTCGCCGATGCCGCCGGTCTCCCGGACGAGGTACCACGTGTCGTCGTTGAGGATCATGTTCACGAGCAGGTAGCCCGGGTAGAGCTTTCGCCACACGACCCGCTTCTTGCCACCCTTGAATTCGGTGACCTGCTCCTTGGGCACGATCACGTCGCCGAAGAAGCGGTCGAGCCCCTGCATCTGGATGCGACGCAACAGGGCCTCCCTGATCGAGTCCTCGCGGTTGCTCTGCACCTTGAGGATGTACCACTGGCGGTCTCCCGCAGGCGCGTCGTCGTCGGCGGCGTCCGCGGTCGAGATCGGCGCAGCATCTTCGCTGCCCGAGAAGGGATCGGCGAGTTCGGCGGGCGAGCCGTCGTCCTCGTCGTCCAGTTCCGCTTCCGCGGCGGGCGCCGGCGCGTCGGCGGGCCGGCGCGGCTCGTCGTCGGCGTCGTGCGCGGGATGATCGGAGGTCGGAGAGGAATCGTTCATGGATTCGGCCTTGCCTGCGTGAGTCAGCGCGTGCCCTGGATGAGTCGGAGGAACCACCACCAGAAGAGATCGTATCCGGCGAGAATGGCCGCGAGCGCGAAGATCAGGAAGATGATGACCGCGGAGCTGCGGACGACCTCGTCGAACGAGGGCCAGGACACCTTGGTCATCTCGGTCTCGACGGAGATGAGAAAATCGGCGAACCGTGGCACGTTCACGGCGCGAAATGCCAGCCACACCCCGGCGGCCAGCAGCAGGCCGGGGACCAGGAAGCGGAGCACGCCCAGGTCGCCGCCCGCCATGCCGGCGGACGGCATCAGCCCGTCGCCGGCGCCGGCGAACCACACCGGCAGCAGCTGCGCGAGCCGCCACACGCCGGTCGCCACCGTGAGTGCGAGCACGGCGAACGTCACCTGCCGGGTGATCCTGCCCTGGTTCCGCTTGTACACGCCGAAGCTCAGGAGGTCTCTCCAGAGCGAGCCGGCGACGGTGTGATCGTGTTGGATTCCTGCCATGTCCCCTGACATCCGTGTGTGACGCGTGCCCGTTGCAGCCCAGCCGTCGTTCTCGCCTCGTCCGCGGCCGTCCGCGGTCGAACCTGCCTCACCGCTCACCGACCGTCGCAGGACGTCGTCGACCTGCCACCTCGAACCGCACCCGACCCGCGACCTCGATCCCGGCCATCCCCGGAGCGGTCGGGGACCGCCCCGGGCTCCGTTTCCGCATCAACCGACTGCAGGGGCGGCGGGAATCGAACTCGCAACCTCTGGTTTTGGAGACCAGCGCTCTGCCAGTTGAGCTACGCCCCTGTGGTCGTGGGGCCCCGGAGTCCGGGGCCCCACTTCCAGAGGATATCGTTCGAACCGTTCGCACGGTCGGCCCCCGCCTGCCGCGGCGGGCCTCCCGATCAGTCGAGAATCTTCGTCACGACGCCCGAGCCCACCGTCTTGCCACCCTCGCGGATGGCGAACCGAACGCCGTCGTCCATGGCGATCGGCACCATGAGCTCGACCTCCATCTTGACGTTGTCGCCTGGCGAGCACATTTCGGCGCCGCCGAGCAGCTTGGTGGAGCCGGTCACGTCGGTCGTGCGGAAGTAGAACTGCGGGCGGTACCCGGCGAAGAACGGCGTGTGACGGCCACCCTCCTCCTTCGACAGCACGTAGACCTCGCACTCGAACTTCTTGTGGGGCTTGATCGACCCCGGCTTCGCGAGCACCTGCCCGCGCTCGATGCCGTCGCGGGCGACGCCGCGGAGCAGACAGCCGACGTTGTCGCCGGCCTGTCCGCTGTCGAGCACCTTCTTGAACATCTCGACGCCGGTGACGGTCGTCTTCTCGGCCTTCTCCTTGAGGCCGATGATCTCGACTTCGTCACCCACCTTCACCAAGCCGCGCTCGATGCGGCCCGTGGCGACCGTGCCGCGGCCTTCGATCGAGAACACGTCTTCGATGGCCATCAGGAACGGCTTGTCGAGCTCGCGCACCGGCTCGGGGATGTAGGCGTCGACCGCCGCGAGCAGGTCGCCGATGCACTTGTTCTTCTCCGGGTCGGCAGGGCTGTCGTAGGCCGGCTTGCCCGCACCGCGGATGATCGGCACCTCGTCCCCGGGGAAGCCGTACTTCGTCAGCAGTTCCCGAATCTCCATCTCGACGAGATCGAGCAGTTCGGGGTCGTCGACGAGGTCGACCTTGTTGAGGAACACGACGAGCGCCGGCACGCCCACCTGCTTGGCCAGGAGGATGTGCTCGCGGGTCTGCGGCATGGGGCCGTCGGCCGCGCTCACCACCAGGATCGCGCCGTCCATCTGGGCGGCGCCGGTGATCATGTTCTTGATGAAGTCGGCGTGGCCCGGGCAGTCGATGTGGGCGTAGTGACGCTTTTCGGTCTCGTACTCCACGTGACTGACGGCGATCGTCACCGTCTTCGTCTCGTCACGCACCGTGCCGCCCTTGGCGATGTCGGCGTAGCCCTTGGCCTGCGCCAGGTTCTTCGCCGCCTGCACGGCGACGAGCGCCGCGGTGAGCGTGGTCTTGCCGTGGTCGATGTGGCCGATCGTGCCGACGTTGACGTGCGGCTTCGTACGCGTGAACGAGTCCTTTGCCATGCTGCTTTACTCCCTCGATCTTCCTCGGTTGGTGTCGCGGGCCCGCGGGGCCCGAAACGGGTGTGAATCTCGAAAACGACTGGGTGTCAAACCGACAGGGTCCGGTCGGAAACGGGTCCGGTCGGAAACGCCCCGAACGGACATGAATGGAAATGGACGGAAACTGGTCTGCTGGCGGCCTGCTCGTGGGGCTGTGTCTGGCGGTGTCTGGTGCTCGAGGCGTGTCGGCCGGAAGCTGCTGATGGGACTTGAACCCATGACCTCGTCCTTACCAAGGACGCGCTCTACCAACTGAGCTACAGCAGCAGGGGTGGTGGGTGACGCGTGTCTTCGCAGGTCGGACGGGGTGGCTCGTGCGTGGTGGTGGTTGGACGATGGGGAGCGTGTGTCTGGAGGCGGCAGCCGGCGCGATCGTGGGTGAGGAAGCGGGTAGAGGGAATCGAACCCTCGTCTTTAGCTTGGAAGGCTATTGCTCTACCATTGAGCTACACCCGCATCGAGTTCCATCCGCGTTGCGCTACACCCGCGGGCCGTGTGCGTCGCTTCCGGCCCATCGCCAGCCAACCCACCGCGACATCTCGGCCCCGGCGAGGGCCTCGGTCGTCGCCCCGCCGCGACCCGCCGGGGCCTTGGCATTCGGGCCGAAGGCTGACGGATCGCGGTGGCAGTGGAACGCCCCGATGGAAAATGGGGAGTGCAGGATTCGAACCTGCGAAGGCATAAGCCATCAGATTTACAGTCTGACCCCTTTGACCGCTCGGGAAACTCCCCTCCTGCCCCGGACCGTCGTGCCTGTCGGCCGTCTGGCCGCGGCCCGCGCGGAGGCGTGAGGATGCGTTGCTGGCTGGTTGCCGGTGGGTGGGTGTCTGCCGTGATCTCCTTGTTGTCTCGGGGGGTGTCGTTCGGCGGATCGTGTTCGGGAGGCGTCGTGTGCGGTCGTGGCTCCGGCCGCGTCGGGGACTGCTGCCTCGGGAGCCGTCCCGTCGGGGCGTGCTGAGCTAGCGGCGGGAGTTGAACCCGCAACCTGCTGATTACAAATCAGCTGCTCTGCCAATTGAGCTACGCTAGCGGACGGTCCGAGCCCGGGGGAATCACGTAGTGTACGGATTCAAAGGGGCCATGCAAGACGGCACGCCCCCCCCGGCCGCGACTCCGAAGGCGGGCTTTTTGCCGGGAGTTTCCGCCCCGAACGGCGCGAAGGGCCGCTCGTCCCCCCGGCCGGGATCCCCCGGAGGAACGGCCGTCAGGAGAACGACAGCTCCACCATCGAAAAGTCGTCGTTGAAGTCCTCCTGCCCCGACAGGCCACGGATCGTGGCGATCAGCCGGTCGAGCCGGCTGCCCGACGCGTCCTGCGGGGCCGTGAGTGCCTCGAGAAAGTCGTCGAAGGCCCACATGCTGCCGTCCGGCCGGACGACCTCGAACGCGCCGTCGCTGAACACGAACAGCCTGCCGCCAGCGGGAATCTGCGTTTCGCAGGCGGTGAACTCGAGGCCCTCCACGGCGCCGATGAGCGGTCCATCGGAGTCGAGCAGTTGGCGTTGCGGCCGGTCGGCCGGCCCGGTGAGCAGTGCCGGGGGATGGCCGCCGCCGGCCCAGCGGAGCCGACGCGACGGCACGTGGTACACGCCGTACCACACCGTGAAGAACATGTCGTTGTGCCGCTCCATGGGGAACGCCCGGTTGAGCGCGGCGAGCACGGCGGCGGCATCGCGAAAGTCGGTCTGCGGCAGCGACTCGCTGCGGATCGCGTTGAGGGCCGACACGCTCAGCAGCGCCGCCCCCACCCCGTGCCCGCAGACGTCGAGGAGGTAGACGGCGACATGCTCGTCGTCGAGCGCGTGATAGCCGAAGGCGTCGCCGCCGAGCGCCGCGGAGGGGATGAACCGCCAGTCGGCGTCGATCGGGCCGATCCGCTGCGGAGGTGGCAGCAGCGAGCGGACGTACTGCGCCGCGGAGGCGATGTCGTTGGCAAGCACCTGGCGGCTCGCCTGCAGGGCTTGGAACGCCTCGTTCCGCTCGAGCAACGCCACGTAGCCGCGGGAGTGATGCCGGATGCGGGCGACCAGTTCGAGCCGGTCGGGCAGCTTGACGATGTAGTCGTTCGCGCCGCGGGCGAAGGCGTCGGCCTTCACCTCGGCCTCTTCCTTGGCGGAGAGCACGATGATCGGGACGTCGCGGAACCGCTCGTCGGCCCGGAACATGCCGACGAGCTGCAGCCCGTCGATGTCGGGCATGACGAGGTCCTGCAGGATGACCGTGGGGCGGACGTCGGCCGCGGCCTGGACGGCCCGGCCGGCCTCGTGGCAAAAGTGGAAGGAGATGCCCTCCTCCCCGGCGAGCATCCGGCGGACCGCCTCGCCGATCATCGGCTGGTCGTCGATGAGCAGCACGGACGCGTCTCGCGAGCGGCTGGCGGCGGGCACGGGACGTCTCTCCGGGGGGACGAGCGTGACGATCAGGGCGGTGCTGCGGCCGCCAGATGCTACCACGCAGGCCGCCGACCCCGCATGGGGCCAGCGGCGGCGGTTCGAGGGCGGCTCAGACCTTCTTCTTGACGCGGCACGCCGGCGGCGCGGCCAGCGAGAAGACGAGGACCTCCTCGCCCGTCACGGTCGAGATGTCGTGGTGCACGCTGACCAGCTTCACCCCCACGGCCTCCTCGACGATGGCCTCCAGCCGCGGGCGGCCGGTGGCCATCATGTGGGCCCGCACCTGCTTGAGAAGAAAGCGGCCGTTTCCGCTGTCGTTGCCCGAGCCCACACCCCGTCCGTTGGCGTGCCCCGCGGCATGGCCGTCGCCGCGGAACGCATCGGCCCCGCCGTCGTCGTCCGCACCGTCCGCCGCCGCGCCGACGAGCCGCGCCGCGGCGAGCGGGTCGTGCCGCGGCGCGATCAACTGCCGTTCCGCCGGCGTGAGCACGCCCTGCAGCCGCACGACGAGCAGCGAGCCGATGAGGTGGGCGTGGATGTCGCGCGGACCACGGCCGAGGAATTCCTGCTGGAATTTCGCGATGCCGTCGCATACGGCTGCCTCGATTTCACCCTGGGAGCGCACCGTATCGCCTTGGATTCTCATGGCCTGGAGTCACCTCGTGGATGCGGGCTGTCCGGTCCCGCTCAGGACCGACGAGACGCCTCGATGTCGACGTCGAGCGTCGCCGAACGCTGGCGCACGCCGCCGGCGGCGGCACGGCCGTTGCCGTTGGCGGTCCCGGTCGCAACGCCGTCGGGACTGCCGTTGGCGGTGCCGTTGCCGCTGCAGATCCGGTCCCAGACTTCGCGGCGATGGATCGGCATCCGCGTGTCGGCTTCGAAGCCAAGCCGCACGCGGCCTCCCTCGATCTCGAGAATCGTGATCTCGAGCACGATCTCGAGGTCTTCAGGCCGTCCGATCACGATGCTCTCGCGGCTCTTTCTCGTCAGCACCAGCATGGGTCACCTTCTTCATGGTTGTGGGTCCCTCCGTGTTGGTTGAGTCCTGAGTGCTTCCGGCTGCTGCCACCCGGGGTTTCGCGGGGTCTTCGTGCGGCACGGAAACAAAAAAAGCCGGCGGTTGAGCACCCGAAGGCACTCGCTCGCCGGCTTACGCTTGCGACGGACCACCCGCGAAAAAGCGGACTGTCCCTCGATTCGTCTTCCGAAAACGTGCTGTCGTCGCCGGCGTTCCGCGGGGGCTGTTCGCCCCCGTAGCTCACCGGACGAGCGAATTATATTGGGCAAGATGGCGAACGCAAGGAGCGTGCAGAGACTTTGCTGCCGCGCCATTTTTCCGGGCGTCTTCAACGCGTCATGCCGACGAACGGCGACGGGACACCTTCATCCGGATCCGTTGAGCCCGCTTCGCCTCGGCGCGGTCCCACGGACAGCGGCGGGAGTCCCGTACTCCCGCGGTCAGCGGGCCCGCAGTTCAGCTGCAGTCAGGAGATCGGCGGCACCCAGACGAGTGTCGCGGAGGCATCGAGCCTGTTTCCCGCAAGATCCTCGATCGCGCTGCCGGCTGGGATGCGAATGGCCCCCACGACGAGCGGTCCGTCGAGAGCCGCCCCGGCCGGCACTCGATAGCGAAAATGCAACTGGGAGCCGCCGCTGCCGCCGACGAGCGCCGCGCGGACCGTCTGACCGCCGCAGGCGACGTCGATCGTCGGCGCGGCGCCGGGCCGGAAGAGAGAGGCCCGGAGCCGCCTGTCGAACGACAGCGCGACGTCGATCATGCCACCGGAGGCCTGGGGCGTGAACGTGACGACCGGGGCAGCCACGAGCCTGGGGCCGGTGGTGAGCAGCGTGAACGCCAGCGCCGTCGCCGTCGGAGCCGAGGTGTTGCCGGCGACGTCGGTCTGCCGGACGCGGACGGCATTGCCTCCCTCGGCCGCGGTGAAGGAGTTGGCCCACGTCTGGCCGTCGTCGGTCGAGTATTCGACCCGTGCCCCCCGTTCGGCGACGACCCGTAGCGTCCCGTCGCGGGTGATCCGGTCCGTGGACAGCGGTCCAGTGTCGCGGGCCAGGGCGACCCTGGGCCGGGCTGGAGCGACCGTGTCGAGGCTGAATCGCAGCGTCGCCGCCGCCGAACGCTGTCCCAGTGGATCTGTCTGCCTCACCAGCACGGTGTTCGTGCCGGGCCGGGCGGCGAACGTGTCGGTCCAGGTGCGGCCGAGATTCACCGAGTAGGAGACTCGGGCGGCGGGTTGCACGCCCGTCACCGCGAGCCGGCCGTCGTTGGTGATGCCGTCGGCGTCGCTCGCGCCGGTGTCGTGCAGCAGCGTCACCAGCGGCGCCGCTGGTGGCGGCGGTGGGAGCGGCGGGAGCGGCGTGCTGCCCGAGCCGGGAGTCGTGACCGGTGCGGGTGACGCTGGCGCTCCCGATGGCAGCCCCAGGGCGTGGAGGGCCGCCGCGGCATCGAGCCGCCCGCCCGTCACCGTCTTTCCCGCCAGCGAGGCGACGGGGGTCGTCGAGCCGAGGATCGCCGCCCGCGCTTCGGCGACCGTGATGCCGGGCTTCGCCGCGGCCAGCAGCGCCACGACGCCCGTCACCTGTGGCGCGGCCATCGATGTGCCGGAGAGCATGCCGTACGTCGCCCCGGGGAACGTCGACTGGATCATGATGCCCGGCGCGCCGAGATCGACGGTGGTGGCGCCGTAGTTGGAGAGGCCCGCCAGTTGGTCGCCGCCGTCGGTGGCGGCCACCGTGATCACGTTCGGCAGCCGATAGCCGGCCGGATACCGGGGCGTGACGTCGTTGTCGGTGCCGTTGTTGCCGGCGGCGGCCACGAACACGATTCCGGCGTCGCTCTCGGCCTGGATGGCGTCGTGCGCCAGCTGCGAGAAGCCGGCGACGCTCTGCCAGCTGTTGTTGGTGGCCACGATGTCGATGCCGTGGTCGCGCCGCATCATGGTGGCGTAGTTCAGGGCCGCCAGCACGCTGCTGGTGGAGCCGATGCCGCGGCTGTCCTCGAACTTCAGCGGCATCAGCGATACCTGCCAGGCGACGCCCGCGACCCCGATGCCGTTGCCGCCCACCGCGCCCACGATGCCGGCCACGTGCGTGCCGTGGCCGAAGCCGTCGTCGACGAGGTTGGTGTTGTCGACGAAGTTCCAGCCGTGGACGTCGTCGACGTAGCCGTTGTGATCGTCGTCGATGCCGTTGCCGGGAATCTCGCCAGGATTGGTCCAGATGTTGGCGGCCAGGTCGGGATGGCTGACGTCGATGCCCGAATCGACGATGCCCACCACGACCGACCGCGATCCGGTGGTCACGTTCCAGGCCTGCGTGGCCCGGATGTCGGCGCCGGCGGTGCCGCCGTTCTGGCCGGTGTTGTGCAGGGCCCACTGGGATGGAAACGAGGGGTCGGTTGCCACCGCGGTCCCATGGAACGCCAGATCGGGCTCGAGACCGGTCACGGCTGGCGTCGCGGCGGCCCAGCCGAGCACCGCGGCCGTGGTCGCGGCCGGCGCGACGAGCGAGAAGCACCCGCCGCCAAGCGCGGTCGCCCGCCAGTCGGGATGGCTGGCCGCGAGCGGCGTCTCGAGGACGACGCTGCCGACCGGCGCGCCGGCGTCGCCGGCGGTCAGCCGCCCGACCCAGCGGTCGGTCAGAACGTCGATGGATCGTCCCTGCCACTCCATCGACGCCAGACCGGCCGAGTCGCCGGCCGCGTCGGAGAGCATCACGGCGGCGAGCAGCCGCCGTCCCTCCAGCCTTTCGGGAAGAGCGATGCGGCGGGTCTGCAGCGGTCCGCGAATCGACCGCGACCTGATCGCCCCCCCCTGCCCGGTACGTTCCATGTCCGCCTCCGATTTCTTCGGGTTGCCGCTTCCGTGCCGGCCGGAAAAGTCCGTCCCTGGACCTTCCCGACTCGGCCATCGTTTCCCCCCGGGCGGCCCTGCCCGGGATCCCGTCCCTGCGATCCACCCGGGACGGCCTGCCGCCGACCCGTACGAACTGAGAGAATTTTTTTCCTCGTTTTTAGTTCGCGTGGGGAAAGTCCTTGACGGCATCATTCCGATGGGGCGCGGCCCGAGGCCAGCAACCGATGAGACATCCGGAAAAAAGCGAGTTTCGGCAGGATGGACATTTTAGGAAAAAAGATTTCTCTCTAAGAAAGCTCTCCGGTCCCGGCAGCCGGCGTGTCTCGCCGCGGTTCGGGCACGCGGGCGGCGGCGAGCGGGCCAGCCGCGCGGGGGGTGCTTTCGGCCGCTGCCTTTCCCGCTCCACAGCCGCCCCACAGCGAGGCCCTTGCGGCATTGCAAGGCGACCTTCGTCTGGCTGGCGGCGATGGTTTCCGAGCGGCGGGATATCCTCGTATCACGCAGCGATGACCACCCCATCCGGCCCACCGATCGACGGCCCTGACGGCCCGCCCGCCGTGAACGCCGGCCCACAGCCCGCCGCGGGCCGGCACGCCGCGATCCTGGAGGCGGTCGAGCACGCCAGCCACTACCTGCCGGCGCAGGGGCCGATCGGTGTCTTCGTGCACCACAACACGCTGCACGCGTTCGAGGACCAGCCTTTCGAGGAGGCAGTGGTGCGGGCCGCCCGCGTGTTCGGCACGGAGCCGTTCCTCTCGGAATCCCGCTACCGGGAGGAACTTGCCCGCGGCCGGATCCGCGAGACCGACATCGAGGCGGTACTCGAGCTCGATCCGGGCAGCAGCGTCGGGGAGACGCTGGCCGCCGGACGGATCACGGTGCGGCAACTCCACCGGGCGCTCCTCCTGCATCCGGTGCGGCAGGAGTCGGACACCGCCGTCCGCTGGACGCTCACGGAGAGCGACCTGCTCGAGCGACTGCGGCCCGACCTCACCCCGGAGATTCACTGGCGGCTGGTGAGTGACGGCGACCGCGGCGATGACGGGGCGGCCGATGCGCCCCTCGGGGATGTCGACGACGAAGCGGCCCGCCAAGCCACGTTCGCCGGCGGGCCGGGAAACGACGCCGAGCGACGGGCGGCCAGCGAACTGTGGCATGCCTGCGTGGAGGCGGTCGCGCTCACACGGCCCTCGGTGGTGCACGTGCGTCCGCCCGTACGGCACCGTGACCTCATCATGGCCGCCGACCCGGCGCTCGATACCGACACACTGGTCCATCCGCTCCTGATCAGGACGTGCGCCGCATTCCTCGATCAGGGCGTCGCCGCCTGGCCGATGCCCGGGCGCGACCGCGGGCTGCTGGAAGCGGTGGCCCGGGTCTACTCCGGGGGCTTCGGACCGACGGAGCCCTGGAGCTCCGCCCTCCCGGCCGCTCTCCGCGAGGTGTGCGGCCGGCCGGCGGTCGCGGTGATAGCCGCCGAACTCGACCGCATGGGAGTGCCCGATGACGCCACCGAGCCGTTCGTGACCGCCACCCTGCTGGCGCTGCGCGGCTGGGCCGGAATGATTCGGCACCTCGAGGAGCGGCCTGACCGGGCGCCCGTGGAGCAGGTGCCGGCGCGGCTGGCCGACTTTCTCGCGCTGCGGCTGGTGCTCGACCGCGTCGCCGCCGAGTGGGCAGCCCGCCAGCTGGCCTTCCGGAATCCCCGGGCGGGCACCCCCCGGGCCGCGAATGCCGAGGTCGCTGCCGCCCCACTGCCGGCCCTGTGGACTGAGCTGCGCGATCGCTACCCTCCGCGGCGCGGCCCGGGCAGCCTGGCACGGGCGTTCCTGCTCCAACAGGTGTCTCAGCTCGTCGGGCTCACGGCCCGCGATGTCCGGTCGCTCGACGAGAACGAGCTCGTGCGGCTCGAGGCGGCGATCGCCTCGTTCGACGAGTTCTCGCGCCGCCGGCTGTTTCACCTGGCCTACGAGCGACGGCACCGCATCGAGGTGCTCGACGCGTTGGCGGTGCAGACCGGCCTGGCAGCGGCTCCTGCCGACACGCGGCCGCTCGTGCAAGTGATCTGCTGCATCGACGAGCGGTGCGAGTCGTTCCGCCGCCACTTCGAGGAACTCGGGCCGCGGTACGAGACCTTCGGCACCGCCGGCTTCTTCGCCGTGCCGATGTACTACCAGGGGATCGACGACTGGCATCCCTCCCCCCTGTGCCCGATCGTGATGCGACCCAGGCATTCGGTTGTCGAGGTTCCCGAGGAGGCAGCCGCGGCCCGCCACCAGCTTCACCGCAGCCTGCGGCGCAGATTCGGCCAGGTGACCGGAGGGCTGTCGACCGGCAGCCGCACGCTGCTGCGAGGCGGCTTGTTCACAGCCTTTGCCGGAGCGGTGGCGGCCGTGCCGCTCGTCGCCCGCGTGGTCTTCCCACGACTCACCGCCCGCGTCGGCCGGCGGGCTGCGGAGCTGGCCGGCCGCCGGCTCCCGACCCGGCTGGAGCTCGATCACGACGCGGGAGAGCCGCCGTCCGCCGACGGGCTGCAGGCGGGCTTCGCCGTGCCGGAGATGGCGGCGATGGTGCGCCGCGTGCTCGAGGACATCGGCCTCACGTCGCGGTTCTCCCGGATCGTGGTGGTGCTCGGCCACGGCTCCTCCAGCCGCAACAATCCGCACGAGAGCGCCTACGACTGCGGCGCCTGCGGTGGCGGCCGCGGCGGCCCCAACGCCCGGGCCTTCGCCACCATGGCCAACGACCCGCGGGTTCGGGGACTGCTCGCAGCGGGCGGGCTCCCGATCCCGGACGACACGTGGTTCATCGGCGGCATGCTCGACACCTGCTCGGACGACGTCACCTGGTTCGACGTCGGCCGGCTGCCGGAGAGCCACCGCGCGGACGTGGAGCGGGCGCGTGCCGCCTGTGCGGTCGTTTGCGAGGCAAACGCCCACGAGCGCTGCCGCCGCTTCGAGACCGCCCCGCTCGACCTCACCCGCGCCGAGGCGCACGCCCACGTCGAGGCTCGCAGCGTGGACCTCGCGCAGGTGCGGCCCGAACTGGGCCATGCCACCAACGCCGTCTGCATCGTCGGGCGGCGTTGGCGGACGCGGGGCCTCTTCCTGGATCGCCGCGCGTTCCTCGTGTCGTATGATCCCGGCGCCGACGCCGACGGTGGGATCCTCGCGCGGACGCTGGCTGCCGTCGGGCCCGTCGGGGCTGGGATCAACCTCGAGTACTACTTCTCCATCGTCGACCGGCTGGGCTACGGTGCGGGCACGAAACTGCCGCACAACATCACGGGGCTGATCGGCGTCATGGACGGCCATGCCAGCGACCTGCGCACGGGGCTGCCGTGGCAGATGGTGGAGATCCACGAGCCGGTGCGGCTCTTGGTGGTGATCGACGCGACCCCGGAGCGGATCCTGGCCGCCGCCGAGGCCGTGCCCGTCGTGAAGCGGCTGGTGATCAACCGCTGGATCCAGCTGGTGTCATGGCACCCCGACACGGGGGCATTGGCTGTCTTCCAGGACGGAGGCTTCGTGGCCTACCGTCCCGAGCGGACCGACATCCCCGTGGTGGAGCGGTCTGTGTCGTGGTATTCCGGCCACCGCGGTCATCTCCCGCCGGCCCGCGTTCTGGCGGCGGCGGAGAGCACGGGCGGCCGCGCATGACCAACCACGACGTCGTCTCGCTGCTGGTCATCTGCCAGCTCCTCGCGCCGGCCGCCACGGTGGCCCTGGTCGGCCTGCCGACGCTGCTCGGCCGCCCACCCTCGGAGCCGGCCACGACGCGGATCGTGGGGGCCGGCTTCACGATCGGCCTCCTCGCCGGCCTGATCACGCTCGGCGTGCTCGCCGTGCGCGGGTTCGTCCCCGAGATCGTCCACCTCGGCTCCTGGTTCACCGTCGGCCACCACGAGGCCACGATCGACCTCGTCGCCGACGCGCTCTCCGTGCCCTACGTCTGCTTCTCCACAGGGCTGTGCGCGCTCGTCAACGCGTTCGCGGGCAAGTATCTGCACCGAGAGCCCGGGTTCACCCGGTTCTTCCTGCTCCTGGCGGTGTTCGGCACCGGCATGAACCTGATGGTGCTCGCCGGCAGCATCGACGTGCTCTTCGCCGGCTGGGAGCTGCTCGGCATCTCCTCGACGCTGCTCATCGGCTTCTTCCTGGAGCGGGGCAACGCGGTGCGGGCGGCGCTGCGGGCCTTCACCACCTACCGCATCTGCGACGTCGGGCTGCTCACCGCGGCCGTGCTCGTGCACCGGGCCGTGGGCTCGGGCGACTTCGAGCACCTCTTCGGCGACAACTGGCCCAACGGCACCTGCCTGGTGCCCGCCGCCACGGCGACGATCGTCTCGCTGCTGCTCGTCTTCGCGGCGATGGGCAAGAGCGCCCAGGTGCCCTTCTCGGGCTGGCTGCCGCTGGCGATGGAGGGGCCGACCCCCTCGAGCGCGATCTTCTACGGCGCCCTGTCGATCCACGCGGGGGCCTACGTGCTGCTGCGGTGCGAGGCGCTCCTGGAACAGGCGTGGCCGGCCCGGGTGGCGCTGGTCGTGATCGGGCTGGGCACGGCCCTCCACGCCAACGTGGTGGGGCGGGTGCAGACCGACCTCAAGAGCATGCTCGCCTACGCGTCGATGACGCAGGCGGGGCTGATCTTCGCGGAGATCGGGTTCGGCTGGCGGGTGATCCCGCTGGTGCACGTCGTCAGCCACGCGATCCTCCGCAGCCTGCAGATCCTGCGGTCGCCTTCGGCGCTCCACGACCGCCACGAGCTCGAGGCGGCGCTCGGCGGCCACCCCGGCGCCGACCCGTGGTCGATCGGCAAGCTGCTGCCCGAAAGGCTGCAGGTGATGCTCTACCGCATCGCGCTGGACCGCGGGTTCGAGGAGATGGCGATGGGGCGGCTTTTGGTGACGCCGTTCCTGCGGCTCCTCGAGCTGGCGTCGCGGGTCGAGCGCCGCTGGCTGACGCTGCTCGGCGGCGACGCCGGCCCCGGTGGAGGACGGCCATGACCGGCGGTCTGCTCAGCGCCGCGGCGATCGCGGTCGCGGCGCCGCTGGCGGTCGCGGCCGCCACGGCTCTCGGCGCCGGCGGCGGCCGGCCCCGGCGGCTCGCGGTGGCCGCCATCGGCACGTCGCTGGCGGCGAGCGTCGCGATCAGCCTGCTCTGGAGCCGCACCGATGGCACGCCGCTGGCCTTTGGCGAGCGGCTCGGCGGCGGCAGCCTCGTTTTCATCGACGGCATCACCGCGGTGCTGCTTCCCTACGTGGCGATCGTCGAGCTGGCGATCCTGCTCGTCGCACCGCGGCGGGCGCTCGACTCGGCGGCGGTGGCCCGGCTTCTGGCCGGAGCGGCGGCGACGTTCGCCGTCTTTCTCACCTCGCACCCCCTGGTCCTGGTGGCACTGTGGATCGCCACGGCGCTGGTCACGTGGGTGTCCGTGCGGGTCACGCCCGGCGGCCGGCCGGCCGCCCGCACGTTCGCCATCGCGATGGTCGCGGCCGTCGTCTGCATGGGGGTGGGCACGGTGCTCCTCCTGATCGATCCGCCGTGGGCCACGGCGGCGGGCTGGGTGGGATCGACGGGCGGCTGGCTCGTGGCCGTCGCCGTGATGATCCGCAAGGGCATCTTCCCGTTCCACTCCTGGTATCCCTCGCTCTTCTCAGGCGGGCCGATGTCGACGGCGCTGGCGGCGACGATGCCGCAGGTGGCCGCCTACACGGCCGTGCGGCTGCTCATCGGCCACGTCGACCATCCCGAGGGAGTGGCCGCGGAGCTCGTCGTGCTCGCGCAGCTGGCGCTGGTCACCGCGGCCTACGGGGCGGCGCTGGCGATCGTGCAACGCGACCTGCGGAGCCTGATCGGCACGCTGGCGATGAGCCAATCGGCGATGGTGCTCGCGGGCCTCGCCGGCACGCTGCCGATGGAGCTCGACGGCGCCTTCTGCGTCTGGGTGTCGAGCGGGCTGGCGCTGACCGGCATCGGGCTGGTCACCTGGGCGCTCGAGAGCCGCGCCGGTCCGATCGGCCTCGACACGCCGCAGGGACGGTTCTGGGACGCGCCGGCGCTGGCGGGCTTCTTTCTGATCTTCGGGCTCGCCGGGATCGGCCTGCCCGGCACGCTCTCCTTCGTGGCCGACGACCTGATCGTCTCCGGCACGCTCGACGACCACATCCACGCCGGGCTCCTGGTGATCGCCTCCACGGTGCTCGGCGGCATCGCCATGATGCGGGGCTGGTTCCACGTGTTCGGCGGCCCGCTGGCGGGGGACGGCCCGCGGCACGCGATCCTGCCGCGGGAGCGGGTCGCACTCACCGGCCTGCTGGCGGCGCTCTTCGTCCTCGGCGCGTGGCCCGACCCGCTCGTGCGTGCCCTCGACCGGGCGACGGGACGGCTCCTCGGCGTGGCGGCGCACGCTCCCGCCGACGAGCGGGGGCCGGCCGCGGCGGCGGCCGCAGATTTGCAGGATTCGCCGCACGGAAGTTGAATGGTGTCCGTCGGTCGCGGCACCAGCGGCGGTGCCGGCGGCATCCCGGTTCGGCGGCCCCTGCAGATCGGACGAAGCGGACCATGGCGGCGAAGAAGGCGGCGGGCGGCGGCCCGCGCGGCGGCGCGGTGCGGACGCCGACCGACATCGAGGGGCTCGGGGTCTTCTATCTCGGCCGCAAGGTGGAGGGGACGGCGGCGGGCGAGCCGCTGCTCGTCGACGCGCGGAGGTTCACCACCCACGCCGTCTGCGTGGGAATGACCGGCAGCGGCAAGACCGGCCTGCTCATCGACCTGATCGAGGAGGCGGCGATCGACGGCATCCCCACGCTCGTCATCGACCCCAAGGGCGACCTCGCCAACGTGCTGCTCTCGTTTCCCGACCTGGCCGCCGCCGACTTCCTGCCCTGGATCGAGTCCGACGCCGCCACCCGCGAGGGGATCACGCCCGAGCAGTTGGCGGAGCGGACGGCGAAGAAATGGGCCGACGGCCTCGCCGCCAGCGGGCAGTCGGCCGACCGCATCCGCCGCCTGCACGAGGCCTGCGAGATGGCGGTCTACACGCCGGGCAGCCGCACCGGCCGGCCGCTGGCGATGCTCGAGAGCCTCGATCCTCCGCCGGCGCACGTGCTCGATGACGCCGAGGCCCGCCGCGAGCGGATCGAGTCGCTCGTGTCGGGCATCCTGGCGCTCGTCGGCATCGACGCGGAGCCGGGGAAGAACCGCGAGCACGTGCTCCTCTCCACGATCGTCGACAGCATGTGGCGGAGCGGACAGAAGCTCGACTTCGGCGCGCTGGTGCGGGCGATCCCCGCGCCGCCGATCGAGCGGGTCGGCTTTCTCGACCTCGAGAACTTCTATCCCGCAGGCGAACGCTTCCAGCTCGCCAGCCGGCTCAACACCGTCGCCGCCGCCCCCGGTTTCGAGGCCTGGCTCGAGGGTGAGCCGCTCGACGTGGGGCGGCTGCTCTGGACCCCCTCCGGCAAGCCGCGGGTGGCGGTCGTGTCGATCGCGCACCTGAACGACAGCCAGCGGATGGCGTTCGTGACGCTGCTCGCCGGCCAGACCGTGGCCTGGATGCGGACGCAGGGGGGCACCTCGTCGCTCAAGGCCCTCTTCCTCATGGACGAGGTCTTCGGCTACGTGCCGCCGACGGCCAACCCGCCGAGCAAGACGCCGATCCTCACGCTCTTGAAGCAGGCCCGCGCCTACGGCCTGGGCGTGGTGCTCGCCACGCAGAACCCCGTCGACCTCGACTACAAGGGTCTCTCCAACGCCGGCACCTGGTTCCTCGGCCGGCTGCAGACGGCCCGCGACAAGGCCCGCGTGCTCGACGGCCTCGAGGGGGCCGCCTCGTCGGCCGGCAAGTCGTTCGATCGCGCGAAGGTCGACCGGCTGCTCTCGGGACTGGAGCCGCGGATGTTCCTGCTGCACAGCGTGCACGACGACGAGGAGACGGTCTTCCAGTCGAGGTGGACGATGGCCTACCTCCGCGGGCCGCTCCTGCGCGAGGAGATCCGCCGGCTGACGCAGCGCGGGGCAGCGGTGCCGCCGCCCGCCGCGATGCCCGGCACCGCGGCCGGCCCCTCCGGCGTCCGGCCGGCCGGCGAGTCGGACGCCGCAGCCGTCCCCTCCGGCACCCGCTTCGGTCAGGCGGCACCGGCGAGTGGAGCGCGGCCGCTGTTGCCGCCCGGGGTCCGCGAGGTCTTCCTGGCGCCGCGGCACGCCGTGCCGCTCGACGGCGTCGTCCACTACAAGCCGGCGATCCTGGGCCGGGGCCGCGTCCGCTTCGCCAAGCAGGCGCCGCGGATCGACGTCGACCGGGAGTTGATCTGCCTGGCGCCGGCGGGCGATTCGCTGGGCGAGTCGGCCTGGGAGCAGGCCGAGCAATTGCCCGAGCCGCCGGAGGTGGAGCCCGCGCCGCGGACGGGCACGTTCGCCTCGCTGCCGGGGCCGCTCGCCGGCCCGCGTGGCTACGCGAGCCTGGCGACCTCCCTGAAGGCCCACCTCGGCCGCACGTCGCGGCTGGTGCTCTGGACCGCGCCGCAGGTCGAGGCGGTGTCGCGGCCGGGGGAGACCGAGGCGGAGTTCCGCGTGCGGATCGCGCAGAAGGTGCGGGAGTGGCGGGATGCCGAGATCGACCGCGTCCGCGATCGCAGTGCCGCCAAGCTCGCCGCGCTCTCCGACCGCATCGAGCGGGCGCGGCAGAAGGTCGAGCGGGAGAAGGCGGAGGCCAAGAACCAGTCGATGCAGACCTACGTGTCGATCGGCTCGGCCGTGATCGGCGCGATCCTCGGCCGCAAGACCGTCAGCTCCACCAACATCGGCCGCGCCGCCACGTCGATGCGGTCCGCCAGCCGCGCCGCCCGGCAGCAGGCCGACGTGGCGCACGCCGAGGAGAGCCTGGCCACGCTGGAGGAGCGGCGGCGGGCGCTCGAGGAGGAGGTGTCGGCGGAGCTCGAGAGGATCAGGCTGGACTCGAGCCCCGATCGGCTCGAACTCCAGGAGCTGGAGGTTCCGGCCCGGAAGACCGACATCGCGGTCGACGAGGTCGTGCTCGCCTGGGTGCCGCAGCTGCCGGCGGAGAGCGGCCGGCCGCGGCTCGACAGGAGCGGCTGGTGATGGCCGCCGTCGCCCCCGCCCGCGAGATCGTGCTGGTCGACTGCCCGGACGAGGTGGGGCTCATCCACCGCATCACCGGCGTGCTCGGCGGACACAGGCTCAACATCGAGAGCAATCACGAGTTCGTCGACACGGCCGCGGGCCACTTCTTCTTCCGGGCCGAGGTGCAGCCGGTCGAGGGGCCGGTGCCGTCGGCGGCGGTCGCGGCCGAGCTCTCCCGGGTGCTGCCGGCGGCGGCGCGGGTGCGGGTGACGCGGATGGGCCGGCGGCCGATCGTGGTCTGCGCCACCCGCGAGCCGCACTGCCTCGGCGAACTGCTGCTGCTCGACGCCGTCGGCGACCTGCCGGGGCGGATCGTGGCGGTGGTGAGCAACCACGACGATCTCCGCGGCCTCGTGGAGCGGTTCGGCCTGCCCTTCCACCACGTGCCCCACCAGGACGCGGCGGGCCGTGATCTGCCGCGGGAGGAGCACGAGGCGTCGCTGGCGCGGGCGATCGACGCGCACGCGCCGGAATACGTCGTGCTCGCCCGCTACATGCGGGTGCTGACGGAGGGATTCGTGGCCCGCTATCCCCAACGCATCGTGAACATCCACCATTCCTTCCTGCCGGCGTTCGCGGGGGCGAGCCCCTATCGCCAGGCCTTCGCCCGCGGCGTGAAGGTGATCGGGGCCACCGCCCACATCGTGACGGCGGAGCTCGACGACGGGCCGATCATCGCCCAGGACGTGATCCACGTCGACCACACGTTCACGCCGGAGCGGATGGCGCAGGCCGGCCGCGACGTCGAGAAGCTGGTGCTGGCCAAGGCGGTGCGGCTGGTGCTCGAGGAACGGGTCTTCCTCCACGGCCGCCGCACGGTCGTCTTCGAGTGACCGCGGCGCTCACTCGGGCAGCAACAGGCGGAGCGACGCGATGGCCTTCACTCGCAGCCGCGACACCGTCCCCTCGCAGACGTCGAGTGCGTGGGCGATGACGACCTGGGTCTTTCCGTCGAGCAGGAGTTCGATCACCGCCCGCTCCCGTGGTTCCAGCAATGGAATCACCTCGTGCAGCCGTTGGCAGGTGGCTGCCAGCAGCGACATGCCATCTTCGGCGGCGGCACCGTTCTCGGCATGCGCCGCGAGGCCGTTCGTCGCAGCGGCAGAGAGTTCCGAAAAGCAGGCGGTGCGATGCTTGATGCGGCGTCGGCTGCGGGCGACATCACGCGCCCGGTCTTGGGTGAGGGTGACGATGTAGGCCTCGCCTGCGTCGCCGGGCAGGTCAGCGGTCGCGGCTGGCAAAACGAACCGGGCGACGGCCCGCTCGCCGGGCGACGAGCCGGGCAGCCGCCGCAGGTGATCGAGCACCCGCGACACCGTGTCGTCGACGGCGGCCGGATCGTTCACGTGATGATGGCGGAGCGTGCGACCGGCCGTGCGTTCCATGAGCGGCCGCGTTGCAGCCAGCAGCGCGTCGAGCTGGGCGTGGTCACCAGACGCCTGCCAGGCTGAGAGCAGCAGTGCGAATGCGGTCGGGGCCGGCGGCTTGGCCGCCGATTCCGCGCAGCCCGCGACGCCGCAATCGGCCGACCCCATGGCAATCCTTCCGTGGAATGTGCTCGGCACGTTGTCCGTGTGACGATGCGCGGCTTGCAGATGAGGATGCAGGCGCCGCCGCCAGAGACATCATGGTGCGGCGGGCGGCACGGTTGGTCCTCGAAACAAGGGGTTTGCGAGGTGTGGGGTGGCCTGCAGTCGCGTGGTCGAGATTTTCCTCTTGGGCGCAAGATTTTTCCCAAGCCGGCGTATACCTCAAGGGGGGGGTATGTATGATGTTGCCTTCCCTCGCAAAGGAGTGCATTCATGGCTGCGAGTTTGCAACGGTGTGCAGAGTTCTTGTCGGCGGCATGCATCAGGCATCACGATGACCTGGAGCAGGGAGTGATCCATGTCGTGCGGCTCACGCGGCAGTATCAAAATCTGCGAGACGAAAAGCTGGCTATCCTCCAGATCACCGTACCCGCCGAGGGGCGGCGGTGCCGGGTGACCATCGAGCGGGCCTTCGCGGTCGGCCCCGATGCGGCCGCCACGTGCTGGGAACTCTGCCGGGCTGCGGCGGACGCGCCGCTGGTGGGCGTGGAGTTCGACGCCGATTTCGACAACCTGCGGATGGTCGTCGAAGTCGCCGTGGAGGACGGCGAACTGACTCAGCGACAGCTGGTGTCGATGGTCGACACGCTGGCGGAGACGGCCGAGATCTGGCATGCGGTGCTCGGCGGAGTGCAGTTGACCGCCGCCGGCTCGGTGCGGCAGTCCGCCGCGTGATCGGCCCTCCGGGGCCTCGAGCGCAGGTGGAATGCGCTGAGCGATCCCCACCGGGACGGCAAAAATCTCCTCACGGGGTGGTTTCGCACGGCGGGCTTCGACGCTGCGGCGTCTTGGACATGCGAACTGCGCCACGCTCGTCGAACCCCCAACGCTCCCCGTTTGCCTGGCTCGCTGGCGTATGGCCACAGCTCTGTCAGATGCGCTCTAGTCATGGTGGGGGGGCGATTCATTCGCTTGCCGAACGGAACGGGGGTTACACTCCCCGCTCCGACGGGTTTCCCTCCCCTGACCAACCGTGCCGACCCGTCGTGGAGTATTTGGCTGCACAAGGATTGAGGGAGAAGCCCGCCTGCCCACCTGACCATGCCGAGAAACTTCTCCCGTCACGAGCAATTCCTCCGGATCTTCGCCCTGCTCGACATTCTGTCGAACGCCCATCAGCCGATCGATGACCAGACGCTGATCGCCCAGCTCAAGGAACGGCTGGGACTCTCCCGGCTGTCGACCCGCACGCTCCACCGCGACTGCGACTTCCTGCTCACCTGTGGCTACCCCGTCGATCGCGCTTCGCTCCCGGGCGACCGCCGTTCGGGCTGGCAACTGGCCCGGGGAGGCGACGCGGGCAGGAAGATACCGCCGGAGCCGCTCACGCTGCTCGAACTTGTCGCCTTCACGATGGGCCGCGACCTGCTGCGACCCTTCGAGGGGACGATCCTCTGGACCGGCATCGAGTCGCTGCGCCACAAGCTCGAGCGGGATTTGCCCGAGGAGATGCTCAAGCGTCTCAAGGAGGCGCGGCGGGTGTTTCAGGTCGAGGACATCGACCCGTCTCGCTATGCCGGCCGGCCGCGGCTGATCTCGACGCTCAGCGGCGCCATCACCGACTGCCGCGAGATCGAGGTGGAGGAGCAGACGGAAACCGGCGCCATCTCGCGTCTGCGGCTGCAGCCGCATCGCCTCGTGATCCGGCCACCTACCGTGCAGCTCTTGGGGTATCCTGTCGGCGCGGCCGAGGGCGAGAAGCCTGTCCTGCTGGACATCGCGCGGATTCAGAAGGTGACGCCCCTCGACGTCACGTTCGTGCCGCGGCCCATCGAGCCGGAGCCGGAGTGAGGGACTTTCGCCGGCCGCATGAAGAGGCCCGCGTCGCTCGCGATCCACGCAGCGTCATTCGCAGAGCCCGAGATCCTCGCAGTAGCCCTCCTGGACGACGGCATTCTCCCGCTGCTCGTGGGCCGTCATGTGGTCGGCGAACCCCCCGTAGGCCCTTCCCGCCGCTGCCCAGGTGCCCGGCCCGCATGGGTCCGATTCGAGGCTGGCGATGATGCCGTCGAGCTCTTCGAGCAGCGCGGGGTGCTGGCCGATGATCGACCGCATCGCCGCCGAGAGCCGGGGGATGCGGGTCACCGCTTCTTCGAGGAAGCCGCCCGACTCCTCCTGCGCGAAGTGGTCGTGGAGATGACACCGCAGCGACCGCAGCGATTCCATGATCGCGGTCCGACGGTCGGACGTCGGCTCGCCAGAAGCAGCGAAAGCCGTCCGCACCGTCTGGATCAGGTTGAAGAGGTCGCGGTGCTCGGCGAGCAGATGCCCGAGGATCACCGGGTCGGAGCGATCGATCGATGCCATGGCCGAGGCCTCCCGGATGTGTCTTTGAGGCACGCGACGCCGACGCGGCGCAACAGCCTCCATCCAAGGGTAAGCTGACGGGGTGTGCCGAGAGCCCGGCGCACGAGTCCGCCGGGCGGCGACCGGCGAGGTGACGCAAGACACTTGGGCCAAGGAGACAAGGGGCCATGGCGGCGGCCGACGATCCCTCGACTGCCGCCGCACCGTCGACCTGCGGCCGTGCGGCTGCGCCGGCGTGCGGCCCGGCCTTCCAGGCCGAGGCGATCCTGGCCGGCGCCGGCATCGACCTCGCGGCGTTGGGATCGACCGACCGGACGGGCGCCGCGCCGCTGCCGGTGGAACTCGGCGATCGGCCGGGCGGCCTCGCATTCCTCTTCCGCTACGGCGCCGCCGTCTTTTTCGACGTCGATCCTGAGTCGATCGCCGCATATCTCCGCGGGATCGGGCCACAGATCCGACAGCCCTTGCCGGCGGGGGAGCGGGAGACCGAGTGCCTCGACATCCGCATCGATCCCGCCGGCCGCGAGGCGATCGAGCACAACACCCTCGTGCTCGCCGACGCGTCCCGCGAAAAGCTCCAGCTCGTCGCCGACGTGATGGCCAAGAGCGTGTCGCTGGCGCACCACGAGAAGGGGATCGAGCGGCAGTTCGAACGGATCGAGCCCTTCGCCGGCAACCTGGCCCACTGGGGCCGCGGCGGCCGCGCCGCCAGCGAACTCCTGCACAACCTCGGCGCCGCGCTCCTCGCCGAACACCGCGTGGTGGCGGGCACCCGTGTCGACGACTCCCCCGAGCTGCTCTGGGATCACCCGGAACTCGAGCGGCTCTGGGCCCGCGTCCGCGACGAGTTCGAGATCCGCGAGCGGTTCGCCGCACTGCACGGCAAGCTCGACCTGATCTCGCGGACCACCCAGACCGCGCTCGAGCTGCTGCAAAACCGCCGCGCGCTGCGGGTGGAGTGGGCGATCGTGGGCCTGATCGTGTTCGAGATCGTGCTCACGCTCGTGCAGTGGGCGGTGAACGGACGGTAGCGGGTGTTCGGGAGCTGTGGAGCACGGCCGGGCTGGAGCGATCACCGCCGGGACGACGGTCTTTCCGCGTCAGCACACCGCCGCTTCGGATGCTGAGGAGCCGGTCGGAGGCACGCGCAGGAGCCGATGGGCTGAGTTCACGACAAACATGGCATCCTGCCATTGTGTCTTGGAAACCTCCGGTTTCTGGTGCTGCGTGTCGCATCCCTGCGACACCGATCGGTCGAAACATGTACCCGCCGGGACGACGGTCTTTCCGCGTCAGCACACCGCCGCTTCGGATGCTGAGGAGCCGGTCGGAGGCACGCGCAGGAGCCGGTGAATTTTGCGACTTACGAGCGGCGTGCCATTGCCCCGGAGTCTCCCGTAGCAACATCCGCCGGCGACGAGCATGCCGCAGCCGGCGAACCAAACCCACGCCGGGCCCGGCCATCGTGGCCGTCCCGGCTTGGCGAGCGTCCGCTCGCTGGTGCTGACACGGGCCTCCAGCCCTGGTGTCTGGTCGGAGCGCATGGTGTCTTGCCGTGCTGGTGTCGTGAATCCAAGTGTTCTGGGCGGTTATCGGGCGGGTGCGGTATAACGTCGCCGGTCGTCGTCCCGGTCCTCCGCGGAGCATTCCATGGCCACGTCCCGCCACCGTCAGCTCGTCCTCGCCCTCGTCGTCACGGCCGCCGTGTGGACCTCGGGATCCGCCCGCGCACAGCAGGTCGAGGTGCAGGAGTTCACGCTCGACAACGGCATGCAGTTTCTGCTCGTGCCCCGCCGCGACCAGCCCAACGTCGTGAGCGCCGGCTGGGTGGCCCGCGTCGGCAGTGTCAACGAGCGGCCAGGCATCACCGGGATCAGCCACTTCTTCGAGCACATGATGTTCAAGGGCACCGGCACGATCGGCACCCGCGACGCCGCACGCGACGCGACGTACCGGGCCGAGCAGAAGGCGATCCGCGACGAGATCAACCGCATCGTCTGGACGCGGCAATACGACCGCTACCGTGCCGGTGAGATCGCCGATCCCTGGGATCCGGCCAACGACACGCAGGAGCTGCGGGTGCTCCGGGGCCGGCTCGACGCGCTCATCCGGGCGCAGCAGGGCCGCGGCGAGGGCGGGCCCGAGGCGGCCACGATCGTCAAGGATGAGTTCGACCAGGTCTACACGAAGGCGGGCGGCAGCGGCATGAACGCCTTCACGAGTCACGACCTGACCTGCTACTTCATCACGATTCCGGCCAACAAGCTGGAGCTGTGGGCCTGGATGGAGAGCGACCGGCTGCACGACAGCGTGTTCCGCGAGTTCTACTCGGAGCGCGACGTGGTGCACGAGGAGCGCCGGCTGCGGACCGACAGCACGCCGACGGGCCGCTTCCAGGAGCAGTTCGACGCCATGTTCTGGGCGTCGTGCGGCTACTCGTGGCCGGTGATCGGCTGGCCGAGCGACCTGAACAGCTACACCTTCGAGCAGGCGATGGACTACTGGAACGTCTACTACCGGCCGGGGAACCTGTTCGGCGTGGTGGTGGGGGATTTCGATCCCGCGCAGGCCAAGGCCTTCATCACGAGATACTTCTCGCGGCTCGACCCGGGCATGAAGAAGCCGCCGCCGGTGGTGACGCTGGAGGTGGATCAGATCGCGGAGCAGCGGATGAACGCCGAGGGGGACGTGCCGCCGGCCGTGGAGGTGCGGTACCACACGGTGCCCGCGGGCCATGTCGACGGCTATCCGCTCGACATGCTCTCCGAGGTGCTCAACGAGCGGACCGGGCGGCTCTACCGGGGCCTGGTCGAAGGCCGCGGCATCGCCGCCTCCGCCCGCACGGCGTCCGACACGCGGAAGTACGCGGGGCTCTTCTCCTTCGAGGCCGAGGCCCGCGGCGACACCACGCCGGAGCAGCTGGAGCAGGCCTGGTACGAGGAACTGGCCAAGCTCCAGGAGGGCGAGGTGCCGGAGCGGGAGCTGCGGAAGGTGAAGAACCGGGTGGCCGCCGGCAACTACCGCCGGCTCGAGAACAACATGTCGCTGCTCGTGCAGCTGGCCTTTTTCGAGACGCTCCTCGACTGGCGGGAGATCAACGACGCCCCGAAGAAGTACGAGGCCGTCACCGCGGCCGACATCCGGCGGGTGGCCAACGCGTACTTCAAGCCGTCCAACCGCAGCGTGGTGACCTACCGGCGGGTGGCGGCCGAGCGGCAGGAGAAGCAGGTCGACCCGCGGCAGAAGGAGGCGGTGGCCCGATGAGCATCCATACGACAACCATTCTGACGGCCACCGTCGTCCTCGTGTGCCTCGGTGCAACGGGGCCGGCGCACGGGCAGGCTGCGTCGCCGACCTCGGCGCCGCAGGCCGCGGCGGCGATCCCCGCACGGCCGGAGGCGATCCAGTTCGCGCCGTTGGCCTTCGAGCCGCCCGATGCGGCGACGTTTCGCCGGGTCCTTCCCGACGGCACCGTCGTGTTCCTCGCGCCGTCGCGGGAGTTTCCGCTCGTCAACCTCTCGATCACGTTCAAGGGGGGCGCGTCGCTCGATCCGGCCGACGTGCCGGGGCTGGCCTCGATGACGGCGCGGATGGTCCGCGAGGGGGGGGCGGCGGGCATGCCGCCGGCCGAACTCGACGAGCAGCTCGATTTCCTGGCGACCGAGGCGGGCGTGTCGGCCAACGACACGTTCACCACCGCCACGATGAACTGCCTGAAGAGCAACTTCGACGAGAGCCTGAAGCTCTTCCTGGCGATGCTGCGGACGCCCGCCTTCGACGCCGGCCGGCTGGAGACGGCGAAGGCCCGCGTGGTCGAGTCGCTCAAGCAGCGGAACGACGACGCCTCCTCGATTCTCTCCCGCGAGTGGAAGCGGCTCGTCTACGGGCCCTCCCACTTCGAGGCCGCCGAGCCGACCGACAAGACGGTGGCGGCGATCACGCGGGAGCGGCTGGCGGAACAGCACCGCCGCATCTTCCATCCGGGCAACATGATCGTGTCGGTATCGGGCGACTTCGACGAGCGGGAGATGCTCGGCAAGCTCGCCAAGGCGTTCGCGGGCTGGGAGCGGGGGCAGGCGGTGCCCGATCCCGTGCCGCCCACGGCGACGCTCGAGCCGGGGCTCTACCATGTGCCCAAGGACATCCCGCAGGGGAAGGTGGTGATGGGCAGCCGCTCGATCACCCGCGACGATCCCGACGCGATCCCGTTCCTCCTGCTCAACGAGATCCTCGGGGCGGGCGGGTTCACCAGCCGGCTCATGCAGCAGGTCCGCAGCAACGAGGGGCTCGCCTACTCGGTGCGGTCGTCCCTCGCGCCGCGGGTGGCCTATCCGGGCGACTTCCGGGCGGGCTTCGAGAGCAAGAATGCCACCGTGGCGCTGGCCGCGAAGATCGTGATGGAGCAGATCGCGAAGATGCGGGACGAGCTCGTCACCGACGAGGAGCTGGAGACCGCCCGGGCGAACCTGATCGAGACGTTTCCGAGGCAGTTCGAGAGCCGGCCGCAGCTGCTGCGGGTGTTCGTCAACGACGAGTGGACGAAGCGGCCGAAGGATTACTGGAAGACGTTCCGCGACAAGGTCCGCGGCGTGACCCGCGAGGACCTGCAGCGGGTGGCCCGCAAGCACCTCGACCCGGCGAAGATGGCGATCCTGGTGGTGGGCGACTGGGACAAGATCGCCCCGGGCGACCTCGAGAAGCGGGCCAGCATGAACGACTTCTTCGGCGGGAAGGTGAAGCACCTGCCGCTCCGCGATCCGCTCACGCTCGCGCCCTTGCCGGAGGGAAAGAAGCCATGAGCCGCAGCGACCGCTCGTGCGGGCCGGGGTCGGCCCTGCCATCTCGCCGGACGCTCGCTACGGCCTTCCTGGCCTTCGCTCGCTCCATGCTGGCTACGCTTCGACATCCTGTCTTCGCTTGCCAGCAAGGCCGGCTCCATTGGCAGGGCCAACCCCTCGCGATCTCCATGAGTTCAGCCATTCTGTCGACGGCAATTGGAGGGGCACTCGGTTCTACAGCCCTGGCCGAGCCGCCCGCCCGGCTGGCCCAGGTGCCGGCGGTGCCGATGGCCGACGTGCATGTCGTGGAGTCCACCCCGTCCGCAGCCGCCATTCCGCCGAGGAACACCGGCCCGCAGGCCATGGCCCATTCCCGCTACCGCCGCGGCCGCCACGGCACCACGCGGATCATCCGCCGCACGCCCGCGGTGATGCGGGAGGACGCGGCCCGCGTGAAGCGGGGCGACCTCTTCAGCACCTGGTCGAACGAATATCTCGAGTGACAGGCGGGCTGGGCGGCCGGGAGTGGCCGGTGGCAGTCCGCGACTTTCACGCGGCCATGCCGTTGGATGGGCATTCCCCGGAGCAGCCGATCATGTCCGCGTACCGCCATCCGACTCGGCAGGCCCGTCTGGCGATCGCGGCCGTCGTGATCGCGATGCTCCTCGCGGCCGTGTCGCCCCCGGGCATGGCGGCCGAGCCGGCCGATCGGTCGCCGGGGGCGACGCCGATCCGCGGCCGGTGGTCGGTCCGCGAGGGGGACGGCAAGCCCGTCTACCTCTTTCGCGACGGCGGTGTCGACGGCGACCGACAGGTCGACCTCTTCTCCTACCACATGCGGGATTCCAACAAGGACGGCATCGACGAGGTGCGGCTCTCGCACGACGGCGATCATCTCGTGATCGAGAGCCAGGGCTATCCCAATCATCCCACGGCGATCTTTCCCAACAGCGGCAACCCGAACACCATCCGCGTGCAGGAGTTCACGTTCCGCCTGCCGCTGGTGCCGCAGCGGGCGGAGAAGATCACGCGGCTGCCGATGGGGCCGATCGGCGTGGCGCTCAACGGCGTCGTCTTCTTCAATCCGTTCGAGCAGGGGGGCATGAACGCCGTCGAGGGCTATTCGGAGGTGTGGCTCGACAGCTGCTGCGGCCATCCGCAGCAGACGGGCGTGTACCACTACCACAAGTATCCGACCTGCGTGAAAAGCCCGTTTCCCGACGACGGCAGGCAGCACTCGCCGGTGATCGGCTTCGCCTTCGACGGCTATCCGATCCACGGGCCGTACGAGGCCGATGGGCTGATGGCCAAGGACATCGAGGGGGCGCTCGGCGGCCCTCTGGCCGCGCAGCCGCTCGATGTCTGCAACGGCCACTCCGATCCCGTGCGGGGCTACCACTATCACGTCACGCCCGGGCGGTTTCCCTACATCATCGGCGGCTATGCGGGCGTGCCCGAGCCGTCGAACAACCGGGGCCTCAGCCGTGCGGGTGAGGGGCCGATCGTGGACAACGCCGAGGGCGAGGGGCGGCACTCCGCGGGGATCGCGGACGTGCGGCCGCGGGCGGTGCCCCGCGGCGGCCGCCGCGAGATCAGGATCACGCTGGCCGCTGCCGACGGCCGTGGCCGGAGCGTTCCCGGCGACACGCCCGCGTGGGTGCAGGTCGGCCCCTACGAGGCGGTGGCGATCGAACGGCAGGGAAACGTCGTGATCGCGACGCTCGACATTCCCGCCGACGCCACGCTCGGCGTGCTCCTCGACTGCCACCTCGAGTTCGGCGACGGTGTCGGGCTCGACCGCAGGGTGCTCAAGAAAAACGACGCGCTCGAGGTGAGCGAATGATGAATGGCACCGCGATGAATGTGCAGCAGCGGCCCGCGATGACATCGACGATGGCCCGCTTCGCCCTGACGGCCGCCATGCTGGCCGGCGGCGCGACCGCCGCCGACTGGCCGCAGTTTCGCGGGCCGGGCGGGGCCGGTGCGGGCACGTCGGCGGTGCCGCTGGTCTGGAGCGACACCGAGAACCTGCGATGGAAGACGCCGTTGCCGGGCCCCGGCTCGTCGAGCCCGGTCGTGCTCGGCGACGACATCTTCGTGACCTGCTACTCGGGCGTCGGCGCCGGGCAGCAGGGCACGGTGAAGCTCGTGCGGCATCTCGTCTGCGTCGGCCGGGCCGACGGCCGCGTGAAGTGGCAACGGGACGTGCCGGGCGCCGGTCCGGACGACGCCTACGAGGGTTTCTTGACCGAGCACGGCTACGCCAGCAGCACGCCCGTGACCGACGGCGAGGTGGTGATCGCCTTCTTCGGCAAGAGCGGCGTGATCGCCTTCGACATGGCGGGCAAGGAGCTGTGGCGGGCGGCGGTCGGCAAGGAGTCGAGCAATCGACGCTGGGGCTCGGCCGCGAGTCCGGTGCTGCTCGGCGACACCGTGATCGTCAATGCCTCGGAGGAGAGCCAGTCGATCCGCGGGCTCGACCGCCGGACCGGACGCGAGCTCTGGAAGGCGCAGGCGGCGTCGCTCGAACTGGCGTACGGCACGCCGGGCGTCGTCAGCCGTGACGACGGCGGGAAGGAGATCGTGATCGCGGTGCCGGGCGAGGTCTGGGGGCTCGATCCGGCGACGGGCAAGCTCCGCTGGCACGTGGGCATGGGGCTCACAGGCAACGTCTCGCCGAGCGTGGTCGTGGACGGCACGACGCTCTACGTCTTCGGCGGGTACCGCTCGTCGGGCTCGCTGGCGGTGCGGGCCGGCGGCCGCGGCGACGTGACGAAGACGAATACGCTCTGGACGAGCCGCAACAGTTCCTACGTGGCCACCCCGCTCCTGCACGACGGCCACCTCTACTGGATCGACGACCGCGGCCAGGCCTTTTGTTCATCCGCGAAGACGGGCGAGCTCGTCTACCGCGAACGGGTGGAGGGAATGGCCTCGGGCGGCCGACCGGTCTACGCGTCGCCGGTCGTCTCCGCTGGCAGGATCTACGTCGTCAGCCGCTGGAGCGGCACGTTCGTGCTGCCCGCGGCACCCCGCTACGGGATCCTGGCCCGCAACACGTTCGCGGAGGACGACAGCGATGCGAGCGGGACGCCGGCGATCGCCGACGGCCGGCTCTTCCTGCGGTCGGGCCGGTTCCTCTACTGCGTGGGGGCCGAAACCTCGGACGGTGGCAGCCGTTGAATCAGCGGCGGGTCGCCCGCCGTCCGAGCGAGCGTCGGTTGCGTGCCTTTCCGTGCCTGGTTCCACACGTCTCCAGTCCCAAGGAGGAACATCCTATGAACCGTGGTCGAACCTGGGGGCGGATCGCTCCCGTCGTGGCGGTGGTGGTGACGCTCTCGCTGGCCGCAGCCGCACTCGCGCAGCCTCCCGGACGGCCCGAAGGGGCTGGTCCTGGCCGCGGTCCCGGCGGCGCGAGCGGACCGGGTGGCCCGGGCCGTGGCGGCCCCGGCGGTGGCCCCGGCGGGCCGCCGTCGCCTGAGCGGTTCGTCGAGCATGCGATGAGCTTCGACGCGGATGGCGACGGCAAGCTCGACAAGGCCGAGCTGATGAAGTTCGCCGAAGACATCCAGCGGATGCGGGGCGGCCGCGGCGGTCCTGGTGGCGGCCCCGGCGGTCGCGGCCCCGGAGCCGGCGGCGGTGGGGGCCCGGGAGGCCCCGGTGGTTCCGGCGGCGGCAGCGGCGAACGGCCGCAGCGGCCGCAGCGGCCCGAGTAGCACGTCCACGGGAGCGCGGAGAGGGAGCAGGGTATGCTCGTCCGATCATGCCCATCGCGCTGCCCGCCCGTCCCGCCGAGGCCCATGCTCTCGACGTCGCCCTCACGATCGCCCGCGGATCGGACCGCATCCGGCGCGTGCTCTGCACGACCGTGGGCCGCGGGCAGGCGGCGTTCGAACTGGCCGCGGCCGTGCCCGGCGCCGAGGTGACCGCCTGGTTTCTCGACCTCTTTCAGCACGACTTGGCAGCCCAGGCGTGGCAAGAGAATCCGCCGGGACTCGTGGCCGTCTGCGCTGCCGATCCGCCCGAGGAGCCGTACGATCTCGCCGTCGTGCCACTTTCGAAGGGAGGCGAGGCCGAGCTCTCGCGCGATGTCCTCCAGGCCGCGCTCATGCGACTGGCGATCGGCGGCCGGCTCGTGGCGGCGATCGACAACCCGCACGACAGCTGGCTGCGCGAACAGCTCGCTGAGACGGGCGAGACGGTCCGCGTGCGGCCCGCGGCTGCCGGCGGCCCGGAGGCGATCGCCTACGTCGTGGAGAAGACCCGCGCACTCGCCCGGGTCCGCAACTTCTCCTGCGAGTTCGTGTTCCGCGATCGCGATCGGCTGCTCACTGCCATCACCCGTCCGGGCGTGTTCGCCCACCGGCGGATCGATCCGGGCGCCCGCCACCTGCTCAACGCCGTCGACGTGGCGCCGGCCACCCGCGTGGTCGACATCGGCTGCGGCTCGGGCTGCGTGGCACAGGGCATCGCCGCCCGTGATCCGAGCATCCACGTCCACGCCTTCGACGCGTCCGCCCGCGCCGTCGAATGCACGCGGCTGGGGGCCGACCGCAACGCGCTCGACAACCTCACGGTCGCGCTCGAGGCCGCGGGCCGCGTGCCCGAGCCGGGCAGCTACGATCTCGCCCTGGCCAACCCGCCCTACTACGGCGACTTCCGCATCGCCGAGCTCTTCGTCGCGGCCGCCCGCGACGCGCTCGCGCCGGGCGGCACGCTCTTGATCGTGACGAAGCAGCCGGGCTGGTACCTGGAGACGCTCCCCAATTCCTGGCAGGACGTGGCCCGGGAGATCGTGAAGAATTACCACCTCATCGAGGCGGTGCGGGAGTGATGGCGTGAGAGGGGCCGTGCTGGCATCGGCGGTGGTGTGGCCGGGGCTGCCCGTGCCCCGTCGCCGGACGTTCGCTCCGGCCGGCAGGTTTTCGCGCCGTCGCCGCCGACCCGCGTCGGCTCCGGCTACAGGTCCGCCATCCTGGCTGCGCTTGCCGCTAGCGCCGGTCCTCATGGCCCGGGGCTGCCCGTGCCCCGTCGCCGGACGTTCGCTTCGGCCATCCCTGGCCTCCGCTCTCTCCATGCCGGCTGCGCTCCGCCATCCTGGCTGCGCTTGCCGCCAAGGCCGGCTCTCGGGGCACGGGCAGCCCCTCGCGGTAATCGGGGATCGGAATGCGTGGTGGCGGTGCTTTCCGTGGATGTGTTTCCGTGTTTTCTGCAGCACACCGTCGCATCTGATGCTGAGGAGCCGGTCGGAGGCACGCGCAGGAGCCGGTGGGCTGTGATCACGACAAACATGGCATCGTGCCATTTTGTCTTGGAAACCTCCGGTTTCTGGTGCTGCGCGTTGCATCCATGCGACGCTGCTCGGAGCTCATGCTCGCGTGTGATCGCACGAGCTTTTTTCAGCGGCACTACGCTGCTTCTGATGCTGAGAAGCCGGTCGGAGGCACGCGCAGGAGCCGGTGAACTTTGACTGAAAGAGTTGGTGCACCACGCGTGTGGAGGCTGCAACGTCAAAGTCCGCCGGCGACGAGCATGCCGCAGCCGGCGAACCAATGCGTGCTGCTGCGGGATTCCGGCCAGTTCGGGTCCGGCGGCGCGCGACGACGTCCTACCGGTTGATGTGCACGACCGTCGCCGGCGGGAAGCCGTTGAAGTGGGTCGAGCTGGCGGCGGAGTAGGCGCCGATGTTCTCGCTGTAGAGATATTCGCCCAGCGGCAGGTCGGGCAGCTGCTCCGCGAGGCTGATCGTGTCGAGGGCGTCGCAGGTGGGGCCGAAGACGGCGCACAGCTGCGTGGCCCCCTTTCTGAAGCTCTTCATGTGGTAGGTGCAGTGGTCGAAGATCACGCCCGAGTAGGTGTGGTAGACGCCGTCGTCGACGTAGTAGCAGAGCTTGTCGTTCCGCGTCGCCTTGCCGATGATCTTCGACACCGCCGACCCGGCCGAGGCTACCAGGAACCGCCCCGGTTCGGCCAGGATCTCGATCTCCTTGGGGAAGAGCCGGTCGAGCTCGTGGTTGATCTTCTTGGCGAGGTCGCCGAACTTCGGCACGCTCGAGTCGTAGGCCGCGGGGAAGCCGCCGCCGATGTCGAGCAGCTTGAGGTTGAAGCCCTTGGTCTTGGCCTCGGCGAAGACCTCGGCACAGAGGTGGATGGCCTGGATGTAGTTCGCGGGGTTGGTGCACTGGCTGCCGACGTGGAACGAGAGCCCCTCCACGACGAGGCCGTGCTCGTGGGCGTAGGAGATCAGCCCGACCGCCTCGCCGGGAAGGGCGCCGAACTTGCTCGACAGCTCCACCACCGAGCCGGTGTTGGGCACCCGCAGCCGCAGGGCGAGCCCGGCGTGCGGCGCGTGCTTGGCGATCTTCTTCACCTCCTCGTGGTTGTCGTAGGTCACGAGGGGCTTGTAGCGATCGAGTTCCTCGAGCGTCTCGATCGGCTTGATCGGATTGGCGTAGATGATCTTGTCCCAGATGAAGTCCTGCCGCTGCTTGGCGGGTAGCTTCGCGATGTTCCGGTGGACGGTGTGGAATTCCTGCATGCTCGCCACGTCGAAGCTGCCGCCGAGCTTGTAGAACGTCTCCACGATCGCCGGGTCGCTGTTGACCTTCACGGCGTAGTAGATCTGCACCCTGGGGAAGTGCTTGCGGAAGAGTGCGTAGTTCTTCCTGAGTTCGTCGTGGTCGACGACGAACAGCGGCGTGCCGTGCTTCTTGGCGAGGGCGAGGAGCGTCTTGTGGTTCATGGGCGGCCGTCCGTCGTGCGGCGTCAGTCTCCGTCGGTGAGCAGGAAGTTCTTGAACTGCCAGGGGTCTGTCGGGTCGATCTGCGGCCGGTTGTAGCCGTGGAAGGCGCTCGAGTAGTGCTTGAGCGGCGTCCAGTCGGAGGCCACGGAGATGAACTTCCCCAGGTAGGGCTTGGCGATCCCCAGCACGTAGTCGTGCGGCAGGTCGTCGGGCAGCACCACGCCGCGGTCGGGGTGCTCGATCATCCACATGCAGGCGGCCACGACCGAGATCGCCACCTGCATGGTGGTGGCGTTCTGGTGCGGGACGAGCCGCCGCGAGTCCTCGATCGACAGGTCCGTGCCGCACCACCACGAGTTGAAGGGGTGGCCCATGACCAGCGCGCCGAGGGCGTCGGAGCCGCCGGTGATCTCGTCGGTCATGATCCGCAGCCGCGACTGCAGGCGGTAGTCGTTGCCGCGAAGCTCCCAGAGGCTGGCGATCGCCGCGTCGCAGGGGCAGTAGGCGTAGTGCACCGTGGGGCGGTAGATCGTGCGGCCGCTCGGGTCGCGGACCGACAGCCTCTCCGTGATGCTGAACGCCTCGCCGTGGCGGACGACCATGCCCACGATCGTGGAGATCGGCACCCAGCTGACCACGAACGTGTTCATCCCCATGCGAGCCAGGCAGATCTGGCTCTGCGGGCCATCGGGGTGCTCGTAGGCGAATGGCGGCAGCTCTTTTTCATGGGTGCCCCAGCCCATCTCCGCTGTCGTGGTGCCCTCCTCGCGGAAACCCTCGACGCTCCAGGTGTTGACGAACTCGTCGACCTCCTTGGGGCGATTCGAGATCTGCGTGTCGCGCTCGCTGCAGTGGATCACCTTCACGCCCAGCTCGTGCGCGAGGTGGTTGAAGGCCCGGCTCCTGGCGTGCTGCCCGATCCGCTCGGCCTGCTCGCCGGCGAACTTCTTCTCCTCGAGGCAGCGGGCGGCGATGTCGAGCAGGGCGTGCTTTGTGAAGTGGCTGATCAAGCCGGGGTTGGCGCCGTGCTCGAGCACGGCCGTGGGGCCGGAAGAGGACCAGCCGGCGATCCGCTGGCGCAGATTCATGTGCCGCCAGTAGAGCGTGAGGTGCGTGGGGTGGGCCCCCTTGGCGTGCTCGTAGGGGTCCCAGAGCTCGACCGACGTGTTGAGGTAGAGCACGCCGTGGTCGTGGCACCACTGCACGATCTCGCCGCAGTCGATGTTCCAGGCCAGATCGATGAGTATGTCGCCCGCCGACAGGTGGCGGCCGAGCAGGTCGCCGAGGTTCTCGGGCGTCACCTTGTCGCGGACGAACGTCACGCCCTTTTCGATCCAGGGCCGCAGGGCCGGCTCGTGGGGCTCGAAATCCAGGATCGTCACGTGCTCGAGCGGCACCGCGACGTGCTCGAGCAGGATGGGGAGCGTGCAGCGGGCGACGGCGCCGAAGCCGACGAACAGGATGCGTTTTTTGAATGGCACCATCGTGGGGAGGGGAATCCTCTGGGCCTGCGGCGGCGCGGCCGCTCCGGCCCGATAGGGAGGGCCGTCGGCCGCGGAAGTATATCGAAACAGCCGCGATGGACAGAACCATCCGGCTCCGGGCACCATGTGCTTCCGATGCACTTCGTCGTCCAGTTCGCCCTGATCGGTCTCGCCGGCGCCTTGGGGGCGCTGCTGCGGGTCGGCTGCACCGGGTTGGTGACCCGGCTGGTCGGCCCGGGATTTCCCTGGGGCACGCTCGCCGTGAACGTGGCGGGCTCGTTCGCCTTCGGGGCGATCATGGGCTGGGTGCGGTCGCGGGACGCGGTGCCCGGCGATGCCGAGAAGATCCTGCTGGTGGGCCTTCTCGGGGGCTTTACGACCTATTCGAGTTACGCGTTCCAGTCGCTGGAACTCCTGGAAGGAGGCAGAACGGCTCAGGCGTCGGGCTACATGCTGGCCACGAACTCGCTGGCACTGATCGCGGCCTGGGCCGGACTGCGGGCGGCCTCCGGGGCGTGACGGCGGCCGCGGTCTCCTCGATCGAGCCGTCTGCCGGACCTGCACGACGCGGCATGGTTGCGAAGCGGTGAGGGCCGCTGATAGATTTCGCGGGGGGCCACCCGTCCGGGTGGGAGCAGCCGTTTCCGTCGAGCAAGGGTCGAGCAAGGGAGGTTCGCGATGGCCCGGAGTAGCCAGCTCGTCCGTCGTGTGGTCGCCGTCGTGCTCCTCGTCGGTGCCGCGTGGGCCGGCATCCACGGATTCAGCCGTGAGCCGCAGCCGTCGAGCCCGGCACTCCTCTCCAACAAGTGCATCCTGTGCAGCGCCTACGGTCCGACTCACGTGCCGCGGATCTGCACCAGTTGCCACAACAAGTACGGCAACAAGTGCATCCTCTGCAACGCGTACGGCCCGACCCAGGTGCCGCGGATCTGCACCAGCTGCAACAACAAGTACAGCAACAAGTGCATCCTCTGCAACGCCTACGGCCCGACCCAGGCCCCGCGGATCTGCACCAGCTGCAACAACAAGTAGAAGAGGTATCGGATCGCGATCGAGGCCGTTCCAGCGCGATCGAGCCGCACCTGTTCCACGGCGGCCGCGGATCGGCCGTGGATCGAGTCGCCCCCGCCGGGCTGTTTTCGCGGCCTTTCAGAACGCCGTGACGAACTGGGTCTGGATCGCGGTGCCGCTGTACCCGGCTCGGTAGGGGTAGAGGAAGTTCTGCGCGGGGTTGCGGTTCATGTAGAGCGCCTCGAGCGTCAGCCGCGCCTGCCTTGATTGCCTGATGTAGTAGTTGAGCCCGCCGCCGTACTCCTGGCCCGTGCCGTAGGGACCGGTCACCACGCTCGAGCGGGCGTAGGCCTCGCAGGTGCGCGGCACGAAGCACCAGGAGAGGTAGCCCATGCCGCCATGGTCGAACATGCTCGAGCGGTCGAACGGGCCCTCGCCAGTGAAGTCGTCGAGCAGCCGCCAGTAGTACTCGCAGAACACGCCCACGCCCCGCCACTTCCAGGCCGCATCGACCGTGGCCAGCCGGTAGAGGAAGCTGTCGACCACGGTGTCCTTGCCGAGGGCTCCCTTCTCAGCGATCGGCGTGCCGTCGGAGAGCCGCACGATCGTGTCTTCGGGGTTGCTGCCCACCAGCGGGTTGGCGTAGGTGGGGGCGTAGACCCCGCTGGTGCCGAGACGGATCACGGGGGCGTCGTGGTGCTCCATGTCGCTGGCGCCGATGCCGAACGGGCCCCATGGCTCCCACCAGGTATTGCCGGCCCATGCCATCGACGTGCCGCGGCGGAGCACGCCCGTCGTGCCGCCGTCGATCGCGTTCCAAACGCCCGCGATGTAGGAGAGCCTCTTGTCGAAGAGCGAGCCGATCGCGGCGGCGCCGGGGCTGAACCCGGGGCGGAAGAAGGTGTTGGCCATGCTGCGGTCGATGCCGACGGTCCAGGGCGAGGCCAGCTCCCACTCGCGCGAGCCGGGCACCTGCGACATGCCGGCGCCGAGCGTCGCCTCCTCGCTGAACTTCCACCCGAGGATGCCGATCGGCACGACGCCCGAGCGGATGCCGACGTTCGTCGTGCCGAAGAGGGCGAAGTTGTAGACCAGCCGCTCGTCGACGACGTGGCCGTGAAACGACAGGAGAAAGCGGTTGATGTTGAAGGTGTTGATGTTGTTGATGTCGATGTGGCGGCCGGCGGCATTGGTGAACGTGGTCGCATCACGGGCGAACTCGAACCACCGCAGCTGCATGTAGCCGCCCAGGGCCATCGCGAACGGAAAGTCGCCGCGGCGCGGGTCGTTGTTGAGAAAGAGCAGGCCCTTGGGCGGCGCGAGATCGGTGGCCGGGATGTACCGCGGCCGCGGGATTCCGGCGAGCCTGGCGGTGACCGCCTCGTCGACCAGCGCCCGGATCATCGCCTCCTGGTCGGGGTCGCGAGGCTTGAGCATGTCCTCGTAGTACTGGGTCTGCTCGACGTGGTCGTCGAGATGGCCTTCGGCCAGCCCGTCGGCGGCGGCGGAAGCCTCGTCGCGGGTCGCGAGCAGCGGCGGCGGCAGCGGCGCCGCCGGCACGGATTCGTCGGCAGAGACGCTCACTGCCCCCGCCGCGCAGACGGCGATCGCCAGGAGTACACCGGCGAACAGGCGAGTGATGAAGGCAGCCATCCTGCATCAGGATCGGGCATGACTGTACGGATTGTGCAGGGAATTCCGGCCCGGGAGGCCAGGGGAGCGGGCGAAGATGCGGAAGAGCGCGTGCCCGGAGACCCTGAAGGCGACCGGGCAAAGTCGCATCGGTGCCGCGCCGGCGGTCGCGGGGGGGCTGGTGGGCTGGGCCGCGGGTGCCGCCAACGGCGGGGGCTGCTCGCGTAGCGGTCGGGATCCGCACCGTCAGGCCGCGAAATCGGTCCTGAGGTGGCGCCGAGGTAGCGCAGAGCGGCTTTCGGATCCGGATCGGCTTCCGGCTGGAGAGCTAAAAAGCCTGTTTTTACAGGTCAAAAACGAATCGGGGCGGGGAGACTCGAACTCCCGACCTCCTGGTCCCAAACCAGGCGCGCTACCAACTGCGCTACGCCCCGAAGCACGGCCCGCCGATCAGAGGGCCGAAACAGAGTCTACCGCATCGGCGGCAGCCGTTCCGGCAGGCCGATCCCGCGACTTCCGTTTCCGTTCTGATCGCGAAACCCGCGGCCGGGCTGTCAGCCCGTGATCTGGTCGAAGAGCCGCTGGAACTCGTCGAGGTCGGTGAACGGGATCACGATCCGGCCCGCTCCCCTGCCGTTGGCGTGCACGACCACCTTCACGCCGAGCGCCCGCCGCAGGTCGGCCTCCACGGCCGCCGTCTGGCCGGCCCGCTTCGTCGCCGGCCGGCCCGGCCGCCGCTTCGCAGGCGCCGCCGGCTGCGCCCCCACCGTCGCGGTGCCGACGCTGTCGTCATCGCCGTCGGACGACCGTTCGGCCAGGTGCTCGGCATGATCCTCGGCGCGGAGGATCTCGCCCACCTCCGACTCGATCGCGCGGACCGACATCCCTTCAGCCACGATGCGGTCGGCGAGCCGGATCTGCTCGTCCTCGTCGCCCAACGGCAGGAGCGCCCGGGCATGGCCCATCGAGATCGCGCCCGAACGCAGCCGCTCCTGCACCCGGGCCGGCAGTTCCAGGAGCCGGATCAGGTTGGCCACCGTCGAGCGGTCGACCGAGAGCCGCTTGGCCAGCTCGTCCTGCGTGCCGCCCCAGGAGGCGAGGTACTGCTTGAAGCTCGCCGCCTTCTCCAGCGGGTCGAGGTCGCGCCGCTGCAGGTTCTCGACGATCGCGATCTCCGACATCTGCCGGTCGTCGACCTCGAGCACCCGGACCGGCACCGATTGCCAGCCGAGCCGCCGCGCCGCGAAGAGCCGTCGCTGCCCGGCGATCAGCTGGTAGCGGTCGCCCTTGGCCCGCACCACGATCGGCTGGACGAGCCCGTGCTCGCGGAGGCTCTCGGCCAGTTCGGCGATATCGGCGTCGTTGACCACGCTCCGCGGCTGCCAGGGATTCGGGTCGACGACTCCCGTCGCGATCTCGCTGGTGGGCAGCGTCGCCGCCGCCTGCTCCAGCTCCTCGGGCTTGTGGAGGATGAGCCTCGCGGCGCCGGAGCCGAGTTCGGAGCGGCTGGCGAGCGCCGCGTTGCCATTGGTCGCGGCCGCGGACGCCGCGGGTTCGATTCCGGCGCGGCCCAGCAGGGCCTCGAGTCCACGGCCCAGGCGTCGTTCCCTACTCACAGTCGCGTACCTCCATGCACAGTTCCGTGTAGGCCCGCGCTCCTCGTGAGCGCGGCGCGTAATCGAGCACACTCTGCGCGTGGCTGGGCGCCTCCGAGACGGCCACGTCGCGCGGGATGACCGTCTCGAAGACGATCTCCCCGAAGAAGTCCCTCACCTCGGCCTCGACCTCCGTCGTCAGTTCGAGCGCGGCGTCGTGCATCGTGAGCACGATGCCGCTGAACCGCAACCGGCCGGGCCGCTCGCGCATCACGTCGCGGATCACCTCGATCATCTGGGTGAGCCCCTCGAGCGCGAAGTATTCGCACTGGATCGGCATGAGCACCTCGGTGCTGCCGGCCAGCGCCGTCCGCGTGAGTTCACCCACGCTCGGCGGGCAGTCGATCAGGCAGTAGTCCCAGGCGTTGAGGCCACCGGCGAGATGGTTCTCGAGCACCATCGACCCGCTGCGTGCCTCGGCGGCGATCCGCTCCACGTCGCGGACGCTCCGACTGCCGGGAATCATCGACAGGTTGGGGATCGCCGTGGCGACCACCGACTCGGAGAGCGGAGCCTCCGAGACCAGCGGATGGGCGGCGGCGGGGGCCACGCCGAAGCCGGTCGTGGCGTTGCACTGCGGGTCGAGGTCGAGCAGGAGCGTCCGCAGGCCGCCGCGGGCCAGGCCCGCGGCCAGGTTGGACGCGGTCGTCGTCTTGCCGACGCCGCCCTTTTGGTTGGCCACGCAGAGAATCCTTCCCACGCGCAGATTCCTTCCCAACGACACCCGCAGCACGATGCGTGCCCTCGGTCTATCGGCAACATCCGGCACCACATGAACGCGGTTCCACGTGAAACCACCCGCCTTGCCCAGTTCGCCCATGACCCCCGTTCCACGTGGAACCGCAAGCAGCTGTTTCGCGGCTCAATGCGGGAGGCTCCGGACGCCCCGTACCCCGAGAGCCGGCGTAGCTGGCAGCGCAGCCCAGGGTGGGCGAAGCGTCGCCAGCTTCGAGTGAGTGGAGGCCAGGATGGCCGCAGCGAACGTCCGGCGACGGGGTGCGGGGCGGCCGGAGCCGGGCCACGCGTGTGCGGCGTGGAATCGCGTCCGCTGGCGCAAGGACAGCCTGCAGGATAGCTCGTCTCGAGTGGGCTACTCGAGCGGGTTGAAGACCAGGCCGCTGGCGAGCTTCGGGTAGAAGTAGGTGCTCTTGGCCGGCATCCGCTCGCCGGTCTCGCTCACCTTGCGGATGTCCTCCACGCTCGCCGGCATCACGAGGGCGGCGAAGGGATAGCGGCCGGTGTCGAGGCCCTCCACCACCTCGCGGACGAGGTGCACGTAGCCGGGCGTCGGAATCTCCTTCGCGCCGAGCAGCTCGCCCACCACCAGCCGGTGGAGGATCGACACGCCCAGATTCCGCCAGGCCGGCCCGTGGTCTGCGGCCACGGTGTCCATCCGAGCCCGGCCGGCCGGGGTGATCCGGGCCAGCGTCCAGGCCTGGTCGCCCGCCGTGTAGAGGCCGAGCGTCCCCTGCTTGTTTTCCAGGTCGATCCGGTCCCACACCATGTCGGCGGCGGACGGGCCCGTGCCGGCCGCCTCGGTCGTGAAGCTGTCGCCCAGCTTCGCCGCCAGCTCGGCGGCCGTGGCCACCGAGGGCTTCACGAAGAGCCGGTGGGTGGGGAGCACCACGAGGCCCGGGTCGCTCATCCCCACGAGCATCATGAGCACGAAGTTGGCGGGGTGGTCGGCCGGCAGGGCCGCCCCGCCGTGGGCCTGGGCGTAGGCAGCGGCCACCTCGTCGCGGTAGTTGCAGGCGGTCTCGTAACGGTGGTGGCCGTCGGCGATGAACACGGGCCTGGGGCCCATCAGGCCGGCCGCCTTGGCCGCGACCGTCTCGTCGGTCAGCGGCCACATCCAGCTGCGGACGCCCAGGTGGTCGGTCGCCTCCACCGGCGGCTGGCCGGCCACCGCCTTGTCGAGCAGGGCCTGCACCTCCCCCTGTGGGTCTGGGTAGAGGCCGAACACCTGGCTGAGGTTGGCCCGGCAGGCACGGGTGAGCAGCAGACGGTCCTGCTTCGGGCCCGACATCGTCTCCTCGTGCGGGTGGATGTTGCCGGTGCCGAACCGCTCCAGCCGCACCCGGGCCATCACGCCGCGGCGGATGTGCCGCTCCCCCTCCACCTCGAACTCCTGGTGGTAGACGTAGAGCGCCGCCGCCGGCTCCTGCATCACCACCCCCTGCTCCCGCCACTCCTTGAGGAAGCGGGCCGCACGCGTGTATTTGTTCGAGCGGTCGTCGTCGCCCGGCTCCTCCCGGTTGAGCTCCAGCCGGATCACGTTGGCCGGATGCTGCTCGTAGAGCCGGGTCTGGAGGGCGGCGTCGATCACGTCGTAGGGAGGCGCGATCACCTGCGAGAGGGCACCGACGTGCTTGGGGTCGTAGCGGAGGCCGCGGAGCGGGGCGACGGAGGGCATGCTGTTCCTTGCGAGTGAGGGGGCCGGTCACGAAGCCGGACGACGGAGCGGGAATGGTAGCAAAAAAGACACGGGCCGCGTCGCCAGTGGTGAGGCGACGCGGCCCGCGGCGGGAGTTTCACGGGAAACCAACTGCTGGAGAAAACCAGCGGAAATCAGTAGCGGTAGTACGCGGGCTTGAACGGACCCTCGACGGGCACGTGCAGATACTCCGCCTGCTTCGGGGTGAGCTTGGTCAGCTTCACGCCCAGCTTGTCGAGGTGCAGCCGCGCCACCTCCTCGTCGAGCTTCTTGGGGAGCAGGTGCACCCCGACGTCGTACCTGTCGGTTTCCGTCCACAGCGCGATCTGCGCCAGCACCTGGTTGGTGAAGCTGGTGCTCATCACGAACGACGGGTGGCCCGTCGCGCAGCCGAGGTTCACGAGCCGGCCCTCGGCCAGCACGATCACCGAGTTGCCGTTCGGCAGCGTGTAGCGGTCGACCTGCGGCTTGATCTCCACCTTCTTCACGCCCTTGGTGTTCTCCAGCCAGGCGACGTCGATCTCGAGGTCGAAGTGCCCGATGTTGCAGATGATCGCGTCGTTGGGCATCTTCTGGATGTGGTCGCCGAGGATCACGTCGCGGCAGCCCGTGGCCGTCACGAAGATCTGGCCCCGTGCGGCGGCCTCCTCCATGGTCGTGACCTCGTAGCCCTCCATCACCGCCTGCAGGGCGTTGATGGGGTCGATCTCTGTCACGATCACGCGGGCCCCGAGGGCCTTCATCGCGTGGGCACAGCCCTTGCCGACGTCGCCGTAGCCGCAGACGACGACCACCTTGCCCGCCACCATGACGTCGGTGGCCCGCTTGATGCCGTCGGCCAGGCTCTCCCGGCAGCCGTAGAGGTTGTCGAACTTGCTCTTGGTGCACGAGTCGTTGACGTTGATCGCCGGCAGCTTCAGCTCGCCGTTCTCGTGCATCTGGTAGAGCCGGTGCACGCCCGTGGTGGTCTCCTCGGAGAGGCCGCGGATGCCGCCGAGCAGCTCCGGGAACCTGGTGTGCACCATGGCGGTGAGGTCGCCGCCGTCGTCGAGGATCATGTTGAGCGGCTCACCCCCCGGGAAGAAGAGCGTCTGCTCGATGCACCAGTCGAACTCCTCGTTGTTCATCCCCTTCCAGGCGTAGACGGGGAAGCCGGCCTTGGCGATGGCGGCGGCGGCGTGGTCCTGGGTCGAGAAGATGTTGCAGCTGCTCCAGGTGACCTCGGCGCCGAGCGCCTTGAGCGTCTCGATCAGCACGGCCGTCTGGATCGTCATGTGGAGGCAGCCGGCGATGCGGGCACCGGCCAGCGGCTTGGTCCGGCCGTACTTCTGCCGCAGCGCCATCAGGCCGGGCATCTCGTTCTCGGCCAGCATGATCTCCTTGCGGCCCCAATCGGCCAGCGAGAGGTCGGCGACTTTGTAGGGCAGGCGGGTTTCGACGTGGGCCACGGAAAAGACTCCTGGAAGGGGGAACGGGAACGGGGCGGCTCGAGAACGTCCATATGGTAGCGGTCGGCCGCTGGCGGCAAAGGGTTCCCGGGCCGGGGAGGGACCGCCGGCGGGATTCACCGCAGGCCCATGGCCCGGCGGGCGGCCGCGACGAAGGCCGCGACTTTCACGGGGTCCTTGCGTCCCGGCGCGACCTCGACGCCGCTGGCGGTGTCGACCGCCCGCACGCCCGTCACCCGGATCGCCTCCGCGACGTTGGCGGGGGTGAGCCCGCCCGCCAGCGCCAGCGGCACCGGCAGCGCCCCGGCGCGGGCCAGGGCCGACCAGTCGACGAGCGCCCCGGTGCCGCCGAGGCCGCCGCCGGCGGTGCCGGTCGCGGAGGCGTCGACGAGCGCCATCACGGGCGTGGCGCCGGCCAGCACAGCCTCCTCGATCCAGCGGCGGGCCGTGGCCAGCCGGTCGGGCTCGCCGGCGCTGGCCTCCAGCCGCACCGCACGGATGACCGGCACACCGCATAGCTCGCCGCAGCGGGCGGGTGGGTCGACCGGTCCCGGGCCGCGGAAGTGCCCGTGCAGTTGCACGGCGTCGAGCCCCACCTCGCGGATCACGCGGAGCATGTCGGCGGCCGTCGCGCCGGCGAAGACGCCCACCTTCGCGACGCCCCGCGGCACCGCGGCCGCCACCGCGCGGGCGGCGTCGATGTCGAGCCGCCGCGGCGAACCGTCGACGAAGTTGAAACCGACCGCGTCGGCCCCCGCGTCGCACGCCATGCGGGCGTCGGTGGTGGTCGTCACGCCGCAGATCTTCACGTGGAACATGCGATCACCTCCGGGCGGCATATCCGGCGCCACCGGTCGCGACCGGGGACTTTCGCCCCTCCGGAAAAGTCTACGGCGGCACCGCACGGTGGAGGAAGGTGCCGCCGTTGGTCGACATCACAACGGTACGAGGTACGTCGGTCGCTCACAACCACCACCGGACACTTCAGCCAGATGCCTTCCTCCCGCCGGTTCCCGTCCTCCCGCCCGTTCATGGCCGCACCGCGCACGCAGTTCTACCACCCCGCGAAACTGATCGACGGGGCGCTGCACGGCATCGACCGCGCGATCCGGCGGGCCGAGGGATTCTCGCTGGTGGTCGGGACGCCCGGCACGGGCAAGTCGCTGCTGCTCGCGAAGGTGGCCGAGAGCGTGGCAGACGACTTCGCGGTCGCCCTGCTCTCGGGGGCGCGGATCTGCACGCGGCGGGCGCTGTGGCAGTCGATCCTCGCCGAGCTCGGGCAGCCCTACCGCGGCATCGACGAGGCGGAGCTGCGGATCGCCGTGGTCGAGACCGTCCGCGGCCTGGCCGTGCGGGGCTCGGGGCTCGTGATCCTCGTCGACGAGGCCCACACGCTGCCGCTGCGGCTGATCGAGGAGCTGCGGCTGCTCGCCAACACGCCCACGCCGCTGCCGGCGGTGCACATCGTGCTCGCGGGCACGTCGTCCCTGGAGGAGCGGCTCGGGGCGCGGAAGATGGAGAGCTGCACGCAGCGGATCGCGATGCGTGCCTACCTCGAGCCGCTCGACCATGCCGAGACGACCGCCTACCTGCGGACGCAGATGAAGGCCGCAGGACTCGACTGGGACGCGGCCTTCGAACCCGGCTGCGACGACGCCGCGTACGGCGCCGCCGACGGCGTGCCGCGGCTGCTCAATCAGATCTGCGACCAGGCGCTGGTGCTCGTCGGCGAGGGGCGTCGCGTGCGGCCGGCCGACGTCACGGCGGCGTGGCAGGAGATCCAGCGGCTGCCCGCGCCCGGTCTGCTCGGCGGCATGGCGTCCGAAGGGACATCGCCTGCCCCCGAGCCCGCCGCCTTCGACCGCGGCCCCGGCAGCGATGCCGGCGACGCGTCTCCGCTGTCGACGATCGAGTTCGGGGCGCTCGACGAGGAGGTGTTCACCCGGTTCGACGCCGCCATGGGGGGCGTGCCCGCCGCCGGACCGCCGGCATCGCGGGAGGTCGACGACGGCTTCCACGGGGACATCGATCCGTGGCACGGGCCCGACGTCGAGTTCGTCTTCGACGCCGACGCCGACCCGTTCCAGGAGTTCTTCGAGCAGGAGGAGCGGATCGTCGATCGCTATCTCGTGCGTTCGGGCGAGGGCTTCGTCGGCCAGCCACGGGTCTCCAGCCGGCAGGGGGAGGCGATCGTCCGCGAGCTGATGGAGCTCGAGGGTGGCAGGCCGACCGCGGGCGGCAGGGGGATGGCCGGAGGTCGCGGCCGCGACGACGCCGGCGACCGCGATGCCCGTGAGGCCGCGGCGGCGTCCGCCGGCCGCGCGGTGGCCGGGACGCAGGCGGAGACAGCGGAGTGCGACGATGCCGACATGGTCGTGATCGAGGAGGACGAGCCCGTTCCCGCCGGGCCGCAGCCGGCGATCGCGGCGGTGCGGCTGGGCGACTATCGCCGGCTCTTCGCACGGCTGCGCCGCGGCGGGTAAGCTTCCGGCCACGATGGCCACGACAGCAGCCACCCGATCCCGTGACGACTGGCCTCCGGGCCGCGTGCTCGTCGTGTCGGCAACCTACAACGAGAGCGACAACATCGTCGCGCTGATCGATCACGTGCTGGCGGTGGCGCCGGAGCTGCAACTGCTGATCGTCGACGACGACTCGCCCGACGGCACCGGCAGGATCGCGCTGGAGCGGGCGGCGGCCGAGCCGCGGCTACACGTGCTCGTGCGGCATGGCAGGCGGGGCCTCGGCTCGGCGATCGTGGAGGGGTTCCGCCTCGGTCACGACCACGGCTTCGACGTCGCCGTCAACATGGACGCCGACTTCAGCCACGACCCCGCCGACATCCCCCGCCTGCTGGCCGCGCTCGAGCCGGTCGGCGGCAGACCCGTCGCCGTCGTGGTCGGATCGCGTCGCGTGCCGGGCGGCCGCATCGTGGGCTGGCCGCTCAAGCGTCACGTGGCCAGCCGCCTGGTGTCGTGGTTCACCCGCTGGGTGCTCCGCGTGCCGATTCGCGACGCCTCGAGCGGATTTCGCGCCGTGCGGCTCGCGGAGTTTTCCCGACTGCCGGGGCCGTTCGCGGAAGGCTACGCCTTCCAGGAGGACATGCTCTGGCGGCTGCACCGCGCCGGCGGCCGGCTGGCGGAGGTGCCGATCACGTTCGAGGACCGCAAGGCCGGCGTCAGCAAGGCCGACATGGCCGAGAGCCGCCGCAGCATCGGCGAACTGCTCCACCTGGCGCGGCTGACGTGGCTCGGGTAGCCGCGGTTCACCGGGCCGGGACGGGCGTCGCTTCGAAGGCCTTGGGCGTGGGGAACGTGGCCGCGTCGAGCGTGGAGCGGCCCGGCGGGGCGGCGGCCGCCGGCTGTTGCGGCGGAACGCCGGGGCGCGGCTGCTGCGGCTGCTGCTGGTCCGCCTGCTGGCCCGATCGAGTCGCTGCCTGGGGCCCCGCCTGGGAGCCTGTCTGGGAGCCCGCCTGGGGCCCTCCTTGGGGCGACATCTGGCCCGCGAGTGGGTCGGGCTTCTCGCCGGTCGCCACCGCGAGCCCCTCGATCGCGTCCTTCAGGTCGGGCTTGAGTTCCAGCGCGCGGCGGAACTGCCGGATCGCCTCCTCGCGCTCGCCGGCACGGTAGAGCGTGACGCCCAGGTTGTTGTAGAGGGCGGGGTTGTCGGGAGACCGCGAGAGGAGGGCCCGGAAGACTTCGGCGGCCTCCTTGAATCGTTTCGCGGCGAAGAGGGCGTTGGCGAGGTTCAACTGCATGGCGTCGACGTTCGGCGTGCGGCGGTTGGCCTCCATGTATTCCGCGATGGCCTCGTCGTGGCGGCCCATGGCGGACAGGGCCGTGCCGAGGTTGTTGTGCGTCTCACCGAGATCGGGCCGCAGCCGTGTCGCCTTCGTGAAGTGCCCGAAGGCGTTCTGGACGTCGCCGCGGGCGAAGAGCCGCGCGCCGAGGCGATTGTGCGCCTGCCAGGCGTCGTCGTTGCTGCGGAGCGTGTAGGTCCAGAGCGCGTCCTCGTTCGCCCAGCAGTTGGCGTAGAGGAAGGAGAGCAGGCCGAACGTCGCCAGGACGATGCTGCCGCCGGCGACGAACAGCAGCCGCGACTGCCGGTCGATCCTGCCGTAGAGCCACGTCGCCGCGGCGCCCATGAGCGCCACGGGGCCGATCATCGGCAGGTAGATGAAGTGATCGGCGACCCAGGTGATCCGCATGTAGGCGATCGTCACGAAGCCCAGCACCGGTGCGACCATGAGCAGGAAGAAGCCGAGCGCGAAGACGACGTGCCGGCCCCATGTGTCGCGGTTGATCCAGCACCACGTGCCGGCGGCGATGATCACCGGCCAGGCGAGAAACTGCTCCGGCTTCGGGGGATCGACCTCCCAGCGGGGATAGATCGGCAGCAGGTTGATCGGCCACACGATCTGCTTGAGGTAGAAGAGGATCGCCATGCCCGCGGTGGCGATCCGCGAGGCGACGCCGCCGACGAGGATCGTTTCGGCGCCGATGGCGCGGCTCCACTGGTACCTGCAGGTGATGATGCCCAGCGCCAGCGAGATCATGAAGAAGGGGGCTGTCTTGACGAGGTCGACGATCGTCACCTCGCCGCGCCGCCACCAGGCGTGGAGCAGCAGCACCACCGGCATGGCGACCATCGACGTCTTGGCGAGCATCGCGAGCAGGAAGAACACGATCGAGGCCAGGTAGAGCATGTTGCGGCCGCCGCCGTCGTCCTCCGCGGCCTCGTGCTCGTCGTGCTGGCGTTCGTCCTGCATGACCCAGCACAGGCAGGAGAGCAGGAAGAGCGGCAGCGACAGCGTGTTCTTCGTCTCGGACACCCAGGCCACCGACTCCACCGCGACGGGATGGATGGCGAACAGCAGGCCGCTCAGCCACGCCCCCGGAATCCGCATGCGTTCCAGCAGCGCCCACAGGAGCAGCGCGGCGAGGATGTGGAGCAGGATCGTCGTGACGTGGTAGCCGGTCGACTGGGCTTGGAAAAACGGCCACTGCGCCCAGAGCGCCGTGTAGCTCAGCGGGAAGAAGTCGGCACCCTCCGGATTGAACCAGAGCTTCGCGAGCCCCCGCAGCGAGGTCGACTGGACGACCGGGTTCTGCCAGATCAGCTGGTCGTCGTCCCACAGCCACTCGCCGTGGTAGGTGGGCGAGTAGATCCACAGCCCGGCGAGGACGATGATCGTCGCCTGCAAGAGCAGGTTCCGCCAACGGGCGGGATCGTCGGCAGAGCCATCCGCCGCCGCCGCGGGCGGCCGGAAGGCGGCGGGAGGCGGCGTGGTGTCGGTGCGGGCGGCCATGGGTCCAGTATTGCCTGCGATGCGAGCCGGCGACAGCCCACCCGGAGCAGGTCAGTCCAGGGGCACGCAGACCAGATCGCCGGCTTCGCTCTCGATCCGCGGCTTCGTGCGGCCGGCCTCGAGCTGGTCGACGAGCTGCCGCCCCCGCTCGGGGAAGGCGTTGCGGTTGATGTAGACCGCCGCGAAGCCGAGATCCTTGAGCTTTTCGACCGCCTTGTCGAGCGGCATCTGGCCGAGCTCCTGCTGCCATTGCTCCCGCTGGCGGCCCTTCATCGAGCCGTACGAGAACCGGAGGCTCTTCGAGAAGAGATAGGGCCGGAAGTGGTCGTAGGCCGGCACGCCCGGCGCGGGCTCCTCGGGAAACCGCATGACCGGCAGCTGGAAGACCATCGCGTCGGGCGGCAGGGCGGCCTCCATCCGCGCGACGAAGTCGCGGTCGGAGGCGATCTGGCGGGCGATCGCGGCCGTGTCGCCGGCCGTCGGCGTCCGCGGCACCTGGTCCCAGAGCGCCACGATGCAGAGCACGGCCGCCGTCATCAGCGACGCCGTCGGCGTGCCCGCCCCGTCCCCCTCCTGCGACTCGCCGTCACGGTCGGTCAGCCAGCGGGCGGCGAATGCGAGAACGATCGCGAGGATCACCACGCTGTAGCGGCAGCCGGTGCGGAAGAGCGTGAAGCCGGCCGCCCCGAGGATCGCGTTGAGGCCGCCGGTCGAGAAGCAGAGCACGATCCACAGCACCCACCAGGCTTCCATGGGGATGCGGTCCGCCTGGCGGCGGACGACGTCGCGCACGCTCGTGGCGACGAGCAGTCCGAGCGCCGCCAGGCCGACGAGGCCGAGGTAGGAGACCTCGTCCTGCAGCGGCGACGCGGGGGGAATCCCGCGGGCCGGGTCGCCGACGCGGTGGGCCGTCGCGAATGCCGCGAACGCGTCGGAGTGGTGCGTGACCGGCGGCACGACCAGGTCGACGAGCTTCAGCCCGTAGATCTCCAGCCATTTGTATTCGCGGACCACGGCGCCGGCGTTGGGGCCGTTGACCGCCCGGAACGTCCACGTGTCGAGGTTCATCACCGCGAAGGCGGCGGCCGCGGCGCCGACGACCGCGAAGGCGGCCTTGAGCGGCTCGCGGGAGGCGGTCCTCAGCGCGAGCGCGCCGGCCCCGAGGAGCGTCAGCTGGCAGAGGACGTTGGTCCAGTAGACGTTCTGCAGGCCCGTGAGGATGGCGATCGCCACCGACCAGCGAAACTCCGGGGTGCCGAACCGCAGGCCGGGCTCCGAGGCGGCCCAGCGCCACACGAGGAGAAACAGCGGCACGTGCCAGGCGTGGGCCACGGTGATGTGGTGGGGCGACTGCGCGAAGATGAAGGGCGCCAGGCCGTAGGCGAGGCCGGCGACGAACGACCAGACCGTAGAGCTGCCGAGCCGGCGGGCGACGAGGAACATCGTGGCGGCCGCGAGCAGGTGGCCGGCCAGGAGCGCGATGTTGAGCCCGGCGAACAGCCCGAAGGCCCGGCCCAGCAGGCCGAAGCAGATCACCGGCAGCTCCTCGATCGACGGCCAGTCCGACCAGTTCGCCTCGTAGGGCGCGCCGAGCTCGGGCACGGTCTTCCAGCACAGGGGCACGACGTGGCCGTCGCCCGCGGCCTTCATCCAGGCGAACGTGCTGACCACGTCGCCGTAGAACCCGTCGAGGTATTGCGAGGGCGTGGTCCAGGCGGCCGCCGTCCAGCGGCCGGTGCCCGCGCACCAGGCGAGGCCCACGAGCACAAGGAGCGCCGCCAGCCACGGCGGCGACCTGTTCGTGACCGCAGCGGAGGGGTTGGTGGGGGCTGCCATCGCGTGGCCTGCGCGGGGACGTCGGTGCGGGGAGTTCTCGCCGTCGATCGGCCGGCGGGCCCCGCGATGATTCTGTCCGAAACGCCGCGGGATTTCATCCCTCGCCGTCGGCGGCCGGACGGCACGCCTGTGCGGCCTCGCACCAGCCGGATCGCCGGGAACGCGTGGTATGATTCCGGCGGTCTTCGGGTGTGAACAGCATCGCGGACGGTGTCGCACGACGAGCATGCAACGAGTAGCCGACTTCATCGCCGATCGGCTGGTGGCAGCGGGAATCCGCCACGTCTTCATGGTGACGGGCGGCGGTGCGATGCACCTCAACGACGCCCTCGGCAATCACCCCGGCCTCACGCCGGTGTTCTTCCACCACGAGCAGGCCGCCGCCATGGCGGCCGAGGCGTATTACCGGCTGACGGGCCGCATCGCCGCAGTGAACGTGACGACCGGCCCGGGGGCGATCAACGCCATCAACGGCGTGTTCGGCGCCCACGTCGACTCGATGGCGATGGTGGTCGTCTCGGGGCAGGTGAAGCGGGAGACGCTCGTCCAGTCGACCGGACTGCCCCTGCGGCAGCTCGGTGACCAGGAGGCCGACGTCATCGGCATGGTGCGCGGCGTCACCAAGTATGCCGCGCTCGTCGACGACCCGGCGAGCATCCGCCACCACGTCGAGCGGGCGTTGCACCTGGCGACGTATCGCCGGCCGGGGCCGGTCTGGCTCGACATTCCCGTCGATGTGCAGGCCACGCCGATCGATCCGGACACGCTCGCTCCCTACGATCCGGCCGACGACGCGGCCCCCATGCGCACCGCCGATCTGCCGGCGGCGGTGGCCGACATCGTCGCCCGCCTCGAGCGGGCCGAGCGACCGGTGATCTACGCCGGCACCGGCATCCGCCTCGCCGGACAGTACGAGCGGTTTCTCGCGCTCGCCGACCGGCTGCGGGTGCCGGTGGTCACGGCCTGGAACTCCAACGATCTCCTGCCCGACGACCATCCGGCCTACGCCGGTAGGCCGGGCTCGCTCGGCACGCGGGCCGGCAACTTCACGGTGCAGAATGCCGACGTCGTGCTCGTGCTCGGCTGCCGCCTCAACATCCGGCTGGTGAGCTACAACTGGCGGAGCTTCGCCCCGCGGGCCCACCGCATCATGGTAGACGTCGACGCGGCTGAGCTCGACAAGCCGACGCTGTCGATGCACCAGAAGATCCACGCCGACCTGGCCGACGTGATGCCGTTGATCGACGCCGCGACGGCGGGGTGGCGGCCGCACCACGACGCGTGGCTGGCCTGGTGCCGCGACCGCGTCGCCCGCTACCCGGTCGTACTGCGGGAATACTGGGACACGCCCGAGCCGGTGAATCCCTACTGCTTCATGGAGCGGCTCTTCGAGCAGCTGGTCGAGGACGACGTCGTGGCGTGCGGCGACGGCACCGCCTGCGTGGCGGCCTTCCAGGCGGCCATCGTCCGCCGTGGCCAGCGGATCTTCCACAACTCCGGCTGCGCTTCGATGGGCTACGACCTGCCGGCGGCGATCGGGGCGGCGCTGGCGCGGCCGGACCTCGACCGCATCATCTGCCTCGCCGGCGACGGCAGCGTGATGATGAACCTGCAGGAGCTGCAGACCATCGTCGGGCTCGGGCTGCCGGTGAAGATCTTCGTGCTCAACAACTCCGGCTACCATTCGATCCGGCAGACGCAGGCGAGCTTCTTCGCCGGCCGCATCGTGGGCTGCGGAACCGACTCGGGCCTGTCGTTCCCCGATTTCGGGAAGGTCGCGGCGGCCTTCGGACTGCCGTTCGAGCGGTGCTCCCGGCACGCCGACCTCGCGGCCTCGATCGGTCGGACGCTGACCTGCCCCGGGCCGGCGGCCTGCGAGGTCGTCCTCGACCTCGGGCAGCAGTTCTCCCCCAAGCTCTCGTCCCGCAAGCTCGCCGACGGAAGCATGGTGACGTCGTCGCTCGAGGACATGGCGCCGTTCCTGCCGCGCGAGGAGCTGGAATCGAACATGATCGGCGGCCCCCGGACCGCCGCCCCCGGGAAAGCCCCGTCATGACCACTGCACCAGGCCACACTGCGGCAGGCCGCACCGTCCTCATCACCGGCGGAGCGCGGGGCATCGGCGCGGCGATCGCGGCGCGGCTGCGTGCGGCGGGCCACACGGTCGTCGCGCCCCCCCGCGAGGAACTCGACCTCGCCGTGCCGGAGTCGGTCGACGGGTTCCTGGCCCGACTGCGCGGCGTCGAGATCGACATCCTCGTCAACAACGCCGGCATCAACATCCTTCGGCCGATCGCCGAGATCGACGAGGCGACGTGGGCGACGATGCTGCAGGTGAACCTGACGTCGGCCCTGCGGCTCACGCAGGAGATCGCGCCCACCATGGCCGCGCGGGGCTGGGGGCGGATCCTGAATGTGGCCAGCATCTTCGCCGTGGTGACGCGGGAGCGGCGCGGGGCATATTCCATGACGAAGGCGGCGCTGGCGGCGCTGACCCGCACGGCGGCGGTCGAATACGGGCCGGGCGGCGTCCTCGTCAACGCGTTGGCCCCGGGCTACGTCGACACCGAGCTGACGCGGCGGAACAATCCGCCCGCGGCCATCGCGGCGATCGAGTCGGGAATCCCGCTGCGCCGGATGGCCCAGGCCGCGGAACTGGCGGAGGCGGCCGCGTTCCTCGTGTCGGACGCCAATTCGTACCTCACGGGCCAGACTATC
>Ga0214917_10000139_pt1 | contig 85664 bp, 60 predicted proteins | sample LL_1208_BB_MetaG_FD_177983 | JGI IMG/M metagenome (GOLD analysis project Ga0214917, IMG submission 177983) | Freshwater microbial communities from Lake Lanier, Atlanta, Georgia, United States - LL_1208_BB | ecosystem: Environmental > Aquatic > Freshwater > Lake | place: USA: Georgia | collected... | reverse complement strand
AAGGAAGAAAAGGATTCAATTAAAATACAGGAATTGACAGAGGCTATTGATAAAATTGATCAGGAGGTTGAAGATTTTCAAACCAGATTCGTTCGGGAAAATTCAAATACATTTACTGGAGCTATTATAAAAGCTAATACTCCCCTGAAATTACCTGAATTTTCAGGTAATGAAGAGGAGCAGCAAAAAGAGGCCTTTTATTATAACAGAGATCATTATTTTGATAATATGGATCTTTCAGATGGTCGGTTTTTAAGAACTCCTTTCCTTTTTGAAAGAATTAATACTTATGTGTCAAAATTACAGGTTCAGGTTCCAGATTCTCTCGCAAAAGCTATTGATTTTGTCCTTGAAAAAACAAAAAAAGCACCAGAATCATTTAGATATTTCGCCGTGCACTACTTAAATGAATATGCTAATTCAAAATTTGTAGGAATGGATGCCGTCTATGTTCATTTGGCTGAAAAATATTATGCCAGTGGACAGGCTCCTTGGGTTGATTCTACGCAATTGGCAAAAATTGTAGAAAATGCCGTTGCACTGAAACCTATTCTAATTGGTAAAACAGCGCCAAATATTAAAATGCAGCTTAAAGACGGATCTCCTGTTAGCTTACATGATATTAATTCACCCTATACAGTGCTTTATTTTTGGCGTTATGATTGTGGTCATTGTAAAGAGTCAACACCCGATATCAAGGCTTTTTATGAGGAATACAAAAATAAAGGGGTGAAAATATTCGCTGTCTGTGTTAAATTTAATGATGAAATTGGTGATTGCTGGAAATATATTGACGAAAATCAATTGGATGGCTGGATACATACTGTGGATCCTTATTTAAGGTCTAAATTTTATACCCTTTATAATGTTAAAACTACTCCTCAAATATTTATTCTCGATAAAAATAAAAAAATAATAAGCAAAGGTATTGGAGCACCTCAATTGAAAGAAGTAATGGGAAAAATCATGGAATTTGATAATAAAAATCCTACCGAGTAACGCTGATGAAGGAATTATATATATTGAGACATGCCGATGCAGTGAAAGGAGGAAGTGAAATAGCTGACTTCGACAGACAATTAAGTAAAGTTGGTATTGCTGAAGCTAGATTTATAGGCAAAAAATGTAAAGATTCCTTTTTGGTTCCAGATGTAATCTACAGCAGTTCTGCCCGAAGAGCATTAACTACTGCCATTATTTTGGCGGAGGAAATAAATTTTGTACAGGACAAAATGGTCATTCTCCCTCAGTTATATGATATCTATCCTGACCAAATGATGGAAATTATTTTAGCAACCAGTGATGAACATTCAAAAGTTATGTTAGTTGGCCATAATCCAGTTTTATCAGTTTTTTTAAATTTATTTACCCTTGAAGGAGTCTATCATTTACCTACGGGAACATTGGTTAAAATCACCTATTCCAATATTGATAACTGGAAAGGAATAAAGGACGTTAAGGGAACTATTGAATCAATATGGAAACCTTTAGGTTAAAACTTTTGGTATTTTGCCTGCTTGTGATGTTTTTTTTTACCTACTGTAAAGAAGATAAAGGAAAATATCCTCTAACGGATAAGGAGATTAAAGCGCTATTAATGGATATCCACACTTCTGAAGCCGCTTTGCAATCTGTTTTTGGCAGAAGGAAAGACAGTTTACGTTCAGTTTATATGAAGAATATTTATCAAATCCACCGAACTGACTCTCTTTCTGTCCAAACATTATTAAAAAAATTGAGAGAGGATCCTGAAAAAATTGAAACCATTTACCAACAATTATTAGACGACATGGTGACTGTTCCGGACTGAGATAAAAAAATTAACATTAAATTAATATATATTTTACCGCATAAGTCTTTGATGAAGTTAGATTTACATTTTAAACAAGGGATATTTGAATGGAACCTGTGAAAATTTTAATTGTAGACGATGAACCTGATATCTTAGAATTTTTAAGATATAATCTGGAAAAGGAACAATTCATTGTTTTTTCTGCTGGAGATGGTATTACAGGTTATCAAATTGCTCAAATTGAAAAGCCAGATTTAATTATTTTAGACATCATGATGCCTAAAATGGATGGTGTTGAATTATGCAGGTTAGTGAGGAATGATGAAGAACTTAAAAATACCTTAGTTACTTTTCTTACCGCCAGAGAAGAAGATTATTCTCAAATTGCAGCATTAGATATTGGGGGTGATGATTACATCACAAAACCTATTCGTCCCAGGGTTTTAGTAAGCAGAATAAAAGCCTTGTTAAGAAGAAAATACACTGGTTCATCGGAGGTTCCTGAAGAAATGTGGCTAGAGTTTGGTGATTTGCGAATTGATAAGGAGAAAGTGATGATCATAAAACAAGGTCATCAGATAGATTTAGCCCGGAAGGAACTTGAGTTATTGATGTTATTGGTTTCAAAACCTGGGAAAGTATTTACGAGAGAAGAAATTTTTAATAAAATATGGGGAAATGATGTTATTGTCGGTAATAGAACCATAGACGTACATATTAGAAAGTTAAGAGAAAAAATTGGAGACGATTTTATTAAAACGATAAAAGGAATCGGCTATAAATTCGACTTTTAATGCTGAAAAACCCCACACCCCATCAAATTTCTTTAAGGGCTGCATTTTTTACCATTTTACCTGTTCTGTTAGGGGTGATAATCGGTCTAGAACTAGCTCATTTTTCATTAAGTCTTTACTATTATATAATATTTGGTTTTATTCTGTTTTGTGTTAATTACTTTATTTTCAGATATTTTTTAATTATTTACATTCAACGGAAGATTAAACTGATTTTTAAAACTATCAGAATTGAAAAATTACAACCCAAAGAGAAAAAGAAACGAATAAATGTTTTTGGTAATGTATTAGAGGAGGTAGAAACAGAGGTATCTGAATGGTTAGAAGAACAGAGGCAAGAAATGGAAAACCAGAAAATCTGGGCAGAATACAGAAGGAATTATATGGGAGATATATCTCATGAACTAAAAACACCTATTTTTAACATTCAGGGTTATATCGAAACTTTACTGGATGGTGCAATAGATGAACCAAATATTAACAGACATTTTTTGCAAAAAGCTTCTAAAAATGTAGATCGTTTACAGACTATCATTTATGATTTAGAAACGATTTCCAGATTGGAATCAGGCGACTCACTGTTGGAATTAAGGGTCTTTGACATCAAAAAACTTTCCGAAGAGGTATTTGAAGAATTAGAGATTAAGGCGTCAGCAAAAAATATATCCTTAATTTTTAAGGAAGGTGCCCAATATGGTTTTAAAGTAAAAGCTGATAGGGAAAAGATTCATCAGGTGTTGATAAATCTGGTACATAATGCCATAAAATATGGAAAATTGGATGGCTACATTAAGATTTCTTTTTATGACATGGAAAAACAGATTCTCATAGAAGTAGCGGATAACGGATTAGGCATTGGCAAAGAACATATACCTCATCTATTTGAGCGCTTTTACAGGGTCGAAAAAAGCAGATCAAGAAATGCTGGAGGCACAGGACTTGGACTGTCTATCGTAAAACATATCATTGAAGCACACCAGCAAACAATCCATGTGCGTAGTTCTGTTGATATGGGTTCAACTTTTGGATTTACATTAGAAAAGGCATAGATTCTTTATTTTAAAAAGGTTTACCTATCTTTGCGCCCGAAAAGAAGCATTTCCTCAAAATATGATTAATTTATCCAATATTTATGTTCAGTATGGGGACAGAATTCTGCTGAATAAAATCAATCTTGTTATTGGTGAAAAAGATAAAATAGGTCTCGTCGGTCGTAATGGAGCCGGAAAATCTACCCTTCTTAAAATAATTGCTGGGGAGTTATCACCTCATGAAGGTAATATTACGCGTCCTTCCTCCAGTACCCTGGGATATTTGCATCAGGATATGGAAATTCCTCTTGGAAAAACAGTTCTCGAAGAAACTTTAACAGCTTTTGAAGAGGTCAGAGAACTTGAGGCTCGATTAAATAAAATTAACGAGGAAATGTCCCATAGGACTGATTATGAAACTGATTCATATTATAAATTATTAGAAGATTTCTCCTATGTAAACGATAGATTTCATTACCTGGGAGGAGATTCCATGCAAGCCGATGCGGAAAGAGTCCTTAAAGGTCTCGGGTTTAAACCTTCAGATATGAACCGCCTGACCGATGAGTTTAGTGGAGGCTGGAAAATGAGGGTAGAACTTGCCAAAATGTTGCTCAAAAGGCCAGATTATCTTTTGTTGGATGAACCTACAAATCACTTGGATATTGAATCTATTATTTGGCTGGAAAACTTTTTAGTTGGAAATTCAGGGGCTTTAATTCTCATTTCACATGACAGAGAATTCTTAAATAAAGTTACCACACGAACGGTTGAAGTCGAATTAGGGACTTTGCAAGATTATAAAGCTTCCTACAGTGATTATGTTTTATTGCGGGAGGACAGACGGGAAAAACAAAAATCGGCCTTCGATAATCAACAAAGGGTAATTGCCGACAAGGAAAGGACTATCACCCGTTTTATGGCAAAGTCTTCTAAAACGAAGATGGCCCAGTCAATGCAAAAGCAATTAAACAAAATAGAACGTATTGAACTTGATGAAACGGATGTTTCTGTCATGAATATTCGGTTCCCACCAGCTCCAAGGTCAGGACAGGTAGCTATCGATGTTGTTAATTTGAGCAAATCTTATGGGAGTTTGAATATTCTCGACCAGATACATTTTAGACTGGATAGAGGAGAGCGTATTTCTTTCGTGGGTCAAAATGGACAAGGTAAAACAACATTAGCAAAGATTATTGTAAATGAGTTGCCTTTTTCCTCTGGGGATTTAATTTTAGGTCATAACGTAAAAATTGGTTATTATGCTCAGAATCAAGCAGAAACCATGACAGGATCTAAAACAGTTCTCGAAACAATGGAAGATGCTTCACCCCCAGAAATGAGAACTAAAATCAGATCGATTTTAGGTGCTTTTCTTTTTTCAGGATCTGATGCAGAGAAAAAAGTGTCTGTTTTGTCCGGTGGAGAAAGGGCCCGACTAGCATTAGCATGCTTACTTTTAAATCCATTCAATCTACTTGTGCTCGATGAACCTACCAATCACCTGGATATGTTATCAAAGGATGTATTGAAAAAAGCCCTTTTAGAATACGATGGCACCCTTATTGTCGTATCTCACGATAGAGAGTTTTTGCAGGGTTTAACAGAAAAAACACTTGAATTTAGAGATAGGAAATTATTTGAATATTTAGGAGATGTTAATTTCTTTTTAGAAAAAAGAGATCTGCAAAATATGAGAGAGGTTGAAAAAATTAATCTTTCATCCAATGATAAGATTAAAACCCCTGCTGTCTCAAATGAAGAAAAAAGAAGGCTCCAAAAAAATATGCAACAGTCCGAGCGTAAAATTCAAGATATTGAAAAAGAAATGGCTAAAATGGAAAATGAAATGGCTGTACCAGGATATTTTGAAAGACCGGATCTTCAAAAATTAACAGATAAATATGATTTACTGAAAAAGCAACTTGAAAATGCAATGCTCATCTGGGAAACAGCCGTTTTAGAAATGGAAGAAGCCGGTGTTTCTCTCGATTAACACCCTTTTTATTCTGACTATTTTCCAATTAATAAATACTTTTTTTCTTGTTTCTTCGTTCTTTTCACAAATGTTAAAATATGTTGACTCGATTTTCTTTTTTAATAATCTTACTTGTAGGTTTTTCAACTTTTTCACATGCTCAAACAGCTGGCATAACCCTTAAAATTGATACTAAGGAAGCCTCCTCAGGTGAAGTTATTTGTTTAAATATTTCTGGAACCAACTTCCGAAGAATTTTATCTACTCAATATTCTATGCAATGGGATCCTGCCGTTTTAACTTATACCGGCTTGGTTAATTTTAAATTACCCTACATGACGAAGGAAAATTTTGGTGTACAGGCTGTAGATAAAGGAATTATTACTTGTATGTGGATTGATAATTCTTTGAAAGGAGTTAATTTAGTGGATGATTCATCGCTTTACCAGATATGTTTTAAAGTTATTGGTAAACCAGGATCCACCTCTGCTATTAAATTTACGCAAAAACCTACTCCTTTTGAATCTGTTAATCTGGAAGAAAAATTAGTTAATATTCAACCCGTAGCAGGATTGGTGAAGGTAAAATAGGAATATGGTTTATTCTTCCAGAGAAACTATAAAACCCTCAATGCCATATTTTTCTTTTAGATTTTTTTTATAACTGCTAGCTTTTTCTTTATTGCTAAAAGGTCCGAGCAGGAGTTTATAAATGACAGATCCATTTTTATCTTCAAAAGAATGGACAAGCAATTGTTTAAACCATGCGTTATGTAATTTAGTTATTTCTTTCCAAAGAATGGCTGCATTTTGAAAAGATCCTATTTGAACCGCGAATCCTTTTTGGTAAATTTTATTTAATTGAAGTTGATAAACGCCTTGTTTCAAAGATTCGCTTGAGGTTTTAGGTATGGAAATGTTATCAGGCTGCTGGGGGAGGGTCTGTGGACGATTTTCGTTAGGAACAGCATCAATTTTTGGCTGAATTTCTAATTTTATCGGCTCTTTACCTTCCGTATTTGTAGTGATTTGAGTACTTCCAGGTTGGTAAAATGGTATTTCAGGTTTTTTTTCAATTGTTTCAGACGGTGGCGCCTGGGATTCTTTTTTTGGTACAATATTTAATTGAACATATACTTTTTCATATTTTTTTAACCCAATCTTAGTCGCTGCAGCTTTTGATAAGGCAAGAATTCTGTTTGGAATAAATGGGCCTCTGTCATTTATTCGCACGGTAACCGTTGCGCCATTATCAATTCGTGTAACGAGAACAAAAGTGCCAATAGGTATGGTATTATGAGCGGCAGTGAATTTATTGGGATCATAAATTTCACTGGATGAAGTAACTCTGCTCGCATCTGATTCTTTATAATTTATGGCATAGCCCTTTTCTTGTCCTATTGATTCATAGATTATTAGAAGAAAGAATAAAATAAAAAGGGAATATTTTTTAAAATTCATTTTAACTAATTTGAGAAGCTAAATCAAAAATAAAGATTCTGAAAACCTGGATTAAACCCATCATTATGAGTAAAATTCCAATTAGCTTTGGTAAATATTTTCGAAATTTACCTAATTGAGGAAGGAATCGGTTTGCTAAAAAAGCATAACCACTTAAACTTATCAATTTACCTAAAGCAGCAGCCGAAATAAAACAAATAATTAAATAATAACCAGAGGTATCTTTTACATCAAATAATTTTATGGACTTAAAATAGGTAATCATCGCAATCCAAAATGCAATAGTAGGAAAGTTTAAAATGGCAACAAACATTCCCCTGCAAAATTGATAAAAGCTATTATATTCTGCTGATTCTCGAAAATGATATTCTTTTTCTCTTTTTATTAAAAAATAAACACCCAAAAGTATAAAAAAAATAGAGGTAAAAATAATTGTTAAATAATGGTCCAGAATAGGAACTAAATAGGAAGGACTAACCTGAATAGCTATAAATGACTGAAGTAACTCAATAATGGCAGCAGCTGCGGCAAAGGTTAATCCAGCTTTTTTATTTCTTTGAACCGTTATGTATATGACATTTAGGTTTATTGGACCAAATGGTATGGATCCCAGTAAACTGGTTAAAAAGGTTACAGAAAAAACCAGTGTATATTTAAAGTACATGAAGATGAAATAAATACAAATATAAGTTAAAAAAGGAAAATAAGAATATGCTGATTTTTTGTTACTTTTGGATAAATGGTTTCAATATTATCTAATCATAAGAAATATGCGTTTAATTATTTTTTTTTCCTTTTTTGTACTTGGGGTAAACTTGTTCTCCCAGGTTGCTGATGCACCTAAGATAAAAGAAGGTGAAGGTCCATACAATCAATTGATTATTAGAGGTGTTACCTTGATTAATGGCAATGGAGCTCCTCCAATAGGCCCCGTAGATATCGTGGTGGAAAATAATATCATTAAACAAGTAAGTGTTGTGGGTTATCCTGGGGTTCCTATCCCAGATAAAAACAGGCCTGTTTTAAAAGAGGGGGGCAGAGAATTAGATGCTTCAGGGAAATATTTATTGCCTGGTTTGATAGACATGCACGGTCATAGTGGTGGTGCAGCTCAAGGTGCAGGTGGAGAATATGTTTTTAAATTATGGATGGGTCATGGGATAACAACCGTTCGGGATCCTGCTGCTGGAAACGGGTTGGATTGGACGCTAAGGCATAAAAAGTTAAGTTTGGCAAATGAGATTACAGCACCCAGACTTTATGTTTATAATGCTTTCGGATCAGGATCAAAATCTCCAATTACAACGCCTGAACAAGCTATTGCCTGGGTCAATGATAATGCTCTAAAAGGAGCCGATGGAATAAAATTTTTTGGTGCGGCACCTGAAATTATGGATGCAGCCCTAAAAGAAAATAAGAGAATTGGCTTGCGCTCAGCTTGCCATCATGCTCAAATGGATGTTGCTCGCTGGAATGTGTTAAAATCTGCTAGGGCTGGGTTAACAACCATGGAACATTGGTATGGTTTACCCGAAGCTCTCTTTAATAACCGTACAGTTCAAAATTATCCTCTCGATTATAATTACCAAAATGAACAACACCGGTTTGAAGGCGCAGGAAATTTATGGAAACAAGCAGCAGCTCCTTTTTCCGATCATTGGAATAAGGTAATGGATGAACTGATTGCCCTTGATTTTACCATTGACCCTACTTTTAATATCTATGAGGCAAACAGAGATTTAATGCGCGCACGCCGAGCTGAGTGGCACGAAGAATATACTCTGCCTTCTTTATGGAGATTTTATTTGCCCAGTAGAATTTCCCATGGATCTTATTGGCACAGCTGGGGAACAGAACAGGAGGTTGCCTGGAAAGAAAACTATAAATTATGGATGACCTTTTTACAGGAGTTTAAAAATAGAGGTGGACGAGTAACTGCTGGCTCTGACTCTGGTTTCATTTTTCAATTATATGGATTTGCTTTTATCAGGGAACTGGAACTCATGAGGGAAGCTGGTTTTCACCCACTTGAAATCATTCGAACAGCTACTTTAAATGGAGCAGAAGCACTTGGAGCAGCCGATAAAATTGGGAGTATTGAACCAGGAAAATTAGCTGATATGCTGATTGTCGATGAAAATCCACTCGAAAATCTTCAGGTTCTCTATGGAACTGGTGCAATAAAATTGAACGAGGACAATGAAATTGTTAGGGTAGGGGGCGTAAAATATACCATTAAAGATGGTATCATTTACGATGCAAAAAAACTACTTGATGATGTAAAGAGAATGGTTAAATTAGCCAAAGAGAAAGAAAATTATGAAATAAAACAACCAGGTGCTCCCAAAGACTAATCCTTTAAAGATTTAATAATCCGTCGGGTAACTGGAAAATCAATTGTTTTTTCTCCTTTTTTATCTCTATAATCAGACTTTCATGCAAGGGAATGAGAACTTCCTTCCCCTTATGATTTATCGCTGCTGTAAAATGCCCTGGAAGGTTTAAAATCTGGTCAATTTTGCCTATGTTCCCCATTTCGATATCGATAATATCGTAGCCAATCCATTTTTCATACCTGTTATCTGCATACTCGTCATCCAGTTCAGCTGGTTCCATTAAATCCTCTTCTCTTAGATATATCGGTTTATTTGTAAGGGTTTCTGCTTCTTCTCTTGAATTTACTTCTTCCAGTTTTATTAAAAATTGATTTCCTTCCCGTGCAGATTCAATAAAGTAGGGAATCGGATTTGCCCCAAGCCCTATAAACAAGGCTTTTGCCTGGAGTACATCATCCAGATATCTTTCATCAATCTGACATTTTAAGGTACCATCAAGTCCGTGGGGTTTTGAACACTTGCCTATTTCTATCATTTATTGATCGATTAAAGGTAAATAACTACTATGAATTATGCCACCACCTACCACATCATCCCCTTCGTAGAAAACAGCTGATTGACCAGGAGCAATACCAGTTACAGGGGCTAAAAACTCAATGCCGAGCATTTGATTATCCACTTTATTTAAAATACCTAAAGTTCCCGCATCTTTATAACGCACTTTAGTAATAACTTCTAAATCAGAGGATGGTATTTCATATTTTTGAAGATTTGTTTGTGTAACTTTTAGTCCATTTCTGGTTAATTCTTCAACAGGACCCAAAACGACTTCATTTGTCTCAGGACGAATTTCTGAAACAAACATAGGTTGACCAAAGGCAATGCCTAATCCTTTTCTTTGCCCTATAGTAAAAAAAGGATAACCCTCGTGCTTTCCTATAATTGTGCCTGATCTGTCTACAAAATTTCCATGCTTAACCAATTCATCTAAACCATCGACTTTTCTCCTTAGGAAGGCGCGATAATCATTGTCAGGAACGAAACAAATTTCATAGCTCTCTGCTTTTTTTGCTAAATCGGTATAACCTGCATCATGAGCCAGTTGTCTCACCTCAGGTTTTGTCATGTTTCCCAATGGAAATTGACTCATGGCAAGTGCATTTTGAGATAAACCCCATAAAACATAGGATTGATCTTTATTCAAATCCTTACTCTTTGAAATGAAATATCGGTCATTTTCATGGTTTATTTTCGCATAATGTCCAGTGGCTATCGTTTCACAATCGAGTGCTAAGGCTCTTTTAAGTAATGCATTCCACTTAATATGGGTATTACACAACACACAAGGATTAGGAGTCCTTCCAGCCATATATTCATCGACAAAATTATCTATAACATAATCACCAAATTCTTCTCTTATATCTAAAATAAAATGATGAAATCCCATATCCACAGCAACCTGCCTGGCATCATTAATAGAATCAAGGCTACAGCAGCCTGTTTCTTTTTTACTGCCACCAGACTGTGCATAATCCCAAGTTTTCATGGTAATACCTACCACTTCATAGCCCTCTTCGTGTAATAACATAGCGGTAACTGTACTGTCAATACCACCGCTCATGGCCACTAAAACCTTTCCCTTTTTACTCATAATAACCTCAAAATTATAAAATAAAGTAATTACGAAAGTTCTTTTCCTATTCTTAAGGATTCTTTTACCAGAATATCAAAATCGATTTGTTGACTACGTTGATTTACATTGGCTACTCTGATAACAAATTGACCGTTTAGCAAGGTGGAAGAAGGAGCAGCAATGCCCTCGTTTTGTAAAGCCAACAACAGTTTTTTATTTTTTTCGTTTTGCTCTTCTTCATTTGCTGATGGAAAATTATACCGGTAGCAAACAATATTCATAGTTACTGGGGTCATTAAAGTTAATGGTTTATTATTTTCAATTAAGGACCCTAAATACTGACATTGCAGACAATTTTTTTCTATCATCCTTACATAAGCTAAACTGCCCAGTTCTTTCAAACTCATCCAAACTTTTAAAGCTTTAAATCCTCTTGAAAGTTCAATGCCAAAATTATTAAATGGTTCAGGACCTCCTGCTAATCCACCCAGATTATTTTGAAGGTAAGTGGGATTTAGGGCAAAGGTATCTCTGTGTGCTTTTTTATTTTTTATCAATACGCAACCTGCCTCATACGGAATATACATCCACTTATGTAAATCAAACGCGACAGAATCTGCTTCCTCAATAGGTTTTAAAGCAGTGGAAAGTGAAGGAACAACTTTAGCTAAGGCACCAAAAGCACCATCGACATGGAACCAGATTTTTTCTCTTTTACAAATCGCTAATAATTCATTTAATGGGTCAATAGCCCCTGTATTTACGGTACCTGCATTTCCAATAATGCAAAAAGGCATTAAATTATTTAATTTATCTGTTTGTAATTGTTTGTTCAAAGCTTCTATATCAATTTGATAGTCTTTATTTACTGGAATTTTCCTCAAATATTCCGTCCCTATTCCCAGGGCTTCAATTGATTTTTGAATGCAACTATGGGATTCAGTAGAGCAATACGCCACCAATTGTTTTTCCTGTGCATGCAAACCTAGCTTCCTTATTTTTTCTGGCAAGATAAAATTCCTTGCAACATTTAATGCAGTAAAATTGGCCATAGACCCACCGCTCAAAAGAATTCCAGAAGCTTCATCAGGATAACCAAGAAATTCTTTAAACCAATTTATGACTTGATTTTCAACGTACATGGCTGAATGTTCGCCAATGGCAAGATTTGGATTCATTGCTGCAGCAAGCATTTCAGCAAATACACCCATTGGGGTTCCTGTACCCTGAACAAATGCAAAGAATCTTGGATGAACATTTCCTTTATTATAAGGGAGAATATTTTTTTTAAAATCTTCGTAAACAACAAGAGAATCAGTAGGTTGAGATGGAATACCTGTCTTAAATTTTTCTTTAACTTCTTCAGGAATGGGACGCCAAACAGGTTGTTCTCTTATGGTTGACAAGTAGTTGATCATATCATCCACCATCAAATGACCTAATTGTCTCATTTCATTCCAATTAGATGGATCTAGAGTTTCATTCATCGAATTATTTGTTTACATGAGGTAAAATTAAGTAATTTAGCGCAATTGATTTTGCTATTCAACCAATACGATGAAAACCCGAGATAGAATTATAGTTAAAGCGATTGAATTATTAAATGAAAAGGGAATTCCAAATGTTAGTATGCGTGAAATAGCTGATGCCTTAGAAATGAGTGTTGGGAATGTTACGTACTATTTCCCGAGATGGAACGATTTGATGGAAGAATTATATCACCAAATGATGTTAGAAATCAGCCATCTTCCCAAAATTCCATTTAATCTAAGCGATTTACACTCTGTATTTGAAAGAGTACCTGTTGTACAAGAAAAATATGGTTTTATTACGCGTGATATCCATCTATTTATTTCCCATTATCCAGAATTTGCCCGATTACGCAAAACGTTAGTAAGTTCAAGAATTCAGGATATGATTCATCAACTATCTGTCTGGGCCAGCGAGGGAATTTGCCATCCTGATTCGAGCGACCATAATCATAAAAGAATTGCTGTAAAGATGTGGTTATTGCTGGCAAGCTGGTCAGTTCAGGATACCCTTTTAAAGGAAACGGAATATGCTTTAAGTAAAGAAGAGTTTTTGGCTATTATCTGGCAAATTTTTACCCCTCATTTTACAGCAATTGGACTTCAAAAATTTAAAGAAATAAAAGAGAAATCTCGGTTTTAAACTAAAAAAGCCCAGCTGTTATGAAACAGGTGGGCTTTTTTAATTCCTGAAAACGATTATTCTTCTAAAGAATTGTCCCAGCAACCTTTCATTTGAGCATCAAATGATGGCATTCTGGCTATAGCAGGAGCAGGTTTTGGATATTCTCCACTTAATATAAGCGTTGCACGTTGAGCCAAGTCTGCATAATGAGCTTTAGTGGTAGCATCAGCAATGGTTGCAGCTTCTCTTGTAGCAGCTTGTTTTACTTGATTTACCGTAAGTCTAGCCAGTGAGCTAATATCAGATTGAGAAACATCCATATTATCAAGCGTTAATAAGCTAGCTAGTTTATCAAGAAATGCTCTGTGTAAATTTCTTCTATAAGCATCTGGTGTGGTATGTAAGTCTAATTCTCTATATATCATTTTCTTACTATCAAAAAATAACTCATTGAGACTGTAGGCTTTTTTACCCTGTAAAGCTGCCTGTTCAGACAGACGTTTCATTCTGTCTTGAGCAAATAAGGCGTTTAGTGTGGAAGTTTGTAAGGACCTTATTCTGTCCATGGTTCCAGACCCTTCTATTTTACCCAAGATGTCATTATTAATCATCCAATAAGGAGTAGTAAATAATTGACGATCAAAGAACTGCATAGCTCTTACCTGTTTTTCGCGCGCCACGGTTACATATACAGGCCCTTTCTGTTCACCAGTTTTATCATATTCATAAATGCCGCCAATATTATTGACTACATGTCCCATGTAACGACGATACTGGCCTGCAACGTTGGTATATAGTTCAGTCAATTCCGCAAAATCTTCGCCTGGTTTCACTGACCAGTCTATTAATTTGCTGGTTATTACTTTAAGATTTTCAATTCCCAGATCAGACGCTTTAATAGCATCATCGCCAATATCTTCTGTTTGTCCGCTGGGGTCTATGGTATTGAATTGTTGTTGCCCAAAGCGATAAATTGGATTGCCAGCTTTATTAATAATCCATTGGTTCAAAACAGGCTTTTCTTTTTCAGGATCATTTGCATCTTTAACCAGCCTGTAACCCCATTCGATAGACCATTTGTCATAAGGTCCGACAGCTGCATAGAATCCAGCGCCTTTATCTTGTGGTTGAGCGACATAGTTAAAACGGGCATAATCCATGATAGATGGAGCAACTCCCATTCTCTGAACAAACCCCGCTGCGCGAAGTGAATCGACCGGATATGCAGAACTTGATCCCATATTATGAGGAAGACCTAGGGTATGTCCCACTTCATGAGCAGCGACAAATCGGATTAGTTCACCCATTAATTCTTTTTTGAATTTTGGTGTTCTCGCTTCTGGGTTTGCAGCTGCTGTTTGAATAAAGAACCAGTTTCTAAGGAGATTCATAACATTATGGTACCATAAAATATCAGATTCGATGATTTCACCCGATCTTGGATCATGAACATGAGGACCAACAGCATTTTGAATATCGGTGGTAATATAACGGATAACAGAATAGCGAACATCTTCTGGAGACCATTCAGGATCTTCTTCCGGGGTAGGAGGATCTTTCGCAATGATTGCATTTTTGAATCCAGCAGTTTCAAAGGCAGCCTGCCAGTCTTCAATTCCTTTTTTCAGAAAAGGACGCCATTCCATAGGAGTGCCTGGGTCGATGTAATAAACGATAGGTTTAACAGGCTCTACCAATTCTCCTCTAAAATATGCAGCAGGATCTTTTGGCTCCAGTCTCCAGCGGGTAATTAAAGTTTGATTAGCAGCTTTCTGCTCATCCAGACCGTAATTCGTTCTTGTTAATGAGAAATAACCAACACGTTCATCTGAAAATCTTGGTTGCCATATTTTTTCTGGTAACAGAATAAAAGACTGGTTCATCTCAATACTTAAAGTATTGGTGAGCTGATTATCGGGTAGATTGGTTCCTGTGAAGGTTAGAACATGCCTTACCTCTGTATTTTGCGGATAACTTTTAATGCTGGAAATGTAAGATCTTTTTGCATCGAGTGCTTGTATTTCGAAAGTTCTTTTTTCAGCTTTTGTCAAGGGCCCAATCATGGGAATATCAGAAGTAAAGAGACTGGTTGCATCAAAAACGACAGCACTTGAGTCTTTTGACAGGGTAGCAAAATCAAAAACCATAATAACAGGCTCAAAATTATTTTTTTGAACTGCTTTAGCCACAGGTAAAGATGGATCAGCTACGGCATCATAATTAACTGATTTTAGGATAATTTTGTCATCCTGATGTTGCCAGCGGACTATTTGCTGAGGTCTGGAACGCATACCCGCTCCCCCAAAATTTAATCCTTTAACATGACCAGAAATAACACTGGCTACTAAAATATCTCTGCCTAAAATAGCTTTTGGGATTTCAAAAAAATATTTTTGGCCCACTTTATGAATGGTAAAAAGTCCAGCATCAGTTACCGCATCTGCAGGAATTACATCAGAAAATGTTTTTGCCTTAGCAGGTTTCTTGGCTGCTGCCGCAGGATCTTTGGAAGGATCCTCTTGTGCATGGAGTTGTATGAATAATAGACAAACACCAAGCGTAATAATAAATTTGTGCATAAGTAGATTAGTTTCAAATCAAAAATTTGGTTCAAAAATTTATTCTTTTAATTTTACCTTTTCTTCTAATTTTTGAGATGGTTTATTAAGCTTTAACTGTTCACCCATCTGGTGAGAAGCGGCAAAGGAGGTTATAGTTGAGTTGAGCATTTCGCTTGCAGACGTAGGACTGTTAGGAAGTAGAATGAGATTGCTGTTAACTTTTTCGCTCAAAGATTGCAAGGTATCATAGTGTTGAGTTACCACAATCAATGCAGATGCTTCCTGAGAATTGATACCAACATTATTGAGCAGGTGGACAGATTCCTCTAATCCTCTGGCAATCTCTCTTCTTTGATCTGCGATTCCCTGACCGTGTAATCTTTTACTTTCTGCTTCTGCGCGCGCTTTAGCTACTATTTTAACTCTCTCGGATTCCCCTTCATATTCGGCAGCAATTTTTTCTCTTTCAGCAGCATTAATCCTGTTCATAGCGTTTTTGACTGCATGATCAGGGTCTATATCGGTCACCAGGGCTTTTACAATGCCATAACCATAGGTATTCATCGCTTCTTCTAATTCCCTTCTGATGGCCACTGCAATATCATCTTTTCTTTCGAAAACATCATCGAGTCTTAATTTAGGGACTTCTGCTCTAACGGTATCAAAAACATAAGCTGTAATCTGTTCGGTCGGATTGTCTAGTTTATAATAGGCATCATAGGCCTTTTCCTCTAAAACTTTGAACTGGACGGATACTTTGATTTTAGCAAAAACATTGTCTTTTGTTTTGGTTTCGACGTTGACATCCAACTGTTGAATTTTCAGGGAGATTTTTCCGGAAATTTTATCAACCATGGGTATTTTAAAATGTAGTCCAGGTTTCCTGATACTATGAAATTTTCCGAATCTTTCAACAATGGCCACAGTTTGCTGCTTTATGGTAAACATGCCAGACATGAAAACGAAAATACCGATAATGACGATTAAATAATTTGCAATAATAAAATCCATATTTTTGATATTTATAATGATTTTATTTCACTGTTTAATTTGCCAAGAACATCTTTGGCATCTCCAAACAACATTTTTGTCCGATCATGAAAAAATAACGGGTTTTCAATGCCTGCATAACCTGAACGCATGCTTCGTTTCATTACAATGACAGATTTTGCGTTCCAAACTTTTAAAACAGGCATTCCATAGATAGGGCTTCCGGGGTCATTTTCTGCTGCGGGATTTACTACGTCATTTGCACCCACTATAATAGCTACATCTGCTGTTGAAAGGGAGCTATTTGCTTCATCCAAGTCGAGTAACTTTGGATAAGGGACATCGGCTTCAGCTAAAAGTACATTCATGTGACCAGGCATTCTTCCGGCTACAGGATGAATAGCATATTTAACATCAACCCCATTTGCTGAAAGCTGATCATCAATTTCTTTACAAATTTTTTGAGCCTGAGCCACAGCGAGACCATAACCAGGTACTATAACGACAGACTGAGAATAATAAAGTTGGATAGCAGCGTCATTCAGAGAAATTTCTTTAACTGTTCCACCCGTTGCTGCGGATCCTCCAGAGGTCGATCCTCCAAATCCACCAATGAGAACATTCCAGATGGATCTATTCATGGCATTACACATCATAACCGTCAAAATGGTTCCAGAAGCACCAACTAAAATACCCCCAACAACCATAAACTGACTATCAAAAAGAATACCCGCAGCGGCTCCGGATAACCCAGAAAATGAATTTAAAAGCGAAATAACCACAGGCATATCTGCACCTCCAATTGGTGCTACAAAGCTTATGCCGTAAATCAAAGAAATTACTAAGAATAAAATAGCAGCTTCCATTTCAATGGACTCACCCTTTATTAGTATGTATGCACCAAGGACAATTAACCCTACAAGCATAATCATGTTAATAATACTGTGTTTTGGGAGAGTTACTTTTTTGTCATCTACCAGATCCTCGAGTTTAGCGTATGCAAAAATACTGCCTGTAAAAGCAACTCCACCTATGAGCAATGTTAATAACACGGTCAAAAAACCAAGAGAATCAACCACTTTGGTACCATCATAATAATGTAATACGTCAGTCAGGCCTAAAACGACAGCACATGCACCACCAAGACCGTTAAAAATAGATACCATCTGTGGCATAGAGGTCATTGCTACCTTGACAGCAGCATAATAACCAATTACAGTGCCTATGAGAAGAGCAACCACGATCCAGACATAATTATTTGGTGCATTTTCTTCAAATGGCATCATTAGCGCTGCTATGATGGCAAAGGCCATACCCACACCAGCATAAATATTTCCTTTTCTTGCTGTATCAGGAGAACTTAATAATCGAAGTCCCCAGATAAAGCCAATGGAACCCAGAAGGAAAAAGGTTTCTATAATAAAAGTTAGTAACATAATCTTATTTCTTTTTCTTTTTAAACATTTCAAGCATTCTATCGGTAACTACGAAACCGCCCACTGCATTAATCATACCCAGAATAATTCCCGCAAAGCCCAGCGAAAGTGTCAGATAATCTGCAGGATCTGTTAATCGAACTAAAATGATTGCTCCGATAACAACTACGCCACTGATAGCATTAGAACCTGACATTAATGGAGTATGTAAAACAGTAGGAACCTTTGCTATAATTTCAAAGCCTAAGATAACTGTAAAGGTTAAAAGATATATCGTGAGCAAATTATCTAAAAAAAAGTTATAAAAATTTTCCATAGAATTAATATTTTAAGGTTTAGGCAAATAATTCAGGTGTAATACAAGCACCTTTTATTATTTCGTTATTGAAATCGGTTTTTACCGTGCCATCCTTAATTAAGGTCTTTAAAAAATTTAAGACATTATTACTGTATAGGAAACTGGCATCTTGAGGCATTTGGGCGGCTAACTGGGAATTGCCAATGATGGTTACACCGTTAATCACAATGGTTTCATTATCTTTTGAGAGTTCACAATTTCCACCTGTTGAGGAGGCAAGATCTATAATTACAGAACCTGCACGCATTTGACTTACGGTTTCTTTTTCGAGGAGGATTGGGGCTTTTTTCCCTCTAACCTGAGCCGTTGTAATAACAATATCTGATTTTACAGCCCTTGCCTGAACTTCTGCTCTCTGTCGTGCAAGAAATTCTTCAGTTTGTTCTACTGCATAACCTCCAGCATTGGTGTCATCTTTTGCTCCTTCAACCTCAATAAATTTACCACCCAAACTTTGAACTTCTTCTTTAACAGCTTTGCGGGTGTCAAATACTTCGACAATAGCACCTAGACGTTTAGCGGTTGCAATGGCTTGTAAACCAGCAACTCCAGCTCCTAGTATCAGAACTTTAGAAGGTTTTATACTACCAGCTGCTGTTATTAACATGGGGAGATATCTTGGTAGTTTCGCAGCAGCAACTAAAACGGCCTGATATCCAGCTATCGATGCCATGGAAGATAAAACATCCATAGATTGAGCCAGTGTCGTTCTGGGTATCATATCCATACTGAATGCTTTTTTTCCCTCTTTAACTAGGGAAGGGATTACTTCTGCATCAGCAAATGGGGCAAACTGGGAAATCATTATCCCTTCATTATTAACCAGTCTCCATTCTTCAACTGACAACGGATTGAATGATACAATAAGGTCAGATTGTTTTAATACTTCCTCCCGGCTTAAAACAGTAGCACCCGCATAATCATTATCAGAAAAATACGCTTCATTGCCAGCACCAGATTCCATGTTAACAGAAATCCCCAATGCACTTAATTTAGAAAGAGTGTCGGGCACGATAGCTACCCGAGGATCTTTGCTCTCTTTTACTATTCCAAGCTTCATTTTTAATTTTTTTCAACAAATATCAAAGATAATTATGGGATTAAGACTAAAGATACCTACCTAATTCCCTAATTTATGCAAAATTGCACCTTTTTATTTAATCTGACCTATAAGTTTTTTAACTTATCATTAAATTTTTCAGTAACCTTCAGCACTTTGGGTTTCACAACATAGGTGCAATAAGGATTTCGGTCTCCAACTTTTAGAAAGTAATTGTCATGTTCTTTTTCGGCAGGATAAAATTGCTCTGCCTTTTCTGTTGTTGTAACGATGCCAGGTCCCCAAACCTGCATTGCCTCTTCGGCTATAGACTTATCTATTATTTCCTTTTCAACTTCTGAGGTGTAGAAAACAACAGAACGATACTGAGGTCCGATATCGTTTCCTTGTCTGTTCAAAGTCCTTGGATCATGAATCTGCCAAAATACCTTCAATATGTCCTCTAATGAAATAATATTGGGATCATAAGAAATTTTTACCACCTCTGCATGACCTGTTGTACCTGAACACACTTGTTTGTAATTTGCGGTTTCCTTGGTACCACCAGCATACCCTGATTGAACTTCAAGTATCCCTTTTAATATTTGAAATGAAGCTTCCAAACACCAAAAGCATCCTCCCCCTAAAATGATTTCTTTCATGATAATTTATTTAAATAAATGATTTTTATGTTGGTTTAATTTTTCAAAAAACAGAAACATGCCCGATCTCATTTCATCGTCGAGCTGGTAATAAATATTATTTGAAAAATAGCTTTTTAAATCAAAACCAACCTGAGATTCAGGTAAAATCATTAACAATTCTGGAATTGATGATAAACCTGATTTCAAAGCCTGATTAAAAGATTCCTCAAATGATGCATCCACAAACTGATTACTTACCCATGCGGCAAATACAAAAGGTAATCCAGTATGAAGGCGCCAGGCTTCTCCTAAATCATAAAAATATGGATATTTCTCATGCAGACCCATTGTTCTGTCCCCTATAACCAACCCACCTGTTTTTTCCTTGATCTGGCTTTCAAAACCCGGTTTTCCGGCTATAAACTGAAGTTTTACCTTCCAATATTCTTTTATTAATATTTGAACCAATAAGACAGAGGTTCTGGAATGGAAATCTAAAATTAGGGTATCTAACTGATCTAACGGTAAGTAGGAGAAGATGCCCACTGTTTTAACCTTATTTTTCGCCCCTATGCAATAATTTGAAAAAAGAACCGCATTTGGTATTTGAGGAATAACAGCCGTGGGAATCAAAGCCAAATCAACTTCCCCTTGAATCAATTTATTAGCACATTCAGATGGAATATCCAGGATCAAATTTAAGTTTTCTGATATTGGATTATTCAACAGGCCATACAAGAGAGGTTTTGTGTTTAAATAACTTACGGCGGCAATGTTGAATTTATTAGTTGCTTGTTCTTGATGGAGATCCATTCTAAGAATTTAAATGGCTTGTATCATTGATTAAGATAGGATTAAAGCCATTTTCATCTTTTGTAAAATGGTAAAGTCCTGTATTTTTATGACTAAATTTTTCCATTTCAGAAACGGGTAAACCAAAAAAATAGGTCATCATACAACGCATGGCACGACCATGGCTACATACTAAAATATTATTTTCTGATCTGTTTTCGATCCATTTCATGAAAAAAGCCAGCCTCTTTGCTAGTTCAGCTGCACTTTCTCCTTCCTCCAGTCGTGTTTCGTAAATTCCTTTCTGCCAATCTGATATTGCTTCTTTATAGGGTTGCTCCATCCAGGTTGCATAAGATTTCCCTTCATGTACACCCCAGTTCATCTCGTTTATCTCAGGCATCTGTATCCATGGAATCCCTTTATCAATAAAAGGCTTTACGGTTTGATGTGTCCTTTGAAGGGTAGAAGTAACCACCAGTTCGAAAGGAAGATGTTGATATTTCTGGTAGAAAGCTTTTGCTTGTTGCTGCCCTGTTTCATTTAAAGTGCCATCAATACCGGAACCCTGAACGATGGCCAGTCGATTATTTTCCGTTTCACCATGACGAATGATAAATAGGTTCTTTAGCATTTATTGTGCGTTAATAACGGGTAAAGAAAAATATCCTTTAATGATTTCATCCTCTTCAAAAGTTTCATGGGTAAAATCATGCACCTCATGATAAAGAGTATCCCTTTCTATAGGTTGTTTTCCCACAGCTTTAATCAGATTTACTAAATCACGGGTTGATAAGGAAGGGTTTTGTTCCTCTGAACCAGCCATTGAGTATATTTTTGTGCTATCGTCTATAGTCCCATCTATGTCATCAACACCGAAGGAAAGCGATAATTGGGCCATATTTCTGCCTATCATAGGCCAATATGCTTTAATATGATCGAAATTATCCAGATAAATTCGGCTTACCGCGTAATTTCGCAGATCTTCAAGAGCACTTACCTCACTCAAATGAGAGAGTTGGTTGTCTTTATTTCTAAATTTAAGAGGTATAAAAGTTTGAAATCCTCCTGTTTTATCTTGTAACTGCCTTAATTTTTCAAGATGATCAATTCTATGAAAATAAGATTCAATATGACCATAAAGCATAGTTGCATTTGATTTCTTTCCAAGTCCGTGCCATATTTCATGAATACGCAACCATTCTTCGCCTGAGCATTTGCCACCTGCTATCTGATCTCTTATTTCTGGATGGAAAATTTCTGCTCCTCCTCCTGGCATTGAATCCAGGCCTGCTTCAAGCATCAAAGCCATTCCCTCTTCATAACTTATTTTATCCTTTTTAAATATATAGTGATATTCTACGGGGGTAAGTGCCTTTATATGCAAATTGGGACGATGTTTTTTAATCGTTTTAAAGAGTTCTAAATAAAAAGAGACATCATATTTAGGGAGAACACCGCCAACAATATGCACCTCGGTGACTGGTTGATCATCATATTTATATATGATATCCATCATTTCCTCCAAGGTATATTCCCAACCATCTTTGCGCTCTTTAATCAGGCGGGAATAAGAGCAAAAGCTACAAGTATAGAGGCAAACGTTAGTAGGTTCGATATGAAAATTACGATTGAAAAAGGTTTTTTTACCATTTTTTTTCTCTCTGATAAAGTTTGCAAGTGAACCCAGAAATCCTAGAGAGGCCTTTTCATAAAGGTAAAGACCTTCTTCAGCTGTAATTCTTTCCTTGTCAAATACTTTTTGAGCAATACTTGCAAGAATAGTATCCTTATTCTCAAGACAAATCTGCTTTGATTCTACTTCCATATCATGGCATTTTATCCTTAAACACAAAAAAATAATAAGTCGTTCAAATGAAACAACAGGAAAGTTATCAAAGCCTGAATAAATTTCAGGAAGCAAGTATTTTTTCTGCTATCATGTCACCAATTTCAGAACATTTGCAATTATTTGCCAACTGTAGTTCTGCGGTTCCGTATCCACTTTCAAGCAATCGGGTTACACTTTCACGAATCAGGTCAGCTTCCTTATGCAAACTAAACGAATCGAGCATCAATGCAGCCGATAAGATAGTAGCCATTGGATTGGCAATATCTAATCCGGTTGCTTGCGGATAGGAACCATGGATAGGTTCATACAAGGATGTTTTCGAACCTACAGATGCTGACGGCAGCAAACCCATAGAACCGGTGATCACACTTGCCTCGTCACTCAAAATATCGCCAAACATATTCTCGGTAAGCATAACATCAAATTGAGCAGGAAATTGAATAATTTGCATCGCTGCGTTATCTACAAATAAAAAATCCAGCTCAATATCAGGATATTGGATAGCCACACGCTTTACTTCATCACGCCAAAGTCTTGAAGTTTCAAGAACGTTGGCTTTATCCACCAGGGTTACTTTTTTTCTTCTAAGTCGAGCTGCTTCAAAAGCGAGTTTTGTGATTCTGGCGATTTCGTCTCTGGAATAAACACAATGGTCATAAGCAATATCATCTTTCCTTCCTTTTTCACCAAAATAAATTCCTCCTGTTAATTCACGATAAATTACAAAATCTACTCCTTTAATTTTATCTTCTCTCAGTGGAGATAAAGACAAAAGCGTCTGATAAGTTGTAACCGGTCTGACATTCGCAAATAGTCCTAAACTCTTCCTAAGTTTTAATAAACCTTGTTCTGGCCTGACTGGAGCACTTGGATCATTATCGTATTTTGGATGTCCAATGGCACCAAAAAGGACGGCATCACTTTCCAGACAAATATCGAGGGTTTCCTGTGGAAGAGGATTTCCTGTTAAATCAATAGCAACAGCACCTACACTGCCAAAACGAAAATTAAATTTATGATTAAACCTGGTCTCAATGGCCGACAAAACCTTTAAGGCCTGATTAATGACTTCCGGGCCGATTCCGTCGCCAGAAAGTACGGCAATATTCTTTTCCATGAACTTATATTAAAGGGTTGAAGGAAAAAGACCTGTTTTCTTCAAATTTTTTAATGGTTTCTTTCTGACTTAATAGAAAATCTATGTCATCATAACCGTTTAACAGGCAAATTTTTTTGTATGGATCCATTTCAAAAGTTTCAGAATCTTGGGTATTTGAAATAGTAATGGATTGGTTTTCAAGATTTATTTCTATGGTTGAGGAAGGATCGCTCTCAATCGTTGAAAATATTTTATGTAAAAACAAATCAGATACTGTAAGGGGAAGCAGACCGTTATTTAAAGCATTACCTTTAAAAATATCGGCGAAAAAACTGGAAATTACGGCTTTGAAACCATAATCTGCAATAGCCCAAGCAGCATGCTCTCTGCTGGAACCACATCCAAAATTTCTCCCAGCAACCAGTATTTTACCTTTGTAAATAGGATTATTTAAGATGAAATCAGATTTTGGACTACCATCTGGCTGAAATCGCCAGTCTCTGAACAAATTATCTCCGAAGCCATCCCGGGTAGTGGCTTTTAAAAACCTTGCGGGAATAATCTGATCGGTATCAATATCTTCTATAGGCAGAGGGACTGCAGATGATTTCAGGAGGGTAAATTTTTCCATGACAATAAGTTTATTCAGGATTAATCAAGGCTAACATCAATTATTTTTCCATTAATGGCCGCCGCTGCTGCCATCAAGGGACTTGCTAAAATAGTACGAGCACCTGGACCTTGTCTACCTTCAAAATTTCTATTTGAGGTAGATACGCAATATTCATTGGCAGGAATTTTATCTTCATTCATACCAAGACAAGCTGAACAACCTGGTTCTCTGAAATCGAAGCCAGCTTCTTTGAATATACGATCGAGTCCTTCTGAGATTACCTGTGCTTCAACTTGTTTTGAACCAGGTACAATCATTGCTTTAACATGTGTGGCTTTTTGTTTCCCTTTAACATAATCGGCAACCATTCTCAAATCTTCCATTCTTGAATTGGTGCAGCTTCCTATAAATACATGTTGAATTTCTTTGCCAAGTAGTGAATCTCCTGCATTTAATCCCATGTATGCCAATGATTTATCGAAACTATTCCTGTTGTCAGGATCCGTAGGTTGAGGGATTACCTGTCTTACACCAATTCCCATACCTGGATTCGTACCATAGGTGACCATAGGCATAATATCACTTGCCTGAAAAGTAAATTCAACATCAAATATTGCATCCTGATCTGTTGGGAGCGACTTCCAGTAGGTAAGTGCCTTTTCAAAATCTTCTCCTTCAGGAGCATACTTTTTGCCTTGTATATATTGAAATGTTTTCTCATCGGGGGCAATAAGTCCACCTTTCGCGCCCATTTCAATGCTCATATTACAGATCGTCATTCTTCCTTCCATTGAAAGATTTCTTATGGTACTTCCTGCATATTCTACAAAATATCCGGTCCCTCCGCTTGTTGTTAGTTGGGATATGATGTATAATATTATATCTTTCGCTGTAACACCTTTCTGAAGAGTGCCTTCCACATTGATTCTCATTTGTTTAGGTTTCAATTGCAGGAGACATTGAGAAGCAAGGACTTGTTCTACCTGACTGGTGCCAATGCCAAATGCAATGCATCCAAAAGCGCCATGCGTTGAGGTATGAGAATCACCGCAAACAATGGTCATACCTGGCTGGGTAATACCTAATTCTGGTCCAATGACGTGGACAATTCCTTGAAAAGGATGCCCCAGACCATAGAGGGAGATACCGAATTTATCGCAGTTTTCAATTAATTTATCCACCTGAAACTTCGACAATGGCTCACTAATGGGTAAATGCTGATTCACGGTAGGAACATTGTGATCGGCAGTAGCGATGGTTTGAGCTGTTCTAAAAACGGGGATATTCCTCATTACCAGTCCATCAAAAGCCTGTGGACTGGTAACTTCATGGATAAAATGACGATCTATATACAAAACGGCCGTCCCACCTTCAACGGTATTTACCACATGATTATTCCAGATTTTATCAAATAGGGTTTTAGCCATAACTGAATATTTTAAAATTAAACGGGTGAATTCACCCTGACTTTTGAAATTAATTTTTCTAAATCATCGTTCACTACCTCTTTTTGTGTATCAGCAATGGACAAAAATAAAGAATAAACAAGATCGAGTTCATTTTTAGTCAAATCATACCCAATCTGTTTATACCGGTATGCTATGGCAGCACGTCCGCTTCTGGCAGTTAAAACTATTTTTGATGTATCAACACCCACATCATGTGGATCCATTATTTCATAGGTGTTTCGTTGTTTAATAACACCATCCTGATGAATGCCGGAAGAGTGTGCGAAGGCATTATCTCCAACGATTGCTTTATTAGGTTGCACGGGCATGCCCATATTATCCCTGACTAGATGGCTGATTGGATTTAATAATTTTGTCTCAATACCTGTAACCAGATTGAGATAAGGGTGCTGTTTCATAATCATAACAACTTCCTCCAGTGCAGTATTTCCTGCTCTCTCTCCAATGCCATTTATGGTACATTCAATTTGTCTGGCTCCATTTAGCACGCCTGCAATGGAATTTGCAGTAGCCAGTCCCAAATCGTTATGGCAATGGGTTGATAGAATTGCCTTTTCAATGCCGGGAACATTATCGCGAAGAAAAGCGATTTTCTGTCCATATTCTTCAGGCAAACAATAACCCGTAGTATCTGGAATATTTAACACGCTCGCACCAGCTTTTAATACAGCTTCAATAACTTCTGCTAAAAAAACATTATCTGTTCTTCCAGCATCCTCGGCATAAAATTCTACATCTTCGACAAAGGATTTTGCATATTTTACTGCTCCGACTGCCCGTTCAATTATTTTTTCCCTGGTTGTGTTAAATTTATGGATAATGTGAGAATCGGAAGTACCTATACCCGTATGAATTCTTGGTCGTTTCGCATATTTCAAGGCTTCGGCTGCTACCTTTATATCTTTTTCAACAGCACGGGAAAGACCGCATACAACAGGTCGAGAAACTGCTTTGCTGATTTCTTCCACAGAGGCAAAATCACCAGGACTCGATATTGGAAAGCCGGCTTCAATAATATCAACCCCAAGTCTTTCAAGTTCCAGGGCAATTTCAATTTTTTGTGAAGTATTTAATTTACAGCCCGGAACTTGTTCGCCATCGCGGAGGGTTGTATCAAAGATATGTATGCGATTTTCCATGTTCTTGGTATTTTGTAAGTTTGCATAGCGTAAATTTACCTAACCTCATTGGCCGTTATAGGGTCAATAATCTATTTTAATACACCTTAACAAAAGGGAAAATAGTGGTTAATAGTTTGAAATTGTGTATATTGTAAAAATAAATTCTACAATGCCCAAACAAAAAACAGATGACCTGGTGACGTTAATAAATTCACTATCCAGAGCGGAGAAACGACATTTTCGATTATTTGTCAAAAGAAATCAAAGTTCTGAAGATATTCTTTTTCTGCAGCTTTTTGATTTTCTGGAAAAAAAAGGCGAGTATGATGAAGATCAAATTTTAAAAAAGTTAACGGAGATAAAAAAAACACAGCTCTCAAATCTTAAAGCGCACCTTTATAAACAACTTCTAACCAGCCTCCGATTATTAAGCACTAAAACCTCTCATGACATATATATCAGGGAATTACTCGATTGTGCTCGCGTTCTTTATAACAAGGGCCTTTACAGACAAGCACTCGATATGTTGGACAAGGCAAAACAAAAGGCAAAACAAGCCGAGTTTAGTTCCTTGTCTCTTGAAATCCTGGAATTTGAAAAACATATTGAAGGGCAGTATATCACAAGAAGTATTGAGGGTCGTGCTGATATTATAACAAATGAAACGATTGCTTTACTAAAGGTTATTAAAAATAATCATCAATATTCGAATCTTTCCCTTCAGCTCTATGGCCTTTATTTAAAAATTGGTTTTGTTCGTAATTTTAAAGATTACGAAATGGTGAGATTGTTTTTTTATGCAAAATTACCAAATACCCCCTATGGAGAACTGGATTTTATGTCTAAAATCTATCATGATCAGGCCCATGTTTGGTTTTATCATATGACACAGGATTTTCCATACTGTTATAAATATGCCACCAGATGGGTTTCTATTTTTGAAAATAATGATGAAATTATTCAAATTCATGGCATCCTTTATTTAAAAGGACTTCATAATTTATTAACTTCTCTTTTTAATATGTGGCAATATGATAAATATTGCATAGTGCTTGAAAAGTTATTAAATTTTCCAACCCTATACAATCTGGAAAGAGAGATGAATATGGAAGGGAATTATTATCTTTTTAAATATAACCATATTATTAAAAAACATTTTCTTGAAGGGTCCTTCGATGAAGGTATCCTGATTATTCCAGAATTAATGAATCTTATAGACCATGATTTATACAATTGGGATAATCATCGAATAATGGTTTTTTACTATAGGATTTCTTGTTTATACTTTGGTGCTGGGGATAATAAAAACGCCATAACTTATTTAAATCTGATTTTAAATGAAAAGAACTCAGATTATAGAACAGATATTCAGATCTATGCTCGTATATTAAGTTTAATCGCTCATTATGAGTTGGGAAATGCCCAGCTGGTAGAATATCAGGTAAAATCTGTTTACCGCTTTTTAAGCAAAATGGAGGAATTAAGCGCTGTACACCGAGAAATATTTAGATTTATCAGAAGATTACCAAGGATTCAGGCAAGTGGTATCAGGGAGGAATTTTTAAATTTGAGGTTTAAACTGGAACAGCTGGAACTGGATCCATATGAAAAAAGACCTTTCCTTTATCTGGATATCATTTCATGGCTTGATAGTAAAATAAAAGGCAAAACGGTTCAGGAAATAGTTAAACAAAAAGCGCAGGATCGAAGGAAAAAAGGACTTGCCTGATTATTTTTTTCTAACCAATCCATGAATTACTTGTCCCCAGAATCGATTCGGAAAATTTTCAACCCCGGGAAATCCTAGTTTCAAATCCCTTCCATTATGTGGTATATACGCTGTTTTAAAGAGATAATCCCAAATAGATAAGGTAAGTCCAAAATTTATCCCATCGGGTCTATCTGGTGGCATTTCATAACCATGATGCCAGATATGCATTTCCGGACTATTAAATATATATTTAACTTTTGGACCCAGGATATAATACCCTATGAAACAAAAAAGGATAAATGTAAACAAAGAGAATTCCAAAGGTGCATTTTTCAAAAGCATGATATCAAAACTTGAACTTATCACTGCAATACCAAGCAATCCGCCGATCATTAATCCGACCCATTTTCCAGGAATACTAAGATTGGAATGATTGTAATGTCCAAAACTAAGCGTGAAAATATGAATAATAAAAAAATCATATAATCCTATACCTAAAAAGGCTAAAGGAAGGTATTCAATGGTTCTGTAAACCACCGTTTCCATCCAGTGAAATCTAAGATGAGCAGCAAATCCCATTTGTTCAACAGAATGATGTACCTGATGAAATTTCCAAAGGAAGGGTACCTTGTGAAGTAAACGATGAACCCACCACTGGATAAAATCTCTGACTATAAATCCAATCATTAATACGACCCATAATGGGGCACCATACAGTGGATTTATTTTAGTGAGGTCTAAATGAAACAATTGGTAAAAACTGTCATTGACAAAATTGACAACTATTCTTGAAAGGGCAGCATAAACTATTAAAGAAAAAAGGAAGAAATTAAAAAATATATAAAATAAATCCAGCCAGAAATCTTTCCTGAATTTAGCCTGTGTTTTTCGCCAGGGATTTGTCCATTCTAATATTAAAAATACCGACGAGACAAATAAGAGCCAATAAAAATAATTATCCCAGGAAGGGTTTTTTAACTCGCTCCATAAATACCGGGCATAGGATTTATAACTGCTTAATATGGTATTTAAAAGGTCTTCCATTTTTTTATTCTAAAAACATTTTAAATATATCAAAGTTTAAAAAAAAAGTGAGTTAAAAAGTTTCACCTTTGTTTACTTATTTTTGTAGAATGGAGAAAATAACGGTTTCCGAATTTTTTAACAGGAAAAATAGCAGGGTTTTATTCGATGTAAGAAGTCCAGGAGAATTTGAAGAAGGTCATATTCCCGGAGCTGTTTCATTTCCTTTATTTTCAAATGAAGAGAGAGCTATCGTTGGTACTTTATACAAAAAGATGGGACATGAATCTGCTTTTTTAAAGGGACTGGAATTTGTTGGATTGAAAATGGCCGATTTTGTTCGATTAGCAAACAAACTGGTTCCGGAGAGAAAAATATTCATCCATTGCTGGCGAGGAGGACAAAGAAGTGCCAGCATGGCATGGCTTCTGGAAATGTCAGGCTTTGATGTTCAGCTTTTGATAGGTGGTTACAAGGCCTACAGGCAATTTATACATCAACAATTTGAGGAGAAAAAACAGAAATTCATTGTTTTAGGTGGGCCAACTGGTTCAGGTAAAACCGCGTTAATTCATGCAATTAAGGATCAGGGTGAGCAAGTTATAGATTTGGAGAAACTGGCAAATCATAAGGGGTCTGCTTTTGGTTCACTGGGCGAAAAGGAACAACCTACAGTAGAACAGTTCGAAAATAACCTTTTTGAGGATTTTTTTAAATTAGATTCCACTAAAAGAACCTGGGTTGAAAATGAATCAAAGTCCATTGGCAGAGTATTTCAGCCTGAAGGGTTCTGGAATCAATTTAGATCATCCATTTATATCGGTCTGGTCATTCCTTTTGAAGATCGATTGAAGTTTTTAGTTCAAAATTATGGAACCTTTCCTATGGAAGAACTTAAAGAATCTTTTATTAAAATTAACAAAAGATTGGGAGGGCAGCATGTTCAGGCTGCCATTCGTTTTCTTGAAGAGGGAGATTTAACCAATGCTGGTGCTATTGCCCTAAGATATTATGATAAATCTTATCCTCTGGCAAACGCTAAATGTAATTTTTCAAGAAGTTTTTTATTCACACCAGACATGTCATTGGATAAAAATGATCTGGCTAAGTCACTGATAAAATTTTCAGATGGAATTGAATTTTAAATTGACCCAATATAGTCATGGAGCGGGTTGTGGATGTAAAATTTCCCCAGCAATACTTGACAAAATTTTAGAGGGATCTGTTAAAAGTCTTGTTAATCCAGCATTATTAGTCGGAAATGAGGAAAGAGACGATGCTGCTGTTTTAGATTTAGGAGATGGCACAGCGTTGATAAGTACCACTGATTTTTTTATGCCTATCGTTGATGATCCATTCGATTTTGGCAGGATTGCGGCGGTAAATGCAATTAGTGATGTATATGCCATGGGAGGAACGCCGCTTTTGGCAATCGCAATTCTGGGCTGGCCAATCGACAAATTACCTCCAGAGGTAGCAGGTAAAGTAATCGATGGAGCTAAAGATGTTTGTAAAAGGGCAGGCATTTCTCTTGCCGGAGGTCATAGTATAGATAGTCCTGAACCTATTTTCGGCTTGGCTGTAAATGGTCGGGTGCCAATAAAAAATTTGAAAAAAAATGGAGGGGCAAAACCAGGTGATTTACTCTTTTTAACCAAAGGACTGGGCGTTGGTATTCTAACTACAGCACAAAAGAAAAATCTTTTACTTCCAGAACATGCGGCAATTGCTTTAGCCTCCATGACCAAACTAAATGATTTAGGTGCCATTTTGGGTACTTTACCATATGTCCATGCTTTAACAGACGTTACCGGATTTGGATTAGCAGGACATTTAACAGAAATGATGGAAGCATCTCAAACAAGTGCTTATCTAAATAATCAGGAAATACCTCTTTTAGACAAGGAGGCCATTTTAGGCTATATTGAGAAAGGTTGTATCCCAGGTGGAACAAAGAGAAATTATGCCAGCTATGGGCATAAATTGGATTTAAAATCAGAGGATCAGATTAATATTTTATGTGACCCTCAAACCAGTGGAGGATTATTAATATCAATTGATAATCAATATCTTGACGAATTCAATCATATAATTGAAAACAGTGGGTCAATTTCTTTAAAACCCATTGGTAAAGTCATATCAAAAGAAAATAAAAGGATTTTGGTGGATTAATCACCTATTTTATAATAAACAAAGGCTTTTTTTCCCTCAATCTTTTCTTTTCCTATCTTTTTTTGTTTGAATAGTTTTGTTAGGGAGGCATTTAATCGCTGAATCAATTTAGTGTTCCCTTCATCTGGTATATATTGCTTTTCTCTGGCATGTATAAGTTTTTGCAATAAATCCTGACTTGTAGTTGGGATTTCTTTAGTTCCAATTTCGTTGGTAATTACTGCATCCCATAGCGTTGTTATAGGATTTCTTCCTTTTTTTCCAGATCCTTTTGAACCAGCGGTTGCTTTTTTACTTGATGAATCTTTAGCAAGTTTAACCTTTACAGGTTTTTCAGATGATTTTTTATATCTTTTTATTTTAATTTCAGCATCTGTTTGCGTTTCAACTTTTGAATCAATAATTGAAACTTCTTTTTTAAGTTTAGATCCCTTTGAGGAAGGGGCTTTGGCTCCTTGTAAATGATTGATAGCCAGCTTGGTCTGTTGTAGCTGAAATTCAAGTTTTCTTAAATCAGAACTATATTGCCTTAAAAGTTCTTGTGCTTCAAATTCAGTTAAATTGTTTTCCGACATTTTTATTTATTTTATTAAACAAATTTAAAATATTATTACTATTTAATATTTAAAATTAAATAAAATTTTTTAATAAGTCAAATAGTTTTTAAACATGCCACGTGTTATGTTAACAATTTAAATCAATATTCTTCTAAATTTTTTAAATATCAATTTTTTCTTTATTTTTAGAATTAAACTAAATTTTAACAATATGCCCCTATTTACAAAAAAAATCATCCTCTTGTTTTTTTTAATTTCAATGGTAAAAAATAAGGACTATTTATTTTCACAAACCGTAATTTCTAACCCAGATATTTCACATTTTTCAAAAATGAAATGGAGAAATATAGGACCTAACAGAGGCGGTAGATCATTGGGTTGTACCGGCAGCCCTGGAAGGCCTTTGGAATATTATTTTGGTGCAACGGGTGGTGGCCTCTGGAAAACAACTGATGGAGGTCAGGAATGGGCTCCTGTAACTGACGGGCAGATTAACTCCTCATCAGTTGGTGCCGTTGCCGTTGCAGAAACAAATCCCGATGTGGTTTACATCGGGATGGGGGAAACTCAACTCAGAGGTTCAATTACTCAAGGTGACGGAGTTTATAAATCAGAAGATGGCGGAAAAAAATGGCGTCATCTTGGCCTGAAGGAAACGCAGTCAATATCCAGAATCAGAGTTCATCCAACTAATCCAGACGTAGTTTATGTTGCAGCATTGGGTCATCCATATGGGGATAATGAAGAGAGAGGTGTCTTTAGATCAAAAGATGGGGGTAATACCTGGCAAAAGGTTCTTTTTATAGGGGCTAACACAGGTGCAGCCGATTTAATAATCGATAGAACAAATCCTAAAATTTTATACGCTACAACCTGGCAGGTTTATAGGAAAACTTGGAAAATGTGGGGTGGTGGAGAAGGGTGCAAACTTTTTAAGTCGGTCGATGGAGGAGATACATGGATAGATCTTTCGAAAAATCCAGGTATGCCAGCGGCTCCTCTCGGAAAAATAGGAATTACGGTTTCTCCAGTAAATCCGAACAGACTCTATGCCATTGTGGAAGCAAACGACGGTGGAGTTTACAGGTCAGATGACGGAGGATGGACTTGGAAAAAGATGAATGATGAAAGAAAATTGAGACAAAGAGCCTTTTATTATTCAAGGATTTACGCTGATCCGATGGATTCGGAAACTGTTTACTGCTTAAATGTTAACTTTTATAAATCAACAGATGGTGGAAAAACCTTTGATATCGAAATAAATGTTCCTCATGGTGATAACCACGATTTGTGGATAGATCCAAATAATCCTCAACGCATGATATCCTCTAATGATGGTGGTGCATGTGTTTCAAATAATGGAGGAAAATCATGGACAGAGGAAGACTATCCAACTTCTCAACTTTATCATGTAACCACTACCATGGATGTACCCTACCATGTTGCTGGGGCCCAACAGGATAACACAACCTTATCCATTCCAAGTGATGGATGGGGTTTTAAACATTTAAACGAAGGCAATAAAAGTTGGTTTTATGAAGTGGGTGGTGGTGAAAGTGGTTATATTGCGCCCCATCCAACAAATCCGGACTTGTTTTATGCCGGAAGTCAAGGTGCTTTACTTACCCGCTATGACAGGAGTAATGGTCAGGAACGTGATATTCAGGTTTATCCGCGCTTTTTTTCAGGTGAACCGGCTTCTTCACTTCCCGAAAGATGGCAATGGACATACCCAATTGTTTTTTCTCCACTGGATCCAAATATTCTATATACCTGTTCCCAACACGTTTGGAAAACAACAAATGATGGTCAATCCTGGGAAAAAATCAGTCCTGATCTTACTTATGCAGATCCAGAAACCTTAGGTCCAACAGGAGGAATTATTACTAAAGATATGAACGGTCCAGAAATTTATGCTACCGTTTTTGCTCTAGCACCCTCCTTTCATGATATTCAGACCATTTGGGCTGGTTCTGATGACGGTAGAATTCATATAACCAGAAATGGGGGAAAATCATGGGTTGAAATTACACCAAAAGATTTACCAAAATTTTCTACTGTTAGTATCATCGAAGCCTCTAAACATGATCCAGCAACTGCATACGTAGCAGCTTACAGATATCAGTTGGATGACCGTGCCCCTTACCTCTTTAAAACTTCGGATTACGGTAAAACTTGGACAAAAATAATCAAGGGCATAAAACCTCAGGATTTTGCAAGATCTATCAGAGAAGATCACCAAAAAAAAGGATTACTTTTTTTAGGAACTGAAAATGGGGTCTATACCTCTTTCGATGCCGGTGAGAACTGGCATTCTTTGCAACTAAATTTACCCGTTACGCCAATAAGAGATTTGGTAATCAAAAATGATGATGTTGTTCTAGGTACACATGGGAGAAGTTTCTGGATCCTTGATGATATCGCTCCTCTCAGGGAGTTAAATGAATCAATCGCATTGTCAAAATTACACTTATTCAAGCCTGCAGACCCCATTAGAGGTATTTATAATCTAAATCTTCAGTATTATCTGGGAGAAAAGGCCGATTCTGTGGAAGTGAAAATTGTGGACGCCACTGGACAGCTGGTCCAGAAGTTTGTAGGATATCAAGAGGTCTTTAAACAAGATAATTCTATTCCTTTCTGGGAAAGAGACGGTAATACTAAGCCAACAACAGCAAAAGGAATCAATTCCTTTTCCTGGAATCTGAGGTATGCTGGGGCTTCAACTTTTCCAGGTATGATTATTTGGAGCGGAAGACCACAGGTTGGACCAAAAGCCGTTCCTGGAAAATATAAAGCGATTATTAGTGCTAATGGAGTAGAAAAAGAACATGAATTTGAAATCAAATTAGACCCAAATCTTAAGGGAATTTCCACAGATGATTTAAAAAAGCAATTTCAATTAGCCATGCAGATAAAAGAAAAAGAATCTGCAGCAAATGATGCAGTAAAGGAAATCAGAAAACAAAAGAACCAGCTGGAGACTCATAAAATTAATTTGAAAGATTCCTTATTGGTTAAAGAAATCAATAGGGTAATGTTGGCATTACAAAAAATTGAAGAAGAACTGTATCAGGTAAGAAACCAAAGCGGTCAGGATCCTTTAAATTTCCCAATAAAACTGAATAATAGACTCTCTTCTCTTAGAAGAAGCGTAGAAACTGGAGATGCTAAACCAACCGATGCCTCTTATGTAGTTTTTGCAGAACTATCAAATGAGCTAGCTAAATTATTAGATGAAAAGAAATTTATTGAAAATAATTCATTGAAGTTATTGAATGAAAAATTGAGATAAAGCACAATGAAGGCTCTGATTTTGAGTTTATAAATCGGAGCCTTTTCATTTATTCCACCTAAAATGGTGGATAAGTGAGTTGCTTTTTACCATATTTGCATTTAATTTATTATTATGTTTCGAATTTTTCATTTCTGTTGTTGTCTGCTTTGTTTTAATCTCCTTTCAGCTCAAAATAATTTGAGTGTAATTAAAAATAAAGGAATTCCTGCAAATTCAAAAATTATAAATATTCATATAGATGCTGATAATGAAATAATTATTGCAGATAAATCTGATTTATACCGGATTCTTGGAAGTTCACAGGCTGTAAAAATTACATTGCCTCCCAATACTACCTCTTTATTACAATTTAAAGGGGGAAATAACGATTCATATCTGGATATGACTTTAATAAACAGTCTTTTGAAGGATTTATTACAAAAGGATGATGAAATTAGCACCATCGCCCTTCAAAAAGATGATGAATCGTTATGGATTGGTACTTTGAGTAGCGGGCTTTTTCAATGCAACTTAAAAACCGGTAAATTAATTCAACACTTTAGCACTAAAAATGGAAAATTAAAGTCAGATAAAATTAATTTAATTCGCTTCGATGAAAATCAAAGAATTTGGGTCGCTACCGATTTAGGCCTTCTTACCGGTAAAAGTGGAAAATATGAAATCCTGGAAGATGACTTTTCGTTCCAGGATATTGCTATAGAAGGCAAATCAGTCTGGTTGCTGGGGGATAACATGGTCGGGCCTTTAAATAATAAAAGAGAATGGCTGCCAATCATAGTTCCAGAGGATAAAATAGAAGGAGATCTTAAAGCTGTTGGCATTGATGCACTCGGAAATGCCTGGCTTGCATCTGAAATAGTAAGCCAATATCTTGTAGAAGAAGATTCTTTTGTGATTTTTGGACCGGGAAGAGATTTTACTTCTCAATTTGCGAATAACATAAAAACTGATCTGGATGGAAGAGTCTGGATTGGCACGGAGGATAAAGGGATGTATGTTATTCAGGAAAAGGAGATGCTTGCTGTTGGTATTCAGGTGCTTAATCCCATTTCATGCAATAGCACAAAATGGGACGGTGCCTTGCAGGTAAGGGTAAATGGTGGCTTAGCTCCATTTAAATACTCATGGAGTTCAGATACTATTAAAGGAGATTCTCCCATTGGATTAGGTCCTGGTATTTACAGGGTAACGGTCACAGGTGCCGACGGAGTTACTCAAAGTGCTGAGGTTAATTTACCAAATACCCGAATTAAAGTGGAAGCAAAGGCTTTAACAGCCACCAGTGCACCAGGTAACGCTGATGGTCAGGCAAAAGTAACCATATCAGGCGGAACCCCTCCTTATGATGTTTCCTGGGACAATGGAAGAACAGGAACCGCAGCGGGTGGTCTTGCAGGGGGAAATCATATTGTTACCGTGGTGGATAGCAAAAGTTGTGCAGGTACTGCTTCCTTTGAAGTGAACGAAAATCAAATGGCAATTGGGGTTAAACTTGAATTGATTACTGCACCTGATTGCCTGAATCCTAAAGGTGGCGTACTTCAATTGGTGTATAAAGGAGGTAAACCTCCTTATAACTTTAATTGGAGTGTTCCCAGAAGCAACAGCCCAACACTTTCTGGATTAATTGGAGGTATTTATGCAGTTACTATTTCTGATAGTGAAGGACTTTCTGCAAAAGCGGCCATTGAGATTCCATCTCCAAAATGGATGGTTGCTTCAAGTAAGACTATAAAAGTAGCTTCCGGACTAGGGAATGACGGTTCTGCCATTGTAAAAGTGGAAAATGCTATAGGAAATGTTTCTGTTAAATGGGATAATGGCCAGACAGATTCCGTTGGAACAAAACTTTCGGCTGGATTTCACAGAGTTACCATTACAGATGAAAAAGGTTGTACGCTCATCCATCAAGTAGAGATTCCTGAGGAGTTAGTGGCTGTTATGGGTGATATTGAAGAGGAAAAAAGATTAAGCTGTGCAGAATATGCCGATGCAGCTCTTAAGGTTGTACCCAAAGGGGGGAAAGCGCCTTTTTCCTTTCTTTGGAGTAACGGAAGCAAGGAACAATCAATAAAAAATATTCCTGCGGGATTATACACCGTTACTTTGACTGATGAAAAATTACAGTCTATCGTCATTAATAAAGAAGTTAAAGGTCCTGAACCACTCGATCTGGTCATGCAGATCGTTAAACCTGCTACCACAAATAATGCCGATGGGGTTGCTAAAATACTGGCCACGGGCGGAAATGGGGAATATAAAATAACCTGGAATAAAGGGGAAGTAAAAGATGATATTAAAAATCTTGCAGATGGAAGTTATGATTTTACCCTCGTTGATGCTAAAGGTTGCTCGATTAAAAAAGCACTTAGAATGTCTGAAATCATTCTGCCTTTAAATATGGAGCTAAAAATATCAAAGGAAATTTCTTGCACTGATTTTGAAAATGGTGCAGTGGAGGCTTTTGTTGAAGGAGGTAAACCACCCTATAAATATAATTGGAGCGTTGCTGGCAAAACAAATTCGGTTCTTGAAAATATAAAAGCAGGCAGTTATTCCTTAACGATAACTGATCAATTAGGAGAAACTAAATTTCAAAACATTGAATTAAAAAATCCAGCTTTAATAACCGTTAATCTTGAAGTTATTAAATCTGCTACTGTCAATAGCCAAGATGGTATGGCTACAGCTACTTTATCAGGTGGTGTCGGTATCTTTAAAAAGGTTTGGTCTTCAGGAGAGACAGGTGATACTGCTTTTGCACTCGCCCCTGGCTATCAAAAATTAACAGTTACCGATGAAAGGTCTTGTACCGTAAACAAACCATTTGTCATTACAGAGGATATTAAAGAGTTCAATGCCAGTATTTTAGTATCCAATTCACTTAAATGTGCAGGTGATAATAATGGTTCTGCCACATTGAATATAAATGGTGGTAAACCACCTTATGCCATTAAATGGAATGATGCCAATTTAAAGGAACTGGAAATATCTAATCTTAGAAAGGGAAGATATTCCGCTACAATTACCGATGTTCAGGGTAAATCTGTTTCTGCCTCCTTAGATTTAAAAGAACCGGATCCTTTAAAAGCCCAGATTTCTATTGTTCAAATTCCAGATATGGATAGCCTAAATGGAAAAGTCAGTATTACTGTTTCGGGTGGAACTTCTCCATATTATATATTGTGGGACAATGAAGAAACGGGAGAAGTAGCCAGTTTACTTTCAGCAGGGAAACATTCAGTGACCATAAGGGATACCAATAATTGTGAATTTATGACTTCTTTTGAACTCGATGAACTCGTTCCTGAATTGACTGCACTGGTTAAAACAGAAAATGAAATTTCTTGCTTTGGTGATAAAAATGGTGCCTTGTCTGCTGAAATTACAGGGGGTAAGAAACCTTTTGCTTTCAAATGGAGCAATGGAGCTAATACCCAGAATATTTCATCTTTACCACCTGGTAATTATAGTGTTACGATTACAGACAGCAAAAATAAATCGGTAGTTTCAGAAAAAATATTATTGGAACCCTCAAGGTTAGAAGTGAATACTACTTTTATTCGTGGCGCTTCCGATGAGAATGGACAAAATGGTAAGAGTAGCCTGCTTATCAATGGTGGTAGCTTTCCATTTGTCATTAAATGGGATAATGGCAATAATCAAATGTTTGCAAAAAATTTGAGCGTTGGTTATCATTCCGTCACAGTTACCGATCAAAGAGGTTGTGTCGATACCAGTGCTGCAATGATTCCTGTTAGACTTATCCCTGGTTTAGCCCGTGATTCATTTAAGGCTGATCAGATAATCCAAATTGAAAAATTGGTATTTCAGGCAGATAGTATAAGTATTCCACCCGGAGTTGACGAACTTTTACAAGAGATTTTGCAATTTTTAAAAGATTATCCAACCTTACTTGTAGAATTTGGCGGTCATACCAATAATGTGGCCTCAGATAATTATGCAGATGACATTTCGCTTAAAAGAGCACGTTCCATTGCCAATTATTTTATCCGAAATGGGATTCCCGAATCGAGAGTTTCAGCCTTTGGTTATGGAAAGAAAAACCCCCTGGTCTCTAATGATACACCAGAAGGAAGAAAGAAAAACCAAAGGGTAGAAATGAAAATTCTGAATGGGCAATAAAAAGTCTTATTATTCAAGATCCTTCCATCTGCGATGACTCCATAACCATTGACTGGGGTTTTCGCAGATATGTTTTTCCAAAAGTCGGGTATACTTTTTGGTAATATATCCATATTCAGTCTCCTCTGAATTCTGGCTAATAAGGCTAAATCTTATTTTGCATTTATTTCCTGAATCTGTTATTTCCATAAATATTACAGGTAAATTATACTGGGTAGCATATTTCTCAACTCCAAACAAAAGAGGAGTATTTATTCCTAAAAATGAAGACCAATATGATTTTGAAGAATTAACAGGACGTTGATCAGCAGGTAAAATATATATAAAAGTCTGATTTAAATGCTTTTTTAGGTGATCTTTAAATTGATAACGTGGAACTAACTCCAAACCAAACTTTGTTCTTATTTTGATTAATAGTTCACTGAAATAATTGTTTTTCAAGGGGGTAAACACTAAACATACATGATTTTTTAAAAATACAGGTAAGATCGAAAAAGCTTTTTCCCAGTTTCCAAAATGGGCAGTTGAAATGATTATTGGCTTATTTAACAAAACTAAATCATGAAAAATTTCAGCATTTTCTATTAAGATAGTTTCCTTAATTTGTTCTTTGGAACAGGTTAACTGAGAGATGAGGTCTTCAAAATTCTTTAATAACCGCCTGTAAAATGCTCTTTGTATCCTTCTTATTTCGACCTCTGTCGCTTGGGGGAATGCCCTCCTAAGATTGGATGATACTATTTTTTTTCTGTAAGAAAGGATGGGATAAAGGATGAAAAATAACATATCCATCAGTGCATGTAATCCTCTCTTTGGTATTAATGCCAGCAGATAAAAAGGTAAATAAAAAAGGGTCTTTTTCATCAATAACAAAAATGAGGGAAAAATGATGAGTTTTGCATTCTTTTGCCTAGATATTTTTAAATTTAAATGTTTTTAAAACCAAAACCTTTTTTATCATCCTTTTTCATATAATAGCAATGATGCAAAACGTGACGAAACTTTTATTAAGTCTGTGTTTAATGATATGTACATTAAATGCGTTCTCTCAGAAAAAAACTAAAATTACCAATGCTGAGGTTATATTACCAAAATTGATTGATGCAAAAAATTTCCAATCGCTTAAATGGAGAAATATAGGTCCTTTCAGAGGCGGAAGAGCTAATGGAATTTCCGGCGTTCCAGGCAATAACCAGCTTTATTTTGTTGGATATACTGGCGGAGGTGTGTGGAAAACACAGGATGCCGGTTTAAATTGGGTCAATGTATCTGATGGTTTCTTTAAATCAAGTACTATAGGTGATATTGCTGTAGCAGAAAGTGATCCAAATGTAATCTATGTAGGAACAGGTGAACATGCTGTAAGAGGGGTAATGACCACTTACGGTGATGGCGTGTATAAATCAACAGACCAGGGGAAGACATGGAAAAATATTGGATTAGAGACAACCAGACATATTTCTGATGTTATTATTCATCCTGAAAATCCAGATATTGTATGGGTGGCAGCTCAGGGTGCTTTACATGGTCCCTCTGAAGACAGAGGTGTTTATAAATCGATAGATGGGGGAGAGACTTGGAAAAAAACACTTTTTGTTGATCAAAATACAGGTGTTTCCAGTTTGACTGTTGATTTTTCTAACCCCAGAATTATGTATGCTGCTACCTGGGAGCATCGTCGGCTTCCCTGGCAGGTTCAAAGTGGAGGAAATGGTTGTGCTGTCTGGAAATCGACTGATGGAGGCGAAACCTGGAGCAAATCAGTGGATGGCCTTCCTTCTTTAATGGGTAAAATTGGCTTATCAGTCTCAAGAGCTGAACCTTCCCGTGTTTACGCCATTGTCGAGGCTGAAAAATCAAAAGCGGGTGTTTATCGCAGTGATGACGCAGGAAAGTCCTGGAAATTAATGACAAATGACCAGACCTTAACAGCTCGTTCCTGGTATTACATGGAAATTTTTGCTGACCCTTCAAATCCTGAAATTGTTTATGTCCTTAATGCTCCTGCCATGCGTTCAATAGATGGAGGAAAAACCTTTTCAATGCTCAGAGTTGGACATGGTGATACGCATGATTTGTGGATTAACCCACACGATAGTAATATTTTAGCCCTTGCAGATGATGGCGGAGGAGAAATTAGCTTTAATTCAGGAAAAACATGGTCAACTCAGGGTAATCAGCCAACAGCCCAGTTTTATAGAGTAAATACAGATAATCGTTTCCCTTATTGGGTTTATGGGGGACAACAGGATAATACTTCTGTTATGATTCAAAGCAGAACCAATGGTTCTGGAATTACAGACAAAGACTGGACTTCAGGTCCGGGTTGTGAAAGTGCATTCTTGGCATTTAATCCTAATCACCCTACGCATATTTTTGGAGGTTGTTATCAAGGGTATATTGAAGTATTAAATATGGCAAACCAGGAGGTGAAGGATATTATGGCTTATCCTGCGCTAAATCTGGCCATTGCTCCCAAAGATATGAAATATCGTTTCAACTGGAATGCTCCAATCATTGCTTCTCCTCATGATTATAATACCATTTACCATGCTGGTAATAAAGTACTTAAAACAACAGATGGGGGCATTAGCTGGACTGAAATTAGCCCGGATTTAACCCGCAATGAAACAGATAAACAAATAGTTGGCGGCGGTCCAATTACCAATGAAGGAGCTGGTGGTGAAAATTATAATACCATCTATTATTTGATTGAATCTACCTTGGAAAAAGATCTGATCTGGGCAGGAAGTGATTGTGGACTTGTTCATATAACAAGGAATGGGGGTAAATCATGGGAAAATGTAACCCCTGACGGGCTACCTGAATGTCTGATACAATCTATAGAGGTTTCTCCTCATCAGCCTGGCACTGCTTATATTTCAGCTACTCGGTATAAATTTAATGATTTTAAATCGATGGCATTTAAAACAACCGATTATGGTAAAACATGGGTTGCTATAAATAAAGGGGTTGAAAAAGATGATTACATTAGGGTCATTAGAGAAGATTTAAAAGTACCAGGACTGCTTTATGGAGGTGCTGAAAGAGCCTTTTATATTTCTGCTGACAGCGGTGAAAACTGGAGTCTTTTCCAGCTTAATTTGCCTGTGGTTGGCATTACTGACCTTACTTTTAGAGATAATGATCTGGTTGCGTCCACCGCAGGAAGAGCTTTTTGGATTTTAGATGATTTGAGTTCTATTCAACAATCTAAAGGATTTCCTCAAGGTAAATTACAACTTTACACCCCAAAGGATACATATAGATATGGTTCATCAGGTAATGGCGGTGGTAGAGGCAATATCGGTGAAAATCCGGCTGAAGGGGTTATTTTAGACTATTATTTGGAGGAAAAAGTGGATTCACTGGGATTAAAATTAGAGATTTTTGATGCTGAAGGAAAATTATTGAGGACGCTAAGTTCCTTAAAACCCAAGAAATCTGATTCTTATCCAGGCGGACCTCCACCACCAGCCATTCTCCCAACGCAAATAGGTATCAATCGTTTCGCCTGGGATATGAGGACAGAAACCTTGCCAGGTATTCCAAATGTTTTTGTTCAAGGGGATTTAAGAGGATATAAAGTAGGTCCGGGTTTGTATAAAGCTAAACTTTCAGGCAACGGAATGAGCGCTGAAATCAGATTTAATATTAAAATGGATCCAGCATCAACGACGACAAAAGAAGATTGGATGGCGCAGCAATTTGTCCTTGAGAAAATTGATGCTGATGTAAAGGAGGTTCATCAGCTGGTTAATAAAATGCGCTTAGTTAAAAAACAGATTTTACTACAAGATGAATTATTACAGGATAATCCAGACGCTAAAGATCTGTTAGAAAATGGAAAATCAATTTTAAAGAAATTGGAAGACTGGGAGTCGGAAGTCATTGAAACCAGGCAGAAAAACTTCCAGGATGTTATTAACTGGCCAAGTAAAATAAATGGCGAATTATTAGACCTTAAAAGCAGAATTGATGCCAATGAAGCCAAACTTACAAATGGTGCAAAACAAAGACTTTCCGATTTAAATAACCAGTGGAGTATTGATAAAATGAATATTGAGAAAGTGATAAAGGAGGATTTACCAGAATACAGTAAAAAATTTCAAGATAAAGGTTTACCTTCCATCATTTTAATACAATAATTGGATGAATATAATGAATTTTGTCTGTTAAGGCTCCAGCATCGAGCTTTCGATATGGTGGCAAAAAAAAGGGACAGACCTTTAATGTAGTTCAATCAAATGATTTGTTTGTATTGCGTTCAATGAAACCATTGAACGCAATGAAACAAGTCTTATCAGAAAATGCCAGATCTTTATTTGAAAATTTTTCACAGATTTTTTCTTTTCCAGAAGTTAATGTTTCTGTTTTTAAAATGAAGGTGCCCGATGAACTGGATGCCTGTCGCCTGGTTTTCAAAGAAGAACCTGTTATAAAATTTGCTGGAAGGGTCTGGAAAGAGGAGTTATCCGGGATTGCTCTTATCTATACGGAGAATATTTTCATTAAATTTAGGTCGGGGGTTTCTAAAAAGACTATTTCTTCTATTTTAAAATACCATCAACTGATAATAAAGGAAAAATTTACTTTTTCGGCGAACAGTTTTTTCCTCAAGGCTCAAGATTTCACAGGTATTGGGGTATTTGAAAAGGCAGGGTTGTTGAGTCAGATGGAAGAGGTTTTGATTTGTTACCCAGAAATGGTTTTCCCTAAGAAAACGAGTCAGATTAACGATAATCAATGGTTTTTGAAGGAGGTTTCAAATGATGGTTCCTACACCCCTCGGGGAGTTGACGTGGCAAAAGTCTGGCATTTTTCAAAAGGAGAAAATATTGCTATAGCGGTAATTGATGATGGTTTCGATATGAATCATCCGGAATTTCAATTACCTGGAAAAATTATTTTTCCAAGGGATACTATTTTGGATTTAGATTCTTCTCAACCTCAAACAAGTGAGGAGAATCATGGCACTTGTTGTGCCGGAGTTGCCTTGGCACAAGGTTCAGTGGCAGCGAGTGGAGTAGCACCCATGGCCAGACTTTTACCCATTCGAAGTGGTGGTTTAGGTTCTTTTTCCGAAGCAAAAGCTTTTGCTTGGGCAGTTGACCATGGTGCGGATATTATTAGCTGTTCATGGGGTCCACCTGATGGCATTTGGTATGATCCTGACGATCCTTCTCATAGAATCCCATTTCCAATACCAGATAGTTCCCGACTTGCTATTGAATATGCTTTGAGGAAAGGAAGAAATGGAAAGGGCTGTCTTCTGATCTGGGCTGCAGGGAATGGTAATGAGGATATATGTTATGATGGCTACGCATCTTTACCAGGTATTTTGACGGTTGCAGCATGTGATTTTAAGGAGAAAAAAGCTCCATACAGCGATTTTGGCGATAATATAACTTGTTGCTTTCCAAGTAGCTCTGCATCGAATCTACCATTTACTCCTTCTCACGGAATATGGACTACAGACCGGATTCATCCATTTGGCTATAATCCCGATGGAAATTATGTAGGGACTTTTGGTGGAACATCAGCGTCTTGTCCAGGCGTTGCTGGCTGTATTGCCCTTATTTTAAGTATTTTTCCTTCTTTAAATATCAGGCATTTAAAATTATTACTAAATTTCACTTCAGATAAAATTAGCCCAAGAGAAGGCAAATATCTGAACGGTCATAGTCACTTTTTTGGATATGGCAGGATAAATCCTTATCGTGCCATTTGCTATCTAAAAAATTCAATAATTATTTCCACAGAAATTAAAACTGATAAGAAGACCAATGCTTTAAAGTTTAGGTTTATATTAAATTCCTCTGTTTTTCAAATACAACTTTTTTATAAATTGGTGGATTCAGAAAATGAATATGTCTCAGGTGACTGGCTGACATTAGAAGAAAATGGATTATCTCTAAAAAGAATAGTTTTTGAAATTAAAGGTTTAGACGCATTTCTATTTACCCTCAAGATTTACTACGTGGATGATGGTCAAAATATTATGCTAAGACTCCTATGGAAGTAAAATGGCTTTTTGAAATTTATCAAATCTTGTTAAAGATTTTCAAACTTTACCTGCGTTTTTACTAATTTTGAAAAAAAATCAAGATGAAAATTTTTTCTACTTTCATTTTATTTATTGGTTTAATGCATTTTTTGGGAGCTCAGGAAATAAGCCAAAAAGTCATAGATTGGCAAGGTCACCGTGGAGCTAGAGGGCTGGCCCCAGAAAATGCTGTTCCCGCATTTATAAAGGCATTATCATTTAGCTCTATCACAACCCTTGAACTGGACGTGGTTATTTCAGCCGATGGAAAAGTAGTGGTTTCCCATGAACCCTGGCTTAACCCAAAAATATGTTTTGATACAAACGGAAAGCCAATCAAAGGAAATGAAAAAATTAATCTCTATAGAATGGCTTACAATGAGATAAAAAAATGTGATTGTGGAAGTCAGGGTAACCCTTCGTTTCCAGAGCAAAAAGCTGAATTTGCATATAAGCCGCTATTAAGTGAGGTAATTAAAGAAGTTAGCAGATACTGTAAAGATTCAAAAAGACCACTTCCACAGTTTAACATTGAAATTAAGTCGAATCCCTCTTCGGACGGTATTTTCACATCAGAGGTAGAAGTATTTGCAGATATTGTAAGAAAAGAGATAAAGAAATTAAAATTGGAACAAAATATTTGTGTCCAGTCTTTTGATCCGCGCGCACTAAGGTATTTACATGATAAAGAAAAGGAATGGGTTTTAGCCTACCTGGTAGAAAAAGCGGAAGATGTTCAACAACAAATAAGGGAATTGGGCTTTAAGCCAACCATTTACAGTCCTCATTTTGAAAAGGTGTCTAAGGCAATCGTGGACGATTGCCATCAATTGGGAATGAAAATAATACCCTGGACAGTGAATGAAACGGCTCAGATGGAAAAACTGGTTAAATTTGGCGTTGACGGCATCATCACTGATTATCCGAATCGTATTCCATTATCATCCAACTAAGCTTATAAGAACTAATTTTTTATCTTTTTTAAATAAGCCAATAACAGTTTTATCTGAAAATAGGAAAATGCACCATTCCATTTTTCAAACAAATCATTTAGATATACTTCTTTTTTATGCACTGATGGCTCAGCTAACATCATTTCTATTTCTTGTTTACTTAAATATGGGTAAATATTAATAGGATGATTGTCTACATAAAGTTTTAATACATGTCCTTCTATAGTTGCCAATGTTAACTTTCTAATTCTTGATATATCCTCCAGCTCCATACCCTCCAAAATCCTGTGGTAAGTTAATAAATGAGAAATGCCAGGATGGTTATTTGTATGTCCTTCAAGGAATGCTCTAATAGAAGATAGGAAAGTTTGTCCATAATTTAATGCTTTAGCCTCACTTACACCTGTTATTTCGAGAAAATCGGAAGGAGAAATTGGTTTTTTTCTTGCCATTTCTATCAAAGCACTATCTGGAAAAATTTGATAAGGAGGGATACCTACAGAACGTGATAGATTAAGGCGAACTTGGATTAAAATAGCATATAAATCATCAAATTGTTTTGTTTTCTTTTCCGTAGCAGATTCTTTTATTGATTCTCTTTCTTTTCTTTGAGCTATTGTTAGCATTTTTACCAATTGAACCTCTTTATTTTCAAAGAGAACCTCTTTACTTCCACTTCCAAGACGTAAAACATTTCCAGCATCATAGGCAATTTCTATAAATCCCATATTAATCCATTGGGTAATATAATAATACCACTGTTCAGAAGGATAATCGCGACCTACTCCAAAGGTTTTGATTAAATGATATCCATTTTCCGTTATTTCTTTTCTGTGAGACCCTCTAAGTACATCAATTAAAATTGCTAAGGTAACTTTTTCATTTAGCCTGGTGATGGCAGAAAGAGCCATTTGGGCTAAGCGGGTTGCATTAAAATAATTGGGAGGATTAAGACAAACATCACAGTTTTCGCAGTTATCTGGAAGATATTCTCCAAAATAGCCCAGCAGTATTTTTCTTCGGCAAATTAATGCTTCAGCATATTCTTTCATCCGGTTTAATTTAGCAAGCTGCAGTTCCATTTTTTCCCCTTTGGAATCATTAATAATATCTCTAAGCAGTCCAATGTCAGCAAAACCATAGAAAAGCAAGGCAATAGCCGAAGCACCATCTCTGCCGGCACGTCCAATTTCCTGATAATAACTTTCTATATTTTTGGGAATATTATAATGTATGACCCATCGTATAGATGATTTATCAATACCCATTCCAAAAGCAAGAGTTGCACATATGATAGGGGTTTGGTCAAAGGTAAAGGCATCTTGAATATCGCTGCGCTCTTTGGAAGAAAGACCAGCATGATAGGGTGCTGCCTTTATACCTTTTGCATTTAATTTAGCAGCCAGTGTTTCAGTCGTTTTCCTGCTCAGGCAATAAATGATTCCACTCTGACCATTTTTACTTTTGATAAATGATAAAATTTGGTTGAATCGGTCTAATGCTGGTCTGACCTCCAGGTGAATATTAGGTCTGTCGAAGGAACTTAAGTAGGTCTCTGTCTGTTTAAGTTTTAATTGATCATTGATATCTCTGCGTGTAATTTTATCAGCTGTCGCTGTTAAAGCAATGATTGGAACCGAGGGAAAATAATCCTTGATAAATCCAAGTTTTGTGTATTCGGGTCTAAAATCATGCCCCCATGATGAAATACAATGCGCCTCATCAATGGCAAAAAGATTAATATTTCCTTTCTGAAGAAGAGAAAAAAAGGATGAAGAAATTAACTTTTCAGGAGAAACATAAAGCAATTTTAATGATCCGCTTATAAAATCCTTTTCAACCTGTGCCGTATTTTCTGAAGTAAGACTGCTGTTTAGAAAGGCTGCTGAAATGCCATTGGTATGTAAACCACTCACCTGATCTTTCATGAGTGAGATAAGAGGGGATACCACAATCGTAGTACCTGGCATAACTAAGGCTGGCAATTGATAGCAGACAGATTTTCCACCTCCAGTTGGCATTAAAGCTAATACATCTTTTCCTTCGAGAACAGATTGAACGATTCTTTCCTGATTTTCTCTGAAAGAATCAAATCCAAAATATTTTTTTAACGTTTCTTTTAATTTCGTTGTCATGTTTCCGTGAAGATATCGGAAAAGGGTGTATTAGGTATAAGACGTAATAGGATGCATATTACGTTTTTTTATGAAATTAGTGAAATTTCGCTATTTTTATATTTAAATAAAATCTAACCTTTCATGATTAAAACTAAAATTTCTGGAATTGGCTGTTATCTGCCAGAGAATATCATAACTAATGATGATTTAGCTCAAAAAATGGACACAAACGATGCCTGGATTCAAGAGAGAACGGGTATACAAACCAGAAGATATGCTACTAATTTCAAGGAAACAACGACAACGATGGGGGCGAAAGCTGCTACTATTGCCATTGAAAAAGCAGGCATAAGTCCAAACGAAATAGATTTTATCATTTTTGCCACACTCTCACCTGATTATTATTTTCCAGGGTGTGGGGTGTTGGTTCAGAGAGAATTAAATATCACCAGCTCGGAATGTGGTGCCCTTGATATAAGAAACCAATGTTCAGGGTTTATTTACGGCTTATCCGTAGCAGATCAGTTTATTAAAACTGGAATGTATAAAAATATTCTCCTTATTGGCGCAGAAATGCACTCCATGGGTTTAGATTATTCTAATGAGGGGAGAAATGTAACCGTTATTTTTGGAGATGGGGCGGGAGCAGTTGTTCTTCAAGCAACGGAAAAAGAAAATCAAGGAATTCTTTCTACCCATTTGCATGCCAATGGTACTTTTGCGGAAAAATTAGCAACATTGAGTCCTGGGTGTCATGGTGGGTATCATTCTGATTGTTTGGAAACTGAAATTGATTATGGCTTTCCAGATACTGCTTATGGGGGAATATTTGTAACGGAACACATGGTAAAAAATAATCAGGTGGCTGCGACGATGGACGGTCAATTTGTTTTTAAGATGGCTGTACAAAAATTTCCCGAAGTTATAGGAGAGGCACTCAAAAAGAATGACCTTGATAAATCCGAAATAGATATGCTTATACCGCATCAGGCAAATCTTAGAATTAGTCAGTTCGTGCAGAAACAATTAGGTCTTCCCGATGAGAAAGTATGGAATAATATTCAAAAATATGGGAATACTACCGCTGCATCTATTCCTATTGCCCTTTGTGAAGCATGGGAAAACGGAAAAATTAAGGATGGAGATTTGGTTTGTCTGGCTGCCTTTGGCAGTGGATTCACCTGGGGCGCTGCCTTATTACGCTGGTAATAAAATGTTTAGTCCTTTTTCATCATAGTATCATATTACCCATTAGGGTAGGACTTCGGTTTGTACATATTTTCTATGAGCATGTCACCCCTTTAGGGTATGATTAGGTCTATTTTATGAAATAATTATAGAAACGGAAATTGCCTGTACATATCCAACCTAATTTCATGGATTAGCATTGTTTCAGCAATTTTATTTTCATGACAATTCAGGGTCTTCAAAATAACGAGGATGGATTTCTGAGGAGAGGTTTCTGAGAGATCCACCATTTTTATGGTTTAATACAGACAAAATTTCTGCGGATATGCTCAGGGCTATTTCTGCCGGAGTTTCAGCACCAATCTCAAGCCCTACTGGTCCGTAAATGGTTTTTTCCTGCTCATCTGAAAGGAAAATTCCTTCTTTTTGTAAATCCTTAATCATATTGTCTAATTTCTTTTTTGGACCGAGTGCTCCAATATAACTTACTTTTTTTTCCAGCAAGGCTTTTAAAATGGCATAGTCATAATTATAATTATGTGTCATTAGGACAAAAACGGTCTTTTCATCTATGTAGAGTTGATCTAGTACTTTCTCAGGCTTACAAACTACCAGCTGACAAGAAGCTGAAAATCGTTCAACTTTGGCATACGTTTGTCGTCCGTCCACGATAGTAATATTCCATCCCAGGGTTTCAGCTATTCTCTGCAAAGGAATGGCGTCATTTCCTGCACCTACGATAATCAATGAAATAGGAGGATCAATGAATGAAATAAATGCTTTAAAATCAATATCCTGATAAGTATAATCCTTAAAAGCAGATTTTTTTAATTTTAAGGTTTCTTTAATATCTTGAGTTAACTTTTCTGGTATTTTTTCAAAAAGAGTGTTGTTAATTAAACGCCCTGATTCTTCCTGCAAAATGGAGGTACCTGCAAGCATTCCATTATTACCTTGAGTGCTGTATAGGGTTACAAGAACCGCATTTTGCCTATGTTTAACCGTCAACTTAAGGAGTTCAATGGGATTTAGAAGGTCATCTTCCTTAATGGGTTCAAAAAGAACCTGAATAATACCTGAGCAACCAAGTTGGACACCAATGGTTGCATCCTCTTCATCGCTGGTATCATAGATAACCAGCTTAGGTTGTTGTTGGTGAATACAAAAGACTGCTTTACGCAAAGCATCTCCTTCTAGACATCCTCCGCTGATTGCCCCTGTAAGTTGACCCGATTCATCAACAATCATTCTGGCACCAGGCCTTCGATAGGAAGATCCATTTAAATGCACGAGGGTGGCTAAGGCCAGTCTTTTTCCATTTTTCCTGGCAATTTCATATGCATTGACAATTTCACTGATTTCCTTCATAATTAATTATTAACGCTAATTTCTTACTTTTACTTTAAATGAGACTAATTTTATGACAAATAATGTGCTTATTCAAAATATACAATCCATCGAAAAGGAGTTGAAATGGTTTGAATCATTTTTGGAAGCCCGCTTATCGAATTTTTTTAATAATGAATTAGAAGATCCTTATAATCTACACTTACCACCTGACTTATCAGGAGAAGATAGTATTTATGCGGATTTTATTAAACATTATCAATTTAAACCAGAAGAACGACTTGTTTTATTATTATGCCTGACTCCCCATTTAAAGCCCGAATTGTTAGATCCATTTTTAATAAAAGATGCGGTGATAGGCAGATACCATACTATTTTTGGAGGATTAGCCGGACAAAATCATAATGGTTTTTTACCTACTGGGGAAACGGCAATTTTTTTAATTGCAGGTAATAACCTAATAAAAAGAAATACGGCCTTAAAAATTTTTGATGTAACTCATCCTTTTCATGCTTTTAATATATTAAAACTAGATGATTCAAAAATAGGTGAACCACGGTTAAGTGGTTTATTGTCTATTTCAGATGAATCCTTATCTCTTTTAACTATAGGTAATGAATATGAGCCTCCTTTTAGCTCAAAATTTCCTGCCAGAAAACTACATTCTTTCATGACCTGGGATGATTTGGTTTTAGATACCAATACCTATGATGAAATAGAAACGATAAAGGTTTGGATAAATCAAAAAGATAATCCTGAGTGGGATAATGTACCACATTCTGGTTGGATGAAAGGATATAGAGTTCTTTTTTATGGTCCTCCGGGAACGGGCAAATCCTTAACTGCTGCATTAATGGGTAAAGAATGTGGCAAAAATGTTTACAGAATAGATCTATCACAGATTGTATCAAAATATATTGGGGAAACAGAAAAAAATCTTTCTTCTTTATTTCAACTTTCTGAGAATAAAAACTGGATTTTATTTTTTGATGAAGCAGATGCTCTTTTTGGAAAAAGAACAGAAATGACAGATGCAAAAGATAAATATGCAAATCAGGAAACTTCTTATTTATTGCAAAGAATTGAAGAATTTGAAGGGTTAATTATCTTAGCTACCAACTTTAAACCTAATATTGACAGTGCTTTTCTAAGGCGTTTTCAGTCAATTGTGAATTTTAAATTTCCTGGAATTAGCCAGAGGGTTAAACTCTGGGAAAAAGCATTGTCTCGATTACCAGGTGAAAATGAAGTGGATATTATGAAAATGGCTAATGATTTTGAAATTGCTGGAGGATTTATAAATAATGTAATTCAATTCGCATGGTTAAATGCCAGAAGAAACAATTCAAAAATAATTACAAATCAAGATGTTCTGCTTGGTATAAAAAGAGAATATGCTAAAGAAGGTAAAATTTTTAATCAATAAATTAGTATTTTTAGTTTTTTTATCTACAAAATGTAAAATTTTTCATTTAGTTATATGATTTTTTTGGGAAAATGGCAAAAATTGAAATCCTTTTAAACCAGTGAAATAGATTACAAATGTTTGCAAATTTGAGGTTTTTTATGTTTGTTTTCGTAGGAATGATTTCTTTTATTCCTGTTTGTATTTCTCAAGATGCTCAAACTGTTATTAATTCAGCTACACAGGACTATGATTCTGGACTTTTTGCAGAAGCAAAACAACAAGTTATTAAATGTTTTACAGCGAGAAAATTTGAAAATATTAAATTAACCAATGATGCATATCGGTTACTTTCACTTATTTCTATTGCAGAAGATTCTATTTTACTGGCCCGAAAATATATAAAAAGAATTATTCAATCTGATCCTGATTATAAAGGACCTGTTCAGCATTTTATTTTTGATCAGTTAATGCAACAAATTTTGTCTGAAAATCAAACTATTACAGTAAGTGCGGTTTCAAAAAAGGCAGAAGATATTAGGGTGGCGCCTGCCAGTGTTTTAATTATTAACAAAAATGAAATGCTGGAAAGGGGCTATGTTGATTTGATTGATGTATTGATTAACCTCCCTGGCTTTGATATTTCAAAGTATTATGGGGTAAATTATGCTAATGTTTATCAGCTGGGCTTTCGCCAAGAAAATACTGAACGAACCTTATTTATGATAAATGGTATCGAAGAAAATGATAACTGGTCTAATATAGCTTATATTGCCAGGCAATATCCACTTTCCAATATCAAAGCAGTTGAAGTACTTTATGGACCTTCCTCAACGATGTATGGACCACGTGCCTTTGTTGGTACCATTAATGTTATTACTTATGATACGGGTGAAAAGATACCTTTTCCTGAAAAAGCAATAAATTATAATGTTTCAGCCAAAATAAATCCATTTTATTTAAATGGAACCATCTTAGGGGGGAGCTATGGAACCCGAGATGCTGATTTTACGATTGGATTTAAAAAGGATGCAAATATAAATACGACTTTTACCTTTAAATCATTTCAAAGTGATCAACGGTTTGATTCAAATAATGAGGCCTTTGATTATAATCCGTCCGATATAGATCAGTTAAATTATGATCATTTAAATCTTACAAAACCCATAAATTTAATTAATAATGGGATGATAAATTCTTACACACCTGCTGCATTTGCGGATTTATATAAATTAGTGAACAATAATCCTTTCTATCAGCTTTTTAGAAATCAAATGGGAACTGTTGATAGCATAAAATTGACCCAAGCAGGTATTAATCAGGCCCGATTATTAGATAAACAAGCATATACCGGGCTGATAAATGGTCATCCTTCAGGTTATTCAAATAGAATGAAAGATTCTTATATTGGCATAAAAGTTGGATTTCCTAACTTAGTTTTGGGAATACGCGCATGGAAAACAGAGGAAGGATTTGGCTTTTATCAGGATATATACAATGCAGGAACCAATAATGGAAGTAAATGGGCTGTTTTAAATGCTACCTTTTATTCAATATTTAATAAAACGTACAATCGTATTTCTTTCTCAAATATTACATCTTTTACCAATAACAGATTAGATAATTCGTCCGTCAGGGTCAACTATTTTTTACTGGGTAACAGGTCTCAAGGTTTAAATCTCGGACACTTTTTATATCCTGACTCTCTAATAGCAACCAGTTCAGTAAATCCTGCAAAACAAGGATATGGCAATTTGTTTTATTACTATGATGCCCAATTATTTAGAAATGATTTTCGAACGTTTTATAATAGTGATAGATTTAATATTATGGGGGGTTTAGAGTTTAGATTTAGCCGACAGTTTGGTGACTATCTTTATTATCTGAATTTTCCAAAGGATGAAAACGGCTTAAAGCAAGAAGATAGCTCATTTGCACAGGAAAAAGGAACTTTTAATGATGTCAACGCAGGCGGAGCGAACGTATATAATATTTTCGATTTATCTTTTTATTTTTCTGGAACCTATAAAATTATTCCTGAAAAATTAAACCTATCCTTCGGAAACAGGATTGATTATAATAGAATTCGTACTAATGGAGGATTCGGATACGAATTTTCGCCTCGGATTGCGTTAGTTTATCTTGGGAAGCAAATTTCTACAAAGTTTGTTTATTCTCATGGAGTTCAGAATGTGTCACTTTTTCATAAATATTCTACTGGTAATAATAGAAAACCTAATCCATTTCTAACCACAGAAAAAATTGATTATTTTGATTTTTCATTGAACGGAGTTCATAAAAGAAACAATTTACGCTGGAATTTTATAGTGTTTCATTATTATGTTAATGACGCTGTTGCTTCAGTTGCTATTAATGAACCACCATATAATAGTCAAAATCAGAATGTAGGAGTATATCAGGTTACGGGAAGTTTGTTTGATGTTAATTATAGTTTCTTGAATAAAAAATGGGCATTATTTTTTAATCATACCTTCAATTTGCCTTTCCAACAAACAAAAGATGGCCTTTCTAAAAATTTAAAAATAGCTGACATTAGTGCTCAAAGCGCCAATTTAGGTTTAACATATAAGATGAATAATAAAAATCATATTTTTTCTAATCACTTTTATGCCAATTTTGTAGGAGAGAAACCAATAGGGCCTAATACCACAGCGCCTAAAAACTTAGGTTTTTATGGTAATAATATTCCTGCCTATTTAATATTTAATACGACTTTTAATTATACAAATAGAAACTTAGAAGGGATAAAATTTTCCTTGATTATTAATAATCTATTGGATATGAATATTTTATATCCAAAACATGAAACATATTACCATCCTGGGATTAGAACAGCTGCAGGATCCATGCAGCCAGGTTCACTAAATTCACTTGTTCCTTTTTACCCACAAAGAGGCAGGCAATTTTTTATTCGAATTTTATATAACATAGGAGGGATTTAATCTTAGCGCCACAATACAACCAGCCGTTCCTTCATCCAGCTCATTTGAATCATTTGAATGCCCCAGGGAAGGGTTTCCAGTAAAAGATCATAGGCTTTTTTTTCAACTTTAAGCTCCCATCTATTATTCAAATAATATAAAGATCCATTCCGCTGTAAAAAGGTTTCCCTAAAAGTACCAATACGTGTTCCCTTTAACTTTTCCCAATTTGTAATTGCCCCTGTTAAAAGGGAATTTGACAAATTGATTTCTTCTTCAGTTAGCTCTATTTCTGAATCTATTTCCATATCCATATCTGCTCCACACAATAATTTGTTTAGAGCAAGTTCATATTCAGGAGCTTCCTTTTTTCCAGTTACTAAAAATTGAGTTAATAATATTCCTCTCATCAAGCTCGCTTCATCTATAAACTCTTTTGAACCAACTAAATTTAACCGTCTAAAAAAACGACCTAAAAATGGCCATAATAAAATAAGCCCAGCATTAGCAATATAGATAGAATCAAGCGGCGATCCCTCTTGTGGTATTGGAATTTCTTTTTTTACTACTTTTTCTACTCGTGAATCTTTGGAATATTTCAGTAAAGATTTGTTTACATTAATTTGTTTGGAAGAAACATTTTTTATTCTTTCAACCATGAGAGCAAGGAGTAAACCTGGTTGTAATTTTTTCTTTTCTGCATATGATATAAAATATTGGTAAATTAAAGGAGTTGAAGAAGGATGTATTTTTTGACTTTTACTCCAGATAATCAGCATGTATTTTATAAATGATTTTTCATCTTTGAGGCCTAGTTTAAGTTTGATTTTTTCTCCGGTAACGGTTTCAATAGATTTTTCCAGCAAGGAAAGTTCTTCATATAAATCAAAATGAATTAAAGAAATGAATGATATCGCTGTTTTTTCTGATACTAATTCCAGTAATCTATTTATTTTATAAGGAGTTTTTGACCAATAATGTAATTTATACATTAAACTCCTTGGTGCATTTACTTTTAGGTTTTCTATCAGTGCAGGCCAATTATCTGCATTAAAAAAGGGATGTTCTACTGGGACAGATCCATAAGTTAAGAAATATTCTAATAATGCCATTTCCTTTTCCCATGAATAAGTAAACTGACTCTTATTTCGTAGTTTCTCACTTGGCTTAATTTCTGGAATGATAAAAGACAAATCATTCCTTAATTGATTTTCAATACTTATGGTTTGAATTCTTTCAAATAATATTAAGCTTAATAAACTCTCATAAAGTATATCTAAATGATGCCTATTGATAAACCTATTGCCTTTCACTAAATAGCGTTCAATAATATTGTCAAGGGATTCTTCGGATATATTTTTTACCAGAATTATTTTTTTGAGTATTAATGCAATTTCCTGAGATGTAAAAATTTTCCTTATGATTTTTTGATGAAATGAACGGTAAGCTAATTTTTCTGTGATGTTTAGCAAGTAAACGGGATTTTCAAGAATCTTAGTTCTAAAAAATTCAAGATAATTAGATAATCCTTCCTCTGAGAATCCTTTAGGCCAAAATCCAGATTCAAAATAATATTGCAACCAGTTTAAATTAAATGATTGTCCCACTACATCTATATCACCTATTTTTAAACTAACATTATATTTATTATTAATACTATCTGTAATTATTTCATATCTAAGCATTTGATTACTAATTGTCCATATTTTATTTTGCATAAAAAAAATGAACATGGATTCATTTATATCGCCTGAAATATTTAGTTCAATGGCTTTTTTTGTAATGTCCTGATAAAAGGATAGGATTGATTTTTCCGGAAAAATTTTACTTATTAAATGAATAATGACTGAAGGATCTTTTTTTCCTAATAAGGAGAGTATTCTGTATATTATATTTAGTTGCATTGGCATAGCTAACATGCCTTTTATCAGCGAAATATTTTCAGATTTAAGACTTTCTTTGAATATAAATTCCAGTTCTTTTATTTCCAGATATGAAGTTTTTAGCCATCTCTGGATTTTTCCTGTAATGAAGTAATGTATCAAAATGTCATTGAAAAATTGATTATCTCTCCATGCCTTTGGGAGGGGTATTTTATTTTGTTCTGTAATAAGGCTCACTATTTCACCTTGCAAGGTTTCAGGTAAATTTTCAATCGTCTTATCGAGTTCTTTTAGTTGTAATATTCTCTCTTTTTGTAGTTTTTCTAAAATATATTGATAAAAATCTACTGATTTAAAGGGTTTTCCTTCATTCAATATGATAAATTGCAGGGTGTTTTGTTTGATCCATAATCCTATTTTATTTCTGGGTAATTTAATAATATTATAACGGTTAAACCAATTCTTTACTTCCTTTGATGCTGATATTAATTCACGATATAATTCACCTGCCATGCTCATTTGTAAAAATTGGAGAGCTTCTTCAGGTAAAGCATTTACAAGTAGGTTTGAAATATTTGGATTGTATTTATTTTCATATAACTTTCCTATTACCAGTTCTTTTTGTGCGAGTAAAACTTCTAAAAAAAGGGATGATTTATCTATATTTTCAGGTAAGGATAGGGTGTTAAATATGTCGGGCCCTAATATTCCTATTAGTTTTTCAATTGATTCAGAGGCTTTAAAGGGTATTTCCACCGATTCAATATAGGTTGGATTCTTATCTAGAATAGTTTCATATACTAATCTTAATGATTTTGTCAATACATCTGGGATGACATTTTGACTCTTTAATAGAGGAAAAATAAATATTTTTAAAGGTACCTTCGACTTATTAGCAAGCTTAGTTATTACTTTCAATAAAAAATGGTCTATTTTATAAATTGCTGATTGATTTAACAAAACAACATTTATTAAGAAAATATAAAATGTTGCTTGATTGATGTAGGTTTTTAGATTTGGATAAATACTTGTCACTTTTTTGATAAACTCTTCAAACAAGGGAAAATTACCTTTTAATAGGGTCCCCAGAATAATTATTAACTGAGGGAGTTCAAGTTTTTCATAATTTGAAGGGTGCGAAAAAATTTGTTTGAAATCTTCTGGTGAAGCAGCCTTTTTCTCTTTTATTGATTTTTGAATGGCTTTTAAGAGCTTAGATGAAATTGATTGTTTATTTGAAAGTATTTGAACCTGGAATGCACGTTTTTCAACAGGTATTTTTTGACTAAGTACGTTGATTAAGTTATCAACATACGAGGAAAAATTTTCCTTCCCTGAAGGCATTTCCGACCATAAATTCAGAGAGATACGATAAAAGTCTGCTTGATTAACATAGGATTTTAAAGAAGGATAAATATTGGTCACTTTTTTGATAAACTCTTCAAACAAGGCAAAATTTCCCTCTAATAATTTGGAGCTTAATTTTTTTAATTTCGAAATATCCAGATTTTCGATCTCAATAAAAGAAAAGTCTAATTGTTTTTCATTTTTAAATATTTGAACAATCTGGTTTTTTATTATTTTAGAAACATTGGATTCTGAAGCTATATATAATTTGTGAAATATATATTCTTTATTGAGGTTATAAGTTTTTGAAACACTTTTAATAATCTGAGATATAGTTACCTGTTCTGCTTTTTGTTCTGTAAAGGTATGAGATAAAAAATGTGAAAAAATGATACTTTGAACGCTTAGGTTACTGCTTTGAAATACATAAAAGGCATTATGTAAATAATGAAAGGAATCAATTAATAAATTGTTCTTAATTATGCTATCTGAAACCCACATTTCAATCATCTCATGAAGAATTCCCTCTGAAAAAAGGTTGGCTGTTTGCACTTTGCTGACATTTAATTTTCGATGTATTTGGCTTAATATTTGAAAAGTTTTTCGCTTATTTTGCCGCAACATAATCCGAATTAATTTGTCTCTTTCCTTTTTTGACTTATATTTTCCTCCCAGATTATTTGGATTAGAAGTATAAAAATGGTTTAATAATTCTGAATAGTCATTAAATTCTAATTTTTTAGCAGGCTTTGGTAAGGAAATATTTAAAAAGTCTCTTTTTAATAGTTCTTTAACCATACTTCTTATACCAAATGTTTGGGGGTAAGATTCTGGAAGGGAGATTATTGCATCATTAATCCTATCTAATATGGTCTTGTAAGAAATTCCATACTGTTTTGAAAGTAAGAGTAACTGGTTTTTGAAGAAAGCAGTCTGGTCAATACTAGTAGCAGTATTTGAAATTAAGTAAGTTAGGATAAGCTCTTGTAAAACCTTTTTGAAAGCGCGGTCCTCTTCCTCAACCACTTTTTGTTTCTGATGAATTTCAGTAAGATCGGTGGCGTATTGCTTAAAAAAAGAAGATGGTCGTGGGCTTAAAATACCAAAAAGTTGATAGAGCGTTTCGTCTTTAAATTGATAAATAATTCTTTTTCGCGTTGACTTTTCTTTTCCCAGGGTGAAAATCAGGTTTTTTGTTTTAATACTTTCCTCTCGAATATATTTTTTCAATGATTCATCAGGCACAAATAAAGGATTTAACCCCCACCATGGAATTTTTCCATGGGTGATAAAATATTTAAGCAGATTATATTCTCTATCAGATAGGGTAAAGGTTTTAATTTGATTATCTGTTTTATAATTATTGTTTTTGAATTTTTCTTCAAACCATTTTTCTAAATTACTTTTAAACTGAGCAATTAATTGATTTCTGGTATCATTTATTGAAATATTTCCCAGGTCTAATTCAATTTCTGGGATTCTAATGGTTTGATCTTGTATATTGTATTTATTCATGAGTGCTTCTAAAATAGCACTTAATTCATGTTCTGTTATACTGGAAATCAAGTCAGCAATATGATGGTAAAAATTTTCATTGGGAATTTGAACATCAAATGTTAGTTTCTCAATTGTATGTCCATCCACGATTTTCATTTTTGATTATTTTCTAATCGTATGAAAGAATTAGCTGAACAAGTTGTAAGGAAAGATTATCCAGGACATTTAAATTAGGGGTTAATTTTTGTTTTTCTTCCAGCCATTTTTGATATACTGATTCAAAAATGCTCATTTTTTCAATATCGATAAAAAACAATTTAAAATTAAAATGAGCAGGAATTAATTCATCGACGGTATCTTTTATTAAGTTTTTAAAATCTTCATTTTGAAATCTTGCCGGCCAGTTTGGAAATATGATGCTTGAAGTATTTGAAAATTCAAAGGTAAGGGGAAATAGGGTAGCTGGAGAAGATTCCTGTAATATCTCATAGCTTGATTCTAATTCTTTTTTACCCTCAACGATTTCCTGAAAGTATTGGACAGCTGTATCCATTTCTTTTTCAGCCACAAAAGTAGAATAAAATTCTTTTTGAATCTTACCAATGATTTCATTCCGGTCATTATAAAGAACTACCTGATATTTAGTTTGTTGAACGATCTCTACAATACCATAGTTTTCTTTTTTCGAGCCGATAAATGGAAAATCTTCCACTAAATTTTTCAATTTTACCATATCACTGGAATTTGTTCCAGTAAGATAAATTTCACCTTTAATATCATAAAAATGAAGGGTAAAAATGACTGCATCCAATGGTCTTAGTAAGATATGTTCAATCAGGTGAAATCCTTCACACAACTCATTTAAGTTGATAAAGCGAACAACCGCTTTTTTTAACTTATCAAGACAAAATGCTTCTTCCTTTGATTCATAAATAACCGTTTCAATGTTTAATTGAGGACTTTTATAAATTAAATGGTATAAATAATCAGGATATAAACCAGTTCGAACTAGTTTATAATATTGATTTGAAATCCCATGAAGGAATAAATCATGAATAAGAAGGCTGTTTTCAGCAAAGAAAAATACTTTATCCATTTCATAAGCACCATCTTTTAGCCTTAATACTTCTAATTTTTGATTATCTTCTAATTCAAGAATAGTAGTAATCCAGTTTTGCCTTAGATTTTCTTCTTTACTGATATTTGACTGCTGAAGAAGAGGTTTAACCAAGGATCTTATTTCCAGGTTTTTAATATTAAGGAGAAGACTTAACTTTTGTGCTATTCCCGAAATATTTTTAGTCTCCCATGCTGGTTTCAAGTAGTTAAAACCAACACCTCTTTGATAACCAATAGGTAAGATTTGTTCAAGAAAACGAATTTTTGCTAAAATCATTTCTTTTTCAATGTCAACTTTGGAAGTTAATCCGCGCAGGTTTTCAAACTTTTTAAGGATATCATCTGGGAATGTTTCTCCAAAACGAGCTAACAAGTGATTTAGAATCCTGTTTCTTCTATCAAAAAAAGGATCCATTTCTTCATTTATTTTTCCAAGATTTTTTTCATATTCTTTTAAATCTTCTTCAATTACTATTTTGTTTAATTGAGGTATTTCTATGGGTACTTGATAAAAATAGGTTTGATTAAGTTCTGAATTTATAGAATATAATTTTTTAGTATTTACCAATTGAGCTAAATAATTTGCCATTATTTGTTCGAAAAACGTTAGATATGCTTTAAGTTGGAATGCTTGGGCCTTTCTTTGATATGAAGCAGATGAAGGCAAAGAACTCTCCTTAAGGCCATATATATCAGGTAATTCGTTTTGAATTGAATAATAAGCTTTGATTTCTTCGGCATTGAATCGTCCTTGAATAATTTCCTGAGAAACTATTTTGGGCGTTCTATAATTTTGTAAACTATCAGCAATTTGAGCATTGAAAAATTGCTGCGTTGTATGTGGATCCGTTTTATATTGAATATTATTCTTTAATATGACGATTTGATTTCCCGAATCTTCATCTTGCATTAAGTTTTTATCTAACATTGGGAATTCATCGTTATCAAAAGTTACTAAATTTTCATGACAACGAACCTCATTTTTCATTATACTAAGTTCCTCAACCACTTTCACACCTGGTACATCGGCAATCAGTTCTTTAATTCTAGATAAATAAATACCATTTACGGAAGGTTTTAATGTTTTATCATCTAAATAACCATAAGGTAGGGTAGGTCCCTGAAAAATGATATCTGGATTTATTCCTTCCCTCAATAAATCATCAGGATGTTGAAATTTTATTTCAGGATTTAAGAATTCATTTATTTTTGAAAAAATTTGAGCCAGCAATAATTCACCAACAGCATCAGGATCGATTTGAATTTTACCATGAAGACTTATTTTTACGCCATTCATAATAATAATCTTATTAATATCACAACCAATTAATCTATTCGAGTGAAATTCAGTTTTTACTTTATTAACCAGATTTAATTTTTCTTCAACTGAAAGTTCTTTTCCTGCTTGAACTAAAATATCAATCAATCCTTGATAACCGGCTCCATCGTCTTTTACTGGATTTATCCAGCAATTTTTAATTTCAGGAATTTTGCCAATGAATAATTTTCTGTAATCCTTAATAAGGATTGGACTTGATGGGAAAATTAAGTTGGGGGGAAATAATAAATTATCTGATTTTTTATGGTCTTTGTCATTTTTTATAAAAAGTAAATCTGTAATCGGAAATTGTGTTCTGTAGGCTAAATCAGTGATTGCATAGCACAATTGTTCTATAATGGTGACACCGGGGTCATGATAGTTAAAATCCGTCCAAATATTTCCAGAAAATTGCTGAGCAAAAAACAATGCTTTTTCCCTCAACCCTTCATAGTCCAAAGAGGGATGTTCATAATTTTCTCTGCTTACCGTTTGTGCTTTTTTCATTATCCTTGTTAGACTTTATTCTGAAACAGTCCAAAGTTGAGTTACATGAAAGTTAATTTGATAGGGTTCAGCATTTTGATCATTTAGGCCATAATGTCTTCTGGTTCTGACTTGAAGGGCATAATTATTTACAGAACCAGTCCATCTGAATTGTAATTGATTTAGAAAACCACCATAATTTGCAGCCGTTTTTCTAATAGACCATCTGGAAAGATAACCACCAAATGTAGCTAAAGCTATAACATGAGCTATTGCATAACGACCGCTTCCTTTTTTGCCACTTATCTGAGCCATTATTTCAAAAGCATTTATTCCATCGAGATCTGCCAGTATATTATACCATTTGGCATCACCAGGAACTTGACCGGCAGCATAAGTTCCCTTTCTGGCGTCCATTCCTATGCATCCTTTTACCTCTAACTTTGAGGTAGGATTCGGTATGCCAATCCCTATATTTCCTCCATTTTTTAATACAAGTCTATAATCATTATCTGATTCATGAAATGTAAGCCCTTTTGCATTTCCGTCGTTTAAACTAATAAACCAGGCTGGACTGGATTTCTGAGAATTTTCATAAAAAGAGATAAGTCTTTTTGAGTAACCCATAGGGGCAATTCTAAATCCGTCTTCAACGCTTCTTCCAATACCATCTTCAACTATATTTATAGAGGAATCAATCAAGTCAGCAAAATTGGTTTCGGTAGGCACGCTGCCTTTCCTAAAGAAATTTTTTAACGTAATCCTATTTAAAATAGCCATGATTTATTAAAAATTGAGGGTGAATAAAATGGGTGAAGGGGTGACGTCGCTTTTTGGTTCTTTATTGAGATTTTCATCCATTTCCATGACAGATTCCTCTAAATCAGAAGCTATGACCAGCGTATCTCCAATGCGAAAATCTGATAAATCGGCAGGTTCAGGTGCATGAAATTGCGGTTTTTCTAATATAGTGATGTCATTTGAAAAACTTGGAATTAATACAGACCAAGGGGTTCCTCCTTTTAATAAACTATCTGTTGATTCGCTATCGGAGGCAGTGTCTTTTAATAAATACAAACCATTATCATTCATTTGCAACTGAATGACTGAAAGTCCGGTTAAAAATTTTACATAGGGCCTCGATTCAACAAATTGTATTAAGGCTGATTTTTTAATAGAACCTCCTAAAGAGGCATCTACATTGTCATTATAGAACCAGGGGCATATAAACTGAAGTAAATCTTTTTGTAATTCATTAATGAAACGTCCTGTTGATTTGCCATCAAAAATTATTTTTGCCTTTAGTCTGAGATATTCATAACTAGGATTCCTTATTTCTAGCTTTAGGAAAGGACTAGTATGTGCGATAATGAAAGACCTAATTTCTTCAATGAGTTCAGGACTTAATTTTGGTTCATAAAATTGCTTTTCACCATAGACTTTAGGAATGGCTACAATAACAATTTCTCCCTTTGAAATAAAATTTTCATGACTGTTATAACCGATACATTTTACCTGATTTAATTCATCGAATCTGTTTAACAGCATGTGTTCCAAATCCCATCTTGTCAAACATCGGTTTTTATGTCTGATTCGTTCCGCTACGCTCGTATGAAAAATATCATCAGATTCATGAAGGGTACCGTTAAAAGAATCTAAAGGTTGTATAATATTCATGATACCCTCTACAGGGATAAAAAATTCATTTATACTTTTTGCTGGCAACCGAACAGGATGATGGTAGGTTTCATTGGTATATTGATAAGTTGCCGTAGTTGCATTAGTATAAATCGTGACTATTTTACTGAATAAATCTGCTTTTTGCCTGGTAACAGCTCTAATCCAATAATAATTACCTGGGAGTATATCATTATTATTTGTCATATTTACAGGCAAAGAAAAGCTAATAATACCTGTTACCATGAGGTTTCTTGTCCCATCATTTAACAATTGATCAGATTCAAAATCAATCCATTCTTCACGGGATAAATATTGCCATCTTATCTCTGTTTTATGTCCTATTTCCCATTGTTCACTTCTTTTTAATTGTAAAAGCAAGTGCAACTGTTGCGGTAAATTTAAATTATCGATACCTAAAAACAAGTATCCCTCTTCGGGCAAACCAGGGATAATCTGTTTCTTTTTTGGCCTTCCTTCTGAAAATATATTTTCTATGCCAAAAGGATGTAAATGGTAGATTTTTTCTTCTTTTGCCAGGTTATTCTCGTAAAGTTTTCTTTCATCAAACTGAAATTTACTTTTGGAGGAATAAGAAATATTTAAATCTGAAACGATTGGAAAAACAGGATTATTGGGTATAGATTTTGATGGTTTTTCACCTGAAAGCAAGGAATTTGGTTTGGCATTTTCAGTGACTGCATTTACAAAAATTTTAGGGTATAAATCGAAGCCAAATCCCATTGGAGGATTTGTAAGGGTGAACTTAAGAAAACCTGTTTGTTTATCTCTGTTAAATTGTTTCGTTACCTCTTCAGACAATGTATAATTTGGTTGAATTTGAAGTTTGGAAAAATCAATTTCTTCAATAGTTGTATTTTCAAGAAGTCCATCTATGGGTTCTGCATTGAAGAGTGAAAAATTTTGTGCTTCCCTTTGATTTTCTGGATTAAAATTAAAATTAGAAAGTGCTGAAAGACTTAATTTAAAAGATTTAGAATTTATATTTTTTTGATAACCCTCATAATGAGATATAAAAGTCCCACCATCTAGACCTAAAGGTTGAAATTCAACCGAAATTTGCAGATTATTTAAATCTTTTGAAAACAATTCTGAACTTCCAATAATAAAATAAGATCCTAACGAAGGGACAGGACCTAAAATAGGAAAAGGGTTAGAAGAATCAATGGCTCCTAAATGATTAAATAGGTTTATATTTTTTAGCTTTTTTACCTTTACTTCGAGTTCAACTTCATTTAAACTCATGTTTTCTAAATATGAATAAGGATGTGCGGTCAACCCCCCACGCATTAAAATACAAATTATTGGATGAATTGATTTATAATTACCAAAATGAATGCTTTCTTTAAAAGGTATAATAGCCGGGGCAGATTCTTCCAATTCGAAGGTAATGGTAATTGGATCTTTTGTCCAATCAGTAGGTGTAATGACACGATAACTATCAGGAGATACCCAACCGTCTTCTGAAGTTAATGAAATGGTAAAAGCCTGTGCAAAAACTTCATGGAAAACCTCCTCTGCCTTAATTTGTCTTTTTTCTGCTATATCAAGTAATAAGAAAGTTAATTTATCTATTGACTCAGGAGTGAAAAATAAGGATATGGACACAGAACGCATTCCACTACATAATCGAAGGGTAGGGGAAGATATTGCAAATCCAATTTTTATATCTTCCATCGTTTTTTCATCCTCGGCAAGGAAAAGTTGTTCCTCACCTAAAGAAGAAATTGGCTCGAAATCGGATAAATCATTAATTTCTTTTCCGTATATGCCTGAAACTAACCTGTATTTAGAATATACATCCACCAATGGATTTCTGCTGACATATAGCGTAAATAATTTATTTACAGAAGCATGCGTCAGTTGAATACTAATATCTGTTTTATATTTTTCTGGAAATCCTAAAGCATTTTGTCCTGCATGTAGAATTGTATCTTTTTCTAGGAAAACTTCTTTATAATCTTGATTTAAAATAGCGTATACAAAAAGAGAATCTGGATTTCCTGCTTTAGGATTTTGACCTAAAATTTTAGTGTAAAAAAAGTCTAAATGTTTTTTGGTCAATTTATTTAAATCTGATTTTAAAACATCAAATAGTTCAAGGAAAGTAAAAAGCAAACCATTGTGAGGGGGGTGGTTTTCATTTTCAAAATAGGTTTTTTGGAATAGTTCGGGGGCTTTAAAATTTAAAGTTCTTAAAATAGAAATAATGGGTGGATATAACAATATGACCTCTTTAATTGCATGGCTAATTTGTTCTATTTCATTATTACCAACATGATAAATGGAAATGGGCTCTGTATCTTCAATTTTCCAGATAGACAAAAACATTGAATAATCATTTTGCATATAAATAGGCAATTCAGAAGAGGTTTTTGCCATATCGTACGCAATTAGTTTAGAGAGTAAAGAAGTTCCCTGCGTAACTATTGCGGTGTATAGTTCATTTTCGATAGGTGTTATATGTACTCCTTTATTCGTTTCAGAGGCTCTTTTATACCAGGAATTTAATTGTTTAAGTAAGTTTAAGTTAAAAACGAAGAATAATTCAAACTGATTAATTTTTGCTAACAGTTCATTATAACCTTCAAATGAATTTAAAATATGTATTTTTTCCTTTTCAATGGATTCAATATTTATTCCGGCAATTTCAGCTAACAAAAAGGAATCATCCCCTTCAAAAAAAGGCCTCCAGGATTCATTTTCATTTCCATCAACAGAATAAAATTTCAGCAGCTGTGATTGTCGGTAAATAAATCGGAGAAAATCTCCAGTTGTTCGTTCGTCTGGCATAAAATATTGACAATCAAGCGCTTTATTAATGCGATTTTTTCTTGAAGAACCTTGATATGTAGATAATTTATTCAACGCGATATAATTTCTAGGTGATTTTGGTACCTTCAGCAAAATAATAAGGATAAACAATGTTATTTCTTACATTGGTACTTTCAATTTCATAATCGAGGGTAATCTGAAGTATTCCCTCCATGATTTTTTCTTTATTGGCAGAAATGCTATGGATAAAAAGTCTTGGTTCGTTGATTCGAATGGCAATGGCTAAGTCCTTCAATATCCAGTCAATGTTTTTTTCTGAAGACATTTCAAAGACATGTTGAAACAGCGGATTACCATATTCTGGCCGCATATCCCTTTCACCTAATCTTGTTCCCAGGAAAATCTCAATACTTTGCTTAATATCTTCTTCATCACTGACTAGTTGTACACCTTTAAGATCAATATGAAAAGTAGGTGGAAAACTCCAACCGGTTCCAAGAAATGATTTATCGTTTGACATGATTATCCTCCTATGATTACGGTTGGACAACCCAAAACAATACTTCCACCGTGAGCACAGGTATCACCCATTCTGGCGGCAGGTTTATTACCAATCAATACGGTTGCTGAACCTTTCATGATGGAATCAGGAGGACCCACGCAAACAGCAGAGTCACCCATAATGGCTGCTGGTAAGAAAGAAATAAGAACAGTTGGGGATCCAGGACCAATAATTGGCCCTCCAACATGAGGCACAGGCCCTGTTGTCATTGGGCAAACGTGTAAATCGGTAATTCTTGCTGCAAATGGCATAAAAATATATTTTAATTTATCATAACAACTCCTCCTTTAACAACAGTCTGACCTGAGGCAACAACTTCTGCCTGTGCCGTTCCTTTAAAAGAGGCTTTTATTTGAGCTTCAGCAGCTACATTTAAGCCCTTTATTCCAACATCTCCGCCAGAGCAGGCAACATCAACTCCTGTAGTTCCAGTAATAGCCACTTTTTGACCACTTTTAATGGTTATATTGAAATCACTGGTAATTTCAATACCAGATGAAGAGGTTTTTATCTGCGACCCATTTAGATCTTTGATGGTAATCCCCTTGTCCTTGTCTGAAATAATAATGGAATTGCCACCGGGAGTCAGTAAGGTAAGGATTTTATCTTTGTCATCAAATTCAATTTTCAATAATGATTTTGAATAAAATGCTTTTTTCGGATTTTCGGCACTAATTGTTTCAGGGGGTTTATTGGTGCTGTTATAAAGGCTGCCCAACACTACCGGAAAACGTGGATCTTCGTTTAAGAAACCGACGACCACAGAAGAACCCACTTCTGGAATAAAAAAACTTCCCGCTGCGGCAGTGGCGTATAAATGACTCAATCTTGCCCATACTCCCTGACCGGTTTGTTTTATAGAGGGAATTAAAACTTGAATCTTATATTGTCCATCTGGGTCTGCATCAATCTTAGTTACTTTTCCTATATGCAATCCTTTTACTGGATTATAAACAGGCATTGAGTTTGGTATTTTTTCTCCAATTAATACATTTGGCTCTAATCCAAATTTAATTTTAGTCAAATATACCCCATCAGCCATAGTATGTTCAATTCCTGTAATTAATGTATCTCCATCAAACCTACTTCCAAATCCTTCTAGCGTAATGATATTCCCGAGAGATAATATGTTTAGCCCACGAAAGGTAATGGATCCCCTAATCCTCTGGATTCTTGATAAGACAAGTAAAGCATCGGCGTAAACCTTTAATTCAGAAGCCAACATGGGACTATTATAATTAAGATTTAAGACGGGTGGACTAGCTACTGCGCCTAAAGTTGTGCCTGTTAAATTACCCTGGGTGGGTAATCCCGAAGGTTCTGAACCAGTTTGGCTTACTGGAGCTTGGGTGTAAGGATTAAATGATGCAGCAGAAACACCTTGTAATTGGGTTGTTGCATCTATTTCTCCTTCAAAATTTGAAATATTATCGCCATAAATAAGGGTTGTTTTGGAAAATGAAAATAACGCTGGTACTGGTTTTCCAACTGTTATTTTTCCCTGGCTATTGAATACAACAAACCCATTTGCTTTAGCACGAAGCAATAGAAAATCCCAGTTCGTCATGTCATGTTGAATGAGGAAGGGGTGGGTATAGGTAGTGCTGGTAATCGTTTTTGTAACCCCTGCGGCATTAATTATAGTGGTAAAGATGGCACTATCTGTCTTTTTTTCAAAAATCTCAGATTTTTTCTGATAGGTCATTTCAATGGCTTTATCAGCACATTCTAAAACCACCAGATTTTTATAATAGGCATTTTGATAACCAGGTTTTACGGAAATACTATGTTTAACAATAATACCACTAAATACGACCTCATTTAATTGATCAAATCCTAAACTTATCTGAACCTCACTTCCTGGTTCAAAAGCAGTTTCCTCACTTTCAGGAAATAAATGGAGGGAAGTATCGCCTCCAATAATTTCTATTTTTGCTCTGGCAATTTTATTTATCTCTTCCCAGGTTGAAATTTTATATACCATTAAATCATCGGGTAAAGCTGACCCGTTAAAAGTAAGGGTGAAAGAAGTTGGTTTTCCCGCAGAATCTAAAGGTGATACTCCAAACATAGTATTTTGTTATTTTTCCAACGGTGGGAACAATATTTTTTCTCCAAGTTTTAGCCTCCTGAATGAGGACAAATTGTTTATTTCAGCAATTTTCAGGTAGTATTTTTTATCGCCATAAAACGATTTACATAAAGCAGGTAAAGTATCTCCTGCTTTGATGGTTGGAATCCTGGTTATATCAGGGCTTTGATATTTTGATTCTTCAACTTCTCTATTAATAAATTCCTCGATGGTTATGGAAACTTCCGCACGAACAGCACTTCCAGTGGAATTAAAATAAGTGTATTCTATATCTAAATCTGTTACCACACCTTTCAACGAAATATCTCCCCAGACTAAATGCACAAAAGGGGGAGCATGGGTTGAACGAAGAGGGTATATAGTGACACCTTTCAATTTTTCTATTGAATCTTCCAAACCCATGAAATAACTTATTTCTGAGGGTAACATCCAATACCAATCCCCATCGGGAACGCTTGGAATAACGCCTGTTAAGTCGAGGGTGAATTTAAAAGATACTGTTTCCTTAAAATAAGTAGGTGATTTCTGAGGGATTGCACCACCATTGGCACTGGAGGGTTCGTCATCACCTTCGTTTTTTCCATATTTACAAGAAACACTACCAGGATTTATCTGGAGTTGATAGGAATCAACGCTCCAAAAATATCCCCAGCTTATATCCTCATAAGTTTCAAAAGCGGTAATGGAAAGATTAAAAAAAGAAAGCATTATAAATTTGTTTGTCCTTTAATCTGTTCCATAACTCTCTGTACAACTTCGTTTATAAGTTCTTCCTTTTCATAAAATCCCAATTTGTCTTTTGATCTCTTTTTAGAATCTTTCGAAACTCTACTTGAGGAGGATTTTTCTCTAGGCTGGTCTTTTACATTTGCTTTAACAACTAATTGTCTTATTTCAACTGGCATAATTTAATATATTCTAGAATAATAGGAATAACTAAATTCAATAGATTCAAAGGCATATTTTGAATCTTGAGCATCGAAATCACTGATAGTCCATTTTGTTGGATAGGCATTATAAAAAGCCCATGCCATAGCGGGCGCAGAAGTCATTGGTTCAATCAAGTAAACAATAATGTTAGCCGTTTGAATTCCACCCATTAGCATGGACATTGAACTTGTGCACCATAGAGTCAGTGGAGAGAAACCTGCCACAATTCCTCGTTCTAATACCAGAGGACTATAACTTATTTCCGTTGGTAAATGATAAGTTGTCATATTACCTGCACCTGCCTGAATTGCATTCGTATTTCTGGTCGTAGAAATACCAGAAATTTTACTAAAGTAATTATCCCCAACGAGGGGTACAGGAACGCCAAATACGGTAGTTACAATATTCACTGAAAAGTTATACCCCGGAAGAGGTTGTAATCGTGGACTTGGACCCGGCATTTAATCTATTATTCAGGTTTTTGTAAAAAATATCAATAAAATGAAAAATCCCAGGGAGGTAAACCTCCTCTAGGATTTTATTCTTTTTTTTTATCCCATTTCATTGGGATCGAATTTAGGCTGCCTCAATGGTTATTCCTTCGCAAGCAAATACAATCGATTCAATTGCAGCATCACTTGTTTGGGAATTCATATCAGTAGGCGTTATCTTTTTGGGGAATGCTCCAGTAACCGTCCAGGTCATCTTTGGAGATGCATCCTCATCTAATAATTTAATGACTAAAGTAAGTCTTTCGTAAGTATTCAATTGGATTTTAATCAGCCAGTCGTAGAATGAATTATCTGTAGTGAATACACCTTTTTTAAGGGTAATATCACCGTATTTCATTAAACCCGGCATTTTGATTGTTGAATGAACAGGACTGTTACCATGACGGTATTCAACCACATCAGTTTCAATATCTAATCCAGAAACTTCTTGAAATGGAAGATCGGTCTGATCTCCTATATCAACAGAAAAATAAAATTTAGGTAACGGCCAATTTTGGTCCTGATCTGCACCTGTGCCTGGCGTTGGAGCTGCCATATATTTAGAATTTTATGTTATTAAATTAAGATTATGATTTTTGCTGTTGCTGTTGGAACGTAATTACGATAAATTCAGCAGGACGTACTATCGCAACTTTAACAGTTAATTTCAACATCCCATCTAAAATATCATTTGCGGTCATCGTGGAACCTAATCCAATTTCTACGGAGAAAGCATCAGTTGGTGTACTTCCTGCCAATAAACCACCTTGCCATTGATTGTTCAGGAAATTTTCAATGGTTGCCTTAATGGAAATCCAAGTAGTCGCTGTATTGGGTTCGAAAACATATCTTTCAGAAGCGATTTTAATACTCTGTTCTAAAAAGGTCATGGTTCTCCTCACAGAAATGTAACGCCAGTCCTGACTATTTCCATCAAGTGTTCTTGCTCCCCAAACAATAGTTCCCTTGCCTGTAAAAGCTCTGATGGCATTGACTGCCTTTCCACTTAATGGTAAGTTTAATTCTTCCTGCGCCTCATTTGTTATATTAACAACGGGGGCAATTACGTTTCCAACGCTTACGTTTGCAGGCGATTTTGCAATATTAATGGAATTATCAACCATTGCATAAACACCAGCCATAGAAGCACTTGGAGGCAATATATTAAGAATATCGCGCATGTCTGCTAAAATACTCTTGAAAGTTGGACTAATTACTTTTAAAGTATCACTTAATAGCAGTATTTCAATCGCAGTAGTAGCAGTGGCAATCTTTGAGATTTCAGCTTTAACCAATTCAGCCCTTGATTCTCTGACTACTCCGGCAGCAACGCCGTCAACAACCTCTTTAGTCAATATTTCAATGAGGCCATCTTTATTGCTAATATTTGTAAAATCAACATCACTGGCCTGAACTACAGTGGTATGAAGAAATGGATAATAAGCGGCACCCCACTGAAGGAAATTGGCACCAACCCCTTCACGGAACTTATTAATGATATCCTCATCGTCAAAAGTTCTTTCTTTGTCACCATTGAATACATCTAATATCGCAAAGCGATTCTTCATGGTGTATCCACAATGTAATAACATTGCTTGTTGAAGAGCAGAACAATCTGCCTCTTCCAGTAAAATAGCCTCAGGAATTACCAGCAAGGTAGGTTCCATATATTTCAACAAGGTAACTAATCCTTTTCCATTTGCAGGATCATTAAAATCAATTGCTTTTATACCATTTCCATAATTTCCAATAGAAACGATATAACAATCTCCACCCCCATTTGAATAAAAATGTCTTAACGCACTGTGTAAAAGATACCTGGTAGACTGATCAACCGCTAAAGAATATCCTACATTAGCTTCTGGTTCAATGGTAAATTTGGTTTTAGGAGCACCACCAAACATTTCCTCATACTCAGCCAGAGAAGTTATTCTGGTTGGAATATTAGTCAGAGGTTTATTTCCTCTTGCAGCTTTCTGTGTATAACCAATAAATGCGGGTACCGCAGTAGATACTGGAACCACAGAAGAGGAGAAAGCACTCTTTTCTTCGATATAGACTCCAGGCGTTGCTAATACTTTTGCCATGCCGTTTTATTTAATTTTATGGTTTTTAACTAATTAAAGCAACAATATAGTTATATTTTTTATATAAACTAAATAAATTAATTTAAATAGAAATAAATTCTTGCACATAAAATTTTCCTGTGTTAAAATCATAATTAACTGACCTTGGATTGGGACAAGGTAAACTCTTAATTAATTGATTTTCAGTATTTTTATTTCTTTTTAAATATAACCCTAATTGTTTATCTGGCTTCTCCTTTAGAGGTAAATCTTTTTCTGAAATAAATAAAAACCCATCCTTTCCGGTAGACAATTTTATAGGTATTCCTTTTGTAAAAGCAATACTATCATTTTGAGTTTTCTCGAAAATACACAGATTATCAATCTCTTCTATGAATTTGCCATTGCCATATACAATATATTTCCAAAAAACATTCCTTTCTTTAAATTGAATAGTATGTCTTATGGGTAATATTTTATTTTTATCACTCGATGAGGGACCGAAAAGTTCATTATTTTTATTTAATACCAATTTAATAATTCCTGTGATACCTCCTGATAATTCTGATTCATTACAGATATCAACAGTCACATTTTCAGATGGATGCAAGTATTCTCTTCCGGAGATTTGCTCAAAATAGATTAATAAATTAGAAATGAAGGGTAGTTCGGTAAAATTTAAAAATTGTGGATTATTATTCTTGATTTTAAGGTTTAAAATTAATTCGCCCAGAAAACAATGGTGATTAAAATCTTTGTTTACATCTATTATTAAAATAAGTTTTCCCGGTTCTTGTTTTAGAATGATACCATATTGATTTAGTATATTACGAGTTTCATTTTCTAACTCAAAACTAAAGTCACTGCATCTGTTACGATAGTAATATCCATGATTTATTGTTATAGAGAGTAACTCTTGAAATTGTATGGTATGATTTATTTGCATAGGTTTACCTTTAATTATTTAGGTGTAAATAACAAGGGTATAATTTCTTCATTCATTGCATATTGATTAAAATTAAGCATTTTCAATTTATAAACCATTGAAGGTAAATATTTTCCACCCAACATACTCCAGATATTACTTAAAACGGGAAATTCCAGATTGATGATTTCTACTGTTATTTTTTCTACTTCTGCTGGCAATGAAGGAGTGTTTTGTGCATTGAACGTGTGTTGACCTTGAAAAAAATAAATGACAGCTGATAAAAATCTTAAACCTTCACGATAATTATTATCAGGAAAATTTGCAGCAAATAAAACATATAAATTGATATATATGGACGGATTAGTTCCACCAAATTGGTTATATCCTGTATTTCTTATTAATTTTTCTTCCTCTACATTAATTAAAGTAATCATGATTTTATTATCAATTTCTAGGGTAGAAGTACCCGTAGTACTTCCAACAGAAGTGACTACCACCCTGTCTTCAGTCTCACCAAATGAATTTTTCAGATACTCATTTAAAAGATTGCCAATAATAGGTATTACATTATGAATCATATTTATTATGGATTTCCCGAAGATACGTCATGAACACCTACGATTTTTAATAATGCTTTGACCACTATCCTTACGATGTATATACATAAAAACATGACAAGCCATCCTATCATAAATAATTGAATGGTGAATATTTTTTCTATTTCATTTAATTTTGGACTGGAACTGGTTAGTTTAAACAGCAATAAAAATACAAATGACAAGGGAACTGCCAGAATAGAGGCTAAAATGAACCACATTAATTCTTTTAGTATTGTTTTTTTCATGCTGATAATCAAGGGCGTTTAGTAGTTATGTTGAACTGCATTTTTTGAATAAAATAAAAAACGAAAGCGCCAAATAAAAAGGCAATGAGCAAAGATATTCGCTCATCTGAAAACCAATTCATTATGCTTAATAAAGGTACCAGCAATAAAGTCATAATCAACATAAAAAGATACCTGAAAAATTGTTGACCCAAAATTCCAGTCCTTACCCTCCAGTCAGCAAAAGCAATCACCCAACCAATAACTACACTTAAAGCAAACAATAAATAGGTTAAAGTTAGAATATCTCTGTATTTGACCATGAAACTACTCATTGTTACAGGAAATCCTTCTGCTTCATTTATGGGATTTACCACGCCAATGGTATCCGAGGTAAACCTTTCGTCAATTAGTTGCCATAAATCCGTATAACCATTATCATATCCTAAAGCCCATATTCCCACGCCTTTTAATCCATAACTTAATGCCATATTATATTTCTTTTCCAAGGTGGCTGCATTATCAAACCAACATTCAACCGATGTACTGTCACCAAACTCAAGAAAATAATAATTCGTCATACTGACAAAATCATATTGGGGAGTGTAAGTGGTTCCATATAAATTCATGACCTCTCGGTAGGGAATATCTTTATCAAAATAAGTGTCGTACACCCCTTTTTTATTGATTTTTCCTTTCCATTGTGCCCCATAATATGGTAAAGCTAACACAGTTTTAGTCATATTCAGGTTGTTTTTAGCATAATAATCGAGGGTACTCTGTAAACTTATGCCATTTCTATTCGTCGTTCTTAGTGGAGATACAGCACCTGTAATTCCTTTACCTTTGTGGTAATCATATCCCATTATGACCATTAAATCAACTAACTCCCCAAGTTTTACATGATCAAAAGCTTCTCTTGTACTGAAGGAAGGCAGGGTTATAGAGAGAAATACTTTTCCACCTGGCAAGCTGTTAGATAAATTTGTTCGTAAAAAAGTTACAAAATTAACTAATGATTCTTTGTGCTTTTCAGGAACATTTTCAAAGTTTAAATCAACTCCATCCGCATTTCTTGCTATGATTAATCGGGAAATACTATCTGAAAAGGTATTCCAGGCTGCTTGGTTGGAAAGGAATCGATTATTTTCTTCATAGCCATGACTGGCCATACTTAATAATACTCTGGTTCCATTTATTTTTGCTGAATCTACCATTGATGTAGTCAACCATTCTTGCATTTGAGCTGGATTTGAATAGGAGCCAGTCTCAGGATCAACAATATAAGCAAAATAGGCTATGGTACTCAATAATGAAAAATTATAGGACTCCCAGGCAGAACCCATCCAATGAGGATGCCAGCCAAAGACTTCATATTTTTTATTTAATTTTCGATTTGATGGATTTTTAATAAAATATATTTGCTGTACGGAATCCCAATAAAAATTATTTGCTTTTAGTTTATTTGGATTATCGGGATTCAAAAAATCATAAAGATAGGCATACCTTCTGAGCATATTTTGTTGTTCAGGAGTTGCTAAACCTTCTTTCATTTTTTTCAATTCCTCATCACTTGGTTGTTCCTCCTTTAAACCAAGAGCATTTTTAATCTTTGAGGCATCTTTATAAATATAGCGTAGCGTAGATTCTGTCTGTCTGGTACTTCTTTTGGCTTTAAAATAAGTATCTTTTGCCCCACAACTGCAAAGAAATAAACTAAGTACTATAAAATACAATACAAATCGATATGAAAGGATTTGTTTTATCATTCTGTATAAATTTTAAAAGACTTAACCAGTGATGGTATTTTGTTAATGACTTGTTCAGTGTAGGGTTTACCTTCTAAATAAATACTTTTGAAATATACGATTTGATCTGATATTCCACTGTTATTCAGGCAAGCCAAATATAATAATTTCTTTTGATACTTAGATGTTGACTCTAAAATCTTACCATAATTGGGTCCATAATTTACAGAAAGAGAAAGTAAAACGGGGGTAAATTTCTCATTTCTTGTTAATTTTAGAGCATTTGACTCATTAACGAAAGCACATGTTAATCCTTTAGGTTCCGAATAAGGGAGGAAGTGAAGCTTGTCCATTGCATAATCAATCAGGGGATCTTTTTCTGCTGATACTGATTTAAATTCTGTTAAATTTTTCTGATTATATCCAAGCCAATATGCCCATCCTTTTCCGTTTTTTGCCAGTTCGAAGGGAATAGGATATATAAAATAGGGAACTTTCGTAAGATTTAAGGTTGCACCCAGGGTAAAATTTTGTTCAGCTAAAGGGTAATATTGTAACTCTTCTTTAGTAACCATTAAGGTGTCAAAGGAAAAAAGAGTATCAATAACCTCCTTCATCATTACTTTTTTTTCGCGTTTTAAATTTCTGACAAATAAACTCACTTTTAAAGGAAAGTAATTTCTATTATTCATCTTAATGGTTAAATCACCAGATGCTTTGACAGGTATTTTTACATATAAATGTTCTTTTTTCTTTAATTTAATGTTGGAGTATAATGGAATTTTTCCCTGTAATACTTCAACAGAGCGGAGATTAAACATAGAATTATGTTTAATATATAACTGCATAGTATCTCCATTTTCAAAGGGATATGCGTATTCAACCAAATTTTTTTTAGGAATCAAGACCTTAACAGCTCCAAAGGTTACAGAATCCTTACCATTAAATTTTAGGATTGACTTTAAGTCATTTAAGTGAAATGGGAGGTTTAGGGTATCTCCTTTTTTTAATTTTTCATGAAGGCTGTCCAAAAATGGTTTTTTAGCCATTATATCTTTAATATTTAAAGATGAAATTGGTTTTTCCACTTTTTCATTTAAGGTATTTTTTATATTATCTAATTTTATTTGAGCCCATATATTCGTTTGAAAAAATAAAAAGAAAAGAAAAATCAGCTTTAAATACCTTATGGTAAATGTTGGTTTCATTAAAATATTTTTAATTTTTTCTATTTAAAAGTTGTTTAACTAATTTTTCCTGCAGTTGAGCAAGTTGATTTGCTGTATCTTCTTGCTTAATTTTTTCAACTAAATTTTTTTCAACGTTATTAACTAAGTCAGGTTTTGTCGGCGAAGGAGATTTAGTTCTAAAGTCTTCCGTTATTTTAGATTCTCTTATTTGACCCATATAAGCAACTTTAAAGGGATATTCTTTATTTTGTAACAAGTGATCATAGGGGCCAATGGGTGCAAATAATTTAGAAAGGATTGGCGCTGTTTCTAAAAAAATAAAAAGTAATAATATGGCAAAAGAGGTATTACCCGATAATAAGGATAAGGCTTCTAATCTTGCTAATAAGCCGTTGGAGAAGTACATCTTGATTTGTAATTTTTCCTTTTCCTTTTCCTGAATAATTTTCAGTTTTTCCTCTGATACTAATTTTAATCTGCTATTTATATTGTTTTGAATTTCTAGGTGCTCATTAGTGTATGATTCATATTTTTTTTGTTTTCTTAAACATTCACTTCCTCTTCCTGAATTTAAAGTTCCGCAAGTACCATCGCATTCACATTTGTATTGAGCGTAATATGCTTCCTTTAATTCAAAACTTTTTTGGAGTGTTTTTTGATATTCTTTCTCCTTCAATTCTAATTTTAATATTTTATTTCCATAAAGGTTCTCAATCTGCAAAGTCTTTTCTCTTCGGATTTCCAAAAGCTTAAATGCTATTTCTGATTGGAATAACTTTAATTCCAATGGCTTGGATATAACGAGTGCAATGAATACAGCCATAAAAATCCTTGGTAATGCCTGTAAAAATTCTTTAAAAGGATTTCCCTTTTTACGAAAACTTGAAATGAGAAATCTGTCTAAATTAAAAATTAATCCTGCCCAGAGTGCGGACAATAAAACAGCGGTGAATATTTGTTGAAAGATAAGATTAAATGCAAAATAGGCAGAAAGTCCAGCCATTAACGTAGTAAAATATACGCTTGCACCTATACCAGCATATTTAATTTTTTCTGATTCTGGACATTCATCCATAATGTCCTTACTTACCCCAGCAGCAAAATGAAAAAATCTGGACATTCCTGAAATTCACTAAGTTAATTAAAGTTAAAGGTATCATTTCTTAAGAAAAAAAATCAATGTCTTTTTTTAAATATGTTAAACAAGAAATTGCTGGTTTTTTCCTCTTTAGATAATTCAGGTATTGGTTTTTCCCTTAATATATAAAAATATAGATTTATCTTCTTGAGCTCAAAAATGGTTTTCCATATAAAAACAAGGGTTGTATCCTCATTAAATTGGATATCTCTATAACCATGGACAGGTAATTCACCCCATTTTTCTTCTTTTAAAATACCCATTTGATCAGCTTCCCAGGATAAACGAATATGGCAATCGGGAGGAATTGCATAATGAAAAGGGATTTCCGGATGAGAGGTCAAAGGAATATAATCGTTTAAATTGTTCGTTAAAATTTGAACTGAGAAATTTAATCCATTGGATGTTAAAGATTTAATAAAAATTCTTTTTTCTGAAGTTAAATTTTCATTTATTGCCTGAATCGTAAACAGACAATCCATATTGATTTCCACCTCAATACTTCCTTTTAAGGGTAGACTTAATTCCTGGGGTGACAGATGAACAGATTGTGCTTGATCGACCTCCCAGAATAAATTAATTTTATCGCCTGCTTTTACCCATTCTTTCGAGGCTGAAAATATTATTTCCGGACATCCACTTTTATGTAAAACTGGATTAGATTTTAATTTTAAAGAATTAAATTTTATTATGCCATTTGTTAGCTTTGAATAGGTATCTTCCATAGTTTCTTCATTGGGTTCAATGGAGGACAATCTTATTTTTTTATCAATATTTATAAAGTATGAATTTTCATTTTTATGATTTAGTAAAGTATATAATTGGCCACCTCCTGCGGAAACCCGCAAAAGGGTGTTAGATGTTTTTATTGACTTCATTTCATTCTCCATCAAAATAATGAATTCAATCAAAACACCTTTGTTTTGAAGGATAAAAAGGCTGCTTGAAATATCTTCAAATAATTCATAAGGTAAAACCCCTTGAATATGGAATTGACAAGATCGCAGGGCTAGTTTTATTTTTTCGGTAAATAATTCATTCATCCTTTGGTTTGAAATCTAAAGACAGTTTAATAATCGGGAAAATAGTCAATTATTTTTGTTACTTTTAATATTTATAATAAAGTATATTTAAATTGTAATTTTTTTGAATAAAAAATACTGATGTCAATAATTGCACATTCAAAGATACCTTTTGCTGGGTGCAGATCCTTTAATGAATCTGAACAATCTTCTTTTTACGGAAGAAGCAAACAAGTCGACGACGTATTATTATTGTTACAAAAACATAAATTTATTGTTATTTCCAGCCAGGTTGGCTCAGGCAAGTCTTCCTTTTTACAATCTGGATTGATTCCTGCTCTTAAAAAAGGTCATAACGGGCTCGCGGGCAAGGAGTGGGTTATTTGTAAAACAAGACCTGGATTAGCACCATTAAAAAATCTCGCTTTTGCCTTAGCAGAAAATGATTTATTGAATCCTTCTGTGAAGAGTACACCAGAGCAGCCTTTATGGATTGAAAAACGTCTAAGAGAAGGAATATCCGGACTGGAAGCAGTCTATCGGCAGTCAGAGATATTTGGGAAAAAAAACTTAATGATTGTAATTGATCAGTTTGAAGATTTATTTTTAAAAACGAATCAGTCCAGATATGCTTCTTTAAATGATGAAACCAATCAATATATAAATGCAGTTACAGGGGCAAATTTTGCTGAAGAAATAGCCGTTTATGTGGTTATCGCTCTAAGTGCTGAAAATATTATTGATTTATCACCGTACCGTCGTTTACAGGATTTAATGAATCAAGGTCAGTATCTATTGCCAAGAATTAGCAGTGTGGACTTAAAACGAATTATTTTAAATCCTTTTCATGGATCAAATATTCGATTAAGCCCTGAATCGGTTGACACTATACTTTCTCAGTTTGGCTCAGATATGCGTCTGCTTTCAAACTTACAATTTTTATTGTATAAACTCTGGACCACTTTTGATAAAGGGGAAGAACAAGTAATATTGGTGGAACCTGAGGAAGTAGAAAAACTTGGAAACCTTCCTAATGCCTTTTCATTTCACCTGGAGAACTATTTTAATCAATTAGATGATCATCAAAAAGAGGTCTTTGAAAAAATTTTTAAAGCAATGGTTTCTGATGAATCAATAGGAAAATTGACTCAACCTCAAACCTTGGCATACCTTAGTTCTATAACGGAATCTTCCTTTGAAGAAATTACAGATGTTCTCATGCCTGTTTCTCAAGGTGAAATAACTTTTCTTGAAATATTACCTCCAGATATTACTTCTAAATCATCCCATCTAAATCAAAATCATCATCCTAATAGTGTGGTTTTTCTTAAAAATGAAAATATATTTATTCATTGGGATAGATTTAGGCACTGGCTCGAACAAGAAAAGGAATCAAGAGAGGTTTATAAAAATTTAGTTGCAAATCAGTTGCGTTATGATGCAGGAAAAACTTCTTTATTACGTCCACCAGATTTAGATTTTATCTGGCAGTGGTATCAAACCAATAGTCCTTCAAAAATATGGGGTGAAAATCTCGTTCATGGTTATCAAAATGCTATCGATTATCTTAACTTAAGCCATTCATCGTACAAAAATGAATTGGTTTTAAAGGAAAATGCCAGGAAAAATGAAATAAAACGATATCGAAGAAATATGTTGATTGGGGTTGTGGTTGGACTTGTCATCATTTCGGTGGTTTCTGTTCTGGCTATTAAAGCAAATAATGAAAAACGAATAGCTGACAAAGAAAGACTTATTGCAGTAAAAGCTAAGGAGGATCTGGCACAAAAAAAAATAATCGCAGATCGGTTAAATCAAGCGCTAACGGAAAGTCAGGATAGTATTAATCAGATTGTCACGGAGTTAAAAAATAAAGAAATTACTATCCGCAATCAAAATTTAACTTTAGTAAAGAAAAGTAGTGACCTTGAAAAATCAGCTATAACCATCAAAGAACAGTACAAAAATCTTGAAACTCAAATTAAGGAAACGAAAGAGGCAGTTAAAAAAGCAGAAATTGCAAAAGACAAAGAGATAGTAGCCACTAAAAAAGCAAAGACCAGAGAGGAATTCAGTAATGTTAAAAATCAACTGTTTTTGCTGGTTGGAGAATTTTTAGCCAATGAAAATTTATTGGAATTAATACCAAAATTAAACTTAAAGATCAATGAATATAACGAGATTTCAAGAGAAATCTTTGGAACGGTTTTACCTAACAATACCTTGTATCAGCTTTTAAATATTGCAACGGCAAAATTAGAAGCTTTAAGAAATAAATCTTCCATTATATTAAGATCTACTGCTGGTTTAAGAACCGTCATTAACCAAAATGGAAACCTCATTTGTGGTGGCGATGCTGGAATTCTTTTTACAGATAGTCGTAAAAATAAGGTTGAGATAGGAAATCGAATTAGATATATCCTTACTTCGAAAATGAGTTCAAGTTCCCTTGTTGGTACTTTCAACGGTACTGTTTATTCGGCCAGTGCTGGAAGTCCAGCCGTTAAAATAATAAATTCTTCTTTTAATTTGCCCACCGTGGGACTGTTTAATTCATTTAAAAATGGGGAATTTTTATTGGCAACTCAAAACGAAATGATTTTATTCTCTTTGGAAAAAGGAATTATTTCTCAATCTATGCTTAGGGATAAATTGCTTGCTATTGTTCCCTTGGTTAATCAAAATAAATTTTTATTGTCCACACAAAAGGGTCTTTACTTTTGGAAAACTTCAGGTGAAATTGAATCTATTCTTCCAATTGGAAGCGGTGAATTTTCTATTCCTGTTTCTTCTATATCCCTATCAAAAAATTTAATTTCTTTTGGATTTCAAAATGGTAAAATTGTTTTGTATAATTTAGATGACTTTTTCCAGAATGTAAGAATAAATCCAAAAGAAAAGTTTGTTTTTCACCGCTCTGATATTACAAAAATGATTTTTTTTGAAGATAAACTTTTTTCTTCAAGCTTGGATAAATCAGTTTATTTCGTCGATTTGAAATTAGAAAATCCTGCCGCTAATGCTATAAAATTAGTTGAAAATAATAGTTGGATTTGGGATATAATAATTCGAAGGGAGGAAAATGGAATAGTTTATCTGTTTTTTGCCGACGAAAATGGATTTCTAAAAAAATATTTTATTAATGCCAATGATCAGTTGGATTGGATTAATAATTTAGCAAAAGGTAAATGATTTTAAGTTCATAATAATTACATATGTTTTCTATCAGATTATTTTTTTTCCCTGTCATACTTTTTTTTGCAGTAGAAGGAATTGCTCAGTCAACTCAGAAACCTGTCATTCATGGTAAACACTGGATGGCAATAACAGGAAAACCACTTGCAGCTACTGCAGGGGCAACTATTTTTCAACAAGGGGGAAACGCAGTTGATGCCGCCTGTGCGATGCTCGCTGCTACCGCCACCATGTGGGATGTTTTGAGTTGGGGTGGTGAAACGCAAGCCTTGATCTACAATCCTAATACAGGTAAAGTTATAGGAATTAATGCATTAGGTGTCGCTCCTACAGGTGCTACACCTGAATTTTATAAATCAAAGGGTTATGATATTCCTCCTGCCTATGGACCATTGGCAGCTGTAACTCCGGGAACTCCTGGTGGCTTGTTTACTATGTTGGGAGAATTTGGTACCATGTCTCTTGCTCAAGTGCTTAAACCAGCTATGCAACTTGCTGAAGGGTATCCTATTGAGACTTCTACGGCTGATATGATAGAAAAAAATAAATCAAGAATAAAAGCATGGCCTTATTCAAAAAAGATCTTCCTCCCACATTTAAATGAACAAAGAGAAGCTCCAGAGGGAGGTGAAATTTTTGTGCAGAAAGACCTCTTAGACATGCTATCAAAATTGGTGGCAGCAGAATCAGCTGCATTAAAAAATGGCAAAACGAGGAAAGAAGCCATTCAGGCTGCATATGACCGATTTTATAAGGGAGATATTGCAACTGAATTTGTCAGAGGTGTAAAAGAACAAGGAGGACTTATAACCATGGAAGATCTGGCTAACTGGAAGGTCAAACTGGAAGAACCTGTTTCAGTCAATTACAGAGGTATCGATGTCTATAAATTAACTTCCTGGACGCAAGGACCTGTGATGCTTCAAGCCTTAAATATTCTTGAAAATTTTGATTTAAAATCAATGGGTTATAATACTTCAAGATATATTCATACTCTTTGTCAGGCAATGCATCTTGCTTTTGCAGACAGAGATTTTTATTATGGTGACCCTGATTTTGCTCCAGTTGAGCCTATAAAAGGGTTACTTTCAAAAAATTATGCAAAACAAAGAGCAAAAAGTATCCAGTATGAGAATAATGATACCCTTGCAGGTCCTGGAGACCCTTATCCATTCGAGCAAAAAGTAAATCCATTCAAATCATTATTGGAAAAATACAAAAAATCGCATACTCATCTGATAACTGATGACCACAGAACGGGTTTCTACGCCGGTACCACTTCCATTGAAGCAGCCGATG
>Ga0214917_10000138_pt1 | contig 85841 bp, 77 predicted proteins | sample LL_1208_BB_MetaG_FD_177983 | JGI IMG/M metagenome (GOLD analysis project Ga0214917, IMG submission 177983) | Freshwater microbial communities from Lake Lanier, Atlanta, Georgia, United States - LL_1208_BB | ecosystem: Environmental > Aquatic > Freshwater > Lake | place: USA: Georgia | collected... | reverse complement strand
GCGACATTTCAGCACCGCGCGTATAAGGCACGACGCAGAAGGTGCAGAATTTGTCGCAGCCTTCCTGCACGGTGAGAAAGGCGGAAACGCCGCGCGCCAGCGTCTTTTTTGCGCTCGGCATCGGCAAAACGGAAAATTTGTCGTCAGCCGGAAACTCCGTATCGACAACGCCGCGGCGCGCTTCCGCGCGTTTCAACAGGTCGGGCAGCCGGTGATAATTCTGCGGTCCGACAACGAGATCGACGGATGGCGCGCGGCGGGTGATTTCGACGCCTTCGGCTTGGGCGACGCACCCGGCGACAACGATCTTGGTGTCTCGACCCGCAGCATTGCGCTCCTTGCGGAGTTCCCGGACACGGCCCAGCTCCGAATAGACCTTTTCGACCGCCTTTTCGCGGATATGACAGGTGTTGAGGATGACGATATCGGCATCTTCCATCGCCTGCGTCTCGACGAATCCTTCCGGAGCGAGAACGTCCGCCATGCGCTGGGCGTCATAGACGTTCATCTGGCAGCCATAGGATTTGACGAAGAGTTTTTTCGGGTCCGTCGCGGTCATGGTTCAGGGCCGGGCTGGGTTGCGGCCTGTTCTTATCCGCTCTTGGCGATCAAGAGAACCGATTTCGGAGAACCCGATTCGCTCAGTCAGGCGAGGCCGGCCCGCAGCATATCGTAAGTGCGGGCAATCTCGGCCTCGAGATCGCGCGCTAACGCCTTGCGATCGACCTCGGGCGTGATCGCGACCGGTTCGCCGAAGCGAAGTACGGCCCGAATGGGTGGGCCGGTGATGACATCGTTGAGATGGGGCAGGAGATCCATATCGCCGTGCCATGCAAGGTCAGGCCCGGGCAGCGGGCTCACGGCCCCCGCCCGACCGGGATAGGCAACAATGAGCGGCTGGACGCGGGCGGCGCCTTCCTCGGTAGCCACGCTTGTGGCAGCTCCTATGAGCGCCGAGCGGAAGGGCAGGACGCGATGGCCGTCCGACGTCGTCCCTTCTGCAAAGAGCACCAGCGGATCGCCTTGCGCGAGCCGTTTGGCCACTTGTGCATGAGCGTCGCGCGTGGCCGTGCGGCGCGTCCTATCGATGAAGACCGAGCGTTGCATCCGCGCGAAGGTTCCAATCACAGGCCAAGTGCCGACTTCCGCCTTAGCGATGAAGCTCACTGGAAAGGCCGCGCCGATGACGACGATATCGAGCCACGACAGATGGTTCGACACAAGCAGCAAAGGCCGATCCGGTGCAGGCGTACCTTCGATATGAACGCGCACGCGCAGCAGTTTCAAAACGAGTCGATGAAACCAGAGCGGCATTTTGTGTGCGATACGCAAATCATATTTCAAAGCAAGCGCCTGCACCGCCATCATGGGCGGCGTCACTTGCGCGAGCACCGCCAGCACGAGAGAAACACGCCAGCGCATGGATCAAAAATTCCGGCGCATGACAATGGCTTCCGCCGTACTCCCATCGGCCTTGCGATAATAGGCAGGGCGGCGGCCCACTTCCTCGAAACCGAAATGGCGATAGAGTTTCAGCGCGGGCAGATTTTCCGCCTCGACTTCGAGAAAGAGCGAACGGACGCGTTCGACGCCAAGGCCTGCGATGCCGCGCGCCAGCATCGCCTTGGCGATGCCGCGTTCGCGCGCATGGCGCGCCACAGCGATGGAGAGGATTTCCGCCTCATCAGCCGCAATGCGACACAAGAGAAATCCGCAGAGATTTTTTTCGCCCGGCAATTGTGCGCCGACGCCGTAGCAGGTCGCGTCCGCGATCAGATTTTCGCATTCGGGCACTGACCAGCCACGATCGAAATTGTCGCCATGGAGAAAAGCGACATCGTCTGCATCGGCCGGTTTCAGCCTAGCAATGACGGGCCGCTTCGAACGGCCGAACAGGCGGGTGAACAATCCCATATCACGTCTCTTGCTCCGCGCGCGCGATCCGCGCATGGGCCTGCGGCTTGGCATCGGGCGCGCGCAAATAATAAGGACGTGGCGGTGCGCTCGCCGGATCGGCAACGAGACCCAGACGTGCGACATAGACGATGTCAGGATAGGGCGCTGGGTCGGATGCAATCACGTTGAGACCGAAGGCGCGCGCATCCTGCGCAAAAATCTCGGCACCGGTTCCCACAACACGGATCGACGCCTGCCCTAGCATACGCACCGCCTCGCGCACCGGCGCAATCCGCGGCGTGATCAACGTCATGCTGCGCGGGGCCACCGCTTGCACATAAACTTGCCCATGCCGCGCATCAATGGCGGCAACGCAAACCGAGGCATCCTGCAACATGATTAAGGGCGCAGCATAGGCGGCCAGTGTGGTCACGCCCACGCAAGGTACGTTGGCGGCCAATGCAATCGCGCGCGCAGCCGAAATTCCAACACGCAGACCCGTGAAGCTGCCGGGCCCAACGGTGACGGCGATGCGATCGAGCGAAGCGAAGCCACCCTCCACTTGTGCCATCACGCGTTCGATGAGCGGCAACAGCGCCTCGGCATGGCCGCGCTCGATCGGCAGCGTTTCCATGGCAAGAGGCTCCGTCGAGCCCGTATCGAGCACGCAGGCAGAACAACCGTTCAGCGCCGTATCAATCGCAAGACAACGCAAGCGCGAATCCTCCATCCGCTTCGTCTAGCGCATTTGGCATGGCCAATCCACTCGGAGCCCGCCAAGGACGGGGGCGCACTTCATACACTTATGGACGCGCGCCGTCGTCTTCAAACGATTTTAGCGACATCCGCAAAAGCATGGCGCGGCGAGCGCGGGAACATTCCCTTCGGATCGCCATGGCCGATATTGCAGAGGAAATTCGCCTTCACATGGCCGTCAGGGAAGAAGGCCTTTTCCACCGCCGATTTGTCGAAGCCCGACATCGGCCCGCAATCGAGCCCAAGCGCGCGGGCGGCAAGAATAAGATAGCCGCCTTGCATTGAAGAATTGCGGAACGCAGTTTCCTCGATGAAATCGGGCTTACCATCGAACCAGCTCTTGGCATCGGCATGCGGGAAGAGCTTCGGCAGATGGTGATGGAACTGCGTATCGTAGCCGATGATGGCTGTGACAGGGGCTGCCATCGTCTTATCGACATTGCCGGGCGAGAGTGCCAGACGCAGCTTTTCCTTCGCCTCTTTCGAGCGGACAAAAACGATGCGCGCGGGCAACGCATTCACGCTCGTCGGGCAGAGCTGCATCAGTTCGACAAGGCGTTCTAGTTCGCCATCGCTGACGGGCCTGTCCATCCAAGCATTCTGCGTGCGGGCATCGAGAAACAATTGACGCAAAGCGTCATCCGACAAGGGCGTATCAAACATGAAATCAATTCCCGAGCTGGAAAGAGGCAGGCGATGCGCGATCACATCGCCTGAACTTCGCGCACATCCGGCAGGAAGTGGCGGAGAAGATTTTGAATGCCATGCTTGAGCGTGGCCGTAGAAGACGGGCAGCCGGAGCAGGACCCCTTCATCGCCAGATAGACGATGCCGTCCTTGAAGCCGCGGAAGGTGATGTCGCCGCCATCGCCTGCCACTGCAGGGCGAATACGCGTTTCGAGCAGCTCCTTGATCGTGGCGACGGTTGCGCTGTCCTTATCGTCGAAGAATTCCTCTTCGTCAGCGGATGCGGCATCGGCCTCGCCTTCGAGGATCGGATCGCCCGAGAGGTAATGCTCCATGATCGCCCCGAGAATGGCGGGCTTCATGTGCTGCCATTCGCCCTCATCCTTCGTGACGGAGACGAAATCGGAGCCGAAAAACACGCCAGTGACACCGGGCACCGCATAGAGGCGGCGCGCCAGAGGCGAACGTTCGGCGGCGCGGGGATCGCGAATGTCGAGCGTGCCATCGGCCATGACGGTGCGGCCGGGCAGGAATTTCAGCGTGGCGGGATTGGGGGTGGCTTCGGTCTGGATAAACATGGCTCTCTCGGCTCCTCATGACCGGTTCAAGGCCGGTAGGGATATCTCCTTATGTGTGGCGGGAAGCCGGAAAGATCAATGGAAAAAGGGCATGACCCTTCAAAACCGGGCTTGCCAGAACCGCACATGACAGACGCGCCTTTGGCGACGGCATCTATCTGGGCACGGGCTAGGACCGCCGGGACGTGGCGGGTTTCGGGGCAACCAAGCGCTATCGGCGCGGCGCGGCCTCGGTATAGGGCGATTGCGGCATGGCCTTGCGGCGAAACTGGTCCGGATGGGCCTTGTCTGCTTGTTTAGCTCGCCGGGACATCGCGATATCCGGTGCGATGGCGGCGCTGGCACCGTGCGGTGTCTTGTTCCAGCGGAAGGGATGGCAGACAAGCTCCCAAAGCGCGAGCCATGCGCACGCACTCATCAGCAAAACATAAAGCGGCGAGCCGATCATCGCGTACCAACGCGCACGGCGCGAGAGATGAGGCTCAGCACTGACAAGCAGCGCCGCCAGCGCCGTTATGCCTGCCAGCGCCAAAGCAGAGCCGAATGCGATCATGCTTTCATGCACCGGGCTCGTGAATTCGCCATTCCATCCTACCACCAGCGCAAGCGCAAAAAGCGGCGTCAGCAAAGCGGCGATCGGGGTGCCAATAAGGTGGTGCAGCATCGCCAGCTTTTTGAAACATGTTCAGCCCGTGCCAGCGTGGACCAGCCGCGCGCAGATGAACGAGTGCGGTTTGCATCCAGCCTTTGATCCAGCGCACGCGCTGTTGCCGCCAGATTTTGTAATTGTTCGGCGCTTCTTCCCAAGTCCGCGACGGCAGATAGGCAATGCTATAGCCGTGCCAAGCAAGACGCAGACCGAGATCGGCATCTTCGGTGACGTTCCACGCATCCCAACCGTGTAAGGCCAGCAAGGTCGCGCGGCGAAAATGATTTGACGTGCCACCTAGCGCAACCGGAAGATTGAACGCGCACAGAGACGGCACAATCAACTGAAATAAAATCGCATATTCAAGCGCGAACCCGCGCGTGAAAAAATTTTCATCGGCTTTTTCGATGGTCAGTTCGGCTTGCAGGCAGGCCACATCGTCAGGCAGAACCCGAAAAAGCGCTACAGCCTTGGCAAGTTGATCAGGATCGGGCCGATCTTCCGCATCATAGATGGCAACGTATTCGCCACGGCATTCGTTCAGCCCGATATTGAGTGCACGCGGCTTGGTACGCGGCGCACCATCAGGACAGACTAAGACCCTCATGAAGGGCGGCAGGCTGAAGCGATTAAGTGCCTTGCGCGTAATCTCATCCTGCACCTCGACGAGAAACATGATTTCAAGTTTTTCTGGCGGATAGTCCAACCGCGCGAGTGCCTCGACCAAAGCGCCGATGACCTCGTCTTCGCGATACAGCGGAACGAGCACCGAATAAAATGGCAAATCTCCCGGCGCGAGCAGCGGGGCCGGCTGGGCGCTCAGAGAAAGGCGTTTGGCGGCCACCGCCACAATCCTCTGGGCGATCGTCCAAATGAAAAGCATGAAGAGCGGCACAGTGACCGGCAGCGACAAGATCGGCTCGCAAAACATGATTGCGATTAATGCCAGCAACCATGCCGCAACAACGAAGCCTGAGGCGCTCCCATCACGATGAGCGGTTTCGTGCGGCGCAAGCAGACCGAGTTCACCGGCAGCAGCAAGCGCCTGCGCATGACACAAGGCAATGCGCTGGCTTTCGCGCAGAATGGTCGGCGTTGTGAGCAGGCTGAAGGCAGGGCGCGATGCAAGAAAGCGATTGAGCGCATCACCCTGCGGCGCGGCGATGAGGCGACCGCGGTCGTCACGCGTCAAGCCGGCTTCGGTGGCGTAAGGGGAGACGAAGTGCCTGTCGATCGGGAAAGGATGGCGTAGGAAGCCAATCCCGAGCGCGCGAGCCAAACCGGCATAAAAGGCGTCTTCCGTCACCAGCCCCCATGCGATTGCCACCGCTTCCGGACCCGTCTTCAACGCCGTGGCCCGGGCCGCGATATTGGCGCATTGGCGCGATGTGAGACCCAGACGGCGGAGTACGCCGAGTGCTGAAACAGGCACACTCGCGGTTTGTGACGGAATTGGGGGCAGAAAGGCAGCGCGCGGCATGATCGCACTCTGGCGAGCGGAGTGGCCGCGATCTGTCCTGTTGATGAGTACCCCCCATATCGCCCCGCCGGATTGGACGGGCACTGTACGCTTGGGGTATGTCCCGCGCCTTGAGCCGGGCGGCCGCTGTCTCTATTGTCCGGCGTTCCCTGTCCGATCCGTATTGAAAGTTTATGCCCGTGACCGACCCTGCTCTCCGCGAAGCCGCCCTCCAGTCTCCCGCCTGGCCCTTCGAGGAAGCGAAGAAACTCGTCGCGCGGGCGGAGAAGCTAGGCAAATCGGAGATTATCTTCGAAACGGGCTATGGCCCATCGGGTCTGCCGCATATCGGCACGTTCGGCGAGGTGGCGCGCACCACCATGGTGCGTCAAGCCTTCCGCCTCCTAACAGGCGACACGATCAAGACCCGTCTGATCGCCTTCTCCGACGATATGGATGGGTTGCGCAAAGTGCCGAACAATGTGCCGAAACAGGACGAGATGCGGCTCGCGCTCAATCTGCCGCTGACGAAAGTGCCCGATCCGTTCGGCACGCACCCCTCCTTCGGCGAGCATAACAATGCGCGCCTGCGCGCCTTCCTCGACGCGTTCAACTTTGAATATGAATTCCTCTCGGCAACCCAATGCTACAAGGATGGCCGCTTCGACCAAACCTTGCTGCTGATGCTCGACCGCTATGACGCGATCATGGAGATCATGCTGCCGTCGCTGCGGGCCGAACGTGCACAAAGCTATTCGCCCTTCCTGCCGATCCATCCTGTCACCGGCCATGTCATGCAGGTGCCGATCGATGAAGTGCTGACAGCGAAAGGCGCTGTCGTGTGGCGCGATCCCGCCACAGGAGAGCGCTACGAAACCTTGGTGACCGGCGGCCATTGCAAGCTGCAATGGAAGCCCGATTGGGCGATGCGCTGGACGGCGATGGGTATCGATTATGAAATGGCCGGCAAGGATCTGATCGATTCGGTGAAGCTTTCTTCGGAAATCTGTCGTGCGCTTGGCGGCACGCCGCCGGATGGATTCAATTACGAACTCTTCCTCGACGAAGAGGGCAAGAAGATTTCCAAATCGAAGGGCAATGGGCTGACGATCGAGGATTGGCTGGGCTATGCCAGCCCGGAAAGCCTCTCGCTGTTCATGTATTCGAAGCCGCGCGAAGCCAAGCGCCTGCATTTCGATGTCATTCCGCGCAATGTCGACGATTATCTAACCTTCCTAGAGAAGTACCCCAACCAAGCGCCGCGCGAGCGCTTGATGAATCCTGTCTGGCACATTCATAGCGGCCATCCGCCCGCGGCTGAACAATTGGCGAATGCCGCCGGGCAGGGATCGACCGTGTCTTTCGGCATGTTGCTCAATCTCGTCGCGGTTGCCAATACCGAAGACAAGAATGTTCTCTGGGCTTTTCTGCGCCGCTATGCGCCGGATGCGTCGCCAGACAAATATCCGCGTCTCGACAAGCTCGTCGGCTACGCCGTCAATTATTTCCGCGATTTCGTGCGGCCGTCGAAAGTATACGAAACGCCTGACGATCAGGCGCGCGCCGCGCTTCAGGATTTGTCCGAGACGCTCGCCGCCCATGCGGGATCGACCGATCCGGAAGCGCTGCAGGGCGTCGTCTATGAAGTGGGCCGCCGCCATTATCCGGATCTCTCCGGCAAATCGAAAAGTCCGGATGGGCGGCCCGGCGTTTCGCAGCAATGGTTCACAACGATCTATAAAATCTTGCTCGGGCAGGAGCGTGGACCGCGCTTCGGTTCCTTCGTGGCGCTTTATGGCGTCAACGAAACGCGCGCCTTGATCGAAAAAGCGTTATCGGGTGAACTTGCGGGTGAACACGAATCGTTTCTCGCAAGCCGTAAGGCGTAAGTTAAACCGCGGAATAGTACCGACGCGCGCCGCTGTGAATGCGCGTCGGTAATGACTGGCACAGATGAATTGACCATGTGGACGTTGTATCTCGCGACATGGGGCGGTTTGATCTTGGCGCAGATTGCACCGGGTCCGAATTTCATTGCCGTGTCCGGAGCCGCGCTCGGGCGCGGATTTAAGCCAGCCTTTTTCATGACCTGCGGCGTTGCGACGGCGACGTTTGTATGGGGCGCGGCAACAGCGCTTGGCCTTGCGTCATTGGTTGCTTTGTATCCCGGTACGTTGACGCTTTTGCGTATCATCGGCGGCGGCTACCTCACATTCATGGGCTACAAGGGCTTGCGCTCCGCTTTGCGCGCGAGCGGGCCCAGCATTGCGCCTAGCGCGCTCGCTCTGACGCCTGCCGCCGCGTGGCGGCGCGGATTTCTCATCAACATGACGAATCCGAAATCCGCATTGACTTGGGGCGCGATCACATCGTTTCTGCTTGGGTCTGGTTTTTCGTCAATTCATGCGTTCGGCATGGCACCGCTCGGTGCAATCTCCGCGCTTGGTGTTTACATCACCTATTCATTCCTGTTTTCGCGCGGATTGGCACGCCAGCTTTATGGGCGCTTCACACGCATTGTGGATGGACTTTTTGGCCTCGCTTTCGCAATTTTTGGATGCAAATTGCTAAAGGATGGCATTGAAGAATTCGTCCGTCGTGCATGAGTAGTCACGCTGAACGCGGACCAAACAAAATCACACATGATCCCACAAGACAGATCGCAGCCCCGGCAAGATCCCAGCGATCAGGGCGGTGATGTTCCACCAACCACATCCAACCGATTGATGTGAGGATATAGATACCGCCATAGGCGGCAAAGGCACGTCCAGCGAAGTTCGTGTCGATCCGGGTCAACAACCATGCAAACAAAAGAAGGGACGTAAGGCCCGGCACAAGCCACCATGGCGATTTGTCGAGCCGCCAATAAGCCCAGAACGCAAAACAACCTGCAATTTCGGCACAGGCCGCAACCACATAGAGCGGAAATGCAATCATGCTTGAAAGCGCCCTTCACATATGACGAAGCCGCCCCTTGCAGAGCGGCTTCGTAGACAGTGCCGGGCTTGCGTGGTTTTGTAAAATCAAAGCCCTTCGAAAAGCGCCGTCGAGAGATAGCGTTCGGCGAAGGACGGGATGATCACCACAATCGTCTTGCCTGCATTCTCAGGGCGTGAGCCGAGTTCCAACGCCGCCGCCGTGGCCGCGCCAGCAGAAATTCCCGTTGGAATACCTTCGAGGCGTGCCAGTTTGCGCGCCGTGTCGAAGGCCGTCTGGTTGCCAACAGTGATCACTTCATCGATCACGCTGCGATCGAGAATGCCAGGCACAAAGCCCGCACCAATACCTTGAATTTTGTGTGGGCCGGGCGCACCGCCCGACAGGACCGGAGAATCTTCCGGCTCCACCGCCACAACTTTTACGGCTGGCTTGTATTTCTTCAAGACCTGACCGACGCCGGTGATGGTGCCGCCCGTGCCGACACCCGACACGAAGATGTCGACCTTGCCGTTCGTATCGTTCCAAATTTCTTCCGCCGTCGTCGCACGGTGGATGGCCAGATTCGCCGGATTTTCGAATTGCTGCGGAATGACGGCGCCCGGGATCGAGGCCTTCAATTCCTCAGCGCGCGCAATTGCGCCCTTCATACCAAGGGGGCCTGGTGTCAGTTCAAGTTCGGCACCCATGAGCGCGAGCATCTTGCGACGCTCAACCGACATGGTCTCCGGCATCACGAGGATGAGACGATAGCCGCGCGCCGCCGCAACGAAGGCGAGCGCAATACCGGTATTGCCCGATGTCGGCTCAATCAGCGTCGCGCCCGGCTTGATGGCGCCAGACGCCTCGAGCGCCTCGATCATCGCGACGCCGATGCGATCCTTAACGCTCGCGATCGGATTGAAGAATTCGAGCTTTGCCAGAATGGTGGCTTTCACGCCGCGCTCATCTGCAATGCGATTCAGCTTGACCAGCGGCGTATCGCCAATGGTCTCGGTAATGGATCCGTAGATCCGTCCGCGGCCGGCAGGGCGGGATGCGGGGTCAATTCTGCGGGCAGGTTCACTCATGGCGCGATCTCCCTGTGATGGGGCTCATGCCGCCCCGTCTGGACCATGCCGGAGAACTTAAGAAAAAGTACACTCCCCGTCGAGGAATAAAGATATTCTACAATTTAAATTGTATAATCGAGCGGACTGTGCGCGCCCGCAAATACGTTCCGCTCCTCAGCCCAATGACAGAGATCCTCGACCGTATGCTTGTCGAGAGATGCGAGGAAGACGTCGCCCGCCTCGCGTACGATGGGCCCGACGACGAGATCCACCAGCTTCGATTCCGGGATCGGTGGAATGGAATCCTCTCCCGTTGAGCTCATGGCGGCACGGACAATATCGCCCGCCGTAATTTTGCGGCGCTCTTTTGCCAGTTCGTAGCCGCCGCGCGGGCCGCGCACGCCCTTCAGAATACTGGCACGGACGAGAGCCTGCAGCATGGTTTCAAGATGGCGGGGCGGGAGATTGTGGCGTGCCGCCAAAAGCTTGGCGGCAGCGGGCGCAGGGCGTGCATGAAGCGCAATATCAACCACGGCGGCGATGGCCAGCAGGCTGCGACGCGACAGGAGTATCATCAGAACCGCCCTTGCCTATGGCAGGGTCGGCTCCGGTTAAACGCCGGTCGATCCGAACCCGCCTACGCCCCGCTCGGAGGCCTCTACACTGTCAACCGCGATGAGATCGACCCGACTGACCGGTGCGATCACCATCTGCGCAATCCTCAGACCGCGCGTAATCTCAAAGTCCCCCTCGCCGAGATTGACGAGGATCACACCGATTTCGCCGCGATAATCGGCGTCAATCGTGCCCGGCGCATTGACCAGCGCGATGCCGTTCTTGAGAGCCAAGCCGGACCGCGGCCGGACCTGCGCCTCATATCCTTCAGGGAGATGAATTTGCAGCCCGGTCGGAACCAGAGCTCTTTTCCCCGGTTTCAATGTGATTTTCTCATTTTCACCGATTGCAGCGGATAAGTCGAGGCCTGCTGCGCCCGGCGTGGCATAATGCGGCAGTGGGAGACCCTTGGCGTGTTCCAATTGGCGGATCGCAACCTTCACCATCAGACCCAGCGCCCCTTCAAAGTTGCAGCGATCCGGGCAACGAGTTTTTCAGCCACGGCATCCTTCCCCATTTTCGGCCAATCTTCGACGCCGTCCTTGGTCACGAGGTGGACGGTGTTCATGTCGCCGCCCATGACGCCGCCTTCATGCGAGACATCGTTGGCGACGATCCAGTCGCAGCCCTTGCGCGCCAGTTTTGACTGGGCATGCGCGATGACCTTCTCCGTCTCGGCCGCGAAGCCAATCACGAGCTCCGGCCGATTGTCGCTCATATACGACAAAGTCGCGAGGATGTCGGGATTTTCGGTGAGAGAGAGAGCAGGCAGGCCGCCTGCCTCTTTCTTGAATTTCTGCCCGCCCTCATTGGCAACGCGCCAATCGGCCACCGCTGCGCAGAATATGGCGCAATCTGCCGGCATAGCGTCCTGCACGGCCTGCATCATTTGACGTGCTGTCTCAACCCGGATCGTCTTTACGCCGGGCGGATTGGGGATCGCCACAGGGCCGGAGACGAGGGTCACTTCGGCACCAAGCCGGGCCGCCGCTGCGGCGATCGCATGGCCTTGTTTGCCCGACGATCGGTTGGCGATGTAACGCACCGGATCAATCGGCTCATGTGTCGGCCCCGACGTTACCAGAATGCGCCGTCCAGTCAGCGGACCTTCCGCAACGAGCATTCGGGCCGCAGCATCGGCGATGGCCGCAGGTTCAGCCATCCGGCCCGGACCAAATTCACCGCAGGCCATCTCGCCCTCGTCAGGCCCCACGAAAGCAATGCCGTCGCTTTTGAGCGACGCGCAATTTCTCTGCGTGGCTGCATGAGTCCACATGCGGACATTCATAGCCGGTGCCACTAGGACCCGCTTGTTAGTAGCCAGAAGGGCCGTCGAAGCGAGATCGTTCGCCAAGCCATGCGCCATCTTGGCAAGCAGATCAGCGGTGGCAGGGGCCACAATCAGAAGGTCAGCATCGCGCGAAAGCTCAATGTGCCCCATCTCCGCTTCGTCCGTCAGGGAGAAGAGATCGGTGTAGCATTTGTCGCCGGTCAGCGAGGCGATGGAGAGCGGCGTCACGAATTCCGCTCCGGCCTTGGTGAGGATGGCACGGACCGACGCACCGCGTTTGCGAAAGTCGCGGATCAATTCCAATGCTTTATAGGCGGCGATGCCGCCGCCGATGATCAGGAGAATACGCTTGCCTGCGAGCGCCATCCGACAGACTCCGGTCGAAACTTTGCCCCTTTTACCATGAGGCGATCAGAAATGGCGAAGGACGGCGTAAAGAAGGGTTAAGGCGATCAGCCAGAGCGCAGCATTACCCCAACGATTGCGCCGTGCTTCGGCATCGCCGATGGCCTGAACACTCTCAGGATCGAGCCGGAATCCACGCCGCGTGGCACGATCGAGATGCTCCGCGACACGCTCGACGCGGCCAGTCAACTCGGGCAGGTTGGCGATCATGTTGGCGAAGGAACGCGCGCCGCGTCCCGCATCTTCAATACGACCGACAGGGCCGAGATTACGCTCAATCCATTCGCGCACCACGGGTTCAGCCGTTGTCCACATGTTCAGTTTCGGATCGAGCGAGCGGGCGACACCTTCGACGACGACCATCGTCTTTTGCAGCATCACCAATTCGGTGCGCGTCTTCATATCGAACAGCGCAGTGATCTCGAACAAAAGCGTCAGCAGCTTCGCCATCGAAATCTGATCGGCGGTACGGCTATGGATCGGCTCGCCAATCGCGCGGATCGCTTGGGCGAAATCCTCGACGGAATGATGGGCCGGAACATAGCCCGCCTCGAAATGCACTTCCGCCACTCGGCGATAATCGCGCGTAATGAAACCGAGCAAAATTTCGGCAAGGAAGCGCCGCTCTTTTGGGCTTAGACGACCCATAATGCCGAAATCGACTGCGCAGAGACGCGATTGATCGTCGACAAATAGATTGCCGGGATGCATGTCGGCATGGAAGAAACCATCACGCAGAGCGTGGCGTAAAAATGACTGAATGACTGTGCGCGCGAGCGTCACACGATCAATACCAGCCGCTTCGATCCGCGCAATATCGTTGAGCGGAATGCCATCGATCCACTCAAGCGTCAGCACGTCTCGTGCGGTCCGATTCCAATCGACGGAGGGAACACGAAAATCGACATCGTTGCGGCAATTCTCTGCCATTTCCGACAGGGCCGCCGCTTCGAGGCGCAAATCCATTTCCATCGTGACGGATCGGGCCAACGTATCGACAACGTCGACGGGCTTGAGGCGACGCAGGTCTGGAACATGCTGCTCAAGCTGTGCCGCTGCAAAATGCATGGCATTGAGATCGCGTCGGAAGCGCGCACGCACGCCAGGACGCAAGACCTTGACCGCGACGACACACGCCGTATCGTCATCGGCGATCATGCCTTGATGCACTTGTGCAATTGAGGCGGCGGCCATCGGTGCGCCAAGCTCTATATATAATGAATCGAGCGGGGCCCCGAACGATTGCTCAATCGTGCTTACGGCCTCGCTGCGCGGGAAAGGTGGCAGGCGATCCTGCAATTGCTCAAGATCGCGCGCAACGCGGACACCGACGACATCGGGGCGTGTAGCGAGGAATTGGCCGAATTTCACATAGGACGGCCCAAGGCGTGTCAGCGCTTTGGCGAGGCGCTGCGCGCCATCGCCCGCGTCGCGACGCTCGATGAGACGCGCCATTCGCAAGAGAACGCGGCCCCCGCTCGGTAGATCGTTCGGGTCGACGAGCGCAAGCGCACCTTCTCGGCCCAGCACGAAGCCGACGCGCATCAAACGCAGCGCATTGAGAAAGGATGACATTCAGCGCCTCAGATCGACCAGCCGGAATGCAAGCGCACGATGCCGCCCGTCATCGGACGATGCGTGACATTGGCGAAGCCTGCGGTGCGCATCATTTCGGCGAAGCGGTCTGGCTCGGGAAATTGGCGGATCGATTCAACCAGATATTGATAAGGCTGCGCATCGCCGGTGACGAGCCGACCCATCGGCGGCACGAGATTAAAAGAGTAGAAATCATAAATCCGATCAAAGCCCGGCACGTCGACACGCGAGAATTCGAGGCAGAGAAAATGGCCGCCGCGCTTAAGCACGCGCTTAGCCTCGCTCAACGCCTTATCAATGCGCGGCACATTGCGGATGCCAAATGCAATCGTATAGGCGTCGAAGCTCCTATCGGGAAAAGGCAGGTCTTCAGCATTGCCCTCGACAAAAGTGAGGCGGTCGGCAATTTGCGCAGGCGCGCGTTCACGACCAACGGCCAACATGTCGCCATTGATATCGCACACGGTTGCGCGGGCCTGAGGCGAAGCGGCTTCCAACACACGGAAGGAAACGTCGCCGGTGCCGCCGGCAACATCGAGAAGATCAAACGAGCCTTGTTTTGGCGGACGCAAAGCAGACACAAGCGCGTCCTTCCATGCCCGGTGAAGACCCGCCGACATCAGATCGTTCATCAGATCGTAGCGGCGTGCCACTTTGTGGAACACATCGTCGACCATATCCTGCTTCTCGCCGAGTTTGACCGTCGAAAAGCCGAAATGAGTGTCGTCGTCCCTGCCCGGTGCCGTTTGGACCATGGATTGCCCCTTCACGATTGCGCGCGGACCATAGCGCCGGACGCGGCTTGAGGCTATGGCAGAGGGGGAGATTTTACGAAAGACGCCATGCCAGAGTTGCCCGAAGTCGAAACCGTCAGGCGCGGCCTCGCGCCCATCATGGAAGGCCGCCGCCTGATCAGGGTGGAACAGAGGCGGCCGGATCTGCGCTTTCCGTTTCCAGACCGGTTTATCGAGCGGCTTGAAGGCCAGACCCTCACCGCGATGGGACGGCGAGCCAAATATTTAATCGCGGACCTCTCTTCCGGCGAAACGCTGATCATGCATCTCGGTATGTCGGGCCGTTTCACCATCGTGGAAGGCGGACAGAGCGCTCTCCAAGGCGAATTCGTCCATCAGGCCGGCGGGATCGCGGCGCATGACCATGTCGTGTTCCATATCGAGGGCGGGGCGCGGGTCATCTATAATGACGCACGGCGCTTCGGTTTTATGGATCTTGTGCCGCGTACGGCCTTGGCCGAGAGCCGCCACATGAAAGCGCTCGGGATCGAACCACTCGGCAATGAGTTAGACGGCGCAAGGCTCGCCGCGCTGTTTGCCGGCAAGAAGACGCCGCTGAAAGCCGCGCTCTTGGACCAAAGCCTGATTGCCGGACTGGGCAACATCTATGTTTGCGAAGCGCTGCATCGCGCCGGGCTTTCGCCACGACGGGCGGCGGGAAAGCTGGCGCTCAAAGGCGGGAAACCGCATGCCAAAGCGGATCTGCTGGCCACCGCCATTCGTGACGTCTTGGCCGAAGCGGTCGCAGCAGGCGGCTCGACCTTGCGCGATTATGCGCAGGCGGATGGCTCGCTCGGCTATTTTCAGCATGCCTTCTGCGTTTATGATCGCGAGGGAGCCGCCTGCCCAACGGCCGGTTGCAAGGGAACAATCAAGCGCATCGTGCAATCGGGGCGATCGACCTTCTTCTGCGCATCGTGCCAGAAATAGCCATGCACAAAGGATGATTGCCGGTTTCACAATGATCGTTTAGCCAAGACATAAGCAACAGGGAGGTGTCACCATGGCTTATGAAAACATCATTGTTACGCAGGAAGACCGGGTCGGCATCATTACGATCAACCGTCCGCAAGCGATGAATGCGCTCAACTCTAAGGTGATCGCCGAAATCAATGCGGCACTCGACGGTTTTGAGAAAGATCCCAATATCGGCTGTATGCTGATTACAGGCTCGGAAAAAGCCTTTGCCGCAGGCGCGGACATCAAGGAGATGCAAAACCTCTCCTTCCCCTCCACCTATCTCGACGATTTCATTACCCAATGGGACGGCATTTCGACGCGCCGCAAGCCTTTGATCGCGGCGGTGGCGGGATTTGCACTCGGCGGCGGGTGCGAAATGGCAATGATGTGCGATTTCATCTTGGCCGCCGACAATGCGAAATTCGGCCAACCTGAAATCAAGCTCGGCGTGATGCCAGGTGCAGGCGGCACGCAACGTCTGACACGCGCCGTCGGCAAAGCGAAGGCGATGGAAATGTGCCTTACCGGACGCATGATGGATGCCGCAGAAGCTGAGCGTTCAGGTCTTGTGGCGCGCATCATTCCTCTGGCCGACCTCCTCACAGAAGCGAAAAAGACGGCAACAACCATTGCCAACATGTCGCTGCCGATCGCAATGATCACCAAGGAAAGCGTCAACCGCGCATTCGAGACGACATTGGCCGAAGGTCTGCGCTTTGAGCGCCGCCTCTTCCAACCCATGTTCGCGATTGCCGACCAAAGAGAAGGCATGACGGCTTTCGTTGAAAAGCGCCCTGCAAAATTCTCGCACCGCTGATCGCGCCGTAAACCTATGGAGTTCAGCCCCGAGATTCTGGCGCTTCTGGCGTTAGCGGCCTTTTGCGCAGGGCTGATCGATGCAATCGCAGGCGGCGGCGGGCTGATCACAGTCCCTGCCCTTCTTCTAGCAGGGGCAGACCCGGTCACCGCGGTGGCCACCAACAAGCTCCAAGGCTCCTTCGGCACGGCATCGGCCACGCTTGCCTTTGCCCGTGTCGGGCAAATTGACTGGAGTAGCGCTGCCCCTCTCGCTGCGATCGCAGTGTTGAGTTCGGCTCTAGGCGGCTTAGCCGTCGCAACCTTGCCCTCCCATTGGCTCGGCGCCGTCATACCCGTCCTGCTGGTAGCCGTGGCCTTATGGTTCGCGCTTTCGCCCCGTTTTGGCCAAATCGACCGTCCAGCCCGGGTCTCGCCAGCCTTTTTCGCCCTCGCTGTGGTGCCGCCGATCGCGTTCTATGACGGGTTTTTTGGCCCAGGAGCCGGATCCTTCTACATACTCGGCTTTGCGGCGCTGATGGGATTGAGCGGGATCCGAGCGGTCGCGCAGACAAAACTCCTGAATCTGGCCTCGAATGGCGGCGCGTTGGTCTTTTTTGCACTTTCGGGCCATATCGTTTGGGCTGCCGGATTGGCGATGGGGCTTGCGGCCTTTGCGGGGGCTCAATTGGGCTCGCGCCTCGTCCTCAAACATGGCGCGAGGCTGATCAGGCCGCTCGTGGTGATCGTATGCCTCGCAGTATCTGTCCGGCTTCTGGCCGACCCCGCCAATCCTCTCCGGGCACTTTTAGGTATCTGAACCAAGCAGTCGCATGAAAAGACTCATTCTTTCCGCCACAGCCGTTGACGCCGCCGGAGGCTAAAGCTATAAGCCGCGCCACGCCGGTCGCATCCTTTGCGTCCGCAAACCCTTTCCGTTTAACGTGAGGCGCCTTGGGCCCTAATCGGGTCTCCGCTTCGCATGAGGATCAAAAGTCATGGCGAATACGAAGTCCGCCAAAAAAGCGACACGCAAGATTGAGCGCCGTACGGCGGTGAATCGTATGCGCCGCTCGGCCCTGCGCACGTCCATCCGCAAAGTGGAAGACGCGCTGAAGTCCGGCGACAAGACAGCCGCAGCGGCTGCGTTGAAAAATGCAGAGCCCGTGATCGCGCGCATGGCGCAGCAGGGCATTGTCCACCGCAATACTGCATCGCGTAAAATCTCGCGCCTCGCTCATGCGGTGAAGATACTCGGCGCATAATTGCCGCATGGAGCTTCGACGTATTCTAAGAACCCGGCGCGAGCCGGGTTTTTTGTTATGCGGCAACATTTATTCTTGCCTGCAATGTGGCTGAAACGCCCCAATTTGCGCCATTACATCACACTTATTTCACTTGACTCGGCAAAGTTTAGAATCGGATTTCTCCGCGCTTTTCGCGCGCAAAAAAAGCCGACTAGAATCAAGGTTTTACGGGCTAAGACCCGAACCTGCGCGACAAGACGCGCCGACGTGCAACAGACCAACACGCGCAAATCGGGATTTGAACGGCTGGGATCTTCCTGCCAATTGTTAAAGAATGATGAATATCATCAACACTTTGCGGAAGCGTAATCGGTATTTAGTCCTGTCAAGAGGGAGCATATGGCAGGGGTTTCAACACCTGCAATTTGCAACCCGTGTTGCGTGCCTATGTGGCGCTGTGTAAGGTCACTTCACTTCAGCACGCGATGTGCTGACGTTTCAAAAAACCTATACGGGCGTTGCGTTTTCTCGATTCGAGAGAATGCAGATGTTTGTATGAAAAACAGTGGCGTGCAAACAGCCATTTGATTTTGAGAATGCTCATCCGGTCTACTTCCGGATGAGGTGGATGACCAAGACGTTCGGCCGATTTCAACGGCTGGCGATTGCAGCGGGGGTAGTGATGACACGTTCCAGCGAAATGCGGCTTAGTTCCCATTTGTCGCTTTTTTGCAGCGGTCACGCCCCTCGGCCTTCCGGCGCGTAAGCTTTCGAATTTCATCCCTTTTGATGCTTGCTCCTGACAAGAGCAGCGAAGCCTATACGCGCGAGTACTTTTGACAATGTTGGAATCGTCTCCTCTTCCTTCCTCCTCCCACGCCGCTCAGGACTCTGACATGGCAGGCCAACGCGACACGCAGGAGGCCTGGGATCGCGTGAAGCGTCGCTTGCGTGCCGAGCTTGGAGAAGACGTGTTTTCCAGCTGGTTCGGTCGCTTGGAACTGGCCTCGCTTACCGATGGTGTGGCGCACCTATCAGTGCCGACACGCTTTCTCAAAAGCTGGATCGAGAGCCATTATATCGACCGTTTACGCCTGCGCGTGTCGGAAGAGATGCCGACTGTAACCAATGTTCATCTGGCCGTTCGTAGCGCGATGCAACGTCAGGCGCAGCGCCCGGCCGAGGCTCCTATCCCGAACAAGGCGCGTCAGATCGAAAAGCCGAGCCTGCCGACGATCGAAAGCCGGGCCGTATCGACGGATCAGGAAGGGTTGGCTGGATCGCCGCTCGATCGCCGCCTGACATTTGCAAGCTTCCTCGTCGGGCGCTCCAATGCGCTGGCACACGCAGCAGCAGAGCGTGTCGCGCGCCATGAGCCGGGACAGACGCCGCTCTATAACCCGCTCTATATTCACTCTTCCGTCGGATTGGGGAAAACCCATCTTCTTCATGCCATCGGGCATGAGGTGATCGCTTCCGGTCGTCGGGTGATTTATCTCACGGCCGACCGTTTCATGTACGGGTTTGTCGCCGCGCTGAAAGCGCAGACGGCGCTCGCTTTCAAGGAACGCCTGCGCGGTATCGATCTTCTGATCATCGACGATGTGCAGTTCTTGCAAGGGAAATCGATCCAGCAGGAATTCTGCCACACGATCAACGCGTTGATCGATGCGGGTCGCCAAATCGTGATCGCTGCGGACCGTGCACCCTCCGATCTCGAAAGTCTCGACGAACGCGTGCGTTCGCGACTTGCCGGTGGCCTAGCGGTCGAAATCGGGGGGCTCGACGAGGCCCTGCGCGCCCAGATCATCGAGGCGCGCATTGCGGCGGCACGCCAGCATCAGCCTTCGTTTGAGGTAAGCCCAGCAGTCATCGCCTATGTGGCCCGCGCGATCACGACAAATGGCCGCGATCTCGATGGCGCCGTGAACCGACTCCTCGCCCATTCGACCCTGTCGCAGACCCCGCTCACGATCGATGCGGCCGAAACCGCGATCCGAGACCTTGTTCGTTCGCGCGAGCCGCGAAAGGTCAAGATCGAGGATATTCAGAAGCTGGTCGCGACCCATTTCAATGTTAGCCGGGCCGACATTCTGTCGTCGCGCCGCTCGGCTAGCGTGGTGAAGCCACGCCAGATCGCGATGTACCTGTCCAAGGTGCTCACCTTGCGGTCCTTACCTGAAATCGGGCGGCGTTTCGGCGGGCGCGACCATACGACCGTGCTGCACGCCGTCCGCAAGATCGAGACAGCAGTGCAAGCCGACACCACGCTTCGTGACGATGTCGAGCTCCTGAAGCGGATGCTACAGGAATAAGAAGCGGTCATTGCAGACAAAAACCTGTTGAGAGACCGGCTTCTACAGGGGTGCAAACGCCCCTGCGCTGCCCTATCTGCTTGCCTTGAAACGGACTGCTTGCGATTGTGCGGTCCCATTGGCTCCCTGCACGCAAGGTGCGGGCTCCGGGCTGGCCCGGAAGATTGATCGTGCGGATTGGTTCCATGCAGGTGACAGTCGAACGCTCGGCGCTTCTGAAATCACTCGGTCACGTGCACCGGGTTGTCGAACGGCGCAATACGATTCCGATTCTTTCTAACGTGCTCTTGCGCGCCTCGAGCGGAACGTTGGGACTAAAGGCGACCGACCTTGATCTCGAAGTCACCGAAAGCCTGCCAGCCGATGTGACGCAGCCGGGTGCAACCACCGTACCCGCACACATGATCTATGACATTGTGCGCAAACTGCCTGATGGTGCGCAAGTCTCTCTCGAGACCACTGGCGAAACGGGGCAGATGCTGATCCGTTCGGGACGCTCGCGCTTCACGCTGCAGACGCTGCCGGAAAGCGATTTCCCCGATCTCGCGGCCGGCGACATGACGCATCGCTTCAACCTTCCGGCGCAGGAATTGCGCCGCCTGATTGAGAAGACGCAATTCGCGATCTCGACAGAAGAGACGCGTTATTATCTCAATGGCATTTATCTGCACACCGCAGAAAACGATGGCGGACCTGTGATGCGCGCTGTCGCTACTGACGGGCATCGTCTCGCACGCGTTGAAACAGCAGCGCCAGCAGGCTCTGCTGGAATGCCCGGCGTGATCGTACCACGCAAGGCGGTGGCCGAAATTATCAAGCTCGTCGAGACGGCGGGCGAAGATGTCGGTATCGAACTAAGCCCGGCGAAAATCCGCATCACTTTCGATTCCGTTGTGCTGACATCGAAGTTGATCGATGGCACCTTCCCTGATTATCAGCGCGTCATTCCCGCAAACAATGACAAGACGCTGATTGTCGAGCGAAGCGACTTCGCAGCTGCAGTTGATCGCGTTTCGACGATCTCGTCCGAACGCGGCCGCGCCGTGAAGCTCGCCGTATCGGACGGTCAGGTGACGCTCTCGGTGACAAATCCAGATTCAGGGTCGGCTGTGGAAGAATTGCAGGCTGATTATGCCGCAGCGCCGATCGAGATTGGATTCAACGCGCGTTATCTGCTCGATATCACTGAACAACTCGATAGCGACACGGCTACATTCAAATTAGCCGATGCCGGTTCACCGACACTCGTTCAGGATCGCGAAGGCGCATCCGCGCTTTATGTGCTGATGCCAATGCGCGTTTAACGCGCGCCCCGCGCGGGGAAGTCCCATGGTGAGTTCCATATCCGACGGCGCGCCGATGGTGCGCCGTCTCATTTTGTCGGAGTTTCGCTCCTACCCAGCGCTCGATCTTGCATTCGGGCAGCGGTTGATTGCGTTCATGGGCGAGAATGGCGCGGGCAAAACCAATCTCCTCGAAGCGCTCTCGCTGTTCTCGGTCGGCCGTGGGCTCCGGCGGGCCGATCTACCGGAAATGGCGCGCGAAGGCGGTTCGGGCGGTTTCGCGGTCTCCATCCTCGTCGAGGCAGGTGGCGGCGAGCATCGTCTCGGCACCGCTCTCGAACCTGCCAAGAGCGGCGGCCTCGAACGGACGAGCCGTATCGATCGTAATCCCGTCTCATCGGCCGCCGCCTTTGCGGATTTCGTCCGCCTCGTTTGGTTGACCCCCGCGCTCGACGGGCTTTTCACCGGTGCGCCGGGCGATCGGCGACGCTTTCTCGACCGGCTGGTCTTGGCCGTCGACCCGGCCCATGGCAGCCGCGTCAACGCGCTCGAAAAGGCACTGCGCTCACGCAACAAGCTTCTGGAGGCCGAGCGGCTCGACGCGGCCTGGCTCGATGCGGTTGAGCGCGAGGTGGCCGAGACAGGCGTGGCCGTTGCCATGGCGCGGCAGGAGACAGTGGGGCGGCTTAAGGCACTGATCGCCGACACACGGCAGGAGGGAGACCCCTTCCCGTGGGCCGCGCTCACGCTGGAAGGGCCTCTCGATGCGGTTTTAGGCACAGCCTCGGCGCTTGAGATCGAGGATCTTTATCGTGGCTGGCTCAAAGACAACCGGCTCAAGGATCGCGCAGCAGGCCGGACCCTCATCGGCCCGCAGGCGACCGATCTTCTCGTCCGCCACGGCCCTAAAGATGTGGCTGCCGACCGCGCCTCGACCGGTGAACAGAAGGCGCTTCTGGTGGGGCTCATTCTGGCCCATGCGCGGCTTGTTGCGGCCATGACGGGCTTTGTGCCTCTCGTGCTGCTCGACGAGGTCGCAGCGCATCTCGACCCACGCCGCCGCGCAGGTCTCTATGCAGCACTCGACGCGCTTGGCGCGCAGGTTTTCATGACGGGGGCCGACCCAGCACTGTTCGGCGATCTACCGCCCGACAGCCTGCGCTTAGCGGTGACGGGCGGACGGGTTTTCCCGGCCCCGTAAAGATCGACCCAAGCGCGCAGCTGGGTACGAAAAAGGATGAAAAATCCACCCCTTTCGGTTATAAAATTAGACAAGCGAATCAAAAGCTTCGCCGCTCCCCGAAGGCTGTTTTCGAACCGCGAGAGAGACCCGCCTATGGCCGATCAAGACCAGCCCGATTCCTATGGCGCCGATAGCATCAAGGTGCTGAAGGGACTGGACGCTGTGCGTAAGCGTCCGGGCATGTATATCGGCGACACCGACGATGGTTCGGGCCTTCATCACATGGTCTACGAAGTCGTCGACAATGCGATCGACGAGGCGCTTGCAGGGCACGCGACGCGCGTGACCGTGATGCTGAACGCGGATGGTTCATGCACGGTCAATGACAATGGCCGCGGTATTCCAACTGATATACACACCGAAGAAGGCGTATCGGCGGCTGAAGTCATCATGACTCAGCTGCATGCGGGCGGGAAATTCGATCAGAATTCATACAAAGTATCCGGTGGCCTGCACGGCGTCGGCGTATCCGTCGTCAACGCGCTGTCGACGAAATTGCACTTGCGGATTTGGCGCAATGGCAAAGAACATCACATGTCGTTCTCGCATGGCGAGGCGGATGCACCGCTCGCCATCGTCGGCGATGCGGGCGACCGGCGCGGGACAGAAGTGACGTTCCTGCCCTCGCCGCAAACTTTCACCATGACCGAATTCGACTATGAAACGCTTGAGCGCCGTCTGCGCGAATTGGCGTTTCTGAATTCGGGCGTGCGCATTCTCCTCACCGACAACCGCCATGCCGAGCCGCGCGCTGAGGAAATGATCTATCAGGGCGGGCTTGAAGCATTTGTGCGCTATCTCGACCGCGTGAAATCGCCTCTTATCGCGGCGCCGATTATGGTGCGCGCCGAACGCGATGGCATCGGTGTTGAAGCGGCGTTGTGGTGGAACGATTCCTACCATGAAAATGTGCTCTGCTTCACCAATAACATTCCGCAGCGCGATGGTGGAACGCATCTCGCCGGTTTCCGCGCGGCTTTGACACGCCAGATCAATGGCTATGCCGATTCATCCGGCTTGGCCAAAAAAGAAAAAGTATCGCTGACAGGCGACGATTGCCGCGAAGGTCTCACCGCCGTTCTTTCGGTGAAAGTGCCCGACCCGAAATTCTCGTCGCAGACAAAGGAAAAGCTCGTCTCGTCCGAAGTGCGTCCCGTTGTTGAGAATCTCCTCAACGAAGCGCTTTCGGTATGGCTTGAAGAGCATCCGTCCGAAGCGCGCATCCTTGTTGGCAAAGTGGTTGAAGCCGCCGCCGCCCGCGAAGCGGCCCGCAAGGCGCGCGAATTGACCCGCCGCAAAGGCGCGCTCGATATTGCCTCCCTTCCCGGCAAACTCGCCGATTGTCAGGAGCGCGATCCGGCTAAAGCCGAGCTCTTCATCGTCGAGGGTGACTCGGCAGGCGGTTCTGCCAAGCAGGGCCGCGCGCGCGAATATCAAGCCGTACTGCCGCTGCGTGGTAAGATTCTGAACGTCGAACGCGCGCGTTTCGACAAGATGCTGTCGAGCCAGGAAATTGGCACGCTCATCACGGCGCTTGGCACAGGCATCGGCAAGGAAGAATTCAACGCCGACAAGCTGCGCTATCATAAGATCATTATCATGACGGACGCCGACGTGGACGGCGCGCATATTCGCACGCTCCTGTTGACATTCTTCTACCGGCAGATGCCGGATCTGATCGAGCGCGGCCATATCTTCATCGCGCAGCCGCCGCTCTACAAAGTCACGCGCGGCAAATCGCAGCAATATCTGAAAGACGAGCGCGCGCTCGAAGATTACCTCATCGAACAGGGTTCAGATGGTGCGGTGCTGAAACTGGCTTCGGGCGTGGAACGCGCCGGACAGGATCTGAAATCTTTAGTCGAACAGTCGCGCGCCATTCGTAACGTGCTCAACACGCTGCATTCGCGTTATGACCGCATGATCCTCGAACAAGCGGCGATTGCCGGCATGTTACACCCGATCGACGATGCGGTGCGCGCCGAAACGACGGCGCAGACGATTGCGCGCCGTCTCGACGAGATGGCCGATGTGATCGAACGCGGTTGGGCGGGCCGTGTCGAGAATGGCGGCTTCGTTTTCGAACGGACGCTGCGCGGCGTGAAGCATGTTGCCACGCTCGATGCAGGGCTTCTCGCCTCGCAGGATGCGCGCAAGCTCGACGAAACCGCCGCTCCGCTTGCGGATGTCTTCGGCGGTTCGGCAAAATTCATGCGTAAGGGCGATGAGGCGATGATCCATAGCCCGACCGAATTGTTCGACGCGGTCAACGCCATCGGCCGCAAAGGACTGACGCTACAGCGCTATAAAGGCCTTGGCGAAATGAACCCCGAGCAATTGTGGGAGACGACACTCGACCGCAATGTGCGCTCTCTGCTGCAGGTGAAGGTGCGCGAAAGCGTCGAAGCGGACGATATTTTCACCAAGCTCATGGGCGACGTGGTGGAACCGCGGCGCGAATTTATTCAGGCCAATGCGCTAAACGTCGCCAATCTCGACGTCTAAGAAATCGGGTGAGGCCGTCATGAATGAAGAGGCGGCCTCGTCCAACGCCTTCGCCTCGCGCGATTATCGGCGCTTCTTCGCAACACGCATCGTCTATGGCCTCGCCTATCAGATGAACATCGTCGCACTGGGGTGGCTGGTCTATTCCGTCACCGAAAGCGCGTTTGCGTTGGGCATGGTTGGGCTTGTCTCATTCCTGCCTGTGCTGCTCGCCTCGCTCGTCTCCGGCCATGTCGCCGACCAATATGACCGACGCCTCATCACGATGATCGGCCATTCTGTGTTGGCGATCTGCTCGCTGGGGCTGCTCTTATGTGCGCAGGCTGGCGAAAGCGGATTGCCTTACATTTATGCGCTGGCGGGAACGATTGGGCTTGCACGAGCCTTTTCCAATCCTGCCTCGCAAGCACTCATGCCGACACTGGTTCCGCGCGCTGCACTCGGCAATGCCATCAGCTGGAATTCATCGGCATGGCAAACCTCCGCCATTGTCGGCCCGGCCTTGGGCGGATTGTTTTATGCACTTGGACCGGTCGCCGTGTTCGGCTCCACGACCGTGATGTTTGTTGTCGCCACACTCTTGATCGGTTCAATCTCGATGCGTCGCCCGAAAGACATGGCGCGCGAACCCCACACGCTCGAGACGGCGCTCGCCGGATTCCGCTTCATCCGTTCGCGTCCCGTCATCTTCGGTGCCATCTCACTCGATCTCTTCGCCGTACTGCTTGGCGGCGCGACGGCGCTGATGCCGATCTTCGCCAAGGACATTCTCCAGACGGGGCCTTGGGGTTTGGGCCTGCTGCGCAGCTCCGTCTCGCTCGGCGGCGTGTTTATGGCGCTGGCGCTCGCGCGTTGGCCTTTGAAGCGGCAGGCGGGACCGCGCATGTTGTGGGCTGTCGTGATCTTTGGCCTTGCAACGATTGTCTTCGGGCTTTCAACGGAGTTTTGGTTGTCCATGGCTGCGCTGTTCGTCATGGGTGCAGCAGACATGATCAGCGTTTATGTGCGCCAAACTTTGGTGCAAGGCGAGACGCCAGATGCCATGCGCGGCCGCGTATCAGCCGTTAGCACAGTGTTCATTGGCGCATCGAATGAGCTTGGTGAATTTGAATCGGGCATGTTGGCGGCCGCGGTCGGCGCTGTTCCTGCCGTCGTGATCGGCGGTGTCGGCACCATCGCGGTCGTGGGCCTGTGGGCGTGGCTCTTTCCAGATTTACGCAAGCGCGATCATCTGATTCCGGACAAACTCTGATCGAAGCGGGTATGCGGGCAAAATCGTCCCACGCGATCGTACGGCATAAGTCCTTTTCTTATCGGCCTTTTCTGATGCGACGCCTTCGTGAGAGGAGCGGCACCCTCCCTAGCATCTGCGCTGCGCGATCTGGTGCGGCGTTAGGGTCATTCTGTCAATATTGATCTTCAAGCGGATTAGCCTAAAAAGGGTCCCAGACTTCTGGAACAGCCGGATGAGCCTGCTTCGCCCCGCACTTGCGCTTATTCTTGCGACCCTGCTGTTCGCTCAGCCTGTCATTGCTTCCGCTTGGGCGGCTTCTCAGCAGGCCGATTTTGTAGGTTCATTACTATGCCTCACGAGCGAACCGAGCTCAGGCGATCATGACCCTATTCCCGGTGATGGGCATTGCTGCATTCTGTGCGACCGCATCACAATTGTGCTGCCGAATTTGGATGGGCAGATCATTCCCATATCGGCGCGGCTTATGGAAGCCAATCTGCGCTATGCCTGCAAGCCAGCGGCGACAGGGCCGCCTAGTGTTGAAACACAACCGCAACAATCGCGCGCACCACCCCACCTCGTCTGATCGATTGTCGCTCAAGCGACTTTAACGGCCCCTTTGGGCCCTTCTGATCTTTCGAGGAAATCACAATGTCTCTGTTTTGCAGGGCGCTTCCACGCGCCGGATTCCTATGCGCTTTGGCGCTGATCGTGTCCTTTTCTACATCCGTCCAAGCCGCAACACGCACCATCACCGACGCGCTCGGGCGTAAGGTGGAGGTGAAGAATAATGTCGAGCGCGTTGTCATCAACTTCAACTTCGAGGAATTCACCGCAATTGCCGGCATCGAGAATTGGGCCAAAGTCGTGGGCATATCCCGCTCTGTATGGGAAGGTTGGCGGCCAGCCATTTTCAGCCGCTATAAAGCCGTTATTCCCAATCTCGCGGCGATGCCTGAAGTAGGCAACACCGAAGAGAACTCTCTTTCGGCCGAGAAGATTATCGCACTCAAACCAGATGTCTTCTTTGTCGCTGAATGGGGCTTCAAGGCGCTCGGCCCCGCTGAAGCACAGTTGAAGGCCGCGGGTATTCCGATCGTTGTCATTGATTACAATGCTCAGATTCTTGAGCGCCATCTTGCCTCGACCCGGGCCATCGGGGCTGTGATGGGGACCCCGCAACGCGCCGAAGAATTGGCCACGCTCTATGAGCGGAACTTCAACGATGTTCAGGCACGGATCGCCCGATCAAAAGTCGCGCCGCAAAAGGTCTATGTGGAACTGGGACAGGCCGGGGCAGCCACCTATGGCAACAGCTATTCCAACACGATGTGGGGCAAGATCATCACCACATTGAAAGCGGTGAACATAGCGGATGGAAAACTGCCGGGGCCATGGGGTCCACTCAACGCCGAAACCGTACTGGCTGAAAATCCAGATTTAATCTTTATCGCCGGGTCATCATGGATCAATCGGCCGCTTGCCGTGAAGACGGGTTACGATGCCACGCCAGAAATCACCCGCGCATCGCTCTCGTCCTATGCTCAGAGGCCGGGTTGGTCCAATTTGAAGGCGGGTCAAAAGGGTCAAATCTTTGCCATCGAGCATGGGCTTTGCCGCACGCTATTTGATTTCGTGGCCTATCAATACATCGCCAAACAGCTTTATCCCGATGTCTTTGCCGATGTTGATCCGGAAGCGAATTTCAAAGCCTATCATGCACGCTATCTGCCGGTTGCCTATTCCGGCACGTGGATGATCCGGCTCACGCCATGAGGGCAACTGACAACCAAGCAGCAGCGCGGGAACTCCGCGCTGCTTATCGCCGCCAGATCAAGAGGCGGATTGCAATCGCAATGGCCGGTGCTGGTCTTTTGGCGTTGAGTTTTTTGATCGATCTTGCAACCGGTCCTTCGTTTCTTGCGCTCGATCAGGTTTTCATGGCCTTGCTCGGGCAATCGGATGACCGCGGCATCGAAACGATCGTGTGGGCTATTCGCGTTCCCGTTGCGATCATGGCTGTTCTGGTCGGCGCATCGCTGGGGACCACCGGCCTTTTAATGCAATCCATTTTGAATAATCCGCTGGCATCAAGCTATACGTTGGGTATTGCAGCGGGCGCAGGCTTTGGTGCCGCTTTGACGATCCTAAGCGGCGAGACTGGCGATTATACCGTCCCGTTCGGTGCGTTCTTATTTTCTGCAATTGCGTGTCTGATTGTTTGGGGGATTGGGCGGCTGAGAGGCATGACGCCAGAGATTCTCGTCTTGGCGGGTATTGCGGTTTTGTTTCTGCTTCAGGCGCTTCTCGCATTGCTGCAATTCATGGCCTCGCAGGAGGCCCTCCAAATGATCGTGTTCTGGCTGTTCGGCAGTTTGCAGAAAGCGACGCCGCCTAAGAATGCATTGATCTTCGCTGCCTTGCTGGGCGTTGCCCTGTTCCTGTGGCGCGACCTATGGGGCCTGTCCGCTTTGCGGCTCGGTGACGAGAGGGCGCGCGCACTCGGTATTCGCGTAGAAGCCTTGCGTGTCCGCGCCTTCATTAGTATCGCGGTTCTCACGGGTGTGGCTGTTGCCTTCGCCGGCACGATTGGCTTCATCGGGATCATTGCGCCGCACATTTCACGCATGATGGTCGGTGAAGATCACCGTGTACTATGGCCCCTCTCCGCGATTGTCGGTGCATTAATTCTATCGCTTGCATCTATTGCCAGTAAAATGATTCTGCCCGGCACGATCATTCCCATCGGCATAGTCACGTCCTTGATCGGTGTACCATTCTTTATCTGGCTGATCATGACGCACCGCAGGAGCCATTGGTGAGCATCGCCGTACAGAATATTTCGGTTGAATTCGGTGCACGCAAGGCCGTGGATGATGTTTCGTTTGTCGCGCAACAAGGGCATGTGCTTGCTTTGCTTGGCCCAAACGGATCCGGCAAAACGACGCTTTTGCGTACGATTGCCGGATTTCAGAAACATCGTGGCACATGCCTATTCCATGGCCAGATCGCCGATCCTGCTCAGATCGGCTACATGCCGCAGGATTACAATGGCGGCGGGACGTTGACAGTGCTTGAGCTACTTTTGCTCGCGCGTGCGCAAAGCCGAACCCTTCATTCCAAAACAAAGGATTTCGATGCGGCGGCGCGCATACTTGGTGACCTTGGCATGATGGATCTTGCCTCGATTCGGCTCGGTGAATTAAGCGGTGGGCAGCGCCAGATTGCGTTTCTTGCGCAAGCACTTGTGCGGGAACCGGGCTATCTTTTGCTCGACGAGCCGCTCAGTGCGCTTGATTTACGCCACCAACTCGATGTGATGAGCGCTGTCCGTCATCTGACAGAAGAACGGCAGATCACGACGATCCTTGTGCTCCACGATCTGAATATCGCATCGCGCTTTGCCGATTGTGTCGTTTTATTATCGCAAGGCCGCGCCATCGCCGAAGGGTCGCCCGAAACCGTACTCACGCGTGCGCTGATTGCAGATGTGTTTACAGTCGAGACTGAAAGTCTCACAACCTCAGACGGCAAGCGCGTGACGGCCTTGCGCCACACGCTTGCACATCCATCATCAAACAATCAGCCGAGCAATTTATAGGCCGGCAACGTCAAGAACTCTTCAAAGTCAGGTGCCAACGACATGTCTTCGAAGAGTTTCACGGCTTCCGGGAAGCGGCCCTTGTCGTAATTCTCAGAACCGATGGTAGCGCGGACCTTGGCCATCTCATCCTTCAACACTTCGCGGAACAGCTCCGGCGTCACTTTGCGACCGTCGCTCAGCGTGGCGCCATGGTAGAGCCATTGCCAAATCTGCGCGCGTGAGATTTCCGCCGTCGCCGCGTCTTCCATGAGATTGTAGAGCGGCACCGCGCCGCGACCGCGCAGCCATGCTTCGATATATTGCACGCCGACGCGGATGTTTTCGCGCAAACCCGCTTCGGTGCGCTCGCCCTTGTGGACCGAGAGCATGTCGTCGCGCGTGATGTTCACATCGGCACGCTTCTTGTCGACCTGATTGGCCTGCGGCATCACGCGGTTGAACACTTCCATCGCGACCGGCACGAGATCGGGATGGGCGACCCATGTGCCGTCATGGCCATTAGTGGCTTCGCGTTCCTTGTCAGCACGCACTTTTGCGAAGGCAGCCTGATTGGCTTCATCATTGCCCTTGACCGGGATTTGCGCTGCCATGCCGCCCATCGCAAATGCATTGCGCCGATGGCACGTCTTGATAAGGAGCAGCGAATAGGCGGCCAAGAAATTGGAGCCCATCACCATCACGGCGCGATCGGGCGTGAGGAAGTTCGGATTCTTACGCAGACGCTTGATGAACGAGAAAATGTAATCCCAGCGGCCGCAATTGAGGCCGGCGATGTGGTCGCGCATTTCGTAGAGGATTTCATCCATCTCGAAAGCGGCCGGCAATGTCTCAATCAGAATCGTCGCGCGGAAAGACCCGTGCGGCACGCCAAGTGTCTTCTCAGCAAAGGTGAATGCATCGTTCCACAAGCGCGCTTCGAGATGACTTTCCATCTTCGGCAGATAGAAGCCCGGTGTCTTACCTTTGGCGAGAATGGTCTTGGCATTGTGGAAAACATAGAGACCGAAATCGAACAGGCCGCCGGAGATCGGCTCACCATCGACGAGCACGTGATCTTCCGGCAGATGCCAGCCGCGCGGACGCACAAGCAGCGTCGCCGGATTGGGACCGAGCGCGTAACGCTTGCCGGTCTTTTCATCGGTGAAGTCAATGCTGCCGTTCCAAAGGTCTTTGAGGTTGGCTTGCCCTTCGATCATGTTCGCCCAAGTCGGCGAGGAGGCGTCTTCAAAATCAGTCATGAAGACCTTGGCGCCGGAATTGAGCGCGTTGACGATCATCTTGCGATCGACGGGGCCGGTGATCTCGACGCGGCGATCCTGCAGATCGGCCGGAATTGGCGCGACCGTCCAATCGCCCTGGCGGATATGCTTGGTTTCGGGCAGGAAATCGGGCAGTTCGCCCGCGTCGAAACGCTTCTGACGTTCAGTGCGCTTAGCGAGCAATTCATGGCGGCGGCCATTGAAGTGACGGTGAAGGGCGGCGACAAAGTCGAGCGCTTCTGGGGTCAGGATCTCATCCTGCCGTGGAACCTTCGCCCCTTTGATTTCAATTCCCGCCATGATGATCGTCTCCCATTTCCAAGTTGATGGCATTGTGGTGCGCGCGCCCTTTTTCTCGAGCGGCTGCGAACCCTGCCGGTTGTTTATCCGTGAAGGGCTTCCGGCTTCGGCCCACCCGTGGCCCAGTCGAGCAATTCGACCGTATGGACAACCGCCACATCCTGCTCATGGTCGGCGAACCCTTTGGCAAGCTGCGTCATGCAGCCGATATTGCCGGTTGCGACCAAGGCCGCCTTCGTCTTGGCGATATTTCCAACTTTGCGATCGCGCAGGCGGCCCGACAGCTCGGGTTGCAGCAGATTATAGGTGCCAGCCGATCCACAGCAGATATGCCCTTCCGGCACTTCGCGAACCTTGAAGCCTGCCTGTATCAAAAGCTTTTTCGGTTCGTCGCGCACTTGCTGGCCATGCTGCATCGAGCAGGCAGAATGATAGGCAAGCGGCGCATCGTGCTTGAACGCCGTCTCGGGCAGGCCGAAGCGGGCGAGCACTTCCGTGATGTCCTTGGCGAGCGACGACACGATCGCAGCCTTGTCCGCATAGGCGTTATCCTCGCGGAACATGAAGCCGTAATCTTTGATCGTCGTGCCGCAGCCCGACGCCGTGATGACGATGGCATCAAGCGGATCGCGCTGGTGCTCGACAAGCCATGCATCGATCAATTGCTTCGCTGTGGCGTGGCTTTCATGCTCCTTGCCCATATGATGGACGAGTGCACCACAGCAGTTTTCGTTCTGCGGCAGCACCACTTCGACGCCCATGCGATTGAGCAAGCGAATGGTGGCTTCATTGATGTTCGGTGCGAGTACGCTTTGCGCGCAGCCCGACAAAAGCGCGACACGGCCTTTGCGTGGTCCTTGAGCAGCAAAAGTCTGCGGCCCTTCATAGCCCGAACGCGACGGCAGGCGCGATGGTGCCAACGCGAGCATCGCACCCAGACGCTGGCCAATAACCGGCAAGGCGCACATCAGCGGCGCGAAAGGTTTCGCCAACCACGCGCCCAAAAGCGCAAAACGGAAGCGGTTGGGATAGGGCAGAATCGCTGCAAGCGTGTTGCGGAACAGGCGATCAACGAAGGGGCGCTGATAGGTTTCTTCGATATAGGCGCGGCCATGATCGACGAGATGCATATAATTCACGCCGGAGGGACACGTCGTCATGCAGGAGAGGCACGATAGGCAGCGATCGATATGCTTGACCACTTCGGCGCGGGTAGGCGTGCCGCTCTCGAGCATTTCCTTCATCAGATAAATGCGCCCGCGCGGGGAATCGAGCTCGTCGCCAAGCAGAAGATAAGTCGGGCATGTTGCGGTACAGAAGCCGCAATGCACGCAAGCGCGCAGGATTTTTTCCGACGAGGCCATCGCCGGATCGGCCAATTGTGCGAGAGAAAAATTGGTTTGCATAATTTACAGTCCCGCGATCATGCGGCCAGTATTGAACAGGCGATCAGGATCGAACGCATTCTTAATGCCTTCACTCATCACGCGGACGGACGGCAAAGGCGGTTCGAACACATCGACATGCGCGCGGATCGATTGGGGCGCGCGGATCAATGTCGCGTGGGCTTTCAATTTCCGCGTGGCCTGGCGCATGAGATCGGCACCGGCATCAGCTTGCGCCTTCGTAGCGATCCAGAGCAGGCCGCCGCCCCAATCCATGAACCAGCGTTGCGGCAAGGCACCCAATTCTTCCAGAAGAAGCGGGGCTTTCGACGGTGCGACGGAGATACGCCAGATACAATCATCACCCGCTGCCAGAAAACGCGCATCGCGCACATTCTGCCATAGTGCTTCAGAGGCCTCTTCTGCGACTAAATCAATACTTCCGAAACCAGTCAGCAGCTTGCGGAGAGAATCGATGCGGTAATTCACCGATGGTACAAAACCTTCCACCCGCAAAAGCGTTTTGGCGACGCGATCGATGCTCGCAGGCAAATGCGCGGCACCGTTCACCTCAAACGGTGAACCCAAGGCGCGCGCCATAGCATCGACCGCCTGCGCCGGTGACAAACCGTGAATCATCAAGGTTGCGCTTGTTTCGGTCACCGGCAAAACCTTGAAGGTCAGTTCCGTCAACAGACCGAGCGTGCCCCAAGAGCCGGCAGACAATTTGACGAGATCGAGACCGGTGACGTTTTTCATCACGCGGCCACCGCTTGCAATCGCTTCACCACGACCCGTGACAATGCGAACGCCAATCAGCGAATCGCGGCACGCACCCACCATGATGCGGCGTGGGCCGGAGATGTTGGCCGCCACCATGCCACCGACCGTGGGTTCGCCATCGCTTCCCAACAGAACGCGATAATCCATCGGCTCAAAAGGCAGACGCTGGCCCTTGCTGGCGAGCGTCGCTTCCAGCTCTTTCACCGGCGTGCCGGGCAAAGCCCGGATCATCATCTCGGCAGGTTCGTACAAGGTCACACCGCTCATAGCGCGGGCCGACAAAGTCAATTCATCTTGCGCGGGGCGACCGATCTTCGCTTTTGTACCTTGTCCGGCCAAGTTCACTGTGATTTTGCGCGCGCGCAGATCCTGAACGAGGGCGACGGCGGCGGCCTCGTCCTTCGGCAACAGAATATCTGTCATGCGAGGCGGCCTTCGAGCGGAAATACTTTGGCTGGATTTAGCAACCAGTTCTGATCGAACACGGCGCGCACGCGCTGTTGCTGATGCAATTCCGCTTCGGTGAATTGGTGACGCATCAGATCACGCTTTTCAATGCCGACACCATGCTCACCCGTAAGGCAGCCGCCGACATCGACACACAAGGTGAGAATGTCGTTACCAGCCGCTTCAGCTTTGCGCGCTTCGTCGGGATCGTTAACATTGTAGAGAATGAGCGGATGCAGATTGCCATCGCCCGCATGAAATACATTGGCGACACGCAGGCCATAACTCTTCACAATTTCGTCGATACGGCGCAGTACATAAGGCAATTGCCCTGTCGGGATCGTTCCATCCATGCAGATGTAATCGGCGATGCGGCCTGTCGCGCCGAAAGCGGATTTGCGGCCCTTCCAAATCAACGCCGTCTCAAGCGCGGATTTCGATTCCTTGATGGTCTTTACATTATATTGCTGCGCAATAGTCACGATGCGTGCAAGCATCGCATCCATCTCGTCGTCCGAGCCTTCAACTTCGATGATAAGCAGCGCTTCGACATCGAGCGGATAACCGGCATGTGCGAAGGCCTCGCAGATTTCGACCGCCTGCTTGTCCATGAATTCCATCGCGACGGGAATGATGCCGGCAGCGATGATGGCAGCCACACAGGCCCCTGCTGTTTCGCTCGAATCGAAACCGAAAAGAACGGGACGCGCGCCTTCAGCCGCACGCAGAATGCGCACCGTCGCTTCCGTCACGATGCCGAGTTGCCCTTCCGACCCAACGACGAGGCCGAGGAGATCGTAACCGGGTGCGTCGAGCGCATCGCCGCCAATTTCAACGACTGTGCCATCGACCAGCACCATGGTAACGCCGAGAATGTTGTTCGTCGTCACGCCATATTTCAGGCAATGCGCGCCGCCCGAATTCATCCCGATATTGCCGCCGATGGTGCAGGCCAATTGCGATGAAGGATCGGGCGCGTAGAAGAAGCCCTCGCCCATGACATGGTTCGAAATGGCGAGATTGGTGATGCCAGCCTCGACACGCATTGTGCGATCGGCAAAGTTGACGTCGAGCACGCGGCTCATCTTAGCAAGGCCGAGAATGATCGCGTCTTCCTGCGGGATAGCGCCGCCGGAGAGAGACGTTCCCGCGCCGCGTGCAACCACTTTCACGCCAGCCTCATGGCAATAGCGCATGACGGCAGCCACTTCCTGCGTTGAGCGCGGTAACACGACGGCCAATGGCATTTTGCGATAGGCGGTGAACGCATCTGTTTCGAAAGCGCGGCGTTCTTCCTCGCTCTCAATCACGCATTCAGACGGCAGAAGCGCACGCAGCGCCGCGACGATGGACTCGCGTCGCGCCAGAATGGCCGCATCGGGCAGGGGGAAAGCGATGGTCATCATGGCCTCGCACAATAAGGAATGGACTGTATTTAACGGTTTGGACGCGCGTGCGAAAGATCAGGATTTCTCGAAGCGCCGCCGGATCTGGCGGACCACGACCGCGATCCCCAGAATTGAGACAGGCACGAACAGAGCCGTAGCGATGCCCGGATCGACCGGCAGCCAACCAAGATCCTTCATCGCCTTGAAAACATAAGAGCCGAGGCTGACGACATAATAGGAGATGGCGGCCACCGACAGGCCTTCGACGGTCTGCTGCAGCCTGAGCTGCATGCGGGCACGGTCGTTCATGGAGTGCAGGAGATCGCGGTTCTGCCGCTCGATCTCGACGTCGACACGGGTGCGCAGAAGATTGGCGGCACGGGTGAGTTTCCGCGACAGGTCGGCCTGCCGCTCCTGCAGCATCTGGCAGGTGCGCATGGCGGGTGCCATACGGCGGGAGAGGAAGGAGCTGATCGTCGGATAGGCGAGATAGGGCTCTTCCTTGATCGCCTGAAGGCGCTGCTGGACGATGCCATCATAGGCGCGGCTTGCACCAAAGCGGAAGGCGGCTTCCGTTGCCTCAGCTTCTGTGCGGGCGGCCAGCCCGGTGAGCTGTTCGAGCAGGCGATTATCAGTCTCAAGACCCTCGGTCGACGTCATCGCGTTGCTAATGCGGGCCAATTCCTGCTCGGCGGCACCAACGGAAGGGGACAGGCGCTGGGCTAGCGGCAAGCCATAAAGAGCCAGAATCCGGTAGGTCTCGATCTCCAGCAGACGAATGACGAGGGCACCGGCTGCTTTGCCATCAAGCTTCGTGTCCAGAATGGCGATCCGCACGAAACCATCGCGCACGGCGCGGAAATCGGTCGCGGCGATGGCGTCACCATTCACGACCTGCGCAGCGGCGAGGCTCATTGGATCAAAAACAGCCTCAAGATCTACTTGCGCGGCAGCGGGCAGCAGGTGGAGATCGACCGCAACCAGCAGCGGGCCAGGGGCCGGTAGGCCGGTAAAGGGCGTTGGCAGCGCCCGCGGGTCGGGAAAGAAAGGCCGGGCCGGGTCGCCGGGCACGTCGACCGTGTAGGTCGTGAATTCGCTGTGCTGCTCCCAACGCAGCGACATATCCCCCAACGTCATGCGGTGATGCTTGGCGTGGTCGCCGGGACCGGGCAGGCCCTGCCGCTCGCAGAAGACGGTGAGGGCCTGCCGATCGGCTCGGGCGGAGGTCGCATCGGTCATGAAGGCGAAATGTAAAAGGCGACGCGGCGCGGCGAGCGGATGAAAGGGACGTGCATGGACCTCGCCCAGCACGGCATCGCGCTGTGGATGGGCCTTGATGTCGTCGAAAGGCAGTCCTGTCGTGGTCATGACCCGCTTCCGTTCAAGCCCTGTTCCGAAGCTGGAGCATGGGGCGGTAAGGCCTTGGCTTCAAGGTCGGAACCACAGAACGGCGCGGTGAAACACCATCTTGCACTTGCCTTGGGGCTGGGCCATCGTCCCGCCCCTCAGCTGTGAAGGAGGCCCTTTTGGCCGCACCAAACTCATCCCGTCCGCCGCGCGTGGCGCTTTTTGCCACCTGCCTCGTCGATCTGATGCGCCCTTCGATTGGCATGGCCACCGCCAAACTGCTCGAAGATGCAGGCTGCGTCGTCGAAGTGCCATCGCAAACCTGCTGTGGGCAGCCCGCCTTTAACTCGGGCGACCGCGACACCGCGCGTGCGTTGGCCGAGCAAATGATCGCGGCCTTCGAGGGCTATGATTACATCGTCGCGCCGTCGGGCTCGTGTGCCGGGCAAGTGCGCAAACATTATCCCGAACTCTTCAAGCACGACCCCAATCTCGCACGCCGCGCTGATGCGCTCGCCGAGAAAACCTATGAATTGACGAGTTTCCTTGTCGATGTGTTGGGCGTGCGCAAGGTTGCTGCATCTGTTGCGGGGACAGCGACCTATCACGATTCCTGCTCGGGCCTGCGCGAGCTCAGCGTGAAAAAGCAACCTCGCCTGTTGCTGCAATCGGTTGACGGATTAAGCCTGACCGAGATGAATGAAAACGAAGTGTGCTGCGGGTTTGGCGGGACGTTCGCTGTGAAATATGGCGAGATTTCCGACTCCATCGTGACAAAAAAAGCCGAGAATATCGAGGCTGCCGAGCCGGATATGCTGCTTGCGGGTGATCTCGGCTGCCTGATGAATATGGCCGGCAAACTCTCGCGCATGGGATCGACAATCGAAGTCCGCCATGTCGCCGAAGTTCTTGCCGGCATGACGGATCTGCCGCCAATCGGCGCGCCGAGCGGCCAGGAGAAAGCACGATGACCGCGCATCCCACCTCGCCCTATTTCAAAGAGAATGCGCATGAGGCACTGAAGGACGAGCAGCTGCAAATGGCGCTCTCCAATGTGCGGCAAGGCTTTATCGACAAGCGCGCAGCAGTGGCCGCAAAGCTCCCGGAATTCGAGGCTTTGCGCGATAGTGCGCGCGACATCAAGAACCATACGCTTGCCAATCTCGATCTCTATCTCGAAAAATGGGAGAACAAGGTTCACGATGCGGGCGGGCATGTGCATTGGGCCCGCACAGCAGAGGAAGCGCGGCAAGCCATCGTCGATATTTGCCGTAAGGCCGGCGCGAAGACTGTCACCAAAGGCAAGTCGATGATCTCTGAAGAGATCAATCTCAACGCCGCCATAGAAGCCGCAGGCATGACGCCTGTCGAAACCGATCTTGGCGAGTACATCATTCAACTCCGTAATGAAGCTCCATCGCACATCATTGCGCCGGCGGTGCATCTCAATGCTACGCAAGTGGAAAGCGATTTCCGCCGCGTGCATACGCATCTCGACCCGAACCGCGACCTCTCCGAACCGGTGCAGCTCTTGACGGAAGCACGACAGGTTCTGCGCGAAAAGTTTCTTGCAGCGGATGTCGGCATCACGGGTGCGAATTTCCTGATCGCCGAGACCGGTACATCGGTCATCGTGACCAATGAAGGCAATGGCGATCTGACGCAGATTCTGCCGAAAATCCATATCGTCATCGCATCGATCGAAAAGCTCGTGCCGACGCTTGATGACGTCTCGCAGATTCTGCGCGTTCTGGCGCGTTCTGCGACCGGTCAGGAGATGAGCGTCTATACGACATTCTCGACAGGTCCGCGCCGTCCCGGCGATGTCGACGGACCCGAAGAATATCACGTCGTCGTGCTCGACAATGGTCGCTCGGCGATGCTCGGCACATCGTTTCAAGACATGCTGCGCTGCATCCGCTGCGGTGCCTGCATGAATCATTGCCCAGTCTATCACGCCGTCGGCGGGCACGCTTATGGCTGGGTCTATCCCGGGCCAATGGGGGCCGTGCTGTCACCGTCGTTGATTGGCGTCGACAAGGCAGGGCATCTGCCGAATGCTTCGACCTTCTGTGGCCGTTGCGAAAGCGTCTGCCCAGTCCGCATTCCGCTGCCGAAGATGATGCGGCATTGGCGCGAACAGGAATTCGAACGTCACTTGACGCCCGCGACCGTGCGTTCGGGCCTCGGTGTTTGGGCCTTCTTTGCAAAACGACCAACGCTTTATCGTTTCGCCAGCAATCTCGGTATGAAGGCACTGGCCTTCTTCGGGCGCGACAAGGGCAAATTTACGTCCCTGCCTTTTGCAGGCGGGTGGACGGATTATCGTGATTTCCCGGCGCCGCAAGGCGGCACTTTTCAAGACCAATGGAAAGCGCGTAAGGGAGCGAAGTCATGAGTGCGCGCGAAGAAATCTTCGGTGCAGTACGCCGCTCGCTGGGCGTCACAGGTCAAGAGCAACCGCGCCGCGAAGCGGTCAATGAGCGTATTGCGAAAGCGCCACGGGGCATTGTGCCCGAACGCGGCCAGCTCTCGGGCGAAGCCTTATTGGCTCTGTTTGAAGAACAGGCCAAAGCGACACTCGCCACGATCGACCGCGTTAAAGATCGCGCCGCCGTGCCGGACGCGATTGCCGATTTTCTGCGGCGAACCAATTTACCCGCGCGTCTGCGCATGGGTGCCGATCCGCGACTTGGCGAAATGCCATGGGACAAGACCGCGCTCGAAGTTTCGCATGGCAAAAGCGATGGCGGCGATCTGGTTGCCGTCAATCACGCTTTCGCAGGCGTAGCGGAAACCGGCACGCTCATCCTGACGTCGGGACCGGACAATCCGACGACTTTGAACTTCTTACCCGACTACGCGATTGTCATCGTCGATGCGAAGGATGTGCGCGGCTCATATGAAGACGTCTGGCAACGCATCCGCGATCGCGATGGCAAGGGCCATATGCCACGCACGGTCAACTGGATCACCGGCCCCTCGCGCTCGGGCGACATCGAACAGAAATTATTGCTCGGCGCGCATGGGCCGCGCTCGGTGCATATTGTGCTGGTAGGGGAGTAAATCCGGCATTCAAGGCGCTGCCACCGAAAGTCTGGTTGCTCCCTTGGCTGCTCCTCACTAAGGTTCTTCCACCATGTCGGTGCCCCCATGGTGGGGGTGAAACTGGGAATGCGGTGCGGGACGTTGTCCCTATTCCGCAGCTGCCCCCGCAACTGTGAGCGGCGAGCCTGAAACCGAAGCCACTGGATCATCACGATCCGGGAAGGGGTTTTAAGGCTGTGACCCGTGAGCCAGGAGACCGGCCGACATATCACGCCAATGCTGTCGGTGGGACGGCTCGAGGTTGATATGAACGCGCTCTGGCGCTTTGTGCCGCGTCTGCGGCCCAGTCTCTTTGCAGCCTGCGCTGCACTCTCTTCGCCTGCTTTCGCCCAGTTGCAAGATGCCCCATCATCGAACGAAATCGTGGTGACACCTCTGCGTGCACCGCAAGCCGTTGCGAAGACTGGATCCTCTGTGACAGTCATCACGCGCGACGAAATCGAAAACAAAGCCGCCAAAAGCCTTGCCGACGTACTCCGCCCGGTCGAGGGCGTGTTCGTGTCCGAGCGTGGCGGAATTGGCGGAAATACATCGATTACGCTGCGTGGCTCCAAGCCAAGCCAGACCCTGGTTATGATCGACGGCGTACGTGTCGGCGACCCATCCTCCATCGCGGGCGATTTCGATTTTGGCGGCTATTCGCCTTCCGATATCGAACGCATCGAGATTTTGCGCGGGCCGCAATCCGCACTTTATGGGTCGGATGCGATGGGCGGTGTCATCAACATCGTCACGCGGAAGGGGGCCGGTAATCCGAAGGCATCCTTGACGATCGAGGGCGGCTCTTACGGCACGGCACTCGCGCGCGCCGCGCTCACCGGATCGTATGGCGATTTCAATTACGCCTTCTCGCTGAATGGCTTGCGGACCGACGGATTTTCGAGCTTCGGTTATCGCATCGGGCGATATGCCGCTTATGGCCCGTTCGGAGCCGATCCGGCACAAAAAATCAATGGTAGCGCTCGCCTTGGCTGGTCCAATGGCAATGGTGTCAGCGTTGAGGCGGGCTATCTCGGCTTCTGGTCAAATGTCCATTACGACAATGCCGTTACCCCGGGCACGACGCCCGAGGATATGCGCTTTGCCGACGTGACGCTCAACCGGCAGCGCGCCTTTACCAATCAATTCTGGGCGAAGGGTGCCGTCGACGGTCTCGATGGGCGAATGACGACCACGCTCAATGTGTTCGGCAACCGCTCCGATCGCAATTCCCTCAATGATTGGTCGTCATCATGGGGACCCTATCTTGCCACAAATGATTACAGCGGCCAGCGCTACGGCGCCGAACTACAGAACAATTTCAAGATCAACGAAAGCTTTTTGCTGATCAGCGGCCTGAGAAACGAGACAGAAACGGCGAAGAGCACAACGGGGCCGGTACCGCGCAATGCGGCGCTCGCCACGATTGATGTCGATGCAAGCCAGGTGACGAATTCAGCCTTCACGATGCTGCAATGGACGCCGACAGATCGGTGGTCGTTCAGTTTCGGCGGTCGCGTCGACGGCGTGGAGAGCATCGACAATTTTTGGACGTGGCGCGGGACAGCCGCCTACGATCTCACGACAACAACAAAGCTACGCGCCAGCGTCGGAACCGGCGCGAAAGCGCCCTCACTCTACCAAATGTATTCAATCTATGGGCCGATCGCCAATAATCTTCCGGCCTTGCAGCCCGAACACAATATCGGCGTCGATGCAGGAATCGACCAGACGCTGCTCAATGGCCGTCTTGCGCTGTCCGGCACTGCATTTTGGTCGCGCTACCGCAATCTCATCGATTTCAGCTGCGCCGGCTTTGCGTGTGTCTATTACAATGTCGGGCGCGCACTCATCTCGGGCGTGGAGACTTCGGCAAAATACAATCTGCTGCCGGGCGAATGGCTCGTGAAAGGCAGCTATACCTATCTCTATGGCGAGAATCTCGATACGAATTCGCAATTGCTGCGGCGGCCGCGTAATCGTGGCAGCATCAGCGCCATCTATACCGGCATTACCAATACAGAGATCGAAGCGCAGCTTTATCTCGTCGGCTCGCAACGCGATTACGGCAATGTAACGCTTGCTCCTTATGCGCGGCTCGACCTTTGGGCGCGTTACAGATTCAACGACAATTTTTCCGCCTATCTGCGCGCCGAAAACCTGACTAATGCGCAATATCAGGAAGTGTATGGTTATGGCACGACAGGACGTGCCATCTATGCCGGCTTGAAGGCGACGTGGTGACATGACGATGCGCGCCGCCCCCCTCGTACCGGCGCTCATTGCCCTTCTCATCGTGCTAAGCAGCGCATCGCTCCTGGTCGGTTCGGTTTCGCTGTCATGGAGCGATCTTGGCAAAGGCCTCGTCGGACAGGACCCGATTGCTGCACTGATCCTTTACGACATCCGCCTGCCGCGCACGGTGCTGGCGCTTGGCGTCGGTTTCGTACTGGGTCTGTCAGGTGCGGCACTGCAAGGGCTTTTGCGCAATCCGCTCGCCGACCCCGCTCTGTTCGGCGCGCCGCAAGCGGCAGCACTGGGAGCCGTGGCCGTTCTCTACACGGGCATGGTGGAGGCGCTGTCGTTCGCGTTGCCGGTGGCAGCCCTTGGCGGTGCGCTCTTGTCGGTTCTGCTCGTTCTCGCCGTTGCGGGACGCGTTGCCGGCGTCACCACGCTCATCCTTGCGGGGCTGGCTATTGCCAGCCTCGCCGGGGCCCTCACATCAATCGTGATTAATCTGTCGGCCAATCCCTTTGCGGTCACAGAAATTGTTTTCTGGCTGCTCGGCTCGTTTGAGGATCGCTCGTTTCGCCATGTGGCAATGGCAGCTCCTTTTATGGCGATCGGTTCGCTTATCTTGCTGCGCGCCGGGGAGACTTTACGCGCGCTGACACTTGGCGAGGAAACGGCCGAAAGCCTGGGCATGTCGCTGGTGCGCGAGCGCATTCTGATCGTGCTTGGCGTCGCCTGCGCTTTGGGCGGTGCCGTCTCTGTTTCCGGTGCGATCGGCTTTGTCGGGCTCGTTGCACCGCATCTGGTGCGTGATGCCGTCAAGGGCGATCCAAAAGCAGTCTTGTTGCCTGCGGCTTTGACTGGAGCAGCGCTGACGCTTGGGGCCGATATGTTGGCACGGCTTATTCCAGCACCGACGGAACTTAAGGTCGGCGCGCTCACCGCCTTGATGGGTGTGCCATTCTTTCTGGCGATCCTCGCACGGCGGCGCGGTGCGATTGCGGCGGATGCATCATGACTGAGCTTGCCGCGCAACGCCTCTCCGTTTCACTGAGTGGCCGACCCGTCCTGAAGGAGATCGATTTGACCGCCCGGAGCGGCGAATTGATTTGTATTCTGGGACCGAACGGCGCTGGAAAATCGACTTTGCTACGCGCGCTTGCAGGCCTTCAGAAAACGCGTGGCGTTACGCTGGATGGTCGCGACATCAACGGCGTGTCGCCAAAAGAGCGCGCCCGTAAGATCAGTTGGTTGCCGCAAACGGGACAGGCGGTCTGGCCGCTGCCTGTACGCTCCCTCGTTGCGCTGGGCCGTATGCCATATGGTGCAACGCTCGACAGTCTGAGCGCACGCGACGATGGCGCGATTGCGGCGGCACTTACAGCGTGCGATCTCGAGACGCTGGCGGCGCGCGATGTCACCACGCTTTCGGGCGGCGAGCGGGCGCGGGCCTTGCTCGCGCGCGCGTTGGCCGTCGAAGCGCCCATCCTTCTGGCAGACGAGCCCGTATCGGCGCTTGATCCACGCCATCAACTCAGCGTCATGGAGACGCTACAAGCGCAGGCGCAGGGCAACCGGCTCGTGATCGTAGTGCTGCATGATCTTGCGCTCGCGGCGCGCTTTGCGGATCGAATCATCCTGATGCAGGCTGGCAGGATCGCAGCCGATGGACCCCCCAATGCGGTTTTGACGGCAGAGCGGCTCGGCGCGGTGTTCGGGGTCGAGATCGTCACGGTGGAGCGAGACGGCACGCGCGCCGTGCTGCCATGGGCGGCACGCTAGAGCTGACACTAGGCCGAAGTGCGGTTTCCATGGACGCAGAGATCGGTCACAACCCAAGAGCGGTTCACTTTGCGCACAAGGCCCTTGTGCAAAAGGATCTGCAATTTGCGGCGGACCGTCTCTCGCGAAAGGCCGGTGAGCCGTGCGAGCTCGATAGCGGTAACTGGCGTAAGGGCCAGCATCATCCGGCTGGAATCCCGAACATTGCTGAAATAGACGCTGGTCAGCAGAAACCACGACGCGATATCGATCCGGTGGACACGCTGAAACCGGTCAAAGCTCTCAAATACGATGGCAGCAGTCTCGGCGGGAAAGGCTGGGAGGGACGCGGAAGACGGAACAGTCATAATTGCTTCATTTTTGATCAATGAATTTTCAAGCGCTACGGGCTGGAATGGCGGCCACAAACGGAGTTTGAGCGGCAGGGTAGCCACGGTGTTTCACCCCAACCGGGTGGGATTCAACCATATTTCGATCCAGAAAGGAAATAGCGGCAACGACAAGGTCCCCATTCAATCCGTTTTGGCATCACAAATCATGGGCACCGGCTGGGCCATGCCATAAACGTTGTTCTCCCTAGGCGTAGCGCGTCAATGAACCAGCCAACTGAAATTCTGAACCTCGCAACACGCGTGAAAAAAGCCCTTGCAGGGGTCTTCAAATTTCGCGCCGCTACCAGCCTCGATATTGAGCAGGTTCTGATCTATCTCGCGCTGGGTAGCATGAATTTGGAAGGATCGCACAACACGGTCGTCACCGTCCAACCGGTCAATATTGCAACACTCTGCCAAGCAATCGACTTGCCGCGCGAAACGGTGCGGCGAAAGCTTATGCAGCTTGAAGACCAAAAATTTGTACGACGGTCGGCCGCCGGATTTTTCATCGACGATCTCAATCGCTGGAGCGAACTCGCAAGTCGTCTTGCCTTGTTATAAGAAAACGGCCGGGACTGGCCCGGCCGCTCTCTCATTCTTCATAGAAGCTGACTTTACTGCGCAACCGCGCCCGCGGCCTTGATCACCGGCGTCCAACGGGCGACTTCCTGTGCCACGAAGGTGCCAAGTGCTTCCTGCGTCTGGCCAGCCTTGTCCGGCAGGACAGCGCCAAGATCGAGCAGGCGCTTGCGCGTATTTTCATCGCTCAACGCTTTGCCGAGCGCATCGTTAAGCTTCGCCGTGATGTCTTTCGGCGTACCCTTCGGCGCGAAAACGGCGTTCCACGCGCTAACCTGATATTCGGGAAGACCCGCTTCCTTCGTGGTTGGCACGTCTGGCAAGGCCGGCGAGCGCTCAGGTGTCGCAATCGCATACGCCTTGATGTTGCCACCCTTAATCTGTTCGACAAGGTTGACGATCTGGTCGCACATGAAATCGACCTGACCGGAGACAAGGTCGTTCAGCGCAGGGCCGGTGCCCCTGAAGGGAACCTGTGTCGGCTTGAGACCAGCCTGCGCATTCAGCAGCAAGCATGTGGTGTGCGAGACGGAGCCGATACCGGCATGAGCCTCGTTGATTTTGTCTCCATCCGCTTTCGCCTTAGCGAGGAATTCCTTCAAATCCTTGGCCGGAAAATTCTTCTTCGCGACGATCAAGATCGGCGTGCCAGCGGCCATTCCGATCGGTTCGAAATCTTTGGTCGGATCGTATTTGAGATTGGGATAGAGCGCAGGTGCAGCACCATGCGTTCCCATGTGTCCCATCATGATTGTGTAGCCATCGGGGGCCGATTGCGCCGCGCGAGTCGTACCCGTGGTGCCGCCTGCACCGGCGACGTTTTCGACAACGATCTGCTGGCCGAGCGTTTTCGACATACTGTCGGCGACGATGCGCGCGATCACATCGGTCGGCCCGCCAGCTGCAAAAGGCACGATCATGGTGATCGGTTTCGCAGGATAGGATTGAGCCCAAGCGGGTCCGGCAGCCAGAACGGCCGCCAAGCCCAGAGCCGATAGCATGGATTTCATGGCATTCTCCCTTGAGATGTTCTTGTTTTCAATTCCGCCGTCCCAGTCAGATTCCGCGGACGGCTTGGTCCGTGAACAGCTTATTCCGTGAATACCTCGTCACGGCCCTTACGGATCGCGGGCAAAAGCGCAATGACCAACATGATGGCAGCCACCAGCAACAACCCACCCGAAACAGGTCGCTCCACAAATGTGGCAAAACTGCCGCGTGACAAGATGAGCGCTTGTCGCAGCTTCTCTTCCATCAACTTGCCGAGCACGAAGCCAAGCAGCAATGGGGCAGGCTCATAGCCGAATTTGAGCAGGGCATAGCCGACCAGACCGAAAAAGGCGGTGAATATCACGTCCGATGTCGAATTGTTGATCGAGTAGATCCCGATGCAGCAGAACAGCAGAATAGCCGGATACAGCAGGCTGTAGGGCACCTTCAGCAGGCGGACCCAGAGCCCGACGAGCGGGAGGTTGATGATGAGCAGCATCAGATTGCCAACCCACATCGAAGCGATCATGCCCCAGAACAATTGCGGGTTCTTCGTCACGACCTGAGGGCCGGGAATAATGCCGTGAATGGTCATGGCACCGACCATCAACGCCATCACCGCGTTCGGTGGGATGCCCAGCGTGAGTAATGGGATAAAGGCCGTCTGCGCCCCGGCATTGTTCGCTGCTTCAGGACCGGCAATGCCCTCGATGGCGCCGCGGCCGAAACGCGACGGCTCCTTTGCGATCTTCTTTTCAAGTGTGTAGGACGCAAAAGGCCCCAGCACAGCGCCATTGCCCGGTAGAATGCCGAGAACGGCACCAAGACCCGTTCCGCGTAGAATTGGCGGCAAAGCCTGCTTGAAATCCTCTTTGCTCGGCAAGAGGCGTCCGATTTTGCCGCGCACCACATCACGCGTTTCAGGATTTTCGAGATTGCGGATGATTTCGGCGAAACCGAAAATACCCATCGCCAAGACTGCAAAATCGACCCCATCCGACAATTCTGCAATACCGAAGGTGAGGCGTTCTTGACCCGTTTCGAGATCGGTGCCGACGGTCGAGAGCAACAATCCAACCACAATCATCGCGATCGCTTTAGGCAATGAACCACGTGCGAGCACGACGGCAAACACAAGGCCCATAACCATCAACGAGAAATATTCCGCCGGGCCAAACAAAAGTGCGAGCTTGGTGAGCGGTGCGCCGAGCGCGGCAATCACCAGCGTGGCAATGCTGCCCGCGATGAACGATCCGATGGCCGCGATCCCGAGCGCAACACCGGCCCGGCCTTGCCGCGCCATCTGGTGACCATCGAGCGTGGTGACCACACTCGTCGCCTCACCTGGTATGTTGACGAGGATCGCCGTCGTCGAGCCGCCATATTGCGCGCCGTAATAAATGCCGGCGAGCATGATGAGCGCGCCTGTCGGATCGATTCCGAAAGTGACTGGCAACAACATCGCAATCGTAGCGATCGGGCCAACGCCGGGTAGAACGCCGATTAACGTGCCAACGAGGCAGCCAAGAAAACAAAGACCAATATTCTTGAGGCTCAGCGCAGTTGAAAAACCCAGCGCGAGATTATCGACGAATTGTTCCATAACTGTGGCTCACAAAAACGTGATGACAGGGATCGGCAAACGCAGAGCCACTTTGAAAAGCAGGATACAAAAGGCCGTGAGCACGACCGAGAAGATCAGCGTATGCTTCCAATTGGTTTGCGGATCGGCCGCTCCAGCGATCAGCATGGTCAGCGGCCCAGCGACCACCAGACCGAAGAGGCGAACCGTGAGCGCGAAGGTGATGATCGAGCCTAAGACGAACAGAAGGCCGCGGAAGCTCCAACGTTCGAAAGTGACCCCGGGCCGCAAAGCGCCGATTAGAGCGATGGCGATACCGAACGCGCCCAAAAGGACGGCAAGCGCCGTGGGCAACATGCCCGCACCCATCGAACGCAAGGTGCCGAGCGGTAAGCCCTTGGCCTGCCAAAACGCAATCAACGCCACCGCAATCAAAAATAGGCCCGCAGCAATATCCTGCGTCCCGCGCGCGGCATGAGGGACGGATTGATCCCCTGTCTGATCTGGCGCCATAGTCTCCCCCCGTCGAAACGATCTTATGACCGTTTGATCTTTACCTTCAGCATACCATGAGGGGTGCATTTGGCCAGAGCGCCCGAAATAGGTCGGGGGTCTTGCGCCGGTCGCGGATTCACGGTAGCGGGCGCTCATGGACACGCTTCTTCAATCCGCCATTCCCATGCTCCAGATCATCTGGATCGACCTTGTGCTTTCGGGCGACAATGCGGTGGTCATCGCATTGGCATGCCGGGATTTACCGCCCAAGCAAAAGCGCATGGGGATGATCTTAGGGGCCGGCGTTGCCATCGGCCTGCGGGTCCTGTTCGCGCTGATCGTGACGCAGCTCATGGCGCTGCCCTTCCTCAAGATTGTCGGCGCGCTGCTCCTGTTCTGGATCGCCTCGAAAATGCTCGTCGAGGAAGAGAGCGAAAAGGACATTCCGGCCAGCGACAAGCTGTGGCAGGCCGTGAAAACGATTGCCATCGCCGATGCTGCCATGAGCCTGGACAATGTGCTGGCACTTGCTGCTGTCGCCCGCGGCGATGCCGGTCTTCTGATCTTCGGCCTGGTTGTTTCGATCCCCCTGATTATTGCAGGCGCTACCTTGGTGATGGCCATGGTTGCCCGCTTCCCCATCCTCGTTTGGGCTGGCGCGGCACTGTTGGGCTGGATTTCTGGCGAGATGTTCGTGTCCGACCCATATCTTGTGGGCCAATTCGGAGAAGAACTCACCAAAAAGCTCCATTATCCGGCGGCGCTTCTCGGGGCTGTCGTCGTGGTCGGGATCGGCTACATGCTACGGCGCAAACAAGGGCATCATTCGGCCTGACCGTAGCATGAGGCCTTCCGAGAAGCCGGGCATTACACTCACGCGCGCTGGCCTTGCGGAAGGGGTGCGCCTGACCCTGCCAATTCTACCCAGCATGTCATTGTTCGGGATGGCTTATGGTGCTGCAGCTGCGCAGACCAGCATGAGCCTTCTTGAAGCTGTGCTCTCATCGTGGATCGTCTTTGCAGGCGCGGCCCAGATGGTGGGGCTAGAACTGTGGCGCGAAGATTGGACCCTCGCGGCCATTTTAGGCATCGCGCTTATCGTAGGCACTGTGAATTCGCGTCTCATTCTGATGGGCGCGTCCCTCCATTCTTGGCTTGGCGGTCTGCGACCGCTGCTGCGCTGGCCAAGCCTGTTCTTTCTCACCGATGCGAGTTGGATCATTTCGGAGCGCTATCGTGCACAAGGCGGAACCGACGCCGGAATCTATCTGGGTGCAGGCCTCCTGTTGTGGCTGGTTTGGGGCGCTGTGACGATCCCCGGCTATTTGATTTCTAGCCTTGTGCCAGATCCGAACAAATTCGGGCTCGACCTTGTGATGCCGCTGTTCTTCATTCTGATGCTAGTGCCGATGTGGAAGAGCAGGGCCGATCTTGTGCCATGGTGTGTCGCCGGCGCCGTTGCCTCGCTCGTCTGGATGACCGTGCCGGGCTACGCGTTCATCGTGGCAGGCGCGCTTGCCGGAGCGCTGACCGCAGCCTTTCTGCCGGAGCGCGCGCGTGTCTGAGCGTATCGACGAATGGTTCGCCATCACACCGCTCTCTTTCCTTGCCATTTGTGCCATGATGGCGGCGACCTATTGCTGCCGTGCGGGTGGCTTCTGGCTGATGCAGCACGTACCGTTGACAGCGCGCGTGCGGCGGGGATTGGCGGCACTCCCGGGCTCAATCGTAATGGCGACCGTCATACCGCTGATGTTGCGCGGCGGGTGGCCCGCAACCATTGGCATTACGCTCGCCTTTCTTACCATGCTGAAGTTGCGCAATGAGTTAGTTGCGCTCCTCGCTGGGCTTGCCGCCGTTGCAGCCGCCCGCGCGGCTGGACTTTGAGCGGCCCGGCCTCGCAATCAGTTCGGATCGACACCAACCGGCACAATGCCTTTGCCACGGACATAACGAGCAAAGAATACATTATCAGGCCGGAGCGCATCATGATCGGTTGGCGTGAAAGCAGGATCGTAATTGCGGACCAGACCTTGCCAAGGCGGCAGGCGCTCAAGCGCATCGCGCACGGCGGCAGGTTCAACACTCCCTGCCTTCTCAATAGCATAAGCAACCGCGTACGTTAGATCATAAGCATGAGCAATTCCCACCGGGCTTTCAATGGCCTCAACCGTGGCAAGCGCGAAACGCTCTTTCAGTGCCGCAAGCACGCGCGTCTTGACCGGGTTGGGCGGGCCATAAAATGAATAAGTTTGAATAACTTTCAAATCGATAGAATGTAAGGCCTCTCCCACCATTCGCTCGAATGCACCGCCGGTAATTCCCCAATGCGCTAGAATGGGAACATTGCGATGGCGGCTCGCTGCAACTTCACGCGAGAGAATAGCCCCTTCCGCTTCGTTGCCAACGAAAATAATGGTTTGTGCGCCATGGCTAACGAGACTGTCGAAATGGGCAATCAAAGTTTTGTCACCCCAATGATACCATTCATTGCCAATGACAGTGACGCCTGCGGCGCTGGCAGCCTTATCGATAGCTGCAACATTGCTACGCCCCCATGCCGTGTTGGGCGTGATCACGCCAATCTTCTGATGTCCCGATTTGACTGCTTCTGCGATGAATGCAGGGCCGGCCCATGAATCCTTCAACGACAGACGAAACACCCAAGATGGTTTGATCGACATATCGGTGATGGCATCGGCAGAGCCCCATGGATTGAGTAGAAGCGTTTTCAATTCATTGGCGATAGGGGCAACTTCGATATAGGTCGGGCTGAATTTTCCACCAAACACACCAAGGATTGTGGGGTCTGCCCCGGCTACACGAAAATTATCGACGCCGATGGCCGTAATGCCCTTATTGTCCGATGTCTTGAGTTCAAACCGCCGACCGAGCACGCCGCCTTTGGCATTGATCTCATCTATCGCAATGCGAATGCCGCGCTCTATAGACTGGGCAGATGTGCTCGTCTTGTTCCCATACTCGGCATCGAGCAACAAATAGACTGGCTCCGATGCCATAACCGATGTGGTCATAACAAAACCGAGAAGCTTGAGGACGATGAAGCGCAACGACATGGGACCCGACCTACAGCATGACAATTGATCTACGAGACCTCTTCGGGGAGCGTGCATTTGGCCGCATTCACCTCGAACACATAGGCACGCAATGCGTCGATTGTGAGAGCGCGGGCGAAAAAGTAACCTTGAACGTAATGACACCGTAGACGTTTAAGCGCATCAAATTGCGCTTTCGTCTCGACGCCTTCTGCCAAGGTTGTCATACCGAGAGAATCGGCAATAGTGATGATAGCGTTTACGATTCCATCGGAATCGGTATCACCCGGCAGACCGGCGACAAAAGAGCTATCGATTTTCAGACGTGTAACCGGTAGACGCTGCAAGCGGCTTAGCGATGAGTAGCCAACGCCAAAATCATCGATTGCTATTTCGACGCCGCGATCGCGCAATTCTTTCAGTGTTTCGATGGCTTGGGGTTGATCGCCTGCGAGAACAGTTTCGGTGACTTCGATCTCAAGTCTATCGAGCGGAAAATCATTGAGCGCTGCAATACGTTCGATTCGCTCAACGATGTTATTTTCAGCGCAATCATTCGCCGAGAAATTGACAGCGAGGCGTAATTGGTCGCCGTTCTCGCGAATAATGTGCGCCGTATCGCTCATCGTCCGCATGAGCATGGTCTCAGTCAATCGCGGCATGAGACCGCTATCTTCGGCGACACTTGTGGCTTCATAAGCCGGCACAGCGCCAAGCTCGTCGTCAGTCCAGCGCAATAAGGCCTCAAACCCAGAGACAAATCCCGTTTGGACATCGATCTGCGGCTGATAATGAAACGCGAGGGTGTTTTCATCGAGCGCTTGACGTAAACGCGCTTCGACCCGGTAGCGACGATCGTTGATATTGCGAATATGCGTGGAGAATAACTCGGCACGCCCCTTACCCGCACCTTTTGCAAAGTTCAACGCAAGATCGGCATGGCGCATCAAATCATCGACATTACCCGCATCGTCGGGGAAGAGGCTGATTCCGATCGTCATGCCGACCGTGACAGTCTCGCCTGATTCAATTGTAATCGGCATGCTGACGATATCGATCAACGCATTTGCAAGTGTAATTGCCGCATCAGGATCAGCGACTGTATCAAGAAGCACCATGAATTCATCACCACCGCGCCGTGAAACAATGTCCGATGCACGCAAACGTGTCTTTAAGCGATCGGCAACGACTCGGATGATCTCATCCCCCGCCGAATGGCCGAAGACATCGTTGACGATCTTGAAACGATCAAGATCAAGAAAAAGGAGAGCCAGCTTTTCGCCGGAACGCGAAGCACGGCTCATAGAGCGGGCGACGGTTTGCTCGAAGAAGTTTCGATTGTAAAGCCCCGTTAACCCATCATGATGGGCCACATAAGCAAGAGCCTTCTGCGCGTTCTTCTGTGCTGTGATATCGGAAAGAACGCAGACAAATTCCGTTGTGAGGTCATCATCCTGCGTTGCAACCGGGCTTAGGGTCATCTGAAGGTTCAATGCCTCCGTCTGGGATTGAAATAGCAATTCCCGTTTGACAACCTCACCACGCCGGGCCGCCTTCAAGGCGTTGGCGATAGCGCCCTCTGCGTCGGCAAATGGCAATGTCCAAATGGCCCGGCCGATGAGATCGCCAGGTGTGAGATTTACCAACCTTTCAAAAGCTGCGTTGGATTCAATGATACGCCCATGCCGATTAAGCACCACGATTCCCTCGCCGGACGAGCGGAACACGGCAGCGGTTTGTTCGAGATTATGCATCAAGCGGCGTTGCTGCATGAACGCGCTGTTCAGCGTATCGGCGAGAATCTTTAATTCGCTTGACCATCCACGCGGCGTCAGCGTGGCGGGTTCACCTGCAGCAAAACGCGTAGAGGCCTCTGTTAGCAGAGCAAGCTGCCATGTGATGCGGTCTGCAAAACGACGGGCCATGAGCGCACTCAACGCCGAAAGCAGCAATGCGGCTGCTAACCCCATCAGCGTAAACTGGCGCGCAATATCGGCAAGCGGATCACCGACAAAATAGAGACTGATTGTGAGGTTGAGCGAAGCATCTTCATAGGCGATGCGAATCTGGCGCTGGACTGCGAGACGCCCAAGGGTTGAATCGTTGGGCTCGAGCTGTTCGCCACTCGGCTCGCTCGTTATGGCGAAATCGCGACCGCCATAACGTTGAACGGGGGCCATAATGGCACCAAAATCATAGGTCTGAGCGAGCACGCCCATAGACCCTTCAAGATAGGGGTATGAAACGGAGGCTGCGATGGCAAGGCGGCGTTGCGCACCGGTTTGACCTGGCTGCGGCGGCAGCATCGTAACAATGGGCTTGGCATCCCGTAGCGCCTGCGCAGCCATGATGCTTACGGCGGCTGGGCCAGCCCGCATATTCTGTTCCGTCGAAAGGACAGGGCGAGCGCGATAATCGAACAGGTAGGATTGGCCACCCAAAGCATAAGCGGCTTCCGATTGCAGGCTCCTCAAAAAGGGGAGAAGCACCGCGCCGCGATCTTTCGTGTCCATGAGCGCCGTCGAAACAATCGGCGAACGCGCCAAGCGCACAGCATCGCGGATCAGACCCTCAATGACGAGAGACAGGCGCTCTTCAACGAGGCGGCTCGTAAACTGCGCTTCGCCGACAAGGCGTTCGCGCGCAAAGCTGATGGCGGCCACAACCGAGACAAGCGTGAGCAGGACCACAATTGCCGTCGTACTGAGGCTCGCCAGAAGCGCGATGCGCCCGCGCAAAGTAGGCGGCAAAGGCAGGATGGTTCGAAAACGATCTGGCAAGCCCTACCCCGAAGTTCCCTTTCGACAGGCCCTTTTTTCTTATCCGATTTCTCGACCGTTGCGTGACGAAACAAAGGTCAATTCTGCGGAAGATTACCAAAACGGGTCAGGCGCGGCGCTTCCGGGCCGACCCGCAACACAAAATCGAAACGCCGTTCGCCGAGCTTGATCGAGCGCAAACGCAGACGCGCTCCTTTGTGTAAATTAAATTGGACAGTCGAAGAGGCAATGTGCGCAGTCTGTTCGTCTGCCCAAACTTTCATTCTAGTGGTGCCCAGATTGCCGGATCATGGCCACCCGCATGGGGCACTTATCTTTCAGACCATCTCCGACAGGCAGGTTTCGGCCACATTCATTTCATCGACACGATGAGGCAGAATGTCTGCGATGAGGACGTTTTGAAGATTGCGTCCGAAATGGCTCCCCGTGCGGTATCGTTTTGAGCGGCGCAAAAACGAACCTTCTCGACAAGGAAGCGCTGAGCGAAGCGCCGTGTGTCGGCGTGATTGTGCGCGGCAAGGGCGAGCAAGCCTGCACCGCATCGATGAGCGCGATCTGCAACGGACGTTGGCCGCATATCTTTTATCGCGTGCCATCGCATAACATGTTTGGACCTTCATAGGCTCAGGACAATTTTGTATCAGCACGCCGTGGCAATGCGAGCTCGCGCATAATGCACCGATCCACAGAGAACGCGCCTAGAGCTGTCTATGCGCTTGGCATGCGGCTCCATGCGAGTGGCACTGTCGCGTGCCGGTATCGCGCCACGCGTATTGCGAGGAAACGGAATGCTGCACACATAAAGATGTGTGGTTCGCCACTTTCGTACTGACGCGTTAGTCAGGGTAGCAAAATTGAACCCATTTTGAGTTTCCTCCGCTCCCCGGTTGGGTACGGTGCGATTGATTAAACCTGTCCTGTCTGAAAAGACGTTTCTTTCAGAATTCAGTTCAGTCGGGATCACAGCACAATGAAATCGAAGATACTCAAGGCTATGCTGGGTTGCGCCACTGCAGCGTTTCTCTGCGCCGGCACGATGGCACAGGCCGATATGTATCTGCCGCCCTTCTATGCGGCCGCGACGCAAATAAAGCCGCAAGGAAAACTCGGCCAAATTGTCAGGAAGGAAAAGATCCCGACAGCGATTGCCAATGCGCAGGCCTGGCGCATTGCCTATGTCTCGTCCGACATGACGGGGAAGAAAACGATCGTCACCGGCATCGTCATCGCACCCAAGGGACCGGCACCGAAAGCCGGGCGCCCCATCATGTCATGGGCGCATGGCACGACAGGAACCGCGCAGAATTGTGGCCCCTCGCAAGTTGGCAATGCCACTGCGCCGCTCAACGAATATTTCCTGATGAGCGGAAATGCATGGACCGATTATGGTGTTCCCGCGATCAATGAATTCATCAAGGCAGGTTACGTCGTCGTCGCGACCGATTATCAAGGTCTCGGTGGCGGCGGACAACATCAATATCAACTTGCCGTGACGCAGGCGCATGACACGATCGATGCGATCCGCGCAGCAGGCAGCCTCAAAGCCACGGGCGCAGGCAAGACCGCCATTCTCTATGGCTGGTCGCAGGGTGGCAGTGCAGTGACAGCGGCGGCGAGCGCGCCCGATTACATCAATCAAAAGGGAACGGCTTTCGACGGCATCACGATTGCCGGCGTTGTGGCGATGGCACCGCCCGATTTTAAAACGCTGACGCCACCCGGCGGACTGACCGATGCCAATGCACCGATCATGATGACCAATATTGCAAAATCCTTTTCGGCGAGCCTGCCCAACTTCACGCATTTCACGATGACCTTGTGGGGGGCGCAGGCGGCGTTTCCCGACAAGTTGAAACTGAGCGATGCGTTGACGGACGAGGGCGTCAAAGCGGTTGAAACCATCATGCGTAACAAATGCGTCCATGGTTCAGCCGATGCGTTCAACTATGCGTATGGCGATCAGTTCGCCACATTGATCAAGCCGAACATCGACAATGCCAAGGCATGGGGGCAGGCGCTGATCGACAGCGCCGGAACGAACGTGAAACCGGTCGCGCCCGTCATCATCTATTGGGGCACGAAGGACATCGTCGCCCCGCCAATCATGCACAAGATCTACCGGGAAGAGATGTGCAAAATGGGCGGCAATGTAGCGCGCGTTCAACTCGCGGGCGAAAAGACGCATTTCGCAACGCCGGGCGCGTCGCAGCCGCTCTATCTACCTTGGATCGCCGACCGTCTAGCGGGCAAGCCCGCACCCGATGGCTGCGTGGCAGAACAGGTTCAGAAATGATGTGCTGGACTGAGCGCCGGTTCTGATTATGGGCGGGGGAGACCCCGCCCTTTTACATGCGGCACCCGCCCGCAAGTGCGCTTCGTTGACCGGAAGCCCCATTTCCGACACAACACCGGGCTGAAGATCCCCCGCTTCCCCATCGTCCGGTGATGAAGATGTCCGTCCATGCCGAACACGCCGCGCCCAACGCCGCGGCTGCCGCTGCCCTCAAAGGCAAGATCCTGCCGGAGGCGAAGCCGCTTTTCGCCTATCGCAAGCATTGGGCGCATCGGTTCGGGACAGCACCCTTCTTCCCGATGACGCGGGCGGAGATGGACACGCTGGGTTGGGATTCCTGCGATGTCATTCTCGTCACGGGCGACGCCTATATCGACCATCCGAGTTTCGGCATGGCGCTGATCGCGCGGCTTCTAGAAGCGCAGGGTTTTCGCGTCGGTATCATCGCACAGCCCGATTGGCGCGACGCCTCGGCCTTCAAGGCGCTCGGCAAGCCGAATGTCTTTTACGGCATCACCTCGGGCAATATGGATTCGATGGTGAACCGCTACACCTCGGATCGTCGCCTGCGCCACAATGACAGTTACACGCCGAGCGGCGAAGGCGGGAAGCGGCCCGACCGCGCCGTCATCGTTTACGCGCAGCGCTGCCGCGAAGCCTTTCCCGATGCGCCGATCGTTCTGGGCGGCATCGAAGCCTCGCTGCGTCGGATCGCGCATTATGATTATTGGTCAGACAAAGTCCGTCGCTCAATCCTGATGGATGCGCGCGGCGACATTCTGCTCTACGGCAATGCCGAGCGTGCGCTTGTTGAAGTGGCGCACCGGATTGCCAAGCGCGGCATCGATCAGGATTTTTCCGATGTGCGTGGTGTGGCCTTCGTGCGCGACGGGACACCGGAAGGTTGGGCCGAAGCCTCCGCCGATGACATCGAAAGCCCCGATGAAGGCATTCGCCGCAAACAAATGGGCGATGCACCCACCGTCATCCGTATGCCGTCTTACGAGCAGGTGGCGGACGACAAGGAACTTTATGCGCGCGCCTCGCGCGTGCTGCATAAGGAAGCTAATCCCGGCAATGCGCTGCCGCTCATCCAGCGCCATGGCGACAAGGAAATCTGGCTGACGCCGCCGCCCGTGCCGTTGACGACGGAAGAGATGGACGGTGTCTACGATCTTCCCTATGCGCGTGCGCCGCACCCCTCCTATGCCGGACAGAAAATTCCAGCATGGGAGATGATCCGCCATTCCGTCACCATCATGCGCGGTTGTTTCGGCGGATGCTCTTTCTGCTCCATCACCGAGCATGAAGGCCGCATCATCCAATCGCGCTCGGAAAAATCGATCCTGAAAGAGATCGAAACGATCCGCGACAAGACGGAAGGCTTCACCGGCGTCATTTCCGACATTGGCGGGCCGACCGCCAATATGTACCGCATCGCCTGCAAGGACCGCGAGACAGAGGCGCTCTGCCGCCGTCCCTCCTGCGTTTATCCCGACATTTGCAAAAACCTCAATACGAGCCACGACCCGCTAATCCAGCTTTATCGCAAGGTGCGCGCCGTGCCGGGCGTGAAGAAAGTGAACGTCGCCTCAGGCGTGCGCTACGACCTCGCCGTCGAAAGCCCGGAATATGTGAAGGAACTCGTCGAGCATCATGTCGGCGGCTATCTCAAGATCGCGCCAGAACATACGGAAGATGGCCCGCTCTCGAAGATGATGAAGCCGGGCATCGGCAGCTATGATGCGTTCAAAAAATTGTTCGACGAAGCGGCCCAAAAGGCAGGCAAGAAGTATTTTCTTATTCCCTATTTCATCGCGGCCCATCCCGGTACAACGGATGAGGACATGATGAATTTGGCGCTGTGGCTGAAGAAGAACGGCTATCGCGCCGACCAAGTGCAGACCTATCTGCCCTCACCCATGGCGCTTTCAACCGCGATGTATCACACTGGCTTCAATCCGCTGCGCCCGGTGCGCCGCGGTGCATCCGAGCCGGTCGACACCGTACGTAATCTGCGCCAACGGCGTTTGCACAAAGCGTTTTTGCGCTATCACGATGCTGAGAATTGGCCGCTCCTGCGCGAAGCGTTGAAAGCGATGGGCCGCGCCGATCTCATCGGGCCGGGCAAACATCAGCTGGTGCCGAATTGGCAACCGGCAAGAACAGGCGTGCAAGGCGAAGGCAAACGCGTGGGCCATAAGGGCAAGCAACGCCCTGGCGCACCGACAGTGCAAAAATTCACGACCAAAGGCGTGTTCGGGAAAAAGCCGAAAAAGTGACGTGATCTGAAGAAATTATGCGAACGGCCAGCGATCCAACTTACAAGACCTGTATCGTTGATCTCACGCCTCCTGCGATAAATTGTATGGGTTCTATCCTTAAGACTGCAAAGGAAACGCGTGAGACTGGCGATCAAAGGCGACTGGTGGCGTCAAAAAACAGTACAAAGGTATTCATGTTTTCGTTGTGACGCATTTAAAAGCATTGTTACGCGCTCCAAAATTTGAGGCTAAACAACGAGACGAGATTTATCTGAATGGATACTTGCCGAAATAAGCCTGACGCAACAGTGACCTTAGTCGATGGGTTTCCTGAAAGTGACAGGGATGAAGTCGCTCGCATGTATTGGGCTGCTTTTGGCAGTAAACTGCGGCTCATATTGCGCCCGCCAGACAAGGCGGTCGATATCTTGGCCGAGGACCTCAACCCGAATTTCGCGATTGGAGCACGTGCCGCTGAAGGACAATTGCTGGGCGTCGCTGGCTACAAAACGCATGAAGGATCTTTCATGGCGATTAGCTTTGATTGCCTCAGGCAGCATTTCGGCATTGTCGGCGCCGTTTGGCGCGGATTGTTGCTGACTTTCCTCTTGCGTCAACCCAATGCCGGGACGCTGCTGATGGATGGTATCTTCGTAGCTGAGCATGCCAGAGGACAAGGCATAGGCAAATTGCTCTTGAGCGCCATCAAACGGAAAGCCAAGACATACGGTTGTTCACGTGTTCGCCTTGATGTCATCGATACTAATCTGCGGGCAAAGCAGCTTTATGAACGTGAGGGTTTCCGGGCGATAGCGAGCCGCGACCTCGGACTGCTTCGACACGTTTTCGGCTTTCAACGCGCGACGACCATGATCGCCGATTCCGGCGAGAGATAACTCAAATGAAGGAGCAGAAAAAATTTTCATTCGAGCGTGATGGCGGTGCTGTCAGACAAACCGAAATAGTCTCAGAAATCACCCAAATCCAGCATTGCTCAGGCAGCGCAGAGTTGGCGCCATGCGGTTAGCGCGGGGGTGCGTGGATCCTTGAACTGAACCACCCTGAGTTCGTCGGAGGCTCGATTGCTTGAGTCCTACGCGGCCATTTCGATGTTCTCAAGGGCTGCATAGTAGTTTGCTTCGGCCTCGGCAGGCGGGATGTTGCCGATCGGCTCCAGCAGGCGCTGGTGATTGAACCAATCGACCTATTCGAAGGTCTTGTACTCGACGGCCTCAAAGGACTTCCACGGCCCGAGCCGGTGAATAACCTCAGTTTTGAACAGCCCGATCACGCTCTCGGCGAGGGCGTTATCGTAACTGTCGCCGACGCTGCCGACGGACGGATTGATGCCGGCTTCCGCCAGCCGCTCGGTGTAGTGGATGCTGACGTATTGCGATCTTCAATCGCTGTGGTGGATGAGGTTCTCGGTAGGCCTGCCGGCATGCAGGCCCTGCTCTAGGGCATCGAGGACGAACACCGCCGTCGGGTTGCGGCTGACCCGCCAGCCGACGATCCGTCTGGCGAAGACGTCGATCACGAAGGCTACGTAGACCATGCCGGCCAAGGCGCTCACGTAAGTGAAGTCGGAGACCCACAGCATGTTCGGCGCCAGAGCGTGGAACTGCCGGTTGACCAGATCGAACGGGCAAGCGGCTGCCTTGTCGAGCGTGGTCGTACTGACCACCTTGCCGCGCACCACGCCTTCCAGCCCGAGCCGCGCCATCAGCCGAGCGACGCGATCACGCCCGAGCTTGAAGCCTTTGCGGTTGAATTGCAGCCAGACCTTCTTTGCGCCATAGACGCCGAAATTCTTGGCGTGGCCCCGGACAATCTCCTTCGACAGCCGCTCGTCTTCCTTCGCCCGCGTGGAGCGAAGGTCGGGATCGGCCTTGCGGCGAACGTGCGCGTGCCAGGTGGAGGGGTCGATCCGCAGAACCCTGCACATCGGCTCGACCCCGTAGCTATCCACATGGGCCTCCATAAAGGCCGTCATTTCCGAAGCGGGCGGTCGAGCTCCGCCTGGGCGAAATAGGCGCTCGCCTTACACAGGATCTCGTTCGTCTGCCGCAGCTCGCGGACCTCGCGCTCCAAGGCCCTCATCCGCTCGGCCATCTCGGTCGGTACGCCAGCGCGCTTGCCGGCGTCGACCTCTGCCTTCTTGACCCACTCGTTCAGCGTTTGCGCCGTGCAGCCGATCTTGGATGCGATCGACGAGATCGCCGCCCGGCGGGACGGATGCTCACGCTCGTGATCCAGCACCAGCCGGATTGCCCGCTCGCGGACTTCGGGAGAAAACTTGTTGCTCGTATTGCCAATGGTGGCTCCACCTTCTCGGGAGTTGGGGCCTCCGGCAAACCCAGGGTGGTTCAGAGGTACATCATCACCGCCAGACGGATGATCTCTGGACTGGTCTTGAAGTAGCGGAAGATGCGCGGATTGCTCATGCCCGGGAGGCTATCGGCTCACGCTTCGCGCACAAGCCGATTTTCCTCTTACAGCGCCGTTGCGAGCGTCATCTGTCTGTCGCTAAAGGTCCCTAAATTTTTGACGTTTATTACGGTGTCGGGCATCCAGAGGAACAAGATAATGTTGAAGCCGATCCTTGCCGCGGCGATCGTGGCACTTGCTCAGTTCATGCCTTGGGCCGCCGAGGCCCAGCAGCGCCAGTTGACTGTTTACTCATCGCTTGATGAGGATCAGGCAAAAGCCCTGATCAAAGGTTTTGAAGCCAAAAATCCGCAGATCAAGGTCAATGCCATCATCGGCTCGACTGCGCCGATCATCGCGCGCGTCATCGCGGAAGCGGCCTCGCCGCAGGCCGATATCATTATGGGAAATGCGGTTTCGGCTCTGATGGCCGCCGATGCCCGCGGCCTCCTTCTGCCTTACAAGCCAGCCAGTTTTGACAAGATTTCTCCCGTGATGCGCGACAGCCGGGCTGAGCCGGTCTGGGTGGGCATCGATGCCTGGGCGTCGTCGATCTGCTTCAATACCGTCGAGGCGGCAAAGAAGAACATTCCGGTGCCGAAGACCTGGGCCGACCTCGCCAATCCTGTCTACAAGGGCCACATCACGATGCCTTCTCCACTTTCCTCTGGGACAGCGCTACTTGCCGTCAACGGCTGGCTGACGATTTTCGGTGAGGCAGGAGGCTGGGACTTTATGGACAAGCTACACGAGAATGTCTCGAAATATGGACATTCCGGTTCGGCCCCGTGCCGGCAGGCCGGCTCCGGCGAGACGATCATCGGCATTTCCTACGCGACGCCGGGTGTCAAAGCGATCAATGAGGGAGCCCCGATCCAGATTATCCTGCCGTCTGAAGGCTTGGGTTGGGAAATTGAGGCCGCGGCCATCGTCAAGGGTGCCCGCAATCTGGCCGATGCGAAGGCGATGGCAGACTGGATTTCCTCACGCGAAGCTGCCGAGATCTCGGCCAAGTTTCTCCCTATCACGGCCTATGATGACATCCAGGTCCTGCCGAAGAACTATCCGGCTGATGAGAAGGCGAAGCTTCTAAAGATGGATTTTGCTAAGCTTGCCAGCAGCCGCGATGCCGTCATGGCCGAGTGGCAGAAGCGTTACGGCGTCAAGGTTCCACCCAAGAACTGATGATGGCCGGGCTTGCCGTTGCACTTTCGGTTGTTTCTGAACCAGAGAAGAACGGGGCGGCGGCAAGCGCTGCCCCATATCTGTCGTTGGTCGGTCTGACCAAGCGTTTTGGCAGCACCGTTGTCGTCAGGGATGTCAGCCTTGATGTGCAACGGGGCGAATTGCTCTGCATCCTTGGTCCCTCGGGATGCGGTAAGACAACCCTCTTGCGGCTCATCGCTGGGTTCGAAGTCGCAGATGCCGGTTCGATCCGGCAGGCTGGCTCGGAGATCAGCTCCCTGCCACCGGAGGCACGGGATTTCGGCATTGTTTTTCAGTCCTATGCGCTGTTCCCGAACCGGAGCGCGGCAAGAAACATCGGCTTCGGGCTGGAAACGCTGCCGCTTTCGCGCGCAGAGCGCGTTGGCCGGATCCAAGATCTGCTTGCCCTTGTCGGTCTCGAGGGGCATGCCGAAAAATATCCGAGCCAGCTCTCAGGCGGCCAACAGCAGCGCGTTGCCCTCGCACGCGCACTAGCCCTGTCACCGGGACTGCTGCTTCTGGATGAGCCGCTCTCGGCCCTGGATGCGAATGTCCGCGCCAATCTTCGTGACGAACTGCGCCAGCTGCAACGCAGAATCGGCATCACGAGCATCATGGTCACGCATGACCAGCAGGAGGCGCTTTCGATCGCTGACCGGGTTGTTGTGATGAATGCCGGCCGGATCGAGCAGATCGGCACCCCGGCCGAGCTGTACCAGCGCCCCGCCAATCTCTTCGTGGCGCGGTTCCTGGGCGAGGTGAACGCCCTGCCGGTCACGTCGGTCTCGGGAAACATCGTGCAGGCCGGCGGACACGCGTTCCGGCTTGGCGGGACGCAACCCCTAGGCGAGCCAGCAGGCTATCTGTGCTTCCGCCCTTCAGCTGTCCGGGTCTGCATGGAAGCGGTTGGCGGTGTCATCGGAACGCGGGGAAGGGTCTCCTCGATGGCCTTTCTCGGTGATCGATTGCGCCTCGGGCTTCAGCCGGACAGCCAGAACGGGGAACCGCTTATAGCGGAAATCCCGTTCCCGCGCTTCGGGAAACCGCCCCGGCTCGGCGATCAGGTGATGGTGTCGGTTGAACCGGACCAACTGTTCCTTCTCGATGATCATGGCTGATATCAGCGCCCCTCCGGGAATGGCGACACGGCTGGTCCGATCAGAGCTGACCAGTCGGATCGTGTCGCCAGTCCCGCTGGTGATACTGGCCGCAGCGACCGTTCTCCCGATCGGGGCCCTGCTCGTCCGCGCCTTCCTAGGAAAGGATGGTGGCTTCGTCGGAATGGATAACTTCCAGCGCTACAGTGCCGAACCCGGACTTGTGATTGCAGCCTGGAATTCTGTCAGCCTCTCGGCCGTCTCAACCCTGATCGCGATGGCCCTGGCCCTCCCCTTTGCCTACACGCTTGTGCGCACCGCGATTCCTGGGCGCGGCATTTTCCGGTTGATCGCTCTTCTGCCGCTGCTCGCGCCCTCGCTCCTGCCGGCTTTCGGGCTAGTCTATCTCTTCGGCAACCAGGGTTGGCTCAAGACTTGGCTTCTTGGGGAAAGCCTGTACGGGCCCGTCGGGATCGTGCTTGCCAGCGTGTTCTATGTGTTTCCCCATGCGGTCCTGATTATCTCAGCCGGGCTGTCTGCCGGCGACCAGCGCCATTATGAGGCGGCTCGGGCCCTGCGCGCCGGACCCTGGCGCCGGTTTGTCACAATCACCTTGCCCTCCTGCCGCTACGCCGCGATTAGCGCCGCATCGATCGCATTCGTCCTCGTTTTCACGGATTTCGGCATTCCCAGTGTCGTCGGCGGTTCAACCAATATGCTGGCAACCGACATCTACAAGCTGGTGATCGGCCGTTTTGATTTCGAGATGGGTGCCGTCGTCGGCGTGCTTCTTCTCCTTCCGGCCGTCGTAGCCTATGGGATTGACTGGCTTGCGCGGCGCAGCCAACGCACAATGATCACCGGAAAATCCATGCCGATCCGTGCCGAGCGCTTGCCGCTGCGCGACGCCGGCCTGTTCATCTTCGTAACAGTGGTGGCGATCGCGATCCTCGGGATCATCGGCATAGCGATTTTTGGCTCGCTCGTGAAATTTTGGCCCTACAATCTCTCGTTGGGTCTCCAGAACTACGAGCGCCTCTTCACCGACGATGACGAGTTCCGCGCCTTGGTGAATTCCATCATTCTCGCCTTCGGGACGGCGCTCGTTGGTACAGGGCTTGTCGCCCTCTCGGGATGGATGGTCGCGCGCAAGCTCGGCCATGGGCTGGTGCGGAACGGTTTGCATGGCGTCGCCATGATGCCAGTTGCCGTGCCGGGCCTCGTCCTCGGCCTCGGCTACGTTTTATTTTTCAACAACCCCGCCAATCCATTGCATGGGTTGCAAGGGAGCCTCGCTCTGATCATCCTCTGCACCGTCGCGCATTTCTACACGGTTCCACATCTGATGGTTGTCAATGAATTGCTAAGCCTCGACCGTGAGATCGATCTGGCTGCGCAGGCGCTCCGGATCGGGCCGGCAGGCACTGCCCAGCGCATCCACGGCCCTGTCGTGCTGCCGACCCTGATCGATGTGGCAGGATACTTCTTCGTCAATGCCATGACCACGGTCTCGGCCCTCATCTTCCTCTTCACCGCCCAGACGCGTCCGGCTTCGATCGCCGTCATCAATCTCGTCGAGGGCAGCCGGATAGGCCAGGCCTCTGCCTTTGCGGTGGTCATCATGCTTCTGTCGATGTTCGCGGCGGCCATCCAGCTGACGTTGCGCCATCTGGTCATCCGCGCGCAGCGCTGGCGGCGACAGACCGCATGATCGCCGAATCCCCCGAAGCCCTGGATCGCTTTGCCCATAACCTTGCGGATGCTGCGGGGGCGGAGATCCTGCCCTGGTACCGCGCCTTGCGGGCTGTCGATGACAAGGGATCAGCCCTCGGGTTCGATCCTGTGACCGAGGCCGATCGTGCGGGGGAGCGAGCGATCCGTGACCTCATCGTGGCCAATCACTCATCGCATGGGATCATCGGCGAGGAATTCGGGCGGATGAATGCCGATGCGGAGCATGTTTGGGTCATTGATCCGATCGATGGCACGAAGTCTTTCATCGCCGGACAACCCGTGTGGGGAACGCTCATTGCCCGGCTCCACTGGGGTCAGGTGGTGTTCGGCCTGAATGATCAACCCTACCTGAAAGAACGCTACTGGGGTGATGGTTCGCGTTCCTTCGGAAAACGGGACGGGCATGTCTATCCTCTCTCGACTCGGCGCTGTATGGATCTCAGCCAGGCGTCGGTCTGGGTCAGCTCGGCGGTCGCACGCGATCCGGCTTCCCATGCCGCAGTCGAACGACTGGGCCGCGTAGTCCGAATTCTCGTCTATGGTGGGGATTGCTTCTCACTTCCCATGCTGGCGGCAGGCCACATCGACATCGCCATCGGATGGGGGGGCTTCGAGATTTACGATATCGCGGCGCATATCCCCATCGTCGCGGGCGCCGGCGGCATCGTTACCGCTCTCGATGGCGGGAACCCGCTCCATTCCGATGGAATGATCGCTCTAGGCGATCCGACCCTGCTGCCCATTACTCTCGATCGGCTGCGTTGGCCGGGGGGAGAGTGAAGCGCATCGCAGTGGAAGAGCTTTATCGCTTCCTACGAGCTTGTTGCCCAGATCAAGCCATGGCAGCCAGCACAGTATTGTCAGAGAAAAACTTCCAGGCCAAACCAACCGTCCCGTTCGGCAAACGGAGACAGGCGCGCAGAACGATAGCCAAGAGCCCGCCAAACATGCGAAATCCCGCCAGCCCAGACCGGAAACGGCGCAAATAGCCGCGCAATCCGCGCGACTTACGGGCACAGTGTCAGATCAGAGAAAAATGTGGGGGGTCGGTGGCGGAGTGAGCGGGATTCGAACCCGCGATACGGTTTCCCATATACACACTTTCCAAGCTTACGCCCTCAACCATTCGGCTTTTGCCCGCCATCTGAGCCAATCTGCCGCATCGTTTGAGCACCGACAAAAGCTATGACGTTTCAGGGAGATTGATCCGATGGCACCTAAGACTGACTCGCTCGAATATCGCCACATCGCGACGCTGTGCAAATATGCCGGCATCAGCTTCATTTCCGGTGCCGTCAATCACGGCATGTTCAGCGGCGAGCGCTCTCTGATGACAGCCTTTCTGGGTATCGCCATCTATCTGGGCGGTACGTTTCTCTCGCGTACGAATGGCGATGAGCGCCTCTCGTTGCAGGACATCATGGGCTATGGCGTCATCGCGTCGATCGGGCTCGGCTTTTTCACCGGCGGGCTGCAGCATTTCCCCGATTCACCGGAGCGCAGCGTCTGGGTCGTGCCGCTTGGCTTCGTCATGAGCTTGATCGCGTTTTATGCGCTTGAGGGGCGCGGAATGGTTCCGCAAAAGGCGATGTGGCGTTTCGGTGCCATCAGCAGCGTGATTGTGCTCGCAGCGTCGCTCGGCGCATGGGGCCTATTCGACTTTCTCGGCCACGATCATTCTGGACATGCACATTGAGCATTGCCCCGCAAAGGGCGAACAGCACGAGCGATCTCGTTTGAATTGAAATGGCGGAGGGAGCGGGATTCGAACCCGCGATACGGTTTCCCGTATACACACTTTCCAGGCGTGCGCCTTCAACCACTCGGCCACCCCTCCGCGAACGTGAGCCCGAAGGCGCACGCTAGTCTTTTTCGGAGGGACGCGCGCCGAAGGCGCGCTGTGCGCCTTCAACCAGTCGGCCACCCCTCCGCAGAACATGCGCTTGAAAGCTCATGTCAGGATGTCTCGCAGCATTTCGTCACGATGCGAGGCGCGCGCCAAAACGCACGCGGTTGAGAGCGCGCTTATAGCCCACAGGCCGATAGGTGCAATCTTTTTTGGCTGCATCCCACACAGCCTCACCATCCGCCTCGCAAAAATCCGACCTCTGCCCCATATTCCCATCCAGACGAGGAGGAGATCCCCCATGTTTGGCTTTCTCAAAAAAACCAGCATGCCCAGCGCGGCCGAGGCTTTGGCCGGCCGGCCAAGCCCCATTCCCACCGCCCGCACCCATCATGTGAACGGCCAGCCGCTCAAAGGCCCTTTTCCAGAAGGTTTGGAGATGGCGATGTTCGGCCTTGGATGCTTTTGGGGAGCGGAACGCGCCTTCTGGAAGCTGCCGGGCGTTCATGTGACCGCCGTCGGCTATGCGGCGGGGCATACGCCCAACCCGACCTATGAGGAGGTCTGCTCCGGGCAGACCGGGCATAATGAGGTCGTGCTGGTCGTGTTCGACCCTAAGGCCATATCCTATGACGCGCTCTTGAAGGCCTTCTTCGAGAGCCATGACCCGACGCAGGGGATGCGGCAGGGCAATGATATCGGCACGCAATATCGCTCCGGCATCTACACCTTCTCGCCAGCGCAGATGGCGCAGGCGCTGGCCGCCAAGACGGCTTACAGCCAAGCGCTCGCCGCGCGCGGCTTTGGCCCGGTGACAACGGAAATCCGCGAGGCGCCGGAGTTCTATTATGCCGAGGATTACCACCAGCAATACCTATCCAAGAATCCGGGCGGCTATTGCGGGCTTGGTGGCACCGGTGTCTCCTGCCCCATCGGATTGGGCGTTTAACGTCTTGCGACTGTAATGCGACTATGGCCAAGTCCGGCGTAGCAATTCACCGGGCTTTCTTTTTGAGGCAATGATGATCGAGCGCGCGTTAGAAAAATTTCTGTTTGCAAGCCGGTGGCTGCTGGCACCGTTCTATGTTGCGCTCGTCATCAGCCTTGCCTTGATGCTGATGAAGACGTTTCAGGAAATCCTGCATTTCTTACCGCTTGCCTTCACGCTTACCGAGAGCGAGGTGATTTTGGCGGTACTCTCGCTCGTCGATCTCACCCTGACGGGCTCACTCATCGTGATTGTGGTTTTCTCGGGCTATGAGAATTTCGTCTCGAAGATCGACGAACACCAGCACAAGGACTGGCCCGAATGGATGGGCAAGATCGATTTCACCGGGCTGAAGTTGAAACTGCTCTCATCCATCGTCGCCATCTCGGCGATTCAGCTGCTCAAATCCTTCATGAATGTAAAGAATGTGAGTGACCGCGATCTGATGTGGCTCGTGATCATCCATGTCGTCTTCGTCGCGTCCGGCGTGTTGCTGGCCTGGACGGACAAGATCGCAGCATCCACCGAGAAGCATTAAGGGAGCGTGCGTGAGTTAACGCTCGCTCACACGTTCAATTTCGGCGCCGCAGAGGCCAAGCTTTTGTTCGAGCGCTTCGAAGCCACGGTCGAGATGATAGACGCGATGGATCATCGTCTCACCTTCGGCAGCGAGCGCGGCGATCACCAATGATACCGAGGCCCGCAAATCGGTTGCCATGACGGGCGCGCCTTTCAAAGCCGCATTACCTTCGACGATGGCGAGATCGCCGTCGAGCTTGATCTTCGCGCCTAAGCGCGCCAATTCCTGCACATGCATGAAGCGGTTTTCGAAAATCGTCTCGCGGATATGCGATGTACCATTGGCTTTCAACATCAAGGCCATGAATTGCGCTTGCAGATCGGTTGGGAAGCCGGGGAAAGGCTCCGTCGTTACATCCACCGGACGCAAGCCTGCGCCATTGCGCTTGATCCGCACGCCCTCATTGGTGGCAGAGATTTCAGCACCCGCGACAACAAGACTGTCGAGCGCGGATTGGAAGAGATCGGCGCGCGCATGCTCAAGCAAAACGTCGCCGCCTGCCATCGCCACCGCCATGGCATAAGTGCCCGCTTCGATACGATCAGGCAAAACGGTGTGATGCGCACCGGTGAGCGAGGTGACGCCCTGCACGCAAATGGTGCTGGTGCCTGCGCCTTCAATCTTTGCGCCCATCTTGATGAGGCAATCGACGAGATCGGCAATTTCGGGTTCACGCGCCGCGTTCTCAATGACCGTTTCGCCTTGCGCGAGCACGGCCCCCATCAGCGCGGTATGCGTGCCACCCACCGTCACTTTTGGAAAATGGATAGTGTTGCCGATGAGACCTTTTGGAGCGCGCGCGACGACATAGCCTGCATCAATGTCGATGTTTGTGCCGAGGCGTTCGAGCGCCATCAGGAGAAGATCGACAGGACGCGTGCCGATGGCACAACCGCCGGGCAACGAAACGCGCGCTTCGCCCATGCGGGCGACAAGCGGCGCAAGCACCCAAAAACTCGCGCGCATTTTGGCAACGAGTTCATAAGGTGCGGTGGTGTCGACAATATCGCGCGCGGAGAGCGTAATCGTGTCGCCATTGTCGGCGAGCTGTCCAGCACGCTTGCCGCTGATGGCAGCATCGACACCGTGATTGCCGAGAATGCGCATCAGCAGGCGAACATCGGATAGGCGCGGCACGCCATGCAGCGTGAGCGTATCCCGCGAAAGCAGGCTCGCGATCATCAGTGGCAACGCAGCATTCTTCGCGCCCGAAATGGCGATGGAGCCGTTTAACTTATGCCCGCCAACGATCCTGATGCGATCCATATCTTACTCCTGCCCGCCATGTTGAGGCGCGGCCTCAGGCTCAATTTTCTCGCCCGGTTCCGCGGCGGAATTACGACGGCGACGATCCTGCGCCTTGCGGCGCTTGAGATTGTCTCTCAGCGCTGCGGCAAGCCGTCTGCGTTTGTCATCCTGCACGCCCATCTCTGACCATCCGGAACAAGGACCGATGATTCGTGCCCTGCGGCGGGCCAAGGTGGCATAGGGGAAGGGTCCGGGCGGGACAAGCGGGAATGAGCTTGAGGGAGCTTTGCCATGGTGGCGGAGCGGCAATGGCGGGAGCTCCCTTCGCCCCCCAATATCCGCTGGGTGCGCAATCCACCGCATTGCAGCCAGCGCCGAGGCATGCGATGGAGCCGGAAAAGGACGCGAGCAACTCCCCCCATGGACTATCATCGTTTCTTTTCCGATGCGTTGGATGCACTCAAGGCCGAGCGCCGCTATCGCGTTTTCGCCGATATCGAGCGGATTGTGGGCCGATTTCCGCATGCGCTGAGGCATACGCCGGAAGGCCGCAGACCTGTTATCTTGTGGTGTTCGAACGATTATCTCGGCATGGGCCAGCACCCCGCCGTGGTCGAGGCTATGGCTGAGACAGCCCGGCGCATGGGCGCGGGAGCGGGGGGCACGCGCAATATCTCCGGCAATCACCACCCGATCGTCGAGCTTGAGAATACGCTCGCGGAAAACCACGGCAAACAGGCCGCTCTGGTGATGAATTCCGGCTATATCGCGAATTGGGCCGGGATTTCGACCATCGCCAGATTGCTGCCGGATTGTTTGATCCTATCGGATTCAGGCAACCACAATTCGATGATTGAAGGGGTTCGCGCCGCCGGGCGCGAGCGCGTCATCTTCCACCACAATGATCTGACCCATCTCGAGGAATTGTTGGCACGGGCCGGGCAGAACCGCCCGAAGCTGATCGTCTTCGAAAGCGTCTATTCTATGGATGGCGATGTGGGTCCGCTGCACGCCATATGCGATCTCGCTGCACGTTATGGCGCGATGACCTATTGCGATGAAGTCCATGCGGTCGGCCTCTATGGCGACCATGGGGCCGGTTATGCCGAGGAAATCGGCGCTATGGACCGGATCGACGTCATTCAAGGAACGCTTGGCAAGGCCTATGGCGCTCATGGCGGCTATTTGGCGGGATCGTCCGTCTTGATCGATGCCGTGCGCTCCCACGCCCCGGGCTTCATCTTCTCCACGGCTATGCCGCCCGGCGTAGCGGCCGCCGCGCTCGCTTCGGTACGGCATCTGGCCCTCTCGCCTGAGGAACGCCGCCTGCATCGTCTGGCTGTCGGCCGGACCAAGATGGCGCTTGCGCAGCGCGGCCTACCCGTTCTCGCCAACGAGACCCATATCGTCCCTCTGATGGTGGGAGACAGCGCGCTCTGCAAAGCGGCATCGGACCGGCTGCTCGATACCCATGGCATCTATATCCAGCCGATCAACTATCCGACCGTGCCACGAGGCACGGAGAGGCTCCGTATCACCCCGACGCCCTTCCATGACGAACCATTGATCGGCCATCTTGCGGAATCGCTCGATGAGGTCTGGTCTTATTTTGGTCTCAACCGAGCCGAAAGAGCGGCCGCCGCGGAGTGAAAGCAGGCAGCGCCCTGAAAACAAGATTGGCGCGGTTGCGTCCCCGGAATGTCTGTGGCAAGAGGACGCGCGCTCACGGAACACCCGTCGCAACGCTGCCGTAGCTCAGTGGTAGAGCACTCCCTTGGTAAGGGAGAGGTCGAGAGTTCAATCCTCTCCGGCAGCACCAGTGTTTCAGAACGTGCCCAAATCCCGCACGAAATTCTTCACCATCGCGTCGCCTGTTGCTGTTGGGCGCATCGCAGGAGCGCGATCGAAAACCGGTAATCCGGCACGGGCCGCAAACAGTCTTTTGCCATAGCAGATCAGATTTTCGACACCCTGCATGGTGAACACGATGGCAGGCAGGATCTTGCGATAAAGTTCATCGGCCACGTCATCGCCGGAGAATTGGTGGGCGTTATAAAGCTTGACGGCGTAATCGATTAGATCGGGGGCCAGAATGAGCCCGCGGCACCCCGCTCTCAGATTGTCGGTGAACTCAAGACCGGCGCGCCCGTTGAGAACAGCGAATTTGTTTTCGGTGGCGGCAATCAGATTGGCGATGTCGACGACCGGGCCTTCGCCCTTGATGATTGAGACGTTGGGCGCATGCCTATTGAGCTCGATCATGTCGGCAATCGTCAAGGACCGACCGAGAAAGGCTGGCGCATTCTGGATGCCGACGGGAAGCGACGTGGCATTCGCAACGCGAATGAAAAAATCGATATATTCGCGCGCGCCATAAGCTCCGACCATGGGCGGTTGCAGAATCACCCAATCGGCGCCTGCTTTTTCCGCATGGCGGATTTGCCGTGCCTGCTCCGCAACGGATGAACCGTAAATCGTGAAGCACAGGGGAATGGCCTGAGAGCGATCCTCTCCAAGCCAATCCATCACAGTGAAACGTTCGGCTTCGCTGAGTTTCGAAACCTCAGTGGCAAGACCCAGAGCGGCCAGACCATGTACACCCGCTGCGATACAAATCTCCGTTTGCCGCCGCATTGCTTTACGATCAAGTATCTCATTGCCATCGAACAAGGCGTAAAGAATGGCGTGAATTCCATGAAGTTTATCAACATTCAACATGATGGTCGTACCTCAATGGCTTTCGCGCGGCACGGCATGGCCGCGACACCCGACGAGAAAATCGAGATCCGCGCCACGGTCGGCCTGCAGGACGCGTTCGACATAAAGGCTTTGATAGCCGCCCTTCATCGCCGGTTCCGGCGCTGTCCATTCCTTGCGGCGACGTTCAAGTTCCTCGTCCGACACGACAAGATTGAGCGTGCGCTCAGGCACATTCACCTCAATCCAATCGCCATCCTTCACAAGCGCCAGCGGCCCGCCAATCGCCGCTTCAGGCGCGACATGCAGGATGACGGTGCCGAACGCCGTCCCCGACATACGCGCATCGGAAATACGCACGAGATCGCGAACGCCTTTTTCCAAAAGTTTTTTCGGCAAGGCCATGTTGCCGACTTCTGCCATGCCGGGATAACCCTTCGGTCCGCAGTTTTTCAACACCATGACTGAGTTTTCAGTAATGGGAAGATCAGGATCGTCGATGCGGGCTTTGAAATCCTCGATGGTCTCGAAAACGATTGCCTGCCCGCGATGAACCATCAGAGATGGTGTAGCAGCCGATGGTTTGATGATGGCGCCGTTGGGCGCAAGATTGCCGCGCAACACTGCCAAGCCACCCTGCGCCGTCAGGGGATTACTCACCGGCCGGATCACTTCCGCATTGAAGTTTTCAGCGCTGGCTATTTGTTCGCCCATGCTGTGGCCGCTAACCGTGCGCGCATCGTGCCGCAAGAGATGAGCGATTTCTTTCATGACGGCAGGAAGTCCGCCGGCATAACAGAAATCCTCCATCAGAAAACGGCCTGAAGGCATCAAATCGAGAATAGTGGGAACATCGCGGCCAAACGCATCCCAATCATCCAAGGTCAGCGGGACGCCGATCCGGCCCGCAATGGCGATGAGATGAATCACTGCATTCGTCGACCCGCCTATTGCGCCCGCAACGCGAATGGCATTGACGAAAGCATCCTTCGTCAAAATCGCAGAGGGGCGTAGATCCTCGTGCACCATCGCCACCATGCGACGTCCCGATTGTCTTGCAAGACGGTTGCGATGCGCATCGATGGCGGGATAGGCAGCATTGTGCGCGAGCGACATACCAAGCGCCTCGACCATCGAAGCCATGGTCGACGCCGTGCCCATCGTCATGCAATGACCCGGCGATCGGGACATGGCGCTTTCGGCCGCTGCAAATTCTTCCGGCGACATTTTCCCGGCGCGCACATCTTCTGACAATTTCCAAACATCGGTGCCTGAACCAATCGTTCGGCCGCGATATTGACCGTTCAACATCGGCCCACCAGACACGACGATGGCTGGAAGATCGCAGGAGGCGGCGCCCATCAAAAGAGATGGAGTCGTCTTGTCGCAACCGGCCATCAGGACGACGCCATCAATGGGATTGCCGCGGATCGCCTCTTCGACATCCATTGCCGCGAGATTGCGAAACAACATTGCCGTCGGACGTAGATTAGATTCTCCGCAGGAAAAGACTGGAAACTCGACGGGAAGGCCGCCTGCCTCCAGGATTCCAGCCTTCACATGCTCGATAAGGCCGCGAAAATGAATATGGCAGGGCGTCAATTCGGAAAATGTATTGCAAATCCCGATGATGGGACGACCGTCGAAGGCGTCGTCAGGCAGCCCATTGTTCTTCATCCAACTGCGATGGATGAAAGCATCCTTGCCAAAGCCTCCGAACCAGCTTTGCGAGCGCAATTGACGCATGGATGCTCCCCCGAACGCGCGGCCACAACTTTGTGTGGCGCTCAGGCTATTGGAAGCTGAGCTCTATGCAAGCCCTTCATGATCTTGATCAGGCTCTGAGCGGTCGGGTCGTTCTATTGGATGCCTTTACGTCGCTGGCCATCCTTGTTGGATTAAGGCTTGTGATTGCTCATGCCGGGACCCGTCTTATCGTAGACGTTGAAGAACTCATCTGACAGAATCGTGGCGATTCCACCCTCCGGCCGTTCGAGATTATCCTGTTGCAAGATGACAATGCGCGCCTTCCAACCGGGCGGCAGCTTTTTGAACACGGCCGGGCCTGCGGCCTTGAATTGTTCATAGCTGCGCTGCGGCTTCAACCCTAACTGATATCCCTTCATGATCCAGACATTGCCATCCGGATCATCGAGCACCATCACCCTACTTCCCTTATTCCAATTAACGGCACTCTTGCGTGCAATTGTTTTTGGCACATAAGGCGTGACTTTATTGACATCGATATCCTTGCCGAGATTGAGCTGCGCCGTCCATGGAATATCCAGTTCGCCGAACCGCCGCGTGGTGCCAACATCGATTTCCCACCAATCCGCGATCGACAGTTTCGGCCCATTCAGGGACGCACCAAGTACGCCATATTTCTTTGCGATCGCCTCCATATCGAGACGTTGAACGCTCGCTTGCGGAGAGGAATCCATATTCGGGGGAATATCCGGACGTGCGTAACTTCCGTAACATGCGGCCAGAACATTGCCCGTGGCTGGATCGATACCGGCTAGAAATATCTCAATGTAGCGCATCATACGCATATTAATGCGTATTGATTTGGCATTTTCACCATCCGCAAATATTTCAGATCGAGGCTCGGCCAGAGCTTTAAGGCAGCCTCCTGAAAGATTGCCTAGATGACTTGCCATACAAGCCTTTATACGGCCTTGTCCGGGTTTCACGTCTTTACAATATTGCCGGACGTCGCCTGAACATTCTTTAACGACATCAATTCCGTGTTCTAACTTCTCCCACATTGTGGCCGCAAAAGTAGGATGTGTGAGCACGCCGAATATTAAGGCAGAAAACAAAAACTGTTTCATCGACGAAACCTCCAAAACGATTAGACTAGTCCTTAGGTGGCACCATGCAACTATTAAAAACCTAGGCAGAATTCTTGACGCAAAAGTTGCAATTGGACATCATCTTCCTGCGCGGATCCATCTCGCTCCATAAGAGCGTACCCGCTTCGATTGCCAACCACGCCTGTTAAAGATTAGACACGAATAAATTTTCCTGCAATCAAAATAATATCGGATAAGAATATGCAGTTTTTTAGAGTGGTTTTTCGCTTAAATCAGAAATTTAGGAAAACGGATGCTCGTATAGCTTCAAGCAGAAAATTTTAACGCTGCTCTTCACTCACGCCACCCTTACATAAGCTTGAGCGTTTCGTCTCAGATGTGACTGCATTGAGTGTACGCTCAAAACAATCAGGTAGCCACAGAAGAGCTCGTTTGAAAAAAGACGGCCAATTCTATTCTAAGGTAAGCGGTAGACACAAACCGCAAATTTGCTTTTGCCACATAACCTCGTTGACACTAAAACAGGCCAGTGGCTCTTAGCGTGAAAACGCCGGCTACGCTGTTTTGTGGGCGCAAAGCAGGGTTCAGAATGATCTGGACGCTAGGACCAAGCTGCAGCACCTTCGAGACGACGGAATTGAAATAAGTTTCCGCAACGAACTCACCGTCGCGCACATTCTGCACGGGAAAAAAGGCCTTGTTTGTTTTGTTCCAGGCAAAGCCCACACCCCATTGATCGCCGCGTAGGCCGCCTATGGGATTGTTGATGGCAACGCCCGCTGCGACTGACGCTGCGATTGGTGCAATATTTCCAGTGGCGGTATTGGCGCGCAGAAAAATTCCCCATTTTGTATTTAGGTTCTGGACGATGTTCAGCGACCAGCCCTGCGCAGAACCCATTTGGGCAGAGATTTTCGGCTGCTGATAATAGAGCAGGCTATATTGTGCTGAACCTAGCCCTTCGATGACCGGTTTCCATTGTGCGTAGCCGAACCATGCATATTGACCATGACCGACGGTCGAAAACTGGATACGATTTCCTGTGATGTTGTTGGCATCCTGAAATCCGCCTGCAACAGAGATGGTTTGCGTCGGATTGATTTGGATATAAGCACCCAGACTATCGGGTACATAGGCTTGGGAGCCATTTTGCGACAAGGCATAATTGACAAAATTGGTCTGCTGGTTTGCAGCGTATTGATTGTTATCGAAGTTTGAAAATGGATATTGGCCGACGCTGATCTGTAAGAGCCTACTCGGGAAGACATGCGTATAAGTGAGTTGATTGAACGTATAGTCATTCGTTGGCGTATCGTTGACGAGTGTTGCGGTCCGTAAACGGGCCGAAAGCGACGCGCCACTCTGCTGATTGCCGTACCGGTTAAAGCTGTAGGAAAACTGAACTGATCCTTGACCAATTTCATCCGCGTCAAAGGCGTTCCAATTGATGGAAGGCGACAAGATCCATTGCAGGGCAGGCTTACTGCCATGCGGTGCTCCCCACTGATTCATGATGGTTGGTGCGAGTTGTGCCGTAATGCCATAGTGCGCGAGCCATTGCTTGAAGCGCAGATAATTCTGATAAGGAGATTCGATATTCTCGCTGTCGGCAAGTTCCTTTTCGCGCTGCCTCCAATGTCTTCTCGTGTACATCGCCAATCCGTCTTTCATTGTGTCGGATACGCACCGGGCTATCGGGCGCGGCTTGAGCTTTCCTCGCACCATATGCTCCATGGCCACGCCCATCTGCGCCCTCAAGTGCACGGGCCTGCGGAACACCCAAAAGAGCGCTGAAAAACAGGATGCGGAGTGAAATCATTGGCATTGTCTTACGGCGGCATGCGATATGGCACGCAATAGGGAAGCTCTCCCAAATAGCAGAGAGGAGGGCATCGCCTTACATCGAATGCCGTATCGATCAGTTTTGTCGCGAGCCTAAACTGCTTCGCTTCCCGGAGGGTTTTTCCCGCTCCACATTTTTAGACTGATTGACCCATTGATCAAAGCAATTGCCTATTTTTGCTCGGAGCCTGATAAACTCTCTCAGACAAACTCTGTTTGCCGAGCCGATGGCCAAAGGACCCGGTAAGCCGCAGTCTGTTAAGTGTAGGGCGGCCCGTTCTTCATAGAATGTTTACGTTCTCCCCCCTTGATGAGGCACGCCTCGTGTTGTGGAGAGTTCTAATGAATCGCGTGTATATGACGGCCTTCGCCCTCGCCTTTTCGCTCTTTTCGGCGAATGCCATTGCGGCTGATCCGCCGAGCGGCAATCGTCAGAAGGCGCAGGCTAAATTCAAGAAAGCCGATACGAACGGCGACGGAAAGATCTCACGCAGCGAATGGCAGGCGGCGGGCTATCAAGAAATCCTCTTCGTCCGCATCGATAAGAACGGAAACGGCGTTATCGAGGGCGTCGAGTTCATCGCAGCTCAACCATTTTGACGCTCAATGCCTGAATGATAAGAGCGCGGATTTTTTAATCCGCGTGTCTTGTTGCAGGTGGGCCGATTATCCTGTTTGAGTCACAACAGTGAGGCGTGCGAGCGCCGAGGGCAATTGGCAGCCTTGCGCTTCACTGCAATAGCGATCGTTGATAAGCCAGAGCTTGCAACCGCGCGGTGAGGATTATTCCTCGTCGCTCTTACTGCCCTTTTTGTCATCGGCATTGAAGCGGATGACATTCTCGGCTTTTGAGCCGCCCTCAATCACCGCTTTGCCGACAATGCTCATTTCGGAGATGATATTGCGCAAATTGGTGATTTCACGGGCCTGCGTGTCACGCTCCTTGCGCAACGATTCGACCGAGCCTTTGAGCATGGCGATTTCAACGCGCATACGCTCTTCGCCCTCAGCGAATTTTTCCTTGTTCTCATTGGCCGTCTTCTGCAGGTCGATGTTCATCGCCTGTGCCTGTGAGATCTTGGCTTTTAGGACTTCGAGTTGATCATTCAGAAGATCGACTTGATTCTGCAGGGTCTTGCTTTCCTGCTCGGTCTTCTTGATCTTGGCGTTGTTGGCCTTGCGCTCGGTATCCATGCGCGCAATGGCATTGTTTGCTTCTTCAAGCGATCGGCTCAGACGCGCATTGACGGCGTCAATCGTCTTCAGATCAACTGAGAGCTTACGCTCGCTGATCTGCAACGTATTCATCTCGATGGTCTGCTTGCCAATCGTCTCGCGCATTGAATTGTTGAGACGCTCGAGAATCTCGATCTTCGATTCTTTGCTGACGCGTGTGTCTTCGAGTTCTCGCTCAAGACGGCGGATTGTGCCTTCGAGTGTAAATTTTTCCTGGCTGAGATTGTCGAGCCGGTTTTTGACAGTCTGATAATTGTCAGTCTGCTCTTCAATCGCGCCCTGCAGGTCGATGATCTGCGCGCGCAATTCACCAATCGTGCGGGTCGCGAGATTGATCTCATCTTCCTTGCGCGTAAGGTTCTGGTAGAAATCCGCATTCTTCTCGGTGACGAGGGCGACTTCCTGACGCTCTTTATCGAGATCAAGCCGCATATCTGATAGGCGCTTCTCAACGGCCTCACGCGCCGCTTTTTCAGCCTCAAACAAGCTTTCCGCGTGGCGCAGCTTGGGTAGGTTTTCCTCAAGCGCGGCATTGTGTTTCATCAGCAGCTTGGCGCGCTCCTCGAACTCTTCGCGCTCTTTCGTGACATCTTGGTATTGGCGCGTCAGCAGCGTCAGCTGCGAGGTGGCGACGTTGAGCTTAACGATCAGCTCTTCCTGCTCTTCGCGATATTGATCGAGCTTCTGCTCATGGGTTTCGAGCGTTTCCTCAAGCTGGCGCTTGCGATCGTTCAGCTGGGTCACCTGTTCGCGTGACGCTTCCAGCAAATTGGCGTTCTGGGCGTATTGGCGCTGGAAGTTGAGAACCGATTTCTTCAGTTTCTCCTGAACCATGATGAGATCGGAGGAGGCGGAAATAACGGAGATCAGGTCTTCGGTGCCGGCCACGGTGGCGGGGGCCGCCGGCGCAGGCGGAGGCGTCATGACGACGGTAGCCGTGGCAGACCCAGAAGCTGCAGCCTCATTGCCCGAACCACCATCGTTTGAACCGCCCTTACCTCTACGGAAGAACATTGCCGATCCCCATCTCACCCGGCCCTGAGCCGACTATTCCGGTTTTGCCTGGCCTTACGGCCGTTTTGAAACGGACCTAAACCAAGCCCCATCCCATATGCTTATGCTTAAGAAACTCTTATGACGGACCCATTGCGAGACGGCCCGCCCCGTACAACACCGGTGCATGGGCCACGCGAACGCAACGCTTCCATGATTGGCTGGACGCCCAGCATGTAGGCCCAGCCAGATTGGCCTTTTACTGCCGCGGGCTCCTAGAGTCCATGCTCGAAATCGGCGCTTTTGCAGTCAAACTAAATACTTGATGGACATCCACGCGACCACTTCACGCCAAACGCGAGTTTCCCTCAATTGTAACACCCTCAGGTTGGTTGCGGCGGCGCCACCATTGCATCAGGCTATGGCGAAGGGAGGTTTATCATGCACGGTCAAATCGATTGGAGTGAATTGCTCACGCCGGACCCTGAAGCAGCCAAGGCCTTCTATGGCAACGTCTTCGGATGGACATTTTCTCCCATGCCGATGCCGCAGGGGGGCTTGTACTGGGTGGCGATGGCTGGGGAGACGCCCGTCGCAGGCCTTATGGGCATGGCCGATGCTGGGGCGGAAGCGCAGCCGCAATGGTTCACGTATATTGCGGCAAAGGATGTCGATCAGAGCTGTGAGGCTCTGACCGCGGCGGGCGGAACGATCCTGCAAGCCCCTTGGGACATTCCCTATGTCGGACGGGTCGCAATTGTGATGGATGCGCAAAAAGTCGTCTTTGGCTTGATGTGCCGCATTTAACGTCAGCCGAGCAGCCGATCCCGCGAGCAAGAATCACAAAGCCAAGCCAAGCCTTCGCAAATCAGCGACCAATGAATCGGGTCCAACGAAGTGGATGGCCTGCATTCCCACAGCGCGGGCCCCGTCGACATTGGCAGGTGAATCGTCGATGAAAACGCAATCGGCGGCGGCGAGGCCAAAACGGTCGAGTAGGAGCCGGTAGATCGCCGGCTCTGGCTTCAAGAGCTTCTCCTCGCCTGAAACGATCGTGCCGCGAAATGAGGCCAGAAATGGAAAATGGCTTTTCGCAATGGCAAATTTCTCATGCGAGAAATTGGTTATCGCGTAATCGGGGATCCCGTTCTCGCGGATGCGCGACAGAAGGTCGACACTCCCTGCGATAGGCCCCGATATGGTTTCAAGCCAACGCTCGTCAAACGCACGGATAGCCTGTTCGTGCTCCGGAAACAGAGCGATGCGTTCTGCGACTGCGTCCCCGAAGGCGCGGCCACGATCCTGCTCCAGATTCCATGCCGACGTGCAGACATGGCCAAGGAACCATTCCATCTCCGCTTCGTCCGCGAAAATGGTGCGATAAAGAAAACGCGGATCCCATTCGATCAGCACGTTCCCGATATCAAATACGACGATCGAAGGCTGCGCCAACTTCAACCGCCCAGATTGAACGCGGCAAGGGCGGCCATGTTGACGATGTCGGAATCCTTGGCACCCAGCGGCACGATCTGCACAGGCTTGTCGAGTCCAACGAGCAAGGGACCAATCACGGTCGAGCCACCCAACGTCTGCAACATCTTCGTCGAGATCGAGGCCGAATGGAATGCTGGCATGACGAGTACATTCGCCGTATCCGACAGGCGCGCGAACGGATATTGCTGTAACAATTCCTTATTGAGCGCGACATCGGCTGCCATTTCGCCATCATATTCGAAATCGACGCGCTTCTGATCAAGAATACGTACGGCCTCGATCACTTTTGCCGAACGTTCGCCGGGCGGGTGACCAAATGTCGAGAAAGCAAGCATGGCAACGCGCGGCTCATATCCCAAACGACGCGCGACGCGTGCGGCCTCGATGGCGATGTCGGCCAATTCTTCTGCCGTCGGCATTTCGGTAATCGCGGTGTCGGCCACCAAAACAGTCCGACCGCGTGCCAGCACAAGCGATACGCCGATCAGACGATGTCCGGGCTTCGTATCAATGACGTGGCGAATATCCTGCAACGCAATCGAATAATTGCGCGTGACGCCTGTTACCATTGCATCGGCATCGCCGAGTGCAACCATCGCCGCACCGAAATGATTACGGTCCTGATTAACAAGACGTTGGCAGTCGCGGAACAGATAACCGTTGCGCTGCAAGCGTTCATAGAGATAATTGGCATAGGCCGCATTGCGATGCGACAGCCGTGCATTGTGGATTTCAATGCCTTCGCGACCTTCGAGATCGATACCGGCAAAGGCTGCAGTCTCATGGATGCGGTCTTCACGGCCGACGAGAATGGCCGTTCCAAGACCTTGTGAAGCAAAGGATACGGCGGCGCGAATGACCTGCTCTTCCTCGCCCTCGGCAAACACGACCCGCTTCGGATAACGGCGGACGCGCTCAATGATGCGTTGGAGGGCGCCGGCGACAGGATCGCGACGGGCCGATAATTGCGCCTTGTAGGCATTCATATCGACGATCGGGCGGCGCGCGACACCCGTCTCCATCGCGGCTTTCGCCACCGCAGGTGGAATCGTATAAATCAAGCGCGGATCAAACGGCACAGGAATGATATAATCGCGGCCAAAACGCGGGCGTGCACCCTGATAAGCGGAGGCAACTTCATCGGGCACGTCTTCGCGCGCCAATTCCGCCAATGCCAAGGTCGCAGCGATCTTCATTTCCATGTTGATCGTGGTGGCGCGCACATCGAGTGCGCCCCGGAAAATATAGGGAAAGCCGAGAACGTTGTTGACCTGATTAGGATAATCCGAACGTCCCGTTGCGATAATCACATCGTCGCGTACGGCCATCGCTTCTTCCGGCGTAATTTCCGGATCGGGATTGGCCATGGCGAAAATGATCGGATTGGGCGCCATGGTCTTCACCATGTCGGCTGACAAAGCACCCTTTGCCGAAAGGCCGAAGAAGACATCGGCACCCTGCATAGCATCGGCCAAGGTGCGCGTTTTGGTTTCGGTCGCGTGCGCGCTCTTCCACTGATTCATCCCCTCAGTGCGGCCCTTGTAGACCACGCCTTTGGTGTCGCAGAGGATGACGTTGTCGGGCGCAAAGCCCATCGCCTTGATCAGCTCAAGGCAGGCAATGCCCGCCGCACCAGCGCCATTGCAGACGAGCTTGGTGTTCTTGATGTCGCGGCCGGTGAGTTCTAAAGCATTAAGGATGCCGGCCGCGGCAATAATCGCGGTGCCATGCTGATCGTCATGGAAGACGGGAATGTCCATCAATTCGCGCAGACGCTCTTCGATGATGAAACATTCTGGCGCCTTGATGTCCTCGAGATTGATTCCACCGAAGGACGGGCCAAGATAACGCACGGCGTTGATGAAGGCGTCAGGATCTTCGGTATCAACTTCAAGATCGATCGAATCGACATCGGCAAAGCGCTTGAACAGAACCGCTTTGCCTTCCATCACCGGCTTTGATGCCAAAGCACCAAGATTGCCCAGGCCCAAAATCGCAGTGCCATTCGAAATGACAGCAACGAGATTGCCGCGTGTCGTGTAATCGAATGCACGCGAGGGATCTTCGGCGATGGCTTTTACCGGGACGGCAACACCCGGCGAATAGGCGAGGGACAAATCCCGTTGGGTCGCCATCGGCTTTGTGGGCACAATCTCAAGCTTGCCGGGACGGCCCATCTGGTGAAAGTGGAGCGCTTCCTGATCGCTGATGGCCGGGCGGCCGCGTTTCATCGATTCTGCGGTGCGGGTGGTTTTCCCCGTCGTTTCCTTCTTGGCCATTGGCGCCCTCACTCCCCTACATTTTGAAGGACCATAGCATCGGAGCCGCAAGGCTCAACCCATCAAAGGGTTAAGCCCTGTCGGAATGAAGGGACGGGAGAAAACCGTTGAAAGCGACCGACCGGCCGATGCAGCGGCGGGACGCCTTTGCTAGGGTGATCTCCATGACTGCCATCGCTGCACCATCACACCCGCGTAAGGACGCTACCGCCGGAACTGACGCGCGCGTCACGCCGATGATGGCGCAATATATCGAGATCAAGGCGGCCAATCCGGATAGTCTCCTGTTCTACCGGATGGGCGATTTCTATGAATTGTTCTTCGACGATGCCGAGATCGCCTCGCGCACGCTCGGGATCGTGCTCACCAAACGCGGCAAGCATCAAGGCGACGACATCCCGATGTGTGGTGTGCCGGTGGAGCGCGCCGACGAATATCTGCAGCGCCTGATCGCGGCAGGCCATCGTGTCGCAGTCTGCGAGCAGACGGAAGATCCGGCCGAAGCTAAGAAGCGCGGTGCGAAATCCGTCGTCAAACGCGATGTGGTCCGGCTCGTCACGCCGGGGACGATCACCGAGGAGCGGCTGCTCGACCCGGCCCGCGCCAATCTCCTCTGCGCGATTGCGCGCATCCGCGCAGGCGAGGAAGCTTGGGATTATGCGCTGGCCTCAGCCGACATATCGACGGGACGCGTCAACCTGATCGCCAGCGATGGCGGGCGGCTGGCGGCCGATATCGCCCGCATCGACCCGCGCGAATTGCTGGTGCCCGATTCGCTCATCGACGATCCCGTCCTGTCGCCGATCTGGCGCGATTGCCGTGCGGCGCTCACACCGCTTGCCCGCGACGGGCTCGATTCGACCAATGCCGAACGGCGCATTCTTGACTTCTACGGCTTACAGACGCTCGATGGTTTTGGTCGTTTCTCGCGCGCCGAAACGGTCGCACTCGCCGCAATCCTGCTCTACATCGACAGGACACAACTGGGCGTGCGGCCTGCGCTTTCGCCGCCCCAGCGCGACGGGCAGGGCGAGACGGTCCTAATCGACCCAGCGACACGCGCCAATCTGGAACTCATCCGCACCTTGCAAGGCGAGCGAACCGGCTCGATTCTGGCCGATCTCGATCGCACAAGGACGCCGCAAGGCGGGCGTTTGCTGGCTGAATGGATTGCGAGCCCGCTGACGATCATCGAGGCCATTGCACAACGCGCCGAGGCCGTCGCATTTCTCGTCGAGGACCGAGCGCTGCGTTCTTTGCTGCGCGGAGATCTGGCGCGCCTGCCCGATCTCGCCCGCGCACTCGGCCGCATCGCCGTCAATCGCTGCGGGCCGCGCGATCTGGCCGTGCTGCGGGATGGTGCCTTGGCTGCTGCACGCATGGGCGAACGGTTTTCTGCCTGCACGATGTTGCCGGCCTTGCTGCGTAAGGGGCTACAAAACTTACTCAGGCTCGATCCGGCTTTTGCGGCGCGGTTTTCGGATGCTTTAGCGGAGGAATTGCCGCTCAACCGACGCGATGGTCATTTCATCCGTTCCGGCTACGATGCCGAACTCGATGCAACCCGCAGCTTGCGCGACGATAGCCGTAAAGTCGTGGCAAGCCTGCAGGCGCATTATGCAGAGACGACGAACGTCAAGAATCTGCGGATCAAGCACAATAATTTTCTCGGCTATTTCATCGAAGTCCCGCAACAGGCGGGCGAGACCTTACGCGCCGATACGCAATTCATTCATCGCCAGACGATGCAGGATGCGATGCGGTTTTCCACTGCCGAACTTGGCGAATTAGAAGCGAAGATTGCGTCGGCGGCAGACCGCGCGCTGGCTATTGAGAACGCTGTCTTCGACCGCCTCGCCGCCGATGCAATGGCCCATGCCGACACGCTTAAAGCCACTGCCGATGCACTCGCCTTGATCGACACGCTTGCGGCGCTCGCCGAGCGCGCGGAAGAAGGCCGCTGGAATAGACCGAAGGTCGATGACAGTCTCGCCTTCGCAATCGAAGGCGGCCGCCATCCCGTCGTCGAGAGTGCACTCAAGAAAAGCGGCGAAGCCTTTGTGGCGAACGGATCGGACCTGTCGCCACCATATGCGGGAAACGATGGCCGCATCGGGCTCATCACCGGACCGAACATGGCCGGCAAATCAACCTATCTTAGGCAGAATGCCGTGATCGCGCTTCTTGCGCAGATCGGCTCTTTTGTTCCAGCGGAAGCGGCGCATATCGGCGTCGTAGATCGCCTATTTTCACGCGTCGGGGCGGCCGACGATCTCGCACGGGGACGCTCGACCTTTATGGTCGAAATGGTCGAGACCGCCGCTATCCTCAATCAGGCAACGGAGCGATCCTTCGTCATTCTCGACGAGATCGGCCGCGGGACCGCAACATTCGACGGGCTGTCGATTGCGTGGGCGGCGATTGAATATCTGCATGAAGCCAATCGTTGCCGCGCTCTGTTTGCGACGCATTACCATGAATTGACGGCCTTGGCGGGCCGTTTGCCGCGCCTCGTCAACCTCACCATGCGCGTCAAGGAATGGAATAACGAGGTCATCTTCCTGCACGAGGTGATGCCTGGAACAGCCGATCGATCCTACGGCATTCAGGTCGCGCGCCTTGCCGGTCTGCCGATGGCGGTTGTTGAAAGAGCGCGCACAATTCTCGCCGAACTCGAAGATACACAACGACAAGCACCCGTCGAAAAAATGATCGGCGACCTACCGCTGTTCTCGGCAAAACCTGTGCGGACTTTACAACCTTACGATGATAAGCCGGATGAATTTCGCGCTGAGATTGAACGACTTGATCCGGATTCGCTTTCTCCACGCGAGGCGCTCGATGTGCTCTATCGGATCAAATCATTATTGAATTAAATACTCTCAATGTTTTTGTATTTTATAAGTCACCCGGATTCAACTTCGAAGTGCAACTTCCTGAAGCGTGTTGAGGTGGCTGAGACAATGGTAGGCTCTCAGTTTCCCTTGACCTGGCAGTCGAAGAAGCACGATGACCTATCACCATCTCAGCCGAG